>Ga0179596_10000162_pt1 | contig 45871 bp, 45 predicted proteins | sample CZODoug1_1_08_16_FD_155494 | JGI IMG/M metagenome (GOLD analysis project Ga0179596, IMG submission 155494) | Vadose zone soil fungal communities from Angelo Coast Range Reserve, California, USA - CZODoug1_1_08_16fungal (Illumina Assembly) | ecosystem: Environmental > Terrestrial > Soil > Vadose... | reverse complement strand
AGCAGGCGATCAATGCCGAGCTCACCGGGATCAAGGCCTACCAGCGGGAAAGAGAGCTGCGGGAGCGGCTGGAAGACGAGGATGTCGAGACCGATATCGGCAGCCATCCGATCGGCGAGATCATCGCGCGGATCTGCTGGGATCTGGGGCTCGATCCGAATTGGCGCCGTTGGGCGGAAGATCATTGGGCGGTGCAGGAAGCCCGGACCAAGGCGCCGGGATCGCCTTATGCCGAAGACGAGGAAGACGAAGACGGCGAGGCTGAGGAAGATGAGGAGGGGGCCGAAGCCGAGGAGGGGGTCGAAGCCGCCGAGCCTGATACGGGCCAACCCGCCAGGGAAATCTCCGAAGCGGAGACCGCGCCGGACGGTGCCGGTGCCGAGGAACCGTTCGCGGCACCCTGGTCGGCCGATACCTGGTACCGGCATTACAAGCTGCCGCACCCCGCGACGGGGAGCGACCCGCCATCAGGGTGAGCGAACGGCGACGATCATCCGGAGTCGGGGCATGCGAGAGGATCGATACCCTGTCGAGGGTTCCGATCGTCGGCGACCCTCACCCTCCCACCGCTGACGCGGCGGGCCCCGCCCTCTCCCACGTTGTGGGCGAGGGGCTAAAGGTTGCGGGCGAGGGGTTTGGGATAGCTGGCGCTTGACCGGATCGGGGTGCTGCCGGTATCCCTCCTGGATGCTTGGCGCCGGCCTTCCAAAACTGATCGTTCTCGCCATCGTGATCTACATCACGTGGAAGGTGTTCGGCGCGATCGTGCGCATGGGGGCTGCTCAGCGCGGCGCCGTGCCGCCACGGCAAGCCCCTCGGCGCGCCGCGGCGGAGGCCCCGCGCGCGCCGGTGGCCGACGCGGTGGATCTGGTGAAATGCCCGGTATGCGGCAGCTATGTCAGCCCTGCCTCGACCAAATCCTGCGGCCGTCCGGACTGCCTGCAAAAGCCCTGACCGGGTTTGCCGGCCTGTTTGCAAAAACCGGTCGCCTTGACCCGATCCGAGGGCACCGATAGGGTCCGCCGCGCGATGGGCGTTGTGCGCTGCAACAGGGACATACGGATGGCGGTCGGTGGTGTATCGGGGAACAGCTTTCAGTCCCTGATCCTGAAACTTCAAAGCTTCTGGGCGGCGCAAGGCTGCGTCATTCTGCAGCCCTATGACGTCGAGGTCGGCGCCGGCACGTTTCATCCCGCGACCACCATGCGGGCGCTGGGGCCGGAGCCGTGGCGCGCCGCCTTCGTCCAGCCATCGCGCCGACCGACCGATGGGCGCTATGGCGAGAACCCGAACCGGCTGCAGCATTACTATCAGTTCCAGGTCATCCTGAAGCCGTCGCCGGACGACAGCCAGGCGCTCTATCTCCAAAGCCTGGAGGCGCTGGGCGTGGATCTGGCGCTGCATGACGTGCGCTTCGTCGAAGACGATTGGGAAAGCCCGACGCTCGGCGCCGCCGGCCTGGGCTGGGAGGTATGGCTGGACGGCATGGAGGTCAGCCAGTTCACCTATTTCCAGCAGGTCGGCGGCATCGATTGCGCCCCGGTCTCAACCGAAATCACCTACGGGCTGGAACGCCTGGCGACCTATATCCAGGGCGTCGAGAGCGTCTACGATCTGGATTACAACGGCGTCGAGGGGCCGGGCCGGATCACCTATCGCGACGTGTTTCAGCGCGCCGAGCGGGAATTCTCCGCGTTCAACTTCGAGCACGCCGACACCGCGAAGCTGCTGGCGCATTTCAGCGACGCGGAGAGCGAGTGCGGCGTCTTGCTGGGTCATGCGCTGGCTTTGCCGGCCTATGACCAGTGCCTGAAGGCGAGCCACCTGTTCAATTTGATGGATGCGCGCGGTGTGATCAGCGTGACCGAGCGGGCGAGCTATATCGGCCGGGTCAGGGCGCTCGCCAAAGGATGTTTCGAGACTTGGCTCGCCGCTACGCCGAAGGCGGTGGACTGACATGGCCGATCTGCTGTTCGAGCTGCTGACCGAGGAAATCCCGGCGCGCATGCAGGCGCGGGCCGCCGAGGATCTGGCGCGGTCGTTCACCAAGGAACTCGCCGCGATCGGCCTGGCTTGCACCGAGGTCGCGAGCTATGCGACGCCGCGTCGCCTGACCTTGGCCGCGTCCGGTCTGCCCGATCGGCAGCCGGATCGTGCCGACGAGGTGAAGGGCCCTCGCGTCGGCGCCCCCGACCAGGCCATCCAGGGTTTTCTGCGTTCGGCCGGCCTCGCCTCGATCGAGGCCTGCGAGATCCGCGACACCGGTAAAGGCGGCGTCTATTTCGCCGTCAAGCGCGTGGCGGGTGCGGCGATCGAGCAGGTTTTGCCCGGTGTCTTGCGGCAGGTGATCGACACGCTGTCCTGGCCGAAATCCATGCGCTGGGCCGATCACGATTTCCGCTGGGTGCGGCCGCTCCGGAATATCCTGGCGATCATCGACCGGAATGGGGCGAGCAGCGTCATCGATTTGCGCTTTCCGCTGAAGCGCGACGATCAGGATGCCTGTTTGATCGCCAATGACCGCACCACGGGCCACCGCTTCATGAGCAGCGGCGAGGTCGCCGTCACCGGTTTCGAGGATTACCGGGCGAGGCTGCGCGAGCGGTTCGTCATCCTCGATGCGTCCGAGCGTCGGGCGAAGATCCAGGCCGACGCGACGGCGGCGGCGGCCGGGCAGGGGCTTACCGTCAAGGACGATCCAGGACTGCTCGAGGAGGTTACCGGCCTGGTCGAATGGCCGGTCACGTATCTGGGGCGCATCGATCCCACCTTCATGACGCTGCCGCCGGAGGTGCTGACCACCTCGATGCGCAGCCATCAGAAATACTTCGCCTGTCTCGATGCCGCCGGCGTCGTGGCGCCGGCCTTCATCGTCATCGCCAACCGCACCACCACGGATGGCGGCAAACAAGTCGTCGCCGGCAACGAGCGCGTGCTGCGCGCCCGGCTGTCGGATGCGATGTTCTTCTGGGACCAGGACCGCAAGGCCAAGCTGGAGAGCCGGGTCGGCCGGTTGAAGGAGCGGATCTTCCACGCGAAGCTCGGCACCGTGTACGACAAGGTCGAGCGGATGGCGACGCTGGTCGAGGTACTGGCGCAGATGGTGCCGAATGCCGACCTTGCCCTGGCTCGGCGCGCGGTGCTCCTCGCCAAGGCGGATCTCTCCAGCGCCCTGGTCGGCGAGTTTCCCGAGCTGCAGGGCATCATGGGCCGCTATCTGGCGCTGCATGACGGCGAAGCGCCGGAAGTCGCCGAGGCGATCGCCCAGCATTACGCGCCGCTCGGACCGTCCGATACCGTGCCGACGACCCCGGTTAGCATCCTGGTCTCGCTCGCCGACAAGATCGACACCCTGGCGGGCTTCTTCGCGATCGACGAGCGGCCGACCGGATCGAAGGATCCCTATGCGCTGCGGCGGGCCTGCCTCGGCATCATCCGGGTCATCCTGGAGAACAAGTCGCGGCTGCCGCTGCGGCCGGTGTTCGACCAAGCGCTCGGCACTCTCGCCGATCGGGTGCCGGACCTGGCGGCCCGGCGCGCGGGGCTGGTCGACGGGCTGATGGAGTTCGTCGCGGACCGGCTGAAAGTCTTCATGCGGGAGCAAGGGGTCCGGCACGATCTGGTCGCCGCGGTGTTCAGCCTGGGGGACGAAGACGATCTGGTGCGTTTGCTCGCCAGAACGCGGGCGCTGGCGGATTTTCTGGCGACGGATGACGGGGCCAATCTCCTCATCGCCTATCGGCGCGCTTCCAAAATCGTGCTGATCGAAGAGAAAAAGGATGCCGTTGCTTATCGCGGAGAGGCCGATCCGCAATTTCTTCGCTTGCCGGAAGAGACCGCTTTATCCATTCGACTGGCAGAAGTCGGCCTTTTGAGCGATAAAGCTTTGCGGCAGGAGGACTTTACGCGTGCGATGAGCGCCTTGGCGACGTTGCGCCGCCCGATCGACGAATTTTTCGACCGGGTAACGGTTAATATTGACGATCCGGCGCTGCGGGCGAACCGTTTGCGCCTCTTGGCGAAAATTTGGGGTACGCTCAATCAGGTGGCGGACTTTTCCACGATAGAGGGATAAGGCAAGTCATGACACAATGGGTTTACCGATTCGGCGACGGTACGGCCGAAGGTCGCGCGGGCATGAAGAATCTGCTCGGCGGTAAAGGCGCCAATCTCGCCGAGATGAGCAATCTCGGCCTGCCGGTTCCTTCCGGTCTGACCATCACGACCGAGGTCTGTACCCATTACTACGCCAATGGGGATACCTATCCGCCCGAGTTGAAGGGCCAGATCGACGCGGCGCTGGGCGCGGTCGAGGCATCGATCGGCGCCAAGTTCGGCGACGCGGCCAATCCGCTGCTGGTCTCGGTGCGCTCCGGCGCCCGCGCCTCCATGCCGGGCATGATGGATACGGTGCTCAATTTGGGCCTGAACGACATCACCGTCGAGGGCCTGGCCGTGCGCAGCGGCGATCCCCGGTTCGCCTATGACAGCTATCGCCGCTTCATCCAGATGTACGGGCAGGTCGTGCTCGGCGTCGAACATCATTTGTTCGAGGAGATCCTCGACCATCACAAGCTCGATACCGGTGCCGCACTGGATACCGACCTTACCGCCGATGATTGGAAGGCGGTGATCGACGGCTATAAGGAAGTCGTGCTGACCCAGCTGAAGAAGCCGTTCCCGCAAGACCCGCAGGAACAGCTCTGGGGGGCTATCGGCGCCGTGTTCGGCAGCTGGATGAACCAGCGGGCGATCACCTATCGCCGGCTGCACGAGATCCCGGCCGAATGGGGGACCGCGGTCAATGTCCAGGCCATGGTGTTCGGCAATATGGGCGACGACTGCGCCACCGGTGTCGCGTTCACCCGCAATCCGTCGACCGGCGCCGATGAGTTCTACGGCGAATACCTGGTCAATGCCCAGGGCGAGGACGTCGTCGCCGGCATCCGCACGCCGCAGCACCTGACGATCGCCGGGAAGAAGGCCAACCACTCGCCGCTGCCGGCGATGGAAGAGGTCATGCCCGAGGTGTTCGAGGAACTGAAGCGCGTGCGCCAGCTGCTCGAAGGCCATTACCTCGACATGCAGGACATCGAGTTCACGGTGCAGCAGAACAAGCTGTACATGCTGCAGACGCGCAGCGGCAAACGCACCACCCAGGCGGCGTTGAAGATCGCCGTCGATATGGCGCGCGAAGGGCTGATCAACCGGACCGAGGCGGTCAGCCGCATCGATCCGGCATCGCTCGACCAGCTGCTGCATCCGACCCTCGACCCGACCGCGCCCAAGCAGGTGCTGGCACGCGGGCTGCCGGCATCGCCCGGTGCCGCGTCCGGCGTCGTCGTGTTCTCGGCCGAGGATGCCGAGGATATGGCCGCGAAGGGCATCGCCGTCATCCTGGTGCGGATCGAGACCAGCCCCGAGGACATCCACGGCATGCACGCCGCCAAGGGCATTCTCACGACGCGGGGCGGCATGACCAGCCACGCCGCCGTGGTCGCCCGCGGCATGGGCCGGGCCTGCGTGTCCGGCGCCGGGGAGTTGCGGGTGGACTACCGGGCGCAGAACTTCAGCGTCATGGGGACCACCGTGAAGGCCGGTGAGATGATCACCATCAACGGCTCGACCGGCGAGGTGATTCTCGGCGACATGCCGACCATCCAACCCGACCTCAGCCGGGATTTCACCGAGCTCATGGGCTGGGCGGACGAGATCCGCACGATGCGCATCCGTGCCAACGCCGAAACGCCGCTCGACGCGCGGACCGCCCGCCGGTTCGGCGCCGAAGGCATCGGCCTGTGCCGCACGGAGCATATGTTCTTCGATACCGACCGGATCACCGCCATGCGCGAGATGATCCTGGCGGAGGATATAGCCGGCCGGCGTACGGCGCTCACCAAGCTGCTGCCGATGCAGCGCGCCGATTTCGTCGAGCTGTTCCGGATCATGACCGGCCTGCCGGTCACCATCCGGCTGCTCGATCCGCCGCTGCATGAGTTCCTGCCCAAGACCGAGGCGGAATACGGCGATATCGCCAAGATCACCGGCCGGGATATCGGGCAGATCCGGCACCGCGCGGCCGCCTTGCACGAGACCAACCCGATGCTGGGTCATCGCGGCTGCCGTCTCGGCATCACCTATCCGGAAATCTACGAGATGCAGGCCCGCGCGATCTTCGAGGCGGCGGTCGAGGTCTATCGGGAAACCGGCGAGACGGTCGAGCCGGAGGTAATGATCCCGCTGGTCTCGATGAAGCCGGAATTCGATATCCTGAAGCGGCTGATCGACAAGGTGGCGGAGGAGATCTCCCAGACCAGCGGCGTGACGCTGACATACCTGGTCGGCACGATGATGGAGTTGCCGCGCGCCGTGCTGCGCGCCGGCGAGATCGCGGAAACCGCCGAATTCTTCAGCTTCGGCACGAACGATCTGACGCAGACCTGTTTCGGCCTGTCGCGCGACGATGCCGGCAGCTTCCTCGGCAGCTATCAAAAGCAGGGCATCATCGAGCGGGACCCGTTCATCTCGATCGATCAGGACGGTGTCGGCGAGCTGGTGAAGATCGGCTGCGAGCGCGGCCGGCGGACCCGGCCCAAGCTCAAGCTCGGGATCTGCGGCGAGCATGGCGGCGATCCGGCGTCGATCCATTTCTGCCAAAAGGTCGGTTTGGACTATGTGTCCTGCTCGCCCTACCGCGTGCCGATCGCCCGATTGGCGGCGGCGCACGCGGCGCTGGCGTCGGAGCGGGTATCGACGACCGCGTAGGGCAATCAGCAGTCCCGGCGCCGTGGCGCCGGGACGACCTTTTAGATCGCTCGTGTTCGACGGGGGCGTCGTGACGTATATTCTGGACGCGATCGCCAAGCTGGATCAGGCGCAACTGGTCGGCTATATCGCGTCCGTCACGATCTTCACGACCTTCTGCATGACCACGATGATCCCCTTGCGGTTCGTGGCCCTGCTCAGCAATCTCACCTTCGCGACCTATGGCTATCTCAGCGGCAGCCATGCCGTGATGGTGCTGCATCTGGTGTTGCTGCCCGTCAATTTCTGGAAGCTGCGCAACATCCTGGATCTGGTCCGGTCGTCGCGCCGGAACACGGGCGAACGCTTTCAGTTCGAACGGCTGCGCCCGTTCATGACCGAAGTGCGCTTGGCCGCCGGGACGGTGGTCTTCCACAAAGGCGACATGGCGCTGGAGATGTACTACGTGAAGTCCGGCGAGATCCTGATCGAGGATGTCGGCGCCACTTGCCGAACCGGCGATCTTTTGGGCGAGGTGGCGCTCTTCTCCAGCGACAAGCGGCGCACCGCCGGCGCCGTCTGCGTCACCGATTGCGTGCTGCTGGCGCTCAGCGAGGCGAAAACCAAGGAGCTGTATTTCCAAGATCCGGAATTCTCGTTCCGGGTCGTCGAGATCATCATCGAACGGCTATTGAGCAACGCCCGTCAGGAGGCGGTCGGCTCGGTGCTGCGCGATGCGAGCGTGCCGGTCTCCGTCGCGACAGCGTCGAACGATGTCTCGCCTCAGGTCGCCGCGCTGCCCTGACCCACGGTGCCGGAAAGGGGCGTCAGAACGCCGCCCAACCGGGCTTCCTCGGCGTCAGCCGCGCCGACCCGGCGGTCAGCACCGTGTCGGGACCGTCGATGATTTCAAGGCGCAGCAAGGCGAGCGCCTGACCGTCCACACCGCTTCGGACCTCACCGGCCTCCTGATCGCCGGCCATCACCGCGGTGCCGGCCGGTGGCAAGGGGCCGTCGATGGCGACCGGCATCAAGCGCTTCTTGATCAACCCGCGATACTTGGTCCGCGCGGTCAGTTCCTGCCCGACATAGCAGCCCTTTTTCCAGTCGACGCCGTTCAACTCGTCGAACCCGGCTTCGAGCAGGATGGCCTTTTCGACAATCAGGTCGCGGCTGCCATCCGGTACGCCCAGCCCGATGCGCAGCCGCTCGAACGCGCCGGTCTCCCCCGGGGCGAGCCCCATGGCGCGCAGCGGCGTATCGCCCGCTTCCCGGGACAGAACCGCTCGGATGCCGAGATCCGCCAAGCGGGGATCGACCAGCACCACGCCGTCCTCGATCACCCGAACATCACCGGCCAGTTCCAGCCCCGCCGCTTCGATGATCCCGGCACCCCAGCCGAGCCAGACGGCGTATCGGTCGCTGATATCGTGCAAGGCTACCTTGGCGCGCAGCTTGTACATCGACAGGCGGCGCTTCAAATCGGCCAGCCGCTCGCCCTCGGCATCCAGCAGCAAGGCCTCGCCCAATCCGGGGATAACGGCCGACAGGATCATGAAATCGTGAAGGTATTTCCCCTGGGGCGTCAACAGGGCGGCATGGATGGCGCGGGTCGGTCCGACCCGTGTCACATCGTTGGAGACGAGCCCCTGAAGGAACGTCACGCGATCCTCGCCGGTGATGGCGAGCAGGCCGCGGGGCGCGTCGGGGTGGCTGAAGCTTTGAGTATTGGTCATAGCCTGGGATATGTCGTCCTTGCCGGTTTGCTTGGCAAGCCTCGCATACGCCCGCCGCACCCATCGGACCTCGACGCAACGCACGTTATCGTGCCCAGGGGTCCTTGCGTGTGCTGGCGGCATTGGCAGCCCGGTGAGACGACGCTATAAGCGGGCATGGTCAAATCTCTGCCAGATTTGGGCCCCAGCCCCGCCATCCTGTTCATCACCGCGACCCGCATCGGCGACGCGGTGCTGTCGACGGGGTTGCTTGGCCATCTCCTCGACCGGTATCCCGATGCGCGGCTGACCATCACGGCCGGCTCGGTCTCGGCGCCGCTGTTTCACGGCACGCCCGGGCTGCAGCGGCTGATCACGTTGACCAAACGGCCCTATGCCGCCCACTGGCTGGATCTTTACCGGGCGACGATGCCGGTTCGCTGGTCTTTGGTTGTCGATCTGCGCGGCTCGGCGCTGGCGTTTCTGCTGCGCACCCGGCATCGGCGGATCATGGCGAAGGGTGATCCGCGGAAGCATCGGGTGGCGCAGCTCGCCCGGCTGTTCGGATTGTCCTCGCCGCCGGCGCCCCGTTTATGGCTGACTCCGGAACATGTCGCGGCGGCGGAGCGGCTGATACCGGAGGGTGGCCCCATCCTGGCGATCGGGCCGGCCGCGAATTGGCGCGGCAAGCAGTGGCGGGCGGAGCGCTTCGCCGACCTCACCCGGCGGCTGACGGCACCCGGCCGCCCCTTCGCCGGTGCCCGGGTGGCGGTGCTGGCGGCCGCGCATGAACGGGCGCAAGTCGAGCCGGTGCTGCGCGCCATCCCGGCGGAGCAGCGTCTTGACCTGGTTGGGGAGGTCGACCTGCTGACAGCGGCGGCATGCCTTGGGCGGGCGGCGATGTTTATCGGCAACGACAGCGGCTTGATGCATATGGCGGCGGCCATGGGCGTGCCGACGCTCGGCCTGTTCGGGCCCAGCTTGACCGCTCAATATGCGCCATGGGGGCCTCATGCCAGCGCCCTGGAAACGCCGATCCCCTATGCGACGCTGGTCGGCGCGCCGGATTTCGATCATCGCACCACCGATACGCTGATGGACAGCCTGACGGTCGACGCGGTCGAGGCGGCGGTCGAGCAACTGGTCGTCCATAACGCCAGGGCGGCGTGACGGTATGCGGCGTAGATTTATGCGGGTAACGGGCTGATGTGCGGCATCGCAGGCATGATGACCACCGACGGGTCGCCGCCCAGCGAGCAGATCCTGCAAGCGTTGGGCGGCGCGATGCGGCATCGCGGGCCGGATGGCGAGGGTTTCTATCGCATTGGCAACGTCGCCATGGTCCAGGCTCGGCTCGCGATTATCGACCTGGTGACCGGCGATCAGCCGCTGAGCGAGCCGGGCGGAGTCGCGCTGATCGCCAATGGCGAAATCTACAACTATATCGAGCTGAAGGCGGCGATGCCGGAGGTGAAGTTCGCGACCCAATCGGATTGCGAGCCGCCGCTGTATCTCTATCGAAAATACGGTCTGGACTATCCGCGGCATCTGCGCGGCATGTTCGCCATCGCCTTGCATGATCCGGTATCGAGCCGTCTGATCCTGACCCGCGATCCCTTCGGCATCAAGCCATTGTACTACGCCGAGACCGCATCCGGCTTCGCCTTCGCCTCCGAACCGGCCGTGCTCATCAAGGCCGGGCTGGTGGAGGCGCAGGTGGTGCCCCAGGCGCGCAATGAATTGCTGCAGCTGCAATTCACCACCGGCCGGGACACCATCTTCGCCGGCATTCGCCGGGTCTTGCCCGGCGAGACCATGGTGATCGCCGGCGGCCGGATCGTCGAGCGGCGGCGGATCGAGGCATTGCCGGTCGGTGGGCCGCTGCCGATGACGTTGAACGATGCGTTGCCCCGGCTGGAGGCGGCATTGGTCGATAGCGTACGGGTCCATCAACGTTCGGACGTGCCCTATGGCATGTTTCTTTCCGGCGGTGTTGATTCCGCGGCGGTGCTGGCGGTGATGGCCGGGCTCAACGAACGGCCGGTAAAGGCCTTTACCATCGGCTTCTCCAACACCGCCGCCGTCGATGAGCGGCCACAGGCCAGGGTGGTCGCCGAGGCGCTGGGCGCCGAGCACGTCATGGTGGAATTCGGCGAGGAGGATTTCTGGGAGACGCTGCCGGCGATCGCCGCCGCGATGGATGATCCCGCCGCGGATTACGCGATCCTGCCCAGCTACAAGCTGGCGGCGACGGCGCGGGCGGCCGGTCTCAAGGTCATCCTGTGCGGCGAGGGGGGCGACGAACTGTTCGGCGGGTATGGGCGGTATCGCAGCGTGATGCGTCCCTGGTGGGCCGGCGGCAAGGAATTGCGGGTGCGCGGCAATTTCGATCGGCTGGGCGTGTTCGCCGGCGATCTGGCCGGCTGGCGCGACGGCGTCGTCGCGGCCGATGTCAACGCGACCCTACCGGGTCGCAGCCGGCTGCAGGTCGCCCAGGCAACCGATTGCGCGGATTGGCTGCCGAACAATCTGCTGACCAAGCTCGATCGGTGTTTGATGGCGCATGGCGTCGAAGGCCGCACGCCGTTCCTCGACCCGGCGGTCGCCAAGGCGGCGTTCTGCCTGCCCGACGAGCTCAAGGTGCATGACGGGCTGGGCAAGTGGGTGCTGCGCCGCTGGCTGCAGAACCGGCTGCCGGTCGCCGATGTGCTGGCCCGCAAGAAGGGTTTCACCGTGCCGGTCGGCGAATGGATTCATCGGCGCGGCGCCATCATCGGCCCGCTGGTGGCGCGTCAGCCGGGGATCCGCGAGATTTGCCATCCGGAGATGGTCGAGCGACTGTTCGCCCATGCGAACGACAAGCATGCCGGGTTCGCCGCCTGGACGCTGTTGTTCTATGCGCTCTGGCATCGCCGCCACGTCGAGGGCCGCCAGCCCGAAGGCGACGTGATGGCGAGCTTGACCGCGTGAGCTAGCTGTCTTGAGGGGCGCTCCGTCGTAAGCCGAAGGTCAGCCATCCGGCACAGGCGGCGGCGATGGCGCTGGCGATGATCGGTCCGAGATAGCTGCCGGTGATATCGAAGATATAGCCGGCGAGCGGTGGTCCGATGAGTGCCGCGACGCCGACGGCGGTATAGAGGTATCCAAGCACCGATCCGATGCTCTTTGTACCGAACAGGTCCGCCGCGACGGCGGGATAGAGGCCGACGCAGCCGCCATAGCTCATGCCGAACAGGGCGGCGAAGATCGCCAGCATGACGAAGCCGCCGGCCATCGGCGAGAACGTGGCCATCGCCCAGAACACGAAGGAGGCGGCCACGGCCAGCGTCAGAACCGCGAGCAACCGGGTTCGGCCGATCCGATCGCCAAGCCCGGCCAGAACGAAGCGCCCGAACACGTTGCCGATGCCGATGAGGCCGATCAATACGGTGCCGGCTTCGATCGACAGGCCGAGATCGCGCGCGGCCGGGACGATGTGGACATAGGGGATGAAGGTGCAGAACGAGCCGAGCAGCAGCACGGCGTAAAAGCGCCGAAACTTGCCGTCACGCCAAGCCGCCGACGGTGTCAGCGCATCATGGGCGCCGGCCGTCTTCCATGTCGATGGAACGACGCGCTTGCGGATGATCAACGCGGCCGGCAGGCCGATGACGGCGATCACCGCCGCGAGACCGATGAGGCAGGAGCGCCAGCCGATCACCGGAACGGCCTGGCCGACCGCGAAGGGTAGAATCAGCGTGCCGATGCCGATGCCGGCGGTGGCCACGCCCGAGGCTTGGCTGCGCCGACGCTCGAACCAGGACTGCACGGCGCCAATAGCCGGGACATAGGCGAGCCCGATGCCGAGGCCGACACCGATGCCGTACCAGGCATAGAGTACGGCAAGCGAGCCCGCCTGGCTGGCGCCCACGGAACCGACGATCATCGCGATCAACCCGGCGGCGACCAGGCGCCGTGTCGGCCATCGATCGCCGAGCGGGCCGGCCACGGCGCCCATCACGTAGTAGGTGAAGGCGGCGAGAGAGAAGACCAGGGCGATTTGACCGCGTGGTGCCCCGAACTCCGTGGCCAGGCTTGGAAAAAGCGGCGAGAAGGCATAGGCGGAGCCAAAGCTCACAGCGATCACCGCATGCGTGCCGCCGACGACCCGCCAACCGCGAGGGGAATCGAGCGTGTCCATATGTCGGGGGTCCAGGAAATTGCGTGCCGTCAACTCGGCCTCAAGTCGTGAGCGCTTCAGTAGCCGACTTCCACCGCTTTAAAAAGCCGTTCGCGGGACCTCCAAGCTGTTTCAGGCCGCCATGTCTGGCAGTTTGATCCCGCGCTAGCCTTCGTCGCCGTAAAGCTTGCGGTAAGACTCCAGCATGATCTCATCGAGATTACGCTCGGCCACATAGCTGGACATATCGTCGGGTCGGGTCACGCCCTCCATCTGACGAGGGCATTCCTCCGCCGCGCCGACGACGGTGCGGATCGGGAACAGCGCCGTCCATGCCGGCACCGCGTAATCCTCCTCGTCATCATGTACCGGTTCGTTGCGGATCTTGCCGGACGCTTGCTCGATTTCCATGCCGAGGAAGGTCGTCGCCTTGATTTCCTTCTCGGTCGCCGGGCGAATCAACTTGGAGCGTCCCAGGAAAAAGCGATCGATGAAGCTGTTCATCGCGGTCACCTTCTCCGCCTGGTCTTCGATCACGTGGGCTTTGCCGTAGGCCATCACCGACCGGTAGTTGATCGAGTGGTTGAAGCCGCAGCGCGCAAGGACGATGGCATCCGTGTGCGTGACCGTCAGGCAGACCGGGATGCCGGTAGCCTGATTGCGCAGCATGCGGCTGGCCGAAGATCCATGCCAATAGAGATGGTCCCCTTCGCGCCAGAACGAGGTTGGGGTGCAATAGGGCTGTCCATCGATGACGTAGGCGATGTGGCAGACCAGCGCGGAATCGAGAATGTCGTAAACCGTCGCCTTGTCGTACTTGCCGCGCGCCGGCCGGCGCACGACACGGTTGCGTTTCGATAGCTCGAAGGATGATTCAGGGGTGGCTTCGGACATAGGGACTCTCCTGTCGGCACGTTCTGACCGCGCACAAAAGCGCGCTTGAGTGGTCTGGAAAAGAGCCAATCCCTTCCATCATGCCAGACCAATTTAGTCGGAGAGTCATTCCCCGGACGGGTTATCGCAGGTAGTCTGTCTCCGATGGTCCCAGATGTCCCCGCGCCCGATTGGTCCGACCTGCTCTCCCTGTCGGTCGATCGAAACACCGCCGAGCCCTTGTTTCGCCAACTTTATAACGAACTGCGGCGTGTAATCCTCAGCGGCGCCGCGGCACCCGGCAGTCGTTTGCCGGCGACACGGTATCTGGCCGCCAAACTGGCGGTCTCCCGCACCTCGGTGGTCAGCGTCTACGAGCAGCTTCTGGCAGAAGGCTATGTGGAAGGCCGTATTGGTTCCGGAACATTTGTGTCCCGTGACATGTTGGAGCCACCGCTTGCGCCGAAGAAAACCAAGGCCGCTCCATCGCGGGTACCGGCCGCGCAACCGACCCCGGTCGCGCGCTATGCGGGCTTGAAACCCGACTACAACCAATTCGCCGCCATCCCCTTCAATACCGGCCGCTGCAGCGTGGACGAGCGGACCCTGAAGGTCTGGCGTAGGTTGACCACGGCGCAACTGCGGAGGGTCGACCCGCTCTGGCTGGGCTATAGCGACCCGTGCGGTTCCCCGCGGCTGCGGGAGGCAGTGGCAGGTTATCTCCGCGCCGCCCGTGGGGTGCATTGCGACCCGGCCCAGATCATGATTCTGTCGGGCGTACAGCAAGCGATCGACCTGGTGGTGAAGGTGCTGGTCGAACCCGGCGATGCCGTGTGGATCGAGGACCCGACCTACCCGGCCCTGCACGCCGCCTTACAAGCCGCGCGGGCCAAGATCGTTCCAGTGCCGGTCGATAGCCACGGTATCATCGTGTCGGACGGCATCGCCGCTTCCCCTATCGCGCGCGCGGTCTATGTGACGCCGTCCCACCAATCCCCATCCGGCGTCGTGCTGTCCATGGCGCGGCGGCTCGAGTTGCTGGCTTGGGCACGGGACGCGCGGTCATGGGTCATCGAAGATGATTACGACGGCGAGTTTCGCTACGCCGGGCGCCCGCTCGCCTCCTTGCAGGGGATCGATCGCGGCGAACGGGTCATCTATCTGGGAACTTTCAGCAAGGTGCTCTTTCCCGGTCTGCGCCTCGGCTACGCGGTGATCCCCTACGAACTCCTCGATGCGATGACCGCTGCCCGCTTCCTGACGGACCGGCATTCGCCAGGATTGACCGAAAGCGTCGTCACCGAGTTCATCGAGCAAGGCCATTTCGGCGCCCATCTCCGCCGCATGTGCGCGCAGTATCGCGGGGCTCGCGATTATCTGGTTGGGGCGGTGAACGCGCAACTCGGGGCGTTCCTGGAGGTTACCGCGCCGGATCAGGGCATGCAGTTGATGGCGCGGTTGCGTCCTGGGCTGGACGATGCCGCCGTCGCGCGCGCCGCTTTGGCACGCGGCGTCGTCGTTCGTCCCCTCAGCGCGCTCTACCTGGCCGCCCAACCCGTGTCGGCCCTCATGCTCGGCTTCACGGGTTACGAAACGCAGGCGTTGCAGGCTGGAGTCGACCGCTTGACGGCGGTGTTCCGGGATATGCCGACGTAGCCACCGAGGCCGGCGATAGCGACTGGGTCAGGGCGAGCTATGCCAGGCGCCAGTCCAATGTTTCCCCAGCCTGGAACGGGCGCAACCCGCCGACCGTCTCGCCGACTTGAGCCGGTACTAACATCGGCCCACGTTCCAGGGTGATGGTCCCGGCATTGACCGGCAGGCCGTAGAAGGCCGGGCCGTTCAGTGCTGCGAAGCCTTCCAGCCGATCGAGCGCGCCCGCCCGATCGAAGACCTGGGCGTAGACCTCCAAGGCGGCCGGCGCGCAGAACACCCCGGCGCAGCCGCAATCCTTCTCCTTGTCGTGGATCGGGTGCGGTGCCGTGTCGGTGCCGAGGAAGAAGCGCGGGCCGCCGCCGGTCGCGGCGCGAACCAGCGCCTGGCGATGTCGCTCGCGCTTGGCGACCGGCAGGCAATAGGCGTGCGGCCGCAACCCGCCGGCGAAGAGGGCGTTGCGGTTGATCAGCAGATGATGCGGCGTGATCGTGGCGGCGATGCCGGGTGCGGCTTCGGCCACATAATCCGACGCCTCTTGCGTGGTGATGTGTTCCAGCACGATCCGCAGGCCCGGAAAGTCCCGGCGCAACGGGATCAGCACTTGATCGACGAAGACCGCCTCGCGATCGAAGATATCGATTTCCGGGTCGGTCACCTCGCCATGGATCAACAACGGCATGCCGATCCGGGACATCCGCTCCAGCACGGGGGCGACCCGGCGCATATCGGTGACACCGGCCGCCGAATTGGTCGTGGCCTTGGCCGGGTAGAGCTTGACCGCCGCCCAGACGCCGTCTCGGAAACCGGCCTCGACCTCGTCCGGCGCTGTGCCGTCGGTCAGGTAGCAGGTCATCAGCGGCGTGAAATCGGTGCCGGGCGGCAGGGCGTCGAGGATACGGCCTCGATACGCCTGCGCCGCGGCCACGGTCGTGACCGGCGGCACCAGATTCGGCATAATGATGGCGCGGGCGAATTGCCGGGCGGTATAGGGCAACACGGCGGCAAGCATGGCGCCGTCGCGCAGATGGACGTGCCAGTCGTCCGGGCGGCGCAGCGTCAAACGCTGGATCGGTGCAGAGGTCATCCGCCGATCATGGAAGAGCGGCCTCCTGGGCGCAATCCCCAGCGGCGCAATCCGCCTATCGCGTGACCCGGCCGGACGCTGTTGCTATGATCACCCCCAAGATCTCGCGAAACACGAAGAAGCGGGGCCGGCCGCCTCGCCCGATTGGAGGATCATCATGGCTGTCACTATCGTCGGCTGGGCTCATTCGCGCTTCGGCAGGTTGGATAACGAGACCCTTGAGAGCCTGATCGTGCGCGTGTCCTCCGACGCTATCGCCGATGCCGGGATGGAACCCAAGGACATCGACGCGATCTATATCGGCACGCTGAATGGCGGCTTCGTCAGCCAGGAATTTACATCGTCCCTGGTGCTACAGACCGATCCCGCTTTGCGCTTCAAGCCGGCGACGCGGGTCGAGAATGCCTGTGCCACCGGCTCCGCGGCGATCTATCAGGGCATGAACTTGATCGAGGCGCGCAAGGCCCGGCGCGTGCTGGTCGTCGGCGTCGAGAAGATGACTGAGATCACCGGCCCGGCAGTCGGCGAAATCCTGCTGAAGGCGAGCTATCACGCCGAGGAGGGCGCCACGCCTGGCGGCTTCGCCGGGGTGTTCGGCCGCATTACCGATGCATATTTCCAGCGCTACGGTGACCAGTCCGATGCGCTGGCGCGGATCGCCGCCAAGAACCACAAGAACGGTTCGGTCAATCCGCTGGCGCATTTCCAGAAGGATCTCGGCTATGATTTCTGCCGGACGGTATCGGACAAGAACCCGTTGGTTGCTGGGCCACTGCGCCGGACCGATTGCTCAATGGTGTCGGACGGCGCCGCCGCCCTGGTACTGACCGATATCGAAACCGCCCTTGCCCTCGACAAGGCGGTGGTGTTCCGCGCGGCCGAACAGGTCAACGACTACCTGCCTATGTCGCGTCGTGACATCGTCGCCTTTGAGGGACCAGCCCTGGCTTGGCAGAGGGCGCTGACCGCCGCTGGCCTCGATCTCCTGGATCTCAGCCTGGTCGAAACCCATGACTGCTTCACCAGCGCGGAACTGATCGAATATGAGGCGATGGGTCTCACAGGCAAGGGCGAGGGGGCCCGGGCGATCCACGAAGGCTGGACCGAGAAGGATGGCAAGCTGCCGGTCAATCCCTCCGGCGGCCTCAAGGCCAAGGGCCATCCGGTTGGCGCCACCGGCGTCTCGATGCATGTGATGTGCGCCATGCAACTGACCGGCGAGGCCGGCGCCATGCAGCTACCGAATGCCGAACTGGCCGGTATCTTCAACATGGGCGGTGCCGCCGTCGCCAATTACGTCAGCATCCTTGAAGCGTTGCGCTAGCGATTTGGCGCTTTCCTCAGGCGTGTTGCCTGCCGTGGTGAACGTTCCGTGCTCCTGGGTGTTTGGACTCTACAATTAGGAGTCCATAATATGATCAGATACTGGCTTGCCGGAGCGGCAGCTTTCGCAATCCTGTCGGGCATAGGTCCCCCGCAAACCGCAGGCGCCGCCGATGCAGCGTTCCACTGTGACGCCAGCGACAAAGTCGATGGAACGAACACCGCCTATGCGCAGAAAAAGATCAAAGCGGCGGGCTATAGTCAGGTGACGCAGCTGCAAAAGGGCTGCGACAGTTATTGGCACGGCATGGCCGTCAAAGATGGCGTTGCGACCCATGTTGCCCTGACACCGGACGGAATGGTCCGACCCGAGGGCGATTAGTAGTCCTACCTAGTCATCCGGCCTAGTCATCCGGCGAACTGGAACCGGCGCAGCAGCCGGAAGGGTTCGCCGGGCGCCGGTTCGCCGAATAGGACGAGACCGTCGAGTGACACCGGCGATGCCAGGGCGGTGTCGAACCGCGCCCGCAACCCGGCGAGCACGGTTTCCTGCTCGGTGGGGTCGAGCCGTTCGGTCAGCGTCATGTGAAAGCGGTACTCGGTAAAGACATAGGGGTAGCCCCAGCGCACCAGATTGGCGTCCTGCGCCGGCGACAGCGTCGCCCGACGCCGACGCGCCAGCTCGGCCGCTGAGGGCGGCGCCCGGAACCGGTCGAACGTGGCGACAGTGGCATCGGCCAAGGCGTGTAGCGCCGGTGCCGATTGCGCCGGCACCACGGCCAGGAACCCGCTGATCGCCGCCACCCTCATCGGGATCGGCGGGAAGGCCGGGTATCCAGCCGCGAAGACCTCGATCGCCGCCTCCAACTCTGAGCCCTCGGTGCCGGCGGCGAGCGCGAAAGGCGGCTTCAGTGTGCCGTGAAACCCATAGCGCCCCGCCTCAGCCACCATCGCGGCATGCCGATCGGGCGGGATGCCGAGAATACCGTGGCGCGTCAGCACATCCGGCCGCTCCGGATCGCGGCCCAGCCAGTCGCAGGCGGTCCGCCACAGCGCCGTATCGGCGGCCGGGGCGGCATAGATTGCGTAACGGGCCAAGGGAACTCTGGACGGGATCACTCTACCACCTCATATGATGATCACGATGCGCTCTGCGCGGCTGCGGGCCATACCGGCGAGGTTGCCATGGGACGAGGCTTATTCATCATCGCACGGAAGCTGGCGACTGATCCGCGGGTACAGGGTCTGGCGATCGCCGCCTTCAACCAAGCCCGCCCGCATCTGGTCGCGGCTGGCAAGCGCGCCTACGGCATCGCCCAGGAGGTCAACCCGGCGCGCAATCCCAAGGAATTCGCCCGCCGGGTGCGCGAGGACCTGTTTCACCGCAAGCCGCGCGATGGGTCTGAAACCGCTTAACTAGATCACCCGCTCGCTCGACCGCCAGACGCTGCGCACCAGCGGCAGGTCGCCAACGACCTCGACGCGAACCAAATCCGCCTTGAGACCGGGCTCGATCCGTCCCCGATCGGTGAGGCCGACGGAGCGTGCGGGGGTACTGGTCACCGTGGCGATCGCTTGGGCCAAGTCGATGCCGACTGAGGATTGCGCCAGGATGAAGGCGCCGTGGAGCAGGGCGCCGGGCACGTAATCCGACGACAGGATATCGAGCAACCCGGCCTCGGCCAGATCCACCGCCGAGATGTTCCCGGAATGGGAGCCGCCGCGCACCACATTGGGTGCGCCCATCAGGATCGCCATGCCATGCGTGCGCGACCGGCGGGCGGCGTCCAGCGTGGTCGGGAATTCGGCGATCACCATGCCATCGGCGATCGCCTCCTCGACATGCGCGTCGGTGGCGTCGTCATGGCTCGCCAGGGTCAGCTTTTCCGCATGGGCCAGATCGACGATCACCCGGCGGTTCTCGTCGCCATATTGCGCCCGGTTGCCCAATTGCAGCTCGACGAAGGCATCGAATTGCTCGTCGGAGAACGCGTATTTCTTCTGATAATACTCGCGGTATTTCTCGATCTTGGTGAATTGCCGCTGTCCCGGCGTGTGATCCATGATCGATACCATCCGGACCAGCGGATTGCCCAGGAACGAGCGGAACAGCCCAAGGCAGCTTGCATGGCTGATCTCGCAGCGCAGATGCAGCAGATGATCGGCGCGTAGCATGCCCAGCCGGCGCGCCTCGACAACGCTGTCGACCATGCTGTGCAGTGTGTCCAGCCGGTCGCCGCCGGTACTGGATTCACCGATCGCCAATGCGTCGAGTACCGTGGTGATGCCGGCGGCGGCGATCTGCGCGTCATGGCCGACCACGGCGGCGAGCGCCGGCCAGCGCGCGCCCGGACGCGGCGTCACATGCTTTTCCAGATTATCGGTGTGCAGTTCGACCAGGCCGGGGATGAGGTAGTCGCCGTCAAGATCGATCGCATCCGTGGCCGTGCTGGCGCCGTCATCGATTGCGACGATCTGGTCGTCATGCAGTGTGACGGCGCCGGTGATTACGCGGTCGGCCAGGACGATGCGTCCATTGATTAGGTGTTGAACGCGCATCACGCGGCAAGCCTTCCTTCCATGGTGAACAGGCGGGTCGCGACCTTCTCACGCGTCTCCCGATCGTGGAAGATGCCGAGGATGGCGGCACCGCGCGCACGGGTTTCCTCGATCAGATCGACCACCGCGGCTCGGTTGGCGCCGTCGAGGGCGGCGGTCGGCTCGTCGAGCAGCATCATCGGGTACTCGACCGCGAAGCCACGGGCGAGATTGATGCGCTGCTGCTCGCCGCCGGAGAAGGTCGCGGGCGGCAGCCGCCAGAGCCGTTCCGGCAGGTTCAGCCGGGCCAGCAGATCGGCGGCGCGGCGAAGCGAGGTCGCGGCGTCGAGCCCGCGCAGCTGCATCGGCTCGGCGACGATGTCGATCGCGGCGATCCGGGGGATGACGCGCAGGAATTGGCTGACATAGCCCAGCGTCCAACGGCGCAGCTCCAGGATCCGGCGTGGCTCGGCGGCGGCCACATCGACCATCGAGCCGCGATGCCGCAGCAAGATCTGTCCGGCCGCCGTCTTGTAGTTGCCGTGAATGGCACGCAGCAGGGTCGATTTGCCGACGCCCGAGGCACCGTCCAGCACGACACATTCCCCGGCGGCCACATCCAGGTCGAGGTCGCGGAACACCGGGAGGATGACGCCACCCTGGTTATGCAGAACGAAGGATTTGGCGAGCTGGCTCACCCGCAGCACGAGGGTTTCCGGATCAGTCATCTCATACCTGCAGAATCGAGGAGACCAGGAGCTGGGTGTAGGCGTGCTGCGGATCGTCGAGCACCTGATCGGTGAGCCCGGTCTCCACTACCACGCCGCCGCGCATCACCATCAGGCGATGCGCCAACAAGCGGGCGACCGCCAGATCATGGGTGACGATGATCGCCGACAGCCCGAGATTGGCGACCAACCCACGAATGAGGTCCAGCAGCCGTGCCTGCACCGAGACGTCGAGCCCGCCGGTCGGCTCATCCATGAAGACCAAGCGCGGATTCGTGACCAGGTTGCGCGCGATCTGCAGCCGCTGTTGCATGCCGCCGGAAAACGCCGTCGGCCGGTCATCGACCCGGTCGCCATCGATCTCGACTTTGCCCAGCCAACTCACCGCTTCCCGGCGGATGTCGCCGTAATGCCGGGCACCGATCGCCATCAGCCGCTCGCCGACATTGGCGCCGGCGCTGACATCGAGCCGCAGCCCGTCGCGTGGGTTCTGGCGTACCACCCCCCATTCGGTGCGCAGCAGCGTGCGTCGGGCCGGCTCCGACAGCTCGAACAGCTCAACCACCCTGCCGTCGCGGCGCTGGTAATGGATGGTGCCGGCGCTCGGCGTCAGCCGCGCCGACAGGCAGTCGAGCAGCGTGGTCTTGCCCGACCCGGACTCGCCGACGACGCCCAGCACCTCGCCGGGCCATAGCTCGATATCCACATCCCGGCAGCCGACCCGCGTGCCATAGAGCTTGGTGAGCCCACGCACGCTCAGCACGGGTAGGTCGTCGATGGGCGTCGCGGACAACGCGCTCACGCTTGCGTCTCCGCGAGGCGATCATGGCAATAATCGGTGTCACTGCAGACGAACATCCGGGTGCCTTGGTCGTCGGTGATCACCTCGTCGAGATAGCTGTCATGAGAGCCGCAGAGTGCGCAGCCCTGGTCCCAGCTTTCGATCGCGAAGGGATGATCCTCGAAATCCAGGCTCTTCACCTTGGTGAAGGGCGGTACCGCGTAGATGCGCTTTTCGCGGCCGGCGCCGAACAGCTGCAGTGCCGGGTTCATGTGCATCTTGGGATTGTCGAATTTCGGGATCGGCGAGGGCCGCATCAAATAGCGGTCGTTGACCAGCACCGGATAGTCGTAGGTCGTGACGATGCGCCCGTGATGGGCGATGTCCTCGTAGAAGCGGACATGCATCGAGCCATATTCCTTGAGCGCGTGCATGATGCGCGTCTCGGTCTCGCGCGGCTCCAGCCAGCGCAGAGGCTCGGGGATCGGCACCTGATAGACGATGATCTGGCCGGCGGTAAGCGGCGTTTCCGGGATGCGATGCCGGGTCTGGATCAGCGTCGCGTCGACCGTGCGTTCGGTGGTGGCGACGCCCGCCGTGCGCGCGAAGAACCGGCGGATCGAGACCGCGTTGGTCGTGTCGTCGGCCCCCTGGTCGATCACTTTCAGCACGTCGTCGTGGCCGATGACGCTCGCCGTTACCTGGATGCCGCCGGTGCCCCAGCCATAGGGGAGCGGCATCTCGCGGCTGCCGAACGGCACCTGATAGCCGGGGATCGCCACTGCCTTCAGGATCGACCGGCGGATCATCCGCTTGGTCTGCTCGTCCAGATAGGCGAAGTTATAGCCGGTGACGCCAGCCTGTTGGGCGGTACTCATTCCGCGGCCTCGTCGATGGAATCGGCCGCCTTGGCTTCCGCCGCCGCGCGCAGGCGCCGGACCAGGTCGAGTTCGGATTGGAAATCGACGTAATGCGGCAGTTTCAGATGCTGCACGAAGCCCGACGCTTCGACATTGTCGGAATGGTACAACACAAACTCCTCATCCTGCGCTGGAGCCGAAATGGTCTCGCCCAATTCACGGGCGCGCAGCGACCGGTCGACCAGCGCCATGGCCATCGCCTTGCGCTCGCCTTGGCCGAACACCAAGCCATAGCCGCGGGTGAATTGTGGTGGTGCCGTCGCCGACCCGACGAATTGGTTGATCATCTCGCATTCGGTGAGGGTGATCTCGCCGATCTCGACCGGAAAACCCAGTTCCTCCGGCACGATCTCGACGGTGACGTCGACGATCCGGATCTCGCCGGCGAAGGGGTGGTTCTTGCCGTAGCCGCGCTGGGTCGAATAGGCCAGCGCCAGCAGAAAACCCTCGTCGCCGCGCGCCAAATTCTGCAGCCGGGTCGGCCGGTCGGCGGGAAAGGCGAGCGGCTGCCGCGTGAGATCGACCGGCTCTGCCGCTTCGGCATCGGCCGGAAACCGTTCCATCAGCCCGTCCCGGTCGAGCAGATCGACGACCCGAGGCATTACCCCGACTTCCGATATCGCCGTGTCTGCCGGCGAGGGGGACGCGGCACTGACCGGAGTGCCCGCGGCCAGGGCGAAATCCAGCAGGCGATGGGTGTAGTCGAAGGTCGAGCCGAGGATCTGGCCGCCGGGGATGTCCTTGAACGTCGCGGAGATCCGTCGACGGATCTCACCGGTTGTCGTGTCGACCGGCTGCGACACAGCGAAGCGGGGCAGGGTGGTGCGGTAGGCGCGCAGCAAGAAGATCGCCTCGATCAGATCGCCGCAAGCCTGCTTGATGGCGAGGGCGGCCAATTCCCGGTCATGGATCGACCCTTCGGTCATCACCCGGTCGACGGCGAGGCCGAGTTGCTGGCCGATCTGGTCGAGGGTGAGTTCCGGCACCGCCGGATCGCCGCGCCGCTGGTTGGCCAACAGCGCATGCGCGGCATCGATCGCCCGCTCGCCGCCTTTGACTGCGACATACATCTCAGGGCTCCCTGTCGAATGACGGCTCGGCGATCGTGGTGCGTGGCATCGCTGACAGCCGATCACCAGCGGTGAAGATCAGATCGAGGCCGCGCGGGAACAGTTCGGCCAACTCGGCACGCGCCGCCCAGAAACCGTCCGGCAGCCCGGTCGGCGCGAAGTCGCGTTCGGTCTCGATGCCCGGGCCGGTCAGTCGGACGGACGCTCCGCCGGTTAGTGCCGGCAGCTCGATGATGAGCGTCGTCGAGCGTTCGGGCGAGGCATCGGTGCCCAAGGAAAATCGGTTGAGCGGCAGGATCCCCGCCGGATCGCCGAGCATGGCGAAATCGGCCGAGGCCGGTGTCTCGGCCATCGGGCAATTCACATGAAACCGCAGATAGCCGGACGCTGCCCGGGCCGCATCGTCGAACCAGATGTTGGTTTCGAAATCGAACAGCGACAGACCGATCGCGAGAGCGGCCGGCCCCAGCGTCCCGGCGATTGGCGACGGTGTGTCTAACGGCGGAACGATGATCCGGCCCGGCCCGGCCATCGCGTCCAAAACGGCACGAAACACCCGTTGCGCGTTGTCGACCGGATCAGCGAAGCCAGGAGCCAGGTCAGCTTGGATGGGCGGAGCGGAGGAGACGCCGGTCATTCGCCGCGCACCATCGTGAAGAAGTCGACCTTGGTGGCCGCGACGGCGCCGGCCCGGGCGGCTTTCGCAGCGTGCTGCCGCCGTTCGATCGGGTTGACCAGGGTTTCCTCCAGTACTCGCCGCCGTGTGGGATCCTGCAGCAGCCCGTCGAACACGGCCGCAAGCTCGGCATGGCGCCGATCGCGGCCGGCGACATGGCCGAACCCGGTGGTGCCATTCGCCAGCCGAACGACACAGCGGGCCATCGTCATCTCGCCCAGGTTGAACGGCGCCCCGGTACCGCCTGTGCGGCCGCGGACCATGACCAGCCCGATTTCAGCTTGGCGCAGAAAGCTATAGGCCGGCTGCGGCGTCTGGGCGTTCCAGACAGCCTCCAGATCCGCGAGGGTCGCCTTGGCCAGCACCGCCATCCACCGACGCCGCTCGACGATCTGGAGCTCCGTCGATCCGGGTTCCGGCCGATCGCTCGACGTTTCCAAAATTTGTCTAGACATCCATACCTCTCAGGATGGATATTCGACTCAAAGCGCGGCGGAAGTAAAGCCGGAAACACATGAACTATTTTTGACGGTGTCCCCAATGATCGATCCCGACAGGGAAGCCGAGCTTCAGCGCAGTGCCGGCGTGTCGCTGTGGCATCAGATTCGCGCCGCACTGCAGTCGGAAATCACCGGCGGTGTCTGGCAGCCCGGCGACCGCCTGCCGACCGAGCAGATTCTGGCGCGGCGCTTCGCGGTTAACCGCCACACCGTACGCCGGGCGGTAGCGGCCTTGGTCGCCGATGGCATGCTGCGGGTGGAGCAGGGGCGCGGGACCTTCGTCCAGGAAGGCATCATCGATTACCGCGTCGGGTCGCGCACGCGCTTCAGCGAGAATATCCTGCGCAATCGACGGGAACCGCATGGCCGGATGGTACGGCTGCTGACCACCACACCTTCCGCCAAGGCCGCCGCCGCCCTTCTATTGGCGCCGGACGATCCGGTCGTGCTGTTCGAGAGGATCGGCGATGCCGGGGGCTCCCCTCTGTCGTTTTCGACCAGCTATTTCCCCGCCCGGCGCTTCCCGGACATGGCGGCGATCCTGGCCGAGGGCTGTACGATCACCGAGGCGCTCAACCGTCACGGCGTAGCCGATTACCGCCGCCTCACCACCCGGGTGACCGCGAGGTTGCCGACGGCGGAGGAGGCTCAACACCTGCGTCAACCGGTGACCCGGCCGATCCTCCAATCGGAATCGGTCGATGTCGATGCCGATGGACGGCGGGTCGATTTCGGCGTCACCCGTTTCGCTGCCGATCGGGTGCAGATCGTTATCGATACCGAGGGGGATGTTGAGAGGGGGGGAGACTCCGATATTTCTTCCTAGGACAACCAGCGCGAAGGTTTTTCCGTTTCAATGCAATCCCCTGTGGCATCTCGCTGAGTTTTCGGTTATGGTTAACCTGCTAATCGGCATTCTCGGTGGAGTCTGACCATCAGACGCTGTTGCCGAAGGTCGATGGGCGACGAAGGCCGCGGGGGTGCGGGCGGGGGAGTTGGTGTGATGGCACGGAACGATTTTGATCGGCGCGAGCTGTTGCGGTTGGCTGGTTCGATGGGAATCGGGGCGTTCAGTTTGTCGCTGTCGAGTGCCGCGTTGGCGGAGGTGCGCACCAAACCGGTGGTGCGCCGGCCGATCGTCGTGATCGATCCCGGTCATGGCGGGGTCGATCCTGGTTGTATCGCCTATAGCGGCGCCTATGAGAAGGATGTGGCGTTCGACACCGCACGCGAGATCGCCCGGCAGCTCGAGGCGACGCATCGCTTCAAACCGATATTGACCCGCAGCACCGACGTCTTCATCCCACTGCCTGAACGGGTGGTGCGTGCTCGCAACGCCAATGCCGACCTCTTCCTGTCGATCCATGCGGACGCGATACCGGACAGCAACGTCCGCGGCGCCTCGGTCTTCACTCTCAGCGACAAGGCTTCCGATGCCGAGGCCGCCGCCCTGGCGGCACGCGAGAACAAGGCCGATATCGTCGCCGGCATCGACCTGTCGCACCAGACGCCGGAAGTCAGCAACATCCTGCTCGATCTGGCCCGTCGCCAGACCAGCAACCTGTCGATCGGCCTCGCCCGCCAGATCGTCGGCCGGCTCGGCCATGAAGTCCGCATGCTGGAAAACAGCCACCGTTCCGCCGGCTTCGCAGTGCTGAAGGCGCCGGACATCCCCTCCGCCCTCATTGAACTCGGCTGTCTGTCGAACCGCGAGGAAGACCGGCTGCTGCGGACTGCCGCCTATCAGCGCAAGGTCGCCACCGGCATCGTCATGTCCGTCGACGCATTCTTCTCGGACGTCGCCCGGGCTTAAGCGGTCGCGGGTCTTATCCGATGGCTCCGGCGCGCCGAATCCAGAACGACGCATTGTCGAGGCCGCACCGAGTTTGTTCAAGCGATGCCCGCAGCGGGGCGGCGGCCGGACTATCGACAATTTCCCGAAGCGTCTGATCAATCCGTTCGAGGGCCTGTTCCATCGCGGTGCTGGTCGAGCCGGAGATGAAGTCGTCGAGGACGATTTGCTTCAAGGCCTTGCTGACGAAGCCATCGAGCGTGGTCAGAGAGCGCCGCTGCGCGAGCGCGTCCTGAACACCGGTCAGCGCATTGCCGACGCTCAGATTGGCAAGCGCCGCATCCGCGACAGCGACGGCACCCTCGGAGTCACCCGTCCGCAGCATCAGGTCCAGTACCAAGCGGTGAAGCCGAATGCGATGCCGTTCGGCCTGACCGACGGTCCGGCTGTTAACGATCCGCGTCAGCTCGTTGCGCATGGCGCGCTGTACATTTGCGAACTTGCGCCCGCTGTTCATCGGCATGATCCAGCGGAACGCGGTGTAGCTGACGCCAATACCCGCCAGCAGGGCGAGCGTCACCCAGACGGTTGCGAGCGGGCCGTCGGGTTGAACGCGTGTGAGTTGCCCGAGCACCGCGAAGCACATGTTGAACGCCAGGCCAACGAACATGAGAGGTCGCTGCGATTGCGCCAGCGCACCGATGAACATGAGCGGCATCGCCAGGATGACCGAGACTTCCGGGCTCATGCCCAATAGCATCACCAGGCCGCGCCACAAGATCGCGGCCAGTCCACCCAGCGCAGCGCCGATGATGGACGAAGATACTAGAGAACGCCTCGTCCTTACGACCTATGCAATCCCGGCGTCCGTCCCGATCTTTTCCTCGCGGCTGTAACCCGGATATCTTTGCTACGCTTCGATGAAGCATTCGGCAGCAAAGCCCACGATGTCTGGTGAGTATAGGGAGCGAGACCGATGACGGATATGGCCGTGACGCCAGCCAGGCAGGATGCGCAGGTCATCGGGCTGGTCGCCTTCGGGCATTTCTCCAGCCATTTCTTCCAGCTGGTTTTGCCGCCGTTGTTTCCCTTGCTGGCTTTGACGTTCGGCTGCGGCTATGCCGAGTTGGGCGCGCTGATGACGGTTTTCTATGTTTCGTCCGGCTTGGCGCAGACGGCGTCGGGCTTCATCGTCGATCGGTTGGGCGCCAATCGCGTGCTGCCGGCGGGGCTGGCGCTGCTCGCCTTGGGCATGCTCCTGATCGGGTTGGTGCCGGCGTTCTGGATGATGTTTCCGCTGGTCATGCTCGCCGGCTTCGGCAACAGCGTGTTCCATCCCGCGAACTACGCGATCATGACCCATCGGGTCCAGCCGAAAAGGCTCGCCCGTGCCTATAGCCTGCATACGCTGAGCGGCACGCTCGGCTGGGCCGCGGCACCGGTCACCATGCTGAGCCTGGTGGCGCTCGGCTCTTGGCGGATCGCCCTGGTGACCGTGGGGCTGGCTGGCATCGGTGTCGCGATGTTGCTCGTGACGCAGCGCTCCACCTTGGCGTTCGGCCACGCCGCCACGCCAACTATCCCCTCCCGGTCTGGTGGCCGGTCCGGCGCGCGTTCGGCCACCACGCTGCAGTTGCTGACGGCACGGCCGGTCTTGCTGTGTTTTGTCTATTTCACGCTGCTGGCGGTGGCGCTGGTCGGCATGCAGACTTTTCTGCCGACCAGTTTGATGCAGCTCTATAAAACCCCGCTGGCGATCGCCAGCGCCGCTGTCACCGCCTATCTGCTGGCAAATGGCGCCGGTACGCTGTTCGGCGGCTGGTTGGCCGATCGCACGACCAATCACGATCGGATCGTCGCAATCGGCCTCGCCGTCGCGGCGGCCCTCGTTCTGCTGATCGGTAGCGTGAAGCTGGCCGATCCGGCATTGATATCCGTGATCGCGGTGGCCGGCTTCATGGCCGGCATCACCACGCCGTCCCGCGATATGCTGGTCCGCGGCGCTACCCCGCCGGGCTCGACCGGCAAGGTATTCGGCTTTGTCTATTCCGGCCTCGATCTCGGCTCATCGGTAGCGCCGCTGGTGCTCGGCGTAGTGCTGGATCACGGCCATCCAGGCGTGATGTTCCAACTGATGGCGGGGGCCCTGGCGGCCACGATCCTCGCGGCCGTCCTCCTCAAAGGCAGTTCGCCCGCGCCGGTCGCGGTGGCGGAATAGGGCGCCTCAGACGGCCGCCCCATCGACGACGCCGCTGATCAGGTTCTCCGCATAGAGCGATGCCTCGTCCAGTTCGCCCGGCAGGCTACCGCTCCAGTTTTCGATCGGGTGCTCGGCGAAACGCGCTTCGAGCTGCCGGCGCGCGGCTTCCGCCTCGGCGACCGTGACGGCCGCGAAGGTCAACACGGTACCGGGCACGGCGCGCGCCAGTCGCGGCAGATCGGCGGAGATCACAGTGGCGATCTTGGGATAGCCGCCGGCCGATTGATGATCGGCCAGCAGGATGATCGGTCGCCCGGTTCCCGGCACCTGGATTGAGCCGTTGACGATGCCGTCCGAGACGATGTCGAAACCGCGGGAATGCGCCAGTGCCGGCCCGTCCAGGCGCAGGCCCATCCGGTCGGCATCCTTGGTCACCGTGAAGCGTTCCTCCAGAAACTGGACGATCGCCGCTTCGGTGAAATAATCATCCTGCGGTCCCAGCACGACACGCACCCGCGCGGTCTCGGCATAGTCCCAGGCTTGCGCCAAGCGCCGCTCCGGCCCCGGCAGCGGCGCCGAGAGGCTCAGGGGTATGGCGTCGCGCGGCCGCAGGGGACGTCCCTCGAAGCCGCCCAGATTGTTGCGCGGATAGGTCGACCGGCTGCCGAGAAACATCGGCACGTCGAACCCGCCGGCGACCGACAGATAGGCCGGCCCGGCAAGCGGCCCGAGGATCTTCACCTCGACCCCGTCGCCAACCGTCACGCTCGCGCCAGCGGCGATCGGTGGGCGGTCGTTCACGATCAGATTGCCCCCGCCGACCAGGGCGAGGCGCACGCCGCCGGCGACCGTGAAATGCGGCCCCATACCCAGGATCTCGAGGGCCGCTTCGCTCTCCGGATTGCCGACCAGACGGTTGGCGAAGCGCAGGGCGATCGGGTCGAGCGCCCCGGAGACCGGAATGCCCAAGGCCTGATAGCCCACGCGGCCGAGATCCTGCAGCGTCGTCATCAGCCCCGGCTGGATGATCTTCAGCATGCTGGTCATGCCCGGAACTCCACCGCCGGGTCCAGCGTGTCGGTCTCGATCGCGGTGGCGATCCTATCGTATTCCGCCCGGCCGACCGTGGCGAAGCCGACCCGGTCACCCGGGGCGATCAGCGTCGGTTCTTGGACCCTGCGGGGATCGAAGAGGCGAACGGGCGAGCGGCCGAGAATGTGCCAGCCGCCGGGCGTCACCACCGGATAGATGCAGCTCAGCGACATCGCGATGGCGATGGAGCCGGCCGGTACGCGGATGCGCGGCTCGGTCCGTCGCGGCATCCCCAACGCCTCCGGCAACCCGCCGAGGAAGATGAAACCAGGCAGGAAGCCAAGCATATAGACGGTGAACTCGGTGGCCGCGTGACGGGCGATCACCTCGGCGGCGCTTAGTCCCTTCGCCTCGGCCACATGGTCCACATCAAGCGCGAATTCCGCCTCGTAGCAGGCGGGCAGCCGCCAAGCTCGGCCGGTCTTCGGCGCCGCCGACGGTCGGCTCAGCAGCAGGCCGATCCGCTCGACCAAATCGGCCTGGGAGGTCCGCAACGGATCGTAATGCACCAGCAGGGAGCGAAAGGTCGGCACGGTCTCGATCACGCCGCTCGGCGGATCCGCGCGCAACGCCGCGTCCAAGGCCCGCACCTCGGCGTTGATCGCGGGATCGATGATGCTGCCGAACTCCACGACCACCGCGGTATCGCCGGCCGGCAGAAAGCGGATGCCCGCACGGCTATCGATCCGGGAGACGGCCGATTGACCGATGGCGTTGCCCTTTCCCATAGTATCGCGTTGATCCTTCAATGATCGGGGTACCTACTTACCCGACTACGTTTAGCCGAGCCAATGCTCGTGAACCAAGGGAACCAAGCGAATATGCCGACCATCGATATCAACTCGGACCTGGGCGAGGGCTTCGGCGCATACGCCATGGGCGACGACGACGCCCTGCTGGCGATCGTCAGCTCGGCGAATGTCGCCTGCGGGTTCCATGCCGGCGACCCGATGGTGATGGCACGAACTTGCGAGCAGGCGCGGCGGCATGGCGTCTCGGTCGGGGCGCATCCCGGATTTCCTGATCTGCAAGGCTTTGGTCGCCGCATCATCCCGATGTCCGAGGCGGAGATCGAAAGCATGGTCGCCTATCAGATCGGCGGCTTGATGGGCATCGCCGCGCGTGCCGGAATTCCGGTCGCCCACGTGAAGGCCCATGGCGCGCTGTACAATTTGGCGGAGGTCGATACGGGCGTCGCCGCGGCGCTGGCGCGTGCTGTCAAAGCCGTCGATCCCAACCTGATCTTCGTCGCCGCGGTTGGCTCGTATTTGGTGGCGGAGGGTGAGCGGCTGGGGCTGCGGGTCGTCCGCGAGGCGTTCGCCGATCGCACCTATGCCGATGACGGCCGGTTGGTCTCCCGCAAACTACCGGGCTCGGTGCTCCGCGACGCCGCTTCGGCCGCCGACCATGTCATGCGCATGGTGACGGAACAGGCGCTGTTCAGCCTCGGCGGAAAGCGCATCCCGGCGCAGATCGACACGATCTGCGTGCATGGCGATGAACCGACCGCGGTGGCGGTCGCGACAGGCGTCAAGCAAGCCCTGACCAAAGCCGGCTTCACTATCGCCGCTCCCTGAGAGGGAGGCGTTCATTCCCGGAAAGCCTACTGCTGAGAGAGATCGATACCTGGCGAATAGTCAGCGCCTTCGACCTCTTTGACGAGTGCTTGGCCGGCGATAACTCGCTTCGCCTTGGTGTCATAGGTCAGCGTCGGCGACCCATGCAGGTGCCAGCCGCGGTTAAGCGCCTCGGTGATGCGATGGCAGAAACTCGCGTCGTCAGGGCCGGTGAGATAGCGGTAGAGTTTCATGAAATCCTTGTCGGAACCGATGGTTGACGGGGATTGAGTATAGCCGGCGCAGGGCGTGTCGCCACAGCGATCAGGACTGACGAGGTGGACCGTGCCGCAGCGGGTCGATGGCACCGCTCTTGCGTGCCTATCGGTCATGCTGTCCTACCTGCTTCGTCGTGTGCTCTACGCGGTGCCGATCACCCTCGGCGTCACGGTCATCGTTTTTCTGCTGGTTCATCTCGCCCCCGGCGATCCGTTGAGTGCCATCGTTCCGGCCGATGCGCCGGCCGAGGTGGTGGCCCGGCTGCGCATCGATTACGGCTATGACCGGCCGCTGCCCGTGCAATACGGACTGTGGCTCGCCCGCGCCGTATCGGGCAATCTCGGCACCTCGGTCGCCACCGGCCAGCCGGTCGGGCCGGAGGTGCTGCGCGCGGTGCAGAATACGGCGTTGATCGCCATGCTGGCGGCGGTGACGGGCTTCACCCTGGGCATCCTGCTGGGCGGCATCGCCGGCTATAATCAAGGTACGTTGATCGACAAGCTGGCCACGGGTATCGCGATCGCCTTCGTCAGCGTGCCGAATTATTGGCTGGCGCTGGTGCTGGTCATTCTGTTCTCAGTCGAGCTCAATGTATTGCCGGCGATGGGGATGGGACCCGGTGGCTCCGAGGCCTGGGCCTGGGACTGGCTGCATCTGCGGCATGTCGTCCTGCCGGTGATCGCGCTGTCGGCGATCCCGACCGGCATCGTCACCCGCACGGTGCGCGCCGCCGTGGCCGAAGTGCTGCATCAGGATTTCATCCAGGCGCTGGCCGCCAAGGGCCTTCGCGCCGGGCGCATCTTGCCTCATGTCGCCAAGAACGTGGCTCCGACGGCGCTCGCCGTGATGGGGCTGCAACTGGGCTATCTGCTCGGCGGCTCGATCCTGATCGAGACGGTGTTTTCCTGGCCCGGCACCGGCTTCCTGCTTAACAGCGCCATCTTCCGGCGTGATCTGCCGATGCTGCAGGGGACCATCCTGGTGCTGTCGCTGTTCTTCGTCGGGCTCAACCTGATCGTCGACCTCATCCAGACCGCGGTCGATCCGCGCATCCGGCGGAGCTGACCATGGCCGAGGTCGGCGTTATCGCCGTCAAGCCCGAGGCGCCGGCACCGGCCGCCATCCTGTCCCAGGGCTATTGGGCGCTGGTGCGCTATCGGCTGCTGCGCGACCGGACCACGCTGGTCTGCGGCGCCATTCTGCTGGTCATCATCCTGGCGGCGATCTTCGCGCCATATCTGGCACCCGCCGATCCCTATAAGACCAGCATGCTGCGTCGGTTGCAGCCGGTGTTCAAGGCGCCCTATCTCATTGGCAGCGACGAGCTTGGACGCGACATGCTGTCCCGCCTGATCTATGGCGGCCGGCTGTCCTTGGTCATGGGCATCACGCCGGTGTTGAACGCGCTGATCATCGGCGGCGCCCTCGGCATCGTCGCCGGCTATCTGGGCGGGGCGGTCAACATGGCGATCATGCGGCTGGTCGACGTGCTCTACGCCTTCCCATCGATCCTGCTGGCCATCGCCATCGCCGGTGCGCTCGGCACCGGCCTCACCAACAGCATCGTGGCGCTGACCATCGTGTTCGTACCGCAGGTGGCACGGGTCGCGGAGACCGTGACGACCCAGGTGCGTGGCCTGGATTACGTCGACGCGGCCCGGGCCAGCGGTGCCAGCACCTGGGCGATCTTGCGCGTGCATGTGCTGGGCAACGTGCTGGGTCCGATCTTCGTCTACGCCACCGGTTTGATCAGCGTCAGCATCATCCTGGCCTCCGGGCTCAGCTTCATCGGCCTCGGCGTGAAGCCGCCGGAGCCGGAATGGGGACTGATGCTGAACACGTTGCGCCAGTCGATCTTCGTCAACCCGACGGTGGCGGCCCTGCCGGGGGCGATGATCTTCATGACTTCGATGGCGTTCAACCTGATGAGCGATGGTTTGCGCGCCGCGATGGATGTGAAGGCGTGAGCACCACCGCGCTCGCCGAAGTGCCGGCCGACCCGCGCGATCGCGGCGGGCCGGCGCAACCCCTGCTGCTGGTCGAAAACCTGCGCAAATATTTCGTGCTGCGCGGCGGGGTGTTGAACCGCGCCGTCGCCACGGTTCAGGCGGTCGACGACATCTCCTTTGCCTTGCGCAAGGGTGAGACGCTGGGCATCGTCGGGGAATCCGGCTGTGGAAAATCGACGACCGCGCGGCTGCTGATGCGGCTGATCGAGCCGGATCAGGGTCGCATCATCCTGGATGGCGAAGCGGTCGGGGCCGCCGACGGGATCGGCGTCGGCGAGCTGCGGCGCGCCATGCAGATGGTGTTCCAGGACAGCTACGCCTCGCTCAACCCGCGCCTCCCGATCGAAGCGTCGATCGCCTTCGGACCGCGCGCCAGGGGTGTCCCCGCCCAGGTGGCACGGGACCGCGCCCGCGACCTCTTGAGCAAAGTCGGCTTGGAGCCGGACCGTTACATCCGCCGCTATCCGCACGAGTTGTCCGGCGGCCAACGGCAGCGCGTCAATATCGCCCGGGCCTTGGCGCTGGAGCCGCGCCTGGTGATCCTCGACGAGGCGGTCTCGGCGCTCGACAAATCGGTCGAGGCGCAGGTTCTCAACCTGCTCGCCGATTTGAAGGCGGAGCTGGGCCTGACCTACCTGTTCATCTCCCATGACCTCAACGTCGTGCATTGGATCAGCGATCGGGTGCTGGTCATGTATCTGGGCAAGATCGTCGAGATCGGCCCGGTCGAGCGGATCTATGGCGAGCCGAAGCATCCCTATACCCGCGCTCTGTTGTCGGCGATGCCGTCGATGGATCCGGACCGGCGAACCGAGGTGCCGTCGATCGTCGGCGATCCACCCAACCCGATCAACCCGCCGAGCGGCTGCCGCTTCCACCCGCGGTGTCCCCATGCCGAACCGATCTGCGACCGAACGGCACCGTCGCTCGCCGCCGGCGGCGACACGGCGAAGGGGGACCACGCCATCGATTGGGACCGCCACGCGGTCGCCTGTCACATGCATGTTCCCGGATCCGGCCACTCCGCGGCGCCGGTAGGTGGCGCATGACGCCGCTGGTCTCGGTCGAGGGGCTGACCGTCGGCTTTACCGCGCGCGAAGGGATCGTGCAGGCGGTGAACGGCGTCGATTTCACGCTGGAGCGCGGCGCTGTCATGGCGATCCTGGGCGAATCCGGCTCGGGCAAAAGCGTCACTCTGCGGGCCCTGATGCGCCTGTTGCCCCCGGCACGGACCCGGATCGGCGGCCGTGTCACCATCGCCGGCCATGACGTCCTGACGCTTGATCAGGCCGCTTTGTCGGCGATCCGTGGTCCTGTCGTCTCGATGATCTTCCAGGAGCCGATGCTCGCCTTCGACCCGGTGTTCACGATCGGCCAGCAGATCGGCGAGGCGGTGATCCGACATGAGGGGATCGGCGCCAAGGCGGCCCGCCAGCGGGCGTTCGATCTGTTCGACCGGGTGCAGATCCCGTTGCCGGCGCGGCGGCTCGACGCCTATCCGCACGAGCTTTCGGGTGGCATGCGGCAGCGGGCGATGATCGCGCTGGCACTCGCCTGCCGGCCGGCGCTGTTGCTGGCGGACGAGCCGACCACCGCGCTTGACGCCACGGTGCAGATCCAGATCCTGTTGCTGTTGCGCGATCTGCAGCGCGAATTGGGCATGGCGGTGATCTTCGTGACCCACGACATGGGTGTCGCGACCGAGATCGCCGACAGCATCGCCGTGATGTATGCCGGCCGGATCGTCGAGCAGGGGGCCGTGCGCGACGTGCTGCGCCGGCCGCTGCATCCATATACGCGCGGGTTGCTGAATTCGACGGTACAGGGATCGTCGCGCGGCCAGCGCCTGGAGACGATCCCCGGGAGCCCGCCCGGCCTGATCGCCCTGCCGTCCGGCTGCAGCTTCGCGCCACGCTGCCGCCATGCCATGGCGGCGTGCCTGACGGCGGCGCCGCGAGCCGTCGAGGCGACGCCCGGTCATGTCGCGCGCTGTGTGCTGGTGGAACCGGCCGGCGCCGCTATGATCTCCATCGGTGGCAGCGCTGAGGGGGTTGCAGGATCATGAGTTGGAGTGCTTGGGGCCTATTCTGCCTGACCGAGGCAGTGCTGTGCCTGACGCCGGGCCCGGCGGTCCTGCTGGTCGTCTCCCAGGGGGTGCGTCGCGGTACGGGGGCCTCGATCTCCGCCAATATCGGGATCCTGAGCGGCAATCTGGTTTATTTCCTGCTCTCGGCGACCGGTCTCGGGGCGGTGCTGCTGGCCTCCTATGACCTATTCTTCGCGATCAAATGGATCGGCGCCGCCTATCTGGTCTGGCTCGGCCTCGGCGCGCTGTTCGGTAAGTCATCCGCCCTCGCGATGCCGGCCGATCGGGGTACTGCCGAACCTGCCTCGACCGGCGTCGGGCGGATGATAGGCAATGGTGCCGTTCTGCAGCTCACCAACCCGAAGGCCTTGGTCTTCTTTACCGCCCTGCTGCCGCAATTCGTCGACCCCGCTGGATCGATCGCCGGGCAGATCGCCATCCTGGCCGCCACCAGCGTGGTGATCGAGTTCGTCATTCTGGCCGGGTACGGCCTGCTCGCCGGCCGGGCGACACGTCTCGCCAGGCGACCGGGCTTCGCGCGCATCACCAATTGGATGGCGGGCTCGCTGCTGATCAGCGCCGGTGTTGGCATGGCTACCCTGCGGCGCAACTGATGACCCTGCCGGCCGATCGGCCCTGGTGGCAGGGTGCCGTGCTGTACCAGATCTATCCGCGCAGTTTTTTCGATACGAATGGCGACGGGATCGGCGATCTGCCCGGCGTCATCGCCAAGCTCGATTACATCGCCGGGCTGGGTGTAGACGGTATCTGGCTATCACCGTTCTTCGCCTCGCCGATGCGCGACTTCGGCTACGACGTGGCGGATTACCTCGCGGTCGATCCGACCATGGGCACACTCGCCGACGTCGACGCGCTGTTGGTCGAGGCGCATCGGCTGGGCCTCAAGGTGCTGATCGATCAGGTTTGGGCGCATACCTCCGACCAGCATGCCTGGTTCGAGGCGAGCCGGGCGGGCGAGGCGGGTCATGCGGATTGGTATGTCTGGGCCGATCCCAAGCCCGATGGCACGCCGCCGAACAACTGGCTGTCGGTATTCGGCGGCTCGGCTTGGAGTTGGTCGCCGCGACGGCGAAAATACTATCTGCACCCATTCCTCGAGAGCCAACCGAAGCTCGATCTCGGCAACCAGACGGTGTTGGATGCGGTGCTCTCGACAGGCGCGTTCTGGCTCGACCGCGGCGTCGATGGCTTCCGGCTCGACGCGGTGGATTTTCTGCGCCATGACCCGGCTCTGCGCGACAACCCGGCGGTGCCGCCGCCCAGGGGCGTCATCCCGGCCAAGCCGTTCGGCCTGCAGCGGCACCTCTACGATGTCGGGGACGAGGCGACGGTGTTGCCCGTTCTGGGACGTATCCGGGCGCTGACCGACCGTTACCCGGGTGCCATGACGCTCGCCGAAGTGTCGAGCCAGCCGGGCGCCTATGATCGGATCGCCGCCTATACGGGCCCCGGCCGGCTGCATCTGGCCTATACCTTGAAGCTGCTGCGCGAAGATTTGTCGCCGGCTCTCTTCGCCGAGGTGCTGGAGAGCGCCGCCGCAGCCATCGGTGCCGATGCCCTGTGCTGGGCGTTCAGCAATCACGATGTCGCGCGTGCCGCCGGCCGCTGGCTGCCGCCGGGTGCGGAGGGGCAGGTGGGAGACTTCGCCGTCTTGCTGACCGCCCTGCTGCTGAGCCTGCCCGGCACCGCCTGCCTGTATCAGGGCGACGAACTCGGTCTCATGGATGCGTCGCTCACCCACGACCGGCTGCGCGACCCTTTCGGCATCGCCTATTGGCCGGAGTTCAAGGGGCGCGATGGTAGCCGGACGCCGATGCCGTGGTGCGCCGAGGCCCCCCATGCCGGCTTCAGCTCGGCGCCTGAAACGTGGCTGCCGGTGGCGGCCGAGCATCGGGCGCTGGCGATCGACCGGCAGGAGGCTGATCCCGGCTCCGTCTTGCACCGTGTCCGCCGGCTGATCGCTTGGCGCCGGGAGCAGCCGGCATTGCGCCATGGCCGCCTCGGCCGCGTCAGGACGGAGGCGCTCGTGCTGGCGTTCGAGCGGGCGACACCGGACGATCGCCTGGTCGCGGCGTTCAATATGTCGCCACAGCCGGCGACCTTTTCGTTTGGCGTGGATGAGGCGATCATACCGTCGCCCGACAATGGTTTTAACGCCCACGGTTTTACTACTGGATTTCGGGACGGGACGGTACGATTGCCCGGTTTCGGAGTATTCTTTGGGGTGATCGAACCCGCCAACACCCGCAGCTGATCCCCGGCACGGGTATCGAAGGGAAAAGAACCGGATGAGCAAGGATCGCGAAAAGAAAATCAGCGAAAAAGCGTACCAGCTTTGGGTAAGCGAAGGCCGGCCGCATGGTCGCCATGAAGAGCATTGGCATACCGCCGCCAAGTCGATCGATGATGAGCCCGCGAAACCGGCCAAACCCGCTAAATCCTCGACCAAGCCGGCCAAGAAGGCTGCCGCCGCCGAAAAAGCCGTGAAGATCGCGGCTGCGCCGGCGAAGTCCGCGAAAGCACTGCCTTCCCCTAAGACGAAACGGATGGCTTCTCCAAAGACCAAACCGGCTTAGGAGAGCCGATCCGCCATCGATCGTCGGCCTAGATCGTCGGGGGACTTGCGCCGTACGCCGTTTCCAGCACATTCCTGCGCCGGATCGCCGCTCGAACGGAGCGGTCGGGGGAGATTTGCAGATGTCGGTAAACGAGCGGGCGGCAGGAGCGGCGGCGATTTTGGTGGAGGCACGCCGGAGCGGCGTGCCGGTCGATGAGCTGCCGGAGGCGCTGGCCCCGCGCACGCTCGATGAGGCCTATGCGATCCAGGACGCGGTCAGCCGTGGCCTCGGCCCGATCGGCGGCTGGAAGGTCGGCATGAATCCCGCGACGCGCGAAATTGGCTGCGCGCCGATTCCGGCCGATCTGGTGGTGCCGGCCGATCTGGTGACACCGGGTGGTGGCGAATTGCAGGCGGCGCGGTTTCGGGGCTTGGCGCTGGAAATCGAATTCGCCTTTCGCTTGAGCCGCAACCTGCCGCCGCGCGACGGCGGCTATGACCGGGAGGCCGTCGCTCAGGCGGTGGAGGGCTTCTGCCCGGCGATCGAGGTCGTCGCGACGCGCTATAGCGACCCAAAGGCTGTGAATACGTTTTCGCAGATCGCCGATAGCAGCAGCAATGGTTTGCTGGTTTGGGGACAACCGGTCGGCAGCTGGCGCTCGATCGATTTCCGAGCGCTGCGCGGTGAATTGACGATTGACGGCACCGTCGTGCAATCCGCGATGGGCACGCATCCCTGTGACGATCCGTTCGATCTTGTCGTCTGGCTGGCGAACCACGCCGCGACCCGAACCGGTGGACTTACCGCCGGAACCGTGGTGATCACCGGCTCGCTGCAGGGCGCCACGCCGATCGCCGCGGGCTCGGCGGCGGTCGCCCGCATCGGCGATTATCCGCCGCTCCAACTGCGCTTCGTCTGATCCCGGCGGCTTAAGCGACGCATGGCATGTGCCTTGCGTATTTTCTCGCGATTTCCTCCGTTTCCACACGCGCATTCAGAAGTTCCAAGGGGATTTCGCGATAGGAGCCCACGCCATGGATCGCCGGAATTTTCTCAAGACGGGAACGACGTTAGCCGCGGGCGGGTTGGCCGTGGCGGCTCTGCCGTTCGGTTCTGCCCAGGCGCAGGCCCGAAAGGAGACCCTGTTGGTGGTGGCCGAAACCGGCCCCAACAGCCTCGATATCCACGGCGTCGGCGCCAATAGTTCGTCCTATCAGGTTGCTTGGAACTGCTACGACCGGTTGCTGTCCTATGGCCGCAAGACCATGCCGGATGGCAGCCTGTCCTATGACGGCAAGCAGTTGGTGCCGGAGCTGGCGGAAGCCTGGTCGATGGCGCCCGACGGGATGTCGATGACCTTCAAGCTGCGGCCGGACGCGACGTTCCATGACGGATCGCCGGTCACCGCGACCGATGTCAAATGGTCGTTCGACCGGGCGGTCACGATCGGCGGCTTTCCGACCTTTCAGATGAAGGCCGGTTCGCTGGAGAAGCCCGAGCAATTCGTCGTGGTCGACGACCATACCTTCCGCATCGATCTGCTGCGTGCCGACAAGTTGACGACCCCCGATCTGACGGTTCCGGTGGCGATCATCATCAACTCGACCCTGGCCAAAAAGAACGCCACGGCAGCCGACCCTTGGGCGCAGGAATACTTGAAATCCGCCACCGCTGGCGGCGGCGCCTACAAGGTCGATAGCTGGAAACCCGGTCAGGAGACCGTCTATAGCCGCTTCGACGGCTGGAAGAGCGGCCCGCTGCCGGCGTTGCGGCGCATCATCGTCCGTGAGGTGCCGTCGCCTTCGAACCGGCGCGCCTTGCTGGAACGCGGCGATGCCGACGTGTCGTTCGACCTGCCGAAAAAAGATTTCTCCGAGATGATGGCCCAGAAGAAGGTCACGGTCGTCAATACGCCGGTCGAGAATGCGATCACCTATATCGGGATGAATTGCACCAAGCCGCCGTTCAACAATTTGAAAGTCCGCCAGGCGGTCGCCTATGCGCTGCCCTATCAAAAGATCATGGACGCCGCCTTGTTCGGCCTGGCCAATCCGATGTTCGGCGGCACCTCGGCGACGCCGACGACAGCCGCCTGGCCGCAACCGCTGCCCTACAACACGGACATCGCCAAGGCCAAGGCCTTGCTGGCCGAGGCGGGCTATCCCGAAGGGTTCGAGACAGTCTTCAGCTTCGACCTCGGCCAAGCGACCGTGCAGGAGCCGATGGCTATTCTGATCCAGGAGGCGCTCGGCCAGATCGGCATCAAGATGACGATCGAGAAGGTGCCTGGGGCCACTTGGCGGTCGGCTCTTTTGAAAAAGGACATGCCGATCTTCGCCAACACCTTCGGCGGCTGGCTGAACTTTCCAGATTACTTCTTCTTCTGGACCTATCACGGCCAGAACGCGGTGTTCAACACCATGAGCTATCAGAACCCGGCGATGGACAAACTGATCGACGAGGCTCGCTTCGCCAAGGATCCGGTGGAGTACGACAAGGCCGTCAAAGGGTTCATCGGCCTGGCGTTCAGCGACATTCCCCGGATGCCGCTGTTCCAGCCTTATCTCACCGTGGCGCTGCAGCCGAGCGTCACCGGTTACCAATACTGGTTCCACCGCGGCTTGGATTATCGGCAATTGGTCAAGGCGTGAGCGGCCGGATGGCAGGTCAGGCCGGGGCAGTGTTGGCCGATGCCGCGGCGGCCGTCCCGCTGCTGTCGGTCGAGGAGCTGTCGGTCGATTTCCGGACGCGCGAAGGGACTGTCCGAGCGTTGGAACGGGTCGGTTTCACTGTCGGCCGGGGCGAGACCGTCGGCATCGTCGGCGAAAGCGGCTCGGGCAAGTCGGTCACCGCCTATGCCCTGATGGGTATCCTGGACGAAGCCGGCCAGGTCACCCATGGCAGCGCCATGTTCGGCGGTCTCAACCTGCTCGCCGCGCCGGAACGGGATCTGCAGCGGATCCGCGGCCGCGAGCTGTCGATGATCTTCCAGAGCCCGCGCACCGCTCTCAACCCGATCCGAGCGGTCGGCAAGCAGCTTGAAGATGTGCTGTTGCGCCATGGCAATCTGCGCGCGCGCGATGCTCGGGACCGGGCGATCGAGCTGCTGGCCCAGGTCAAGATCCCCGATCCCAAGCGCCGCTACGCGGCCTATCCGTTCGAGCTATCCGGCGGCATGTGCCAGCGCATCATGATCGCGCTGGCGCTGGCCTGTTCGCCGGCCTTGCTGATCGCCGACGAGCCGACGACCGGCCTCGATGTCACAACCCAGGCGGTGATCATGGACCTCATCCGCGAGCTTGCCGCCGATCATGGCATGGCGACCGTGCTGATTACCCATGATCTGGGGCTCGCCTCGGAATATTGCGACCGCATTGTCGTGATGCATGCCGGCCACGTCGTCGAGACGGCGCCTATGGCCGTCCTGTTCGATGCCCCGCGCCATCCCTATACGGCGAAGCTGATCGCCGCCACGCCGCATTTCGGCGGCGCGCTCCATACGCTCGCCGCGATCGGCGGCAGCCTGCCTGATCTGCGCGGAGCGCTGCCGCCCTGTCGCTACGCGACACGTTGCGAACGGCGGATCGAGGTCTGCGATCAGCCGCCGCTGTCGCGCGACTGGATCGCCGCCGATCACCTCGTCGCCTGCGCTAACCCGCTATGAGCGCCCTTCTCGAAGTCGAGGGCTTGGTAAAGCGCTTCCCGGTAGGCGGCGGGGCCGCGGGCTGGCGGTCGATGGCTGGTCGGTTCGGGATCGGGTCGGCCGGCGCTCCGGCGCGACCAATGTTGCACGCGGTGGATGGTGTCGGCTTCGCCATCGGTCGGGGCGAGACGATTGGTCTTGTTGGCGAATCGGGCTGTGGTAAGTCGACTCTGGTGCGCTTGCTGACCCGGCTGATCGACCCGACCGAAGGCAGCATCCGATTCGGCGATACGGATATCGGGGCTATTCCGGCGGCGCAATTCGGCCGCAGCCCCGATCGTGCCAGGCTGCAGATGGTGTTCCAGGACGCCACCGACAGCTTGAACCCGCGCTTCACCGCCAGCGACGCCATCGCCGATCCGATCCGCCGGCTGAAACCCGGCCTCGGCGGCGCTGCGCTGCGGCGGCGGGTCGGGGAACTCGCCGATCTGGTGGGCCTGCCCCAGACGTTGCTCGGGCGCTATCCGCACCAGCTCTCCGGTGGACAAAAGGCGCGTGTCGGCATCGCCCGGGCGATCGCGGTCGATCCCGAATTGCTGATCCTGGATGAGCCGACCTCGGCGCTCGACGTCTCGGTACAGGTCGTCATCTTGCGCCTGCTGGAGGATTTGAAGCAGCGGCTGGGGATGAGTTATCTCTTCGTGTCTCATGACCTCAATGTGGTGCGGCTGCTCTGCGACCGGGTACTGGTCATGTATCTGGGCAAGATCGTCGAAAGCGGCCCGGCCCAGGCGGTGTTCGAGGCGCCGGCGCATCCCTACACGCGGGCGCTGGTCTCGGCCATCCCGACCGCCGATCGGGAACGGCAGGCACGGCGGGTGCATCTGGCGGGGGAGCAGCGCAGCCCGATCGATCCCGATCCCGCCATCTGCCGGTTCTATGGACGCTGTCCGCGTGGCGCCGATCTTTGCCGCACGGCCATGCCCGTTCTTACACCGCTAGCGGGCGAGGGCGCCCGCGCGGTAGCCTGCCATTTTCCGGAACCCGCACCGCTTTAGGGAAGTCGCATGAAGCCCGACCTATCACCTGATGCCGTCGCCACCGTCGTTGAGGCCAACGCAGCGGTCATCGGCCTCACCGTCCCTCCGGAATACCGACAGGGTGTGATCGACAATTATGCTCGCATGCTGGCGCTGGCCGGTCCGGTGATGGCATTCGAGCTGCCGAAGCAGACCGAAATGGCGCCGGTCTTCACCCCATGACGGCCAGCATCACCCTCGACTCGGTCGCGATCGCCGAACAGGTTCGATCGGGCGCCGTCACCGCGGCCGCGGTGACCGATGCGGCACTGGGGGAGATCGAGCGGCGCGATGCGGCGCTGAACTGCTTCACCACCGTGCAGGCCGACGCGGCGCGGCGGGCGGCGCGGGACATCGATCGGCGCCGGCAGGCGGGCGAGGCGCTAGGACCGTTGGCCGGCGTACCCTTCGCGATCAAGAACCTGTTCGATATCGCCGGGGTCACCACCGTCGCCGGCTCCAAGATCCACCGGGATCAGCCGCCGGCCCTGGCCGATGCGACGGCTGTGGCGCGCCTAAAGGCGGCGGGCGGCGTGCTGATCGGCGCGCTCAACATGGATGAATACGCCTATGGCTTCGTCACGGAAAACGCCCATGACGGCCCAACGCACAACCCGCATGCCCTCGATCACGTCGCCGGGGGATCTTCCGGCGGCTCGGCGGCGGCCGTCGCCGGCGGGTTGGTGCCGCTGACGCTCGGCTCCGATACCAATGGCTCGATCCGGGTGCCGTCTGCGTTCTGCGGCATCTTTGGACTGAAGCCGACCTATGGCCGGCTCGGTCGCTCCGGCGCCATGCTGTTCGCCGAAAGCCTCGATCATATCGGCCCCTTCGCGCGCAGCGTGCGCGATCTGGCACTGGCCTTCGATCTGTTGCAGGGACCCGATCCCGCCGACCCGGCGGCGACCGACCGCCCACCCGAACCGACCCTTCCGAGCCTCGGCGAGGGGATCGGTGGATTGCGGATAGCGCTGGCCGGCGGGTATTTCCGAGAAGGCGCCATGCCCGAGGTGCTGGCCGGCGTCGACGCCGTCGCCAAGGCACTCGGCGCCACCGCCATGGTGACCCTGCCACAGGTGCTGCTGGCGCGCTCCGCCGCCTTCATCATCACCATGGTGGAGGGGGCAAGTCTGCATCTCGACGACCTGAAGACCCGGCCACAGGATTTCGATCCGGCGACGCGCGACCGCTTCCTGGCGGGCGCCCTCATCCCGTCGCAACTCTACGTCAAGGCGCAGCGGTTCCGCCGCTGGTATCGCGACCAGGTCGCCGAAGTCTTCAACATGGTGGATATCATCCTGGCTCCCTGCACGCCTTGCCCGGCGCCGCGCATCGGTGAGGACAAGATGGTGATCGGCGGCGTCGAGATGCTGACCCGACCCAATCTCGGCATCTATACCCAGCCCTTGAGCTTCATCGGTCTGCCGGTGGTGGCGGTGCCGGTGCAACGGCCGGGCGCCTTGCCGGTCGGCGTCCAGGTCATCGCGGCACCCTTCCAGGAAGCCAAGGCGTTGCGCGTCGCGGCGGAATTGGAGAAACTCGGCGTCTGTGCCGCACCGGTGATGTCATGATCATCAACGATCCCAAGACTTTGGCTGAGGTCACCGCCGCGTTTCAGCGCTACGAGACGGCGCTGCTGTCCAACGATATCGATGTGCTGGACGAGCTGTTCTGGACCGATCCTCGGACCGTGCGGCTGGGGATCGGCGAGAACCTCTACGGCATCGAGCAGATCCGCGGCTTTCGCGTCGGCCGCGTCGGCGGTTCGCCACAGCGCAGCCTGCGCAACACGGTGATCACGACCTACGGCACGGATTTCGGCACCGCCAATACCGAATTCATCCGTGTCAACAGCGACAAGATCGGCCGCCAAAGTCACACTTGGCTCCGCCGTCCCGAAGGCTGGCGGATCGTCGCGGCGCATGTGTCTTTCATGGCAGGGACGTCTTAGACTCTGCCCATACCGAGGGTGATTGAACTAGCTACCGATCCGCACGAAAATCTCCTCGACCGGCGCGGGCGGCGTCACGTTGAAAATTTCGTCGAAAATCTGGCCCAGCTCTTCAGCCCCGTCGATTGAGCGTTCAACAGCAATCTGACCATCACGTGCCTCGATCGTGAACCGGCGATTGATCAATTTGTAGCGCTTGTCCGCAATGACTCGCTCCATGATCAGCGTGCGCGGGAACGGTGCGAGCGGGCTCGTGGATGTAAACCAGTTACCGAGCTGGAAGTCTGACGGAATTTGCGGTTCCAGATTGAAGACATACATGACGCGCCAGCCTGCTGGCTGTTTCGCGCTGAGAGAGAATAAGCCGTCGGCTTCGCTCAACCGGTACGTGCCCATGGCCGTGGGTTGTTCGACATCTGTCTTAAAACGCAGCGGAGTATCGAGCACGCAGGCGCCAAAGCCGACATCGGCAAGATACGCGCCGTCCCGCAGGTCGACCTTGAGCAACATGTGCTCTCTCGGGCCGAGCGGGCAGTCGGGCGGCGACATCCAGCGCACGCGGCCGCCAAGCCCGGTAACCTCGAAGCCTATTTCCTCAAGCGCCGCTTTCAGCAACGTGTTTTGCTCGAAACAATATCCGCCACGGCGACTGTCGACGAGTTTCTCCTGCACCGAGGCTAGATCGAGGCTGACCGGGCGGCCCAGCAGCGGATCGATGCCTTCAAAGGGGATCGCATTGACGTGTGCGGCGTGAATTGCTGAGAGCGTCGCGAGGTCCGGTCCAATCGTTCCATCACAGCCGATACGCGCCAGGTACCTGTGCAGCCGGAAAGTAGTC
>Ga0179596_10000161_pt1 | contig 45906 bp, 44 predicted proteins | sample CZODoug1_1_08_16_FD_155494 | JGI IMG/M metagenome (GOLD analysis project Ga0179596, IMG submission 155494) | Vadose zone soil fungal communities from Angelo Coast Range Reserve, California, USA - CZODoug1_1_08_16fungal (Illumina Assembly) | ecosystem: Environmental > Terrestrial > Soil > Vadose... | reverse complement strand
TTCGGCTATGATTCCCGGGTGCTCGTGCAGCGCCTGGCGTTCAACCGGATGACACCGCGCGAATACGCCTTGTCCTATCTATGCTGGTTTCCGGATGGCAACGGTCTCGCCAATACCCTGGTCGGGCCGCATGCCTGCGACCGGTTCAACTGGGAGGAAACGCCGGACAGCTTCTATTCGATCGGCAACCATGAATTCATGGCCGAGACACTGGCGGCGGCCGGCGGGCCGGACCATCACTTGGCCTATCTCCTCAGCCATGAACTCCTGCCGCAACCCGTGAAGCATGCCCTGGTCACCCTGCCGCTGGCGCTGCGCGGCGCCTGGATCGATCATTATTGGGGGCTGTTGCTGATGCCGATGTGTCTGGTCGTGACGATCGGCGCGATCCGCCGGCGCGATCCCGCCCTCTTGGCGCTGACGCTGCCGGCCTGGTTCATGCTGTTGTTCAACGCAGCGGTCGCGGTCAACCAAACCCGCTACAATTTAATGCTGATCCCGCCCTTCGCCGTGTCCGGCGCCTTGTTCGTCGACCGGCTTGCGGTCCGCTTCGGTGGGGTCCGCGGGCGGGCGATGGCCGATCGATCGGCCATCGCTCCGCCACGAGGTTAGGAACTCGCCGACAAATCGTCCTTGCCCTTGATATTGGCGGCGAGCGACGCCTCGAGGAACTGGTCGAGATCGCCGTCCAGAACCGCCGCGGTATTGCCGGTCTCCACCCCGGTACGCAGATCCTTCACCATCTGATAGGGGTGCAGCACGTAGGAGCGGATCTGGTGGCCGAAGCCGATATCGGTCTTGGTCGCGTTGAGCGCATCCGCCGCCGCCTCCCGCTTGCTCAGTTCCAGCTCGTAGAGCCGCGCCTTCAGCATGTCGAAGGCGACCGCGCGGTTGCGGTGCTGCGACCTGTCCTGCTGGCATTGCACGACGATGCCGGTCGGCATGTGGGTGATGCGGATGGCGCTGTCCGTCTTGTTGATGTGCTGCCCGCCGGCGCCCGATGCGCGATAGGTATCGATCCGCAGATCCTTGTCGAGGATCTCGACCTCGATCCGGTCGTCGATCACGGGATAGACCCAGGCGGAGGCGAAGCTGGTATGGCGCCGCGCGTTCGAATCGAACGGCGAGATGCGGACCAGCCGATGTACGCCGCTTTCGGTCTTCATCCAGCCATAGGCGTTCGGCCCCAGGATCTTCAGCGAAGCGGATTTCAGGCCGGCCTCTTCACCGGGGCTTTCTTCCAGCCACTCCACCTTGTAGCCGTGTTGCTCGGCCCAGCGGATATACATGCGCAGCAGCATCAGCGCCCAATCCTGGGCCTCGGTACCACCGGCACCGGCATGGACTTCCAGATAGCAATCGTTCGGATCCGCCTCGCCGGAAAGCAGGCTTTCCAGCTCGCGCTTGGCGACCTTCTGCTTCAGGAGATCGAGGTTGGCTTCCGCCTCCGCGACGATCGAGGGCTCGTTCTCGGCCTCGCCCAGCTCGATCAGTTCGAGCGCGTCGTCCAGCTCCCGCTCGATCTCGCGATAGCCGGTGATCGCCGTTTCCAACCGCGTCCGCTCGCGCATGATCTCCTGCGCGCCGGTGCTGTCGTTCCACAGCGCCGGGTTTTCCGCCTTGGCGTTCAGCTCGTCGAGGCGCCTGAGGGACGTATCCCAGTCAAAGATGCCTCCGCAGCAAGGCCAACGACTGACGGATTTCGTCGGCGATCGCTAATATTTCCGCGCGCATCTACTCTTCCCTTTTATGGTCATCGGCCGACCGGCGAGTCCGATCGACCTGTCCGATGGTCTAATATAGTCCGCCCGTGCCGCTGGCGGGAGCGGTCCGGGTTGGCGCCTGTGCCGATTCCGGCGGGCCGCCACTCTCCGGTTGCGGCGCGTTCACCGGGAAGGTCTGGCCATCCGCGCCCGGATCGCCATCGATATCGACCACCGCGTCATGCCCGCTCGGCTCCGTGCCCGGCTTGAACGCCTCATAGATGGCGCCCGGGGCGCCCGGACCGGCGAGCTTCCCGGTCTTGGGATCGACCCTGGTCAGCAGCAGGCCGGGCGGGATGCGGAACGGGATGGCCGGGGCGTCTTTCAGCGCCGCCGCCATGAAGTCGCGGAAGATCGGCGCCGTGATATCGGCCGCCTGCTCCCTCTCTCCCAAGGTTCGCGGGCTGTCGAAAGCGACATAGATGCCGACCGCCAGATCGGGCGAGAAGCCGACGAACCAGGTGTCGAAGATGTTGCTGGTGGTCCCGGTCTTGCCGGCGAGCGGCCGCTTCAGCGCATCACCGATCTTATGTCCCGTACCGCGCTGGACCACGCCTTCGAGGATCGACACCATCTGATACGCGGTCCGCGGGTCGATCACCTGCTCGCGCGTGTCCGGCAGCGTCGGCACGTCATCCGGCGACCAGGCCTCGTCGCCGCATTGCGGGCAAGGCCGGTCGTCATGCCGGAAGATCGTCTTACCGTTGCGATCCTGCACCCGGTCGATCAGGGACGGCGTCACCCGTTTGCCGCCGTTGACGATCATCGAATAGGCGGTGGTCATCCGCAGCAGCGTCGTCTCGCCGGCGCCCAGCACCATCGAGTATTCGAGCGGCGTACGATCCATCACGCCGAGCCGCTCGATATACGGGGCGATCTTGTCGATGCCGATCGTCGCCGCCATCCGCACCGTGGCGACGTTGACCGACTTCTCGATCGCGACGCGCAGCGGGATCGGGCCGAGGAATTCGCCCGATTCGAAATTGCCGGGCCGCCAGAGTGGCAATCCCGGCCCCTGCTCCAGCGCGATCGGGCCGTCGAGGATCAGGGTGGACGGCGTCATGCCGTTGTCGAGCGCCGCCAGATAGACGATCGGCTTGATCGTCGAACCGGGTTGGCGCTTGGCCTGGATCGCCCGGTTGAACTGGCTCATCTCGTAGCTATAGCCGCCATCGATGGCGAAGACGCGACCGGTATGGGGGTCCATCGCGACCAGCGCGCCGGACACATCGGGGATTTGGCGCAAGCCGTAGATCGGCCGTCCCGACGCTTCCACGCGTGCCGGCTGTGAGGCCGGCTGCGGCTTGCCCGCTGCCGGCTTGGCCGGTGCCTCGGGAACCGTCTGGGCCAAGCGTTCGACCAGCACCACATCGCCGGTCTTCATGACGTCGGAGGGCACGCGCGGCGCGCGGCCATAGCGCTGATCGTCCAGCACCGGCCGCGCCCAGGCGAGCTCGCTCATCGGCAGGAAGCCGGTCGAACCATCAGGCAATCCGATCTCGACGCCATCGGGTTTCACGTCGAGCGCCACGGCCGGTTGCCATTTGGTGGTGCCGGTGACAGCACCGGCCGGTAGCGCCAGACGGGCGATCAGCGGCTGCCAGGTGCGGCTGTGATCGGTATCCAGATGCCCGATCGGACCGCGATAGCCGTGCCGGCGGTCATAGGTGACAAGGCCATTGCGCAACGCCTGATCGGCGATTGCCTGCAGCCGGGGATCGAGGCTGGTCCGAACGCTGAGCCCCGCCTTATAAACCGTCGCCTCGCCATACATCGCCAGCAGTTCGCGGCGAGTCTCCTCGCTGAAATAGGGGGCGGTCACGACTTCGGTCTCGTCGCGGCTGCGCGTCTGGATCGGTTCGGCCATCGCCGCCTGTCCCTCCGCCGCGGAGATCGCGCCGATCTTGACCATGCCGTCGATCACATAGTCGCGCCGCGACTTGGCCGCCTCGGGAAAGCGCACCGGGTCGTAATTGCTCGGCCCCTTCGGTAGCGAGGCGAGAAACGCGGCCTCGGCGATGGACACGTCTTCAAGCGATTTGTTGAAATAATTCAGCGAGGCGGAAGCGATGCCATAGGCGCCCCGGCCGAAATAGATCTCGTTCAGATAGAGTTCGAGAATGCGATCCTTGCTGAGCGTTTCCTCCAGCCGAACGGCGAGGATCGCCTCCTTGATCTTGCGCTGGAGGCTGTACTCGTTGCTGAGCAGGAAATTCTTCGCGACCTGCTGGGTGATCGTCGAGGCGCCGACGCCGCGCCGATGCTGGCCGATATGAACGAGGTTGGTAAGTGCCGCCCGCACGATCGCCGCCGGATCGACACCGCCATGCTGGTAGAACTCGCGATCCTCGGCGGCGAGCACCGCCTTGACGATCAGCGGCGGCACCGCCGAGATCGGCACGAACACGCGTTTTTCGGTGGCGTATTCAGCGAGCAGCCGACCATCGCCCGCCTGGACGCGGGTTACCGTCGCCGGCTGATAATCGGCAAGTTGCTGATAATTGGGCAGATCGGCGGCGAAATGCTCGTAGACCAGCCACAGCCCGGTCAGCCCGACGACGGAGAGCAGCAACAGGGTGCCGGCGAAATACAGGATGGAGCGCATGGGAGGTTTCGCAGCCAGTCGAGCTTGATGTGTGAGTCGTTTGGTTGAGTTGTGCCTTCGGAACTTCTACCGGACTGCCAGTCAGGTACCGTCACCCCGCTCCGAATGAAGGGTTTCGCAGGTCCGGTTATGAACGGTCGACAAGGAATTTGCCACGAGATTATGGCCGATCCGCGACGCTTAGCCGGCCTTTCCGAGCAATAGAGTGTGCCAAGCGTAATAAACGATTGTCGAGCCGAGACATGGTCGATATCTTCGGTCGTGCGAAATTCCTTGGGTTACCAGCTGGCCGTATGGCCAAATGGGGTATCTCGGATGGAAACGATGCGAAGTCGGTTGTGTTCCTTAGGCGCGCCGCTTGCAATCCGTCCGTGATGTTTAAGACCCCTCGGAACCTCTAGAAACCCCGAAGCCAGGCCCGGAAATGTTTTCGGGTTGCGGGTGCCAGACAGAGCCTTGCCATGGTCGATCCCCGTGATCCGCCGTTCGGCAAGATGACCGCAGGCCCCGCCGGCTTCGACCCAGACAGGAGCGCGCCGCCACCCGTTGTTCGCGCGGGCAGGATTGAAGCGTGTTCCGGAGTATTGCCGGAATGGCAAAACGTATGCTGATCGACGCCACCCACTCGGAAGAGACCAGGGTCGTCGTCTTGGATGGAAACCGTCTCGAAGAGTTCGACTTCGAGAGTTCGACCAAAAAACAGATCAAGGGCAACATCTACCTCGCGAAGATCACGCGGGTCGAACCCTCGTTGCAGGCCGCCTTCGTCGAATATGGCGGCAACCGCCATGGCTTTCTCGCCTTCAGCGAAATCCATCCGGATTATTATCGGATCCCGGTAAGCGACCGGGAAGCGATGCTGGCCGAGGAAAACGCCGCGGCCCGCGCCGAGGAAGCCGCCGACGCCGGCCAGGACGGGTTTTTCGAGGAATCGGAACCGGCCTTCCTGGAGCGGAGCGATACGTCGTTTGACGCCGAGGAGCAGCCCGAGACGCCCGAAGGCTATAGCGAGACGCCCGACGGGCACGGCGAGACACAGGCCGCCGCCCATGATCACGGCGTCCTGCTGCACGCGGAGGATGCGCCCTTCGCCGAGCGGGTCGAGACATCGGAAGCCACTGAGGCGCCGGAAGCCGACGAATCCCCGGACGCCGCGACGGTGCAAAATCCCACGGAAGCTCGGGCCGAACCGGCATCGCCCCGCGGCGGCGTCGAGATCGTCGGCGGCGACGAAGTCGAAGAGGTCGAGGAAGTCGCGCGCCAGCGGGTCCGGCACTACCGGAACTACAAGATCCAGGAAGTCATCAAGCGCCGGCAAATCATCCTGGTTCAGGTGACCAAGGAAGAACGCGGCACCAAGGGTGCTGCCTTGACGACGTATTTGTCATTGGCCGGCCGCTATTGCGTGCTGATGCCGAACGCCGGTCGTGGCGGCGGCGTGTCGCGCAAGATCACCTCCGCCCAGGATCGCCGCCGCTTGAAGGAGCTGATGGAGGAGCTGAGCGTGCCGGAGGGCATGGGCGTCATCGTACGCACCGCCGGCAGCGAGCGCTCCAAGGCCGAGATCAAGCGCGACTACGAATATCTGATGCGGCTGTGGGACGACATCCGCGATCTCACCCTGAAATCCTCGGCGCCGGCGCTAATCTACGAGGAAGGCAATCTCATCAAGCGGGCGATCCGCGATCTCTACGCCCGCGACATCGACGAGGTCGTGGTCGATGGCGAGGATGGCTATCGGAGCGCCAAGGACTTCATGAAGATGCTGATGCCGAGCCATGCCCGGCGCGTTCAGCCCTATCGCGATCCGACCGTCCCGCTGTTCCATCGCTTCCAGGTCGACAGTCAGATCGACACGATCCACAACCCGGTCGTGCAGCTGCGCTCCGGCGGCTATATCGTGATCAACCCGACCGAGGCCCTGGTCGCGATCGACGTCAATTCCGGCCGTTCCACCAAGGAACGAAACATCGAGGAAACGGCGACCAAGACCAATCTCGAAGCCGCCGAGGAAGTCGCTCGACAGCTTCGCCTGCGCGATCTGGCCGGCCTCATCGTCATCGATTTCATCGATATGGAGGAAGGCCGCAATCAGGCGGCGGTCGAGCGCAAGCTCAAAGACGCGATGAAGAACGATCGGGCGCGTATCCAGCTCGGCCGGATCAGCCCGTTCGGCCTGCTCGAACTGTCGCGCCAGAGGTTGCGCTCCAGCCTGATCGAGGCGAGCACCCAGCCCTGCCCCCATTGCGCCGGGACCGGGACCATCCGCTCCACCGAATCCGCCGCCTTGGTAGTGCTGCGCGCCATCGAGGAAGAAGGCATCCGGCGGCGCACCGCGGAAGTCGCGATCTATGTGCCGACCGCGATCGCGCTGTATGTGCTCAATCAAAAGCGTGAGGCCTTGGGCGCCATCGAAAAGCGCTACGGCTTTCATGTCGCCATCCTGCAGGACGACGCGTTGATCCAGCCGGCCTTCCGTCTGGAACGGCTGCGCGCGCTGACCCAGGCGGAGATCGACGCGCTGCCTGTTCCGGTCATGCCGCCGCCGATCGTCGAGGATGACGATTTCGACGAGGATGAGGCCGCCGACGAAGACATGACGGCCGAGCACGCCGATGGCGAGGAAGCCGGCGAGGCGGGCGACGGCGGTGAGCCCGGCCGACGCAAACGCCGGCGGCGCAAGCGCCGGCGCAACGGCGACGCCCGGACCGGCGATGAGGCATCGGCCGACCATCAATCCGGCGATGCCCAATTTGGCGATGCGCCCTCCCAGGGTGGCGAGGAAACGACCGGCGACCAGGACGCGGACTCCGATGACGACGCGTCCGATGGCGACGACGACGATGCGATCGCGTCGGAGAGCACCGAAGCCGGTGGCGACACAGGCACCGAGGCGGGGGGCACCGACGAGGCGAACGAACGCCGCCGTCGGCGCCGTGGCCGTCGCGGCGGCCGGCGACGCAGCCGGCGCGACGATCCGTCGGCCCCAAGCACCGGTGACGCCGAGCAATCCGATATGACGGATGCCGCATCGACCGGACATTCGGGGTTCGGCCCGGCGGAGAGCTTTGCCAATGATGGCAGACTCCCAACCGACCATCTCCCAACCGACCCTCTCGAAGCCGAATATGTCGAGCCGGCGCTGCCGCCGGCGGTCCAGGACGGCCCGGCCGAGGAAGTCGTCGAGACGGTCGCCGCAACGCCTGCCCCGCGCCGTCGCAGTCGCCGGAAGGTCGCCGCGGCCGACGGCGATGCGGTCGTGGTCCCGGAGGCAGTGCCCCCGGAAGCTGCGATCATCGACCTCGGCACCGAGGCGCTTCCGATCGCCGAACCGAAAAAGCCGCGGAGCCGGCGCAAGGCGGCCGTCGCCGAAGAGATGCCGCGGCAACTGTCCACCGAAGTGCCGGCACCGGCCCCCGAAGCGGTATCGGCGGCACCGATCGTCGAAGCCGCTCCCGAAGCTACGACCGTCGAGGTCTTGGAAAGCGCCGCCCCGACTGACGAAGCCGAGGAGTCAGCCACCCCGCGCAAGGGCTGGTGGAAGCGTCTGATCCAGCCGTAACCGAGCGACGCCCCTCCGGATTCACTCAAGACCCGTGAATCCGGAGGTTAGACCGACCTGTCGGTCGACGGGGCGCCCCGGATCAGGCGGTGACGGATCAGCCGTGACAGCATGTCGATGACCGCCACCGTGACCAGGATGATCAAGATCACGAAGGCGACCTGATCCCAGAGATTCGCTTTGATCCGTTCCGATAGGGCGAGGCCGATACCGCCGGCGCCGACGATGCCGAGAATGGTCGCGGATCGCGTGTTCGATTCGAAAAAATACAGCGCCTGGCTGAGGATCACCGGGATGACCTGCGGCACCACGCCGTAACGCAGCACTTGAAACGGCAGCGCGCCGACCGATCGCACGCCGTCGACCGGCTTGCGATCGACGTTCTCGATCGCTTCGGAAAATAGTTTGGCCAGGGTACCGGTATCGCTGATGGCGATGGCGAGGATGCCGGTAAGCGGCCCCAGACCGACCGCCCGGACGAACACCAGCGCCCAGATCAACTGATCGATACCGCGCAACACGTCCAAACCGCGGCGCAAACCGAAATGTAGAACCCAGTTGGGCAGGACATTCCTGGCGGCCAGGAAACCGAGCGGCACGGCGAACAGGGTCGCCAGCAGGGTGCCGATGAAGGCCATGGCGAGCGTCTGGGCGAGCGAGCCCAGCAATTCGGGCAGGAAACCACCGGTTTGCGGCGGAACCATCAGGCGCAGGATCTTCCACACGCCGCCGATCCCCAGGAACAGCCGCTGGGGGGTCACGTCGAACTGCCATAGGCATTCGATCACGAAGCCCAGGAACAGCAACCAGAGCGCCGCCCGCATCGCCCGCTCGTTGAGCGTACCGGCGAAGGCCCGGGGCATGCGGCGCCGTTCCGCCGCGATGTCTTCCGGCGTGATATCGCTCACACGCAAGGTCATGCGAGGCTCTCCCGCCCGATCAGCCGGTGGCGTACCGCTTCGGAAGCGAGGTCGATCGCCACGACGCAGAGGATGACCAGGAGGACGATGGCGCTGATTTCCTCGTAGTAATTCTGGCTGATGACCTGGTTCAGTTCCTGACCGATGCCGCCGGCACCGACGAAACCCACCACCGATGCGCCCCGCACATTGATCTCGAAACGCAGCAGGATGTACGAGGCGAAGTTCGGCAAGACCTGCGGAAGCGCTCCGAAACGCATGGCCTGAACCCAATTGCCGCCGGCGGCGCGGATGCCGTCGAGCGGCTTCAGGTCCAGGTTCTCGTTCGCTTCGGCGAACAGCTTGCCCAGCGCGCCGGTGGTGTGCAGGAAGATCGCGATGACCCCGGCCAAAGGCCCGACGCCGAACGCCCAGACCAGGATCAGCGCGTAGACCAGTTCCGGCACGGTGCGCAGCAATTCGAGCAGCCGCCGCACCAGGAAATAGCCGACCCGGCCGCGCACCAGGTTGCGTGACGCGGCGAAACTGGCGGCCCCGCCGACGATCGCCGCGGCCACGGTCGCGAGAAACGCCATCTGCACCGTCTCCAGCAGCATCAGCGCCCAGGGCGTGAACCGGTAGAACCAATAGGCGATCGAGCCCTTGACCTTGCTGCCCTCGAACAACGCGTCGAACCGCAAGGTGGGCATGATGCGATAGAGATATTCGCCGGTGCGCGGCAGCCCAGCATAAAGCTTGGACGGATAGAATTCGCCGGCATAAGCCGAAGCGAGAAACGCCAGCACGAACAGACCGAGAAACAGCACGGTCTGCCGCCGCTTGATACGCGCCAGGGCAGCCCGGTCGCGCTCGAAACGCGCGACCGGGTCTTCGTGCAACATCGTCGAGACTATCGGATGGGTGACGGCGGCCGTCAGCCGCCGCGGCGGATATCGGCCTCGGCGCGCTTCATATCGACGACCGGCTGATAGAACTCGTGGGTGACGGTGGCATAGCCCGCGCCATCGCCCTGGTTGATGTCGACATACATCTTGGGCTGATCGTCCTTGAGCGCCAGGAAGACCTTGGTCAGCTCGGCCTTGAGGTCGGCCGGCAGGTCCTTGCGCACGACGACCGGGCCGTTCGGGATCAGCCGGCTCTGCCACAGGATGCGGATCTGGTCCATGCTCAGCATCTTCTTGTCGACCATGCTGCGCAGGTTGCCGCGGGTATAACCGTCTTCCATCTTGCCCTGGCCGGAGATCCAGGTGAAGCCGGCGTCGTATTGACCCTTCATCACCGCCACCACGGCCTGCTCATGACCGCCGCCGAAGCTGGTCTTGCTGAAGAACTTGGTGGGATCCTTGCCCATGCCGCGGAATTCGCTGGCCGGCACCAGGAAACCCGAGGTCGAGTTCGGATCGGCGTAAGCGATGCTCTTGCCCTTCAAATCGTCGATCGACTTGTAGGGGCTGTCCGCCCGGCAATACAGCACCGAGTAATAGCCGGTCGAGCCATCGAGCTCCTTCGCCACGACGATCGGCTCGATACCGCCATTGGTGTCGATCCAGGTCGCCGCGTAGATCGCGGCACCCATGTTCGGCGACAGGTCCAATTGTCCGGCGGAGAACGCCTGCATGACGCCGGCGTAGTCCGATGCCTGGAACAGCTTGACCGGGACGTTCAGCTTCTTTTCCAGATAGGCCTTGAAGTCGGTGTAGCGCGCCAATTGATCGCCGGCGTTCTCGCCGCCGATCAGGCCGACCCGAAGCTCTTTCACCTGGTCATGCCAATCGGCATGTGCCGGGGTCGCGGCGAACAGGGCCGAGACCGCCGCGGCGGCGATCGTGGCGAAAAGGGTGCGACGGATCATCATGTATTCGCTCCTAACGGGAATGTGCGGCAGCCGATGTAGGCCCCGCGCGTTACAGAAAATCGTGCGCGGTCGGGAAAACCGCGGTCAGCTGATCGCGGGCAAGGCTTCGGAAGCGGGCTGGGCGACCGGGCCGGGCATCCATTCGGCAGGCCCCATATCACCGTAGATCTCCCGCTCGACCGCCTGGGTCAGCTGGTCCGGCGCGCCATCGAACACGACCCGCCCATGGGCGAGGCCGATGAGCCGGTCGCAATAGGTCCGTGCGATGTCGAGCGCATGCAGATTGACGATCACCGTGATGCCGTCCTCGCGGTTGATCGTGCGCAAAGCGTCCATCACGACCTTGCTGTTCTGCGGATCGAGCGACGCGATCGGCTCGTCCGCCAGAAGGACGCGCGGTTCCTGCATCAAGGCGCGGGCGATCGCCACCCGCTGCTGTTGGCCACCGGACAGCGTCTCGGCCCGCTGCAGCGCCGCCTGGGCCATGTCCAGCCGGTCCAGCGCGCGGATCGCCAGCACCCGTTCGGCGGCGCTGAAGTGCTTGAACAGCGTCGGCACGGTACTGTGATAGCTCAACCGGCCGATCAGCACGTTGGTCAACACGTCGAGCCGGTTCACCAGATTGAATTGCTGGAAGATCATGGCGCAGCGTCCGCGCCAGCGGCGTAGCGCCTTGCCGTTCAGGTCGGCGACATCGAGATCGTCGTAGCGAATGCGGCCATCGGTCGGATCGACCAGACGGTTGATCAGGCGCAGCAGGGTCGATTTGCCGGCACCGGACCGGCCGATCACGCCGACGAGTTGGCCGTCCGGGATCCGCAGGTTCAGATCATCCAGCACCCGCCGGGATCCGAAATCCTTTCGCACAGCGGTGAGTTCGAGCACGGTCGACTGTCCTCCCCAAGGATCGAGGACGATTTAGCCGACACGCCATGACCGTTTGATGACAGGGGACCGAGATTGGCTCGGATAGATCAGCCGCGCTGGGTCAGCGCCGCCACTGCTTCAGCCGGCGGGTCGCCTCGACCATGTCGGCGGTCGAACCGGCGAAGGAGAACCGGACGAAACGATGCCCCTGTTCCGCATCGAAATCGCTGCCCGGCGTAGCGGCGATCGCGGTATCGGCGAGCATCCTTTGACAGAACGCGGCGCTGTCGTCGGTCAGCTCGCTGATATCGGCATAGATGTAGAAGGCGCCGTCGGCGGGTGCCAAACGGGCGAAGCCGGCCGCCGGCAGCTCGTTCAGCAGCACTTCGCGGTTGGCGGCGTAGCGCCGCAGATTGCCCCGCAGCTCGTCATGGCAATCGAACGCGGCCAGGGCCGCCAACTGCGACAATGTCGGCGCCGAGATCACCATGTTCTGGGCCAGGCATTCCACCGAGCGCAGCAATTCGGGCGGCACCACCATCCAGCCCAACCGCCAGCCGGTCATCGAGAAATACTTCGAAAAGCTGTTGATGGTGAGCGCGCTCGGCGAGCAGGCGGCGGCGGTCATCGGCCGGATGCCGTACTCGATGCCATGATAGATCTCATCCGAGACCAGCCGCATGCCGCGTGCTTCGCAGCCGGCCGCCAAGACAGCGAAATCGGCCGGCGCCAGCATCGTGCCCGCCGGGTTGGACGGGCTGGCGACGATCAAGCCGTCGAGTGGTCCGTGCTGCGCGATCGCCTGATCGATCGCCGCCAAGCTGGGCTGAAACCGCTCCTCGGGACCGGTGCGCAGGGTTACGACCTCGACATCGAGGGCGCGCAGGATGTGGCGATAGGCGGGATAGCCTGGCGCCGCCATGGCAACCCGGTCGCCCGGCTCGAAGGCCGCGAGAAACGCCAGCAGGAAGGCGCCGGAGGCCCCCACGGTCACGATGATCCGGGCAGGATCCAGATCGAGCCGGTGAACATCCCGATAATGGCCGGCGATCCGAGCGCGCAGTTCGGGCAGCCCCAAGGCCTCGGTATAGCCCAATCGACCGGTCTCCAGCGCCTGACGCGCCGCCTGACGCACACCCGCCGGGGCGCCGGTGCTGGGCTCGCCAACCTCAAGGTGGATGACGTCGGCCCCTGTGGCGGCCAGCCGATTCGCCGCCCGCATCACATCCATCACGAGGAAGGCCGGGATCTGGCCGCGCCGGGCGATCTTCATGGCCATGGCGGCTATTTCTCGCGAACCGCCTGGAGGATGATGCCAGAGCCGCGTGGATCACGCGCGGTGCTGCAGGTCGTCGCATCGCCGAAGAAGCCATCGGGGCAAACCAGGCCGCTGATCCGATCGGCGACGGCGGTGGCGGGGCTCGGCTTGTCCTCGGCGGAACGAGGTGCCGCGACGGCATCGGCGAACGGCACGGTCCGACGCGCGGCCAAAGCGGCGTAGAGCGCGCTCGCCTCGTCCACGGCGGCGGCCGGGCTGCCATTCGCGACCACGGCGGCGACGAGGTCCTTCTTGTCCCGCGTCGTGATGATCACCGGCGCCAACGACAGCGCCTCGACCGATTGCGCCGTCACCGGCCGGGCAGCCAGGATGTCGAGACCACCGATCGTCTGCCCGCTGCCGAACAAACCGCCCAGCGTGAGGCTGCAGGCGACGGCACCGCCATGGGCGTCGATCACGACGAAACCGGTCGATCCCGCGTCGGACGCCGCGTCGACCGTCGCCCCCTGGGCCAGCGATGTCAGCACCTGCGCCCCGGTGGCATGCGCCAAGGTCAGACGCTGCGCCGGGTCCGCCGCGCGGTCACGATCGGCCTCGAGCGCCTGCCACACGGCCTTTTGCATGACGCCGGCGCTCGACGCCGGCAGAGTGGCAGACGCGCCGTTCGCGGCGATCATCAGCGGCGGCTGCCAGGTTGGCACGAATGCCGCGAGGTCGGTACCGGGCAAGCCCGCCTGCACCAGGCGTTTGGCCAGAGCCCCGGTGTAGAAATCCGAGGCGCCGTTCAGCCGAATGCCGGCAAGAATGGCGGCTGTGCCCTCTTGGCGCAGGATATCGCCTTCCTTCAGAGGACCGCCGCCGGCGCCGTTCATCGTCAGGCCGGCTCGACGCATATCGGCCAGCAACGTTGGACCGGCCTTCACCCCCAAGGCGGCCAGCCGTTCCGCCGGTGCCAGAACCTGTTGCCAGCGCAACGTGCCATAGCGTGCCTGGAGCGCCGCGAGGCCGCGCACCATGCCGGGGATCTGCAGCGCGGAACCGGCCGCCGGGCGCGGCAGGAAGTCGATCATCTCGACATCTCTACGATCGGATTGCGCCAGGCAGATACCGCCACCGCCCAAGCCCGCCCGGGATGGCAGCGACAACGAGAGCGCCGCGCCGATCGCCGCCGCCGCGTCACCCGCCATACCGCCGGCCAACAGGATGTCGCGCCCCGCTATTCCCGCCTGGGTTTCTTCCGCGAAGACGGTGCCGTAGAACTGCGAACTGACCGAGACCTGCTCGGTCACCGTCGACGAACTGCACCCGGCCGCCAGCAGCGCCAAACCCAGGGTCAGGCATCGCCGGGCGCCGATGGCCGGCCGGCGCACTAGGCGATTGCGTGGTACCAAGGTGCTGATCGAAACGATCGATGACTTCGACATAACGCGGCTATCGCTCAAAACTCTCTCTCCCACCCGGTGCCCTCGCCGGCGCCAGCGCCGCCATTCATAGCCGCCCTCGGACGCGCCGCCAATGCCGCATCAAACCCTTGGCGGCCGTGGCACATTGACAACGCGGGCCACGCAGCCGAATCATCGTGTCAAGACAAATTTCACACGGATGGTGGAAACTTCCGACATCGTGATGACGCAGGGGTAATCGGTATGGCCGCCATCGGCATCCGTGGAACAAGATCGGCCGCCCACATCGCGGCGGCGATCCCTGCCTTCATTCTGTTGATCGCCATCCTGATCGGCCCATGCCCCGCCGGAGCGCAAACACTGACGACCGTCGCCTCGGATTGGGCGCCGATGTCCTATCTCAAGAACGGCCAGCCGGCGGGCCACCTGACCGAACGGGTACAGAAGATCCTTAAACGGGCCCAATTACCGATAGCGATCGATATCATGCCCTGGGAACGGGCCTTTCGCACCGCGCGATCCGGACCCAACATCGCGATCTTCCCGATCGGCCGGACCGCCGACCGGGAGAAGCAGTTCATCTGGATCGGCGAACTCATCCCCTACAAAGTGTTCCTGTGGCGGCATGTGGACCGTCGCGACATTACCTTGAAGAGCGTGGAAGATGCCGCCCGCTATACGGTCGGTGGCGTCCCCACCGAGATGAAGGCCGTGTATCTCGAACATCATGGCATCACCATCACACCGCTGGTCAGCGGTGATAACGGGTTGGCGATGCTGGCACGCGGGCGACTGGATCTGGTGGCTTCGGACAGCCTCACCCTCCCCGATCGCGCGCGCCTTCTCGGCATCGACCCCAAGGTTTTCGTGCCCATCCTGCCGCTGCCCGAGTTGTCGTATCCGGTCTATTTGGCGCTTAGCCAAGGCAGCGACCCGGCTCTGGTCGATCTATTGCGATCGGCCTTCGCAGCGGAAAATCCAAAGACGGCAGTAAACTAAACAGCCAGAAACTAAGCGGGCGGCGGATCCATCGGGACATCCTGCCTGAAGCGAACGGCGGGCAGGCGGATGGTCACGGTCGTGCCGTGGCCCGGCCGGCTCTCGATCGCTATCGAGCCACCATGCCCCTCGACCAGCAGTCGGGCCAGCGCCAGACCAAGCCCCGCTCCCTGGTTCCGGCGTTGATACACATTCTCGAGTTGGGTAAAGGGCTGCATCAGCTTCGAGATATCCTCGGCGGCGATGCCGATGCCGGTATCCTCGATCGACACCTCCACGTCACCCGATGGAAGTCGCCGCGGGACCACCGTGACGGTGCCGCCTTGGGCGGTGAATTTGAGTGCGTTCGACAACAGGTTGAACAGGACGCGGCGAATCGCCTGGGTATCCGCGCGCAGCCGCGGAACGCCGGGAATCGGCGCGACGATCAGGTCGATACCGGCGACGTTAGCCTGCACGGTAAGGATGCGCGCCACCTCGACGACGACGTCGCACAGGTCGAACTCGCGCTCGTCGAGCGTGAACTCGCCCGCCTCGATTTTGGCGACATCCAGGATGTCGTTGATGATGCTCAGCAGATGCTCGCCGCTGACCAGGATATCGCCGGCATAGACACGGTATCGCTCGTTCCCTACCGGCCCCAGCATCTCGGCGTTGATCATCTCGGCCATCCCGATGACGGCGTTGAGCGGCGTGCGAAGCTCATGGCTCATATTGGCGAGGAAGGCGCTCTTCGTACGGCTCGCCGCCTCGGCCTGCTCCTTCGCTTCACGCAGGATCTGGTCTGACAGAACCATCGCGGTCACGTCCCGCGCGACACCGCGATATCCTCGAAACCGGCCCTCGGCCTCGAAGACCGGGATGCCGCTCGCGGAAATGTACGACAACTCGCCTTTGCCGCCGCACATCGTATAGAGAAAGTCGCGAAACGGCTCATGCCGGGCGAAGACACCCCGGTACTCGTGCCATTTCTCCGGTTCCGTCTCGATATCGGCCGCCATTTCCCACCAGCGCGCGCCGATCCTGGCGTTCAGATCGCTCTTGAAACCGACCTGTCCGGCCCAGAGGCTGGTGAGTTCGTGCTCCGGCCCGGTCTCCCAGAACCAATCGGAGGCGGTTCCGGCATAATCCCGAAACCGCTGCTCGCTCTGCCGCAACGCTTCCTCGATACGACCACGCGCAAGAATATCCTGCTCCAGCTTGACATTGGTCTCGCGCAATTCGTCGTAAGAATGCCGGAGGTTCTCGCAGAGACGATTGAACGCCCCCACCACCTGCGCAAGCTCGTCCTCCCCCTCCTCCCGCTCGCGGCGGAGACCGAGCGGCATGGATGGTTGATGGACGTCGTATCGATCGGCGAATTGCGCGATCGTCACCAGATGCCGCGTCACCAAACGGTGAAAAATGTAGAGGATGAAAAGGGAGACCAGGAACGTCTTCGCTCCCTGCCCAAGCAAAATGACCAGCACCTCATCCATCAACTCGCGATATATCGGATCGAGGCTCGCCTCGACATAAAACACCCCGATCTGCTGGTCGGTCCCGCCAATGGAATGCAGGATAGGCGTGGTCCGGGTGATGGCCGACCCTGTCGTGCGCCGACCGACCGACACGGCGATAGGATGCTCGCCTGGGCTGGTTTCATGGACCTCCGCGGCGGTGATGTCCGGCAACCGGACAAGACCCTCCAACTGGATCTCCAACTGGGCTCTATTCAAGACCCACAAGTTTTCTTCTATGCTTTTCAAGTAGCTATTTTTAATTTCTTCCAGTCGGCTCTCTATCCGATCCGTACCACGCCGATAGTCCATGTATATCTGAATGGAAGTCAGCAATATGGTGACAGAGGAGCTGAATATAAGCACCCTGGATAAAATCTTAAATCCGATAGCACTATAGTTTCGATAGGCGGCCGCCCATCCCACGCCAAACCTCACTATAAAAATCACAGCCTGGCGGAAACCATCCCGTTTACCTCCGCCGCGATTCGATCACCTTAACGGTAGGGCCGAATTTAATAGGCCATTCGAGCAGGTTCATTCGGCGAATGTAATACCCGATACGATCAGTACGCCGTGAGACACGATGAGAGCAACAGGCGATCATTAAAATGTGGGAGAACGCACGCGATCAGAGGGCGAGCCTTGCGGGGCATCCGGCCGGCGTCTATCGTCCGCGCCATCGATCCCGACCCTGAAAAGGCGATACGCACCATGACGACATCGCCGATTTTCCGTTTTGGAACGCGCCGTCTCGCCGCGTTGGTCATCATGCTGGTGTCGGCCGCCTGCCCCGCCAAAGCCGCCGATGCCCTTGGCGCCGATCAGAAGGCGGCTATCGAGGCCGTGGTGCGCGACTACATCGCCGCCCATCCCGAAATCATCGTCGACGCGCTCCGTACCGCCAAGAGCAAGACCGAGGCGGATGAAGCGGCGCAAGCGAAGACCGCGCTGCGCACCCATCGGGCCGAGCTCGAAGCCAGCGTCGATTCGCCGATCGCCGGCAATCCGCAGGGCGACGTCACGATCGTCGAGTTCTTCGACTTCCGCTGCCCCTACTGCAAATCCATGACACCGACCCTCGTCGACTTGCTGGCCAAGGATGCGGGGGTGAAGGTCGTCTACAAGGATCTGCCGATCCTGGGAGCGGAATCCCTGGTCGCCTCACGCATCGCGCTGGTCGCGGCCACCTCGGGCAAATATCAGGCGTTCCACGACGCGGCCATGGCATCGAAGACGCCGCTGACGGCGGAGCGCAGCTTCGAGATCGCCCGGTCGATCGGCCTCGACCCGGCCAAAGTGAAGCTCGACATGCAGGCGCCGCGCATCGACCGGATCCTGAAGGACAACATGGCGCTGGCCGTCGCCCTCGGCATCGAGGGCACGCCCGCCTTCGTGATCGGCGATACCCTCACCCCCGGTGCCGTCGATCTCGACACCTTGCGCGGGATGATCGCCGCCGCCCGCAAGGCGCCCCCCAGCAAGGGATAGACGGGCCAGCAAGGGATAGAGAGGCCAGCAAGGGATAGAAGAGAGGCCGCCCTATTCGGCATCCGGCTGGTTGGCCGGCATGGCGCGCTCGAAAGCCGGCAGCTTCAGGCAGGCGTCGAAGATCCGAACCACGGTCGGGTATGGTGTCATGTCGAGCTTGAAGTTGCCGGCATTGAAGACTTGCGGCACCAGGCAGAGATCCGCCAGGGTCGGCTCGTCGCCATGGCAGAACCGGCCGGTTTGCTCCGACCCGCTCAGCAGCGCCTCCAGCGCCTTGAAGCCCTCGGCCATCCAGTGATTATACCAGGCCTGAACCGTCGGCTCGTCGTGACCCAGCGGCTCCCGCAGATAGCGCAGCACGCGCAGGTTGTCGATCGGATGGACATCGCAGGCGACGATCTGCGCCAGCGCCCTCACCCGCGCCCGATCGCCCGGATGCCCGGGCAGCAAGGGCGGATTCGGATGCGTCTCGTCGAGATATTCGAGGATCGCCAGCGACTGGAACAGCACCTCGCCCTCGTCCTCCAGCACCGGCAGCAGGCCCTGCGGGTTGAGTTCCAGAAAGTCGGGCCGTAGATGCTCGCTCTTGCGCAGGTGATGCGCCACGGTCTCGTAGCCGATGCCCTTGAGGTTGAGCGCGATCCGCACGCGAAAGGCGGCCGAGGAGCGGTAATAGCCGTGCAGCTTCATGGGGTGATATTTTCCGTAGCAGTCAGCCCGGTCGAGGCGGGCAGCGCGGAGCCTCGATCGATCCGGGTGCGGCGTCAAGGATGTCGAGATATCCTATGGCGCTTCAAGCTGGGTATCGCCGAATGGCGACTGATGGCGGCGCTCGGCCGGTTCGGACCGCTCTCGGCCAACGAGGTCGCCGATCGGACCGCCATGGACAAGGTGCGGGTCAGCCGCGCCGTCGCCCAGATGATCGAAGCCGGGTTGTTGCGGCGGACCATCGACCGGGGCGACAAACGCCGCTCCGTCCTGGAGTTGAGTGCCGCCGGCTGGGCGATCCGGTCCGAGATCGTGCCCTCGGCTTTGGCCATCGAGCGGCGGCTGACCGCCGTGCTGGACGAAGCCGACCGGGCGACGCTGGACCGGCTGCTGGCCAAGCTGGAGCACAGCGCCTCGACCGCCTTCGTGGATGGCGACCCGTTGCCTTGAGGCCCGCTCAGGGAGCGGCCGATTTTTCCTTCAGCAGATCGCGAATCTCAGCCAGCAGGACCTCCTGATTCGGCGGCGGTGGCGGCGGACCGGCGGGTTTTTTGTAAAGCCGGTTGACCTGCTTCACCAACAGGAACACCGCGAAGGCCACGATCAGGAACCGGATCACGGCGTTGATGAAGATACCGTAATTGATCGTCGCCGCCCCGGCTTCCTGCGCCGCCTTGAGGTTGGCGTAGCCGCCGCCGCTCAGGTTGATGAACAGGTTCGAGAAATCGATGCCGCCGATGATCAGGCCGATCGGCGGCATGATGATGTCGTTGACCAACGAGTTCACGATCGAGGTGAACGCCGCCCCGATAATGATACCGACCGCCAGATCGATCACGCTGCCGCGCGAGATGAACTGCTTGAATTCCTGAAACATGGCGCCCCTTCATTCGCTGTTTCACGAAGCCTACGGGATCAGGCACGAACCTGCCACGCTAACGACCTGCGCCAGCCGCCTTGCCCGCCGGGCGCCTCATGCTATAACGCCCCTTGCTATGATGCAGGTTCATTGGGGACCGCGGGGATAGGGTTTGACGGCATTTACGGTTTTGATCCTGAACGGCCCCAACCTCAATTTGTTGGGGGTACGGGAACCCGAGATATACGGCCAGGAAACCCTCGCCGATATCGAGGAGGCCTGTCTGGAGCGAGCCGCGGCGCTGACGATCGACATCGACTTCCGGCAATCCAACACCGAGGGCCAATTGATCGATTGGGTGCAGGAGGCGCGGCAGACCGCCGATGGCATCATCATCAATGCCGGTGGTCTCAGCCATACCTCGGTCTCGCTGATGGATGCCCTGCTCGGCAGCGGGCTGCCGGTGATCGAGGTGCACATCTCCAATATTTATCGGCGGGAGGCGTTTCGCCATGCCTCCTACATCTCGCGGGCAGCCCTCGGCGTGATCTGCGGGTTGGGCGGCCATGGCTACGAACTGGCGCTCGACGCGCTCAGCCGTCATTTGACCTCCAGCGATTAACCCCGTTTTTCAGACGCGACAGGATCTTTCAGGCGCTCTCATGACCAAGATCAATGACTTTACCGTGGATGGCGATCTGGTTCGCAAGCTGGCCGGGCTGCTCGACGAAACCCATCTCACCGAGATCGAATATGCCTGGGGCGAGCATCGCATCCGGGTGACCCGCGCGCCAGCGGTGATGCACGCGGTCGCGGCCCCCGCGATGGCGGCGGCCATCCCAGGCGTGGCGCCAAGTGTGGCGGAGGCGCCGATCGCCGATCATCCTGGGGCCGTCACCTCCCCCATGGTCGGCACCGTCTACCTGTCGGCCAGCCCCGGTGCCGCACCCTTCGTGCGACCGGGCGATGCGATCAGCGTCGGCCAGACCGTGCTGATCATCGAAGCGATGAAGGTCATGAACCAGATCCGCGCGACCAAGAGCGGCACGGTCAAACGCATCTTGATCGCCGATGGCGCTCCGGTCGAATTCGGCCAGGCGCTGATGGTCATCGAGTAAGCATCGACATGTTCGAGAAAATCCTGATCGCGAACCGCGGCGAGATCGCCCTGCGCATCCTGCGCGCCTGTCGCGAAATGGGCATTCAGACCGTGGCGGTGCATTCGACCGCCGATGCGGCGGCGATGCATGTCCGGCTGGCCGATGAGAGCGTTTGCATCGGCCCACCCTCGGTCCGCGACAGCTACCTCAACATACCGGCGATCCTTAGCGCCGCGACCATCACCGGTGCCGATGCCATCCATCCCGGCCTGGGTTTCCTCGCCGAGAATGCCGAATTCGCCGAGATCGTCGAGGAGCACGGCCTGACCTTCATCGGCCCGACCGCCGAGCATATCCGGATGATGGGCGACAAGGTGATCGCCAAGCGCGTCGCCGTGGAGTTGGGCATCCCCACCGTGCCCGGTTCCGACGGGGCGGTCAGCGATATCGACGCCGCGGTCGAGCGCGCGGCCGAGGTCGGTTATCCAGTGCTGATCAAGGCCTCGGGCGGCGGCGGCGGCAAGGGCATGAAAGTCGCGCGCAACGCCGACGAGCTGCGCACCCAGATTCCGATCGCCCGAGCCGAGGCCAAGGCCTATTTCAACAACGACGAAGTGTATTTCGAGAAATACCTGGGTCGGCCGCGGCATATCGAGATGCAGATCCTGGGTGATGGCCAGGGCGGTGCCGTCCATCTGGGCGAGCGGGATTGCTCGCTGCAGCGGTCACACCAGAAGATCCTCGAGGAAGCGCCGTCGCCGATCCTGAACGCCGAACAGCGCGGCCGGATCGGCGCCATCGCGATCGACGCCATCCGCAAGCTGAACTACCGGGGCGCCGGAACGCTGGAGTTCCTGTACCAGGACGACGCCTTCGCCTTCATCGAGATGAACACCCGCATCCAGGTCGAGCACCCGGTCTCGGAGATGATCAGCGGCATCGACCTGGTACGCGAGCAGATCCGTATCGCGGCGGGCGAGGCGCTGGGCTATACCCAGGCGGATGTGACCTTGTCCGGCCATGCCATCGAATGCCGGATCAATGCCGAAAACCCCTACACCTTTGTGCCCTCGCCCGGCCGGATCACCGATTATCACGCACCTGGCGGCTTTGGCGTGCGCATCGATTCGGCGCTGTATCAGGGCTATCAGGTGCCCAGCTACTATGACAGCCTGGTGTCCAAGCTGATCGTCCACGGCACCAGCCGAGCCGAGTGCCTGATGCGGTTGCGGCGGGCCTTGCACGAATATGTCATCAACGGCATCGACACGACGATCCCACTGCATCAACGGCTGGTGGTCGAACCGGATTTCATCAATGGCGACTACGATATTCATTGGTTGGAGCGCTTTGTCGCGCGTGACGCGTAATTCCTTCGACGGATCGTCGATGTGACGGCGCTGACGCCGGACCTTCTGTTGCGCGCCTATGCCGTCGGCATCTTTCCGATGGCCGATTCCGCCGATGACGACGAGATCTTCTGGGTCGACCCCGATCGCCGCGGCATCATCCCCTTGCAGGGCTTTCATCTATCGCGGCGCTTCCGGCGGACGCTCCGCTCGACGCCCTTCGAGATACGCTGCGACACGGCCTTCACCGAGGTCATCCGCGGCTGCGCCTCACCCACGGCGGACCGGCCGAAGACCTGGATAAACGACGAGATCATGGCGCTGTATACCGCGCTGTTCGAGCGCGGCGAGGCCCATAGCGTCGAGACCTGGTACGAAGGCGAATTGGTCGGCGGCCTCTACGGCGTCTCGCTGAACGGCGCATTCTTCGGCGAAAGCATGTTCAGCCTGGCGACCGATGCCAGCAAGATCGCCCTGGCCCATCTGGTGGCGCGGCTGATCCTCGGCGGCTATGCGCTGCTCGACACGCAATTCGTGACGGATCATCTGAGGCAGTTCGGCGCCATGGAAATCCCGCGCGGCGAATATCGCCACCGCCTGGCCCGGGCGCTCCAGATCCCGGCGCGGTTTCAGCCGGACTTGCCCGGCAACGTCGTGTCGGTTTTGCAATCCAGCACCCAGACGTCGTAAACCGGATGCTCGAGCGCCGATAAGGCCGGGCTCGAGGCGAACATCCAGCCGCTGAACACTTGGCGCGGCACCGGCTCGCCGGGTTTGGTCTCGCTGATTTCCAGGAACGCCGCGGTTTCCGGCTGCTCCTCCGGCGGCCGCTTCCGGCAATCGCGCACCGTGATGGTGAGCGTGCCGAAGCGCACGGCGCGACCGACCGACGCCTCGAACTTGGTGGCCCGCGCGGTCGTCTTGTCGAGACCCTGGAGCATCGCCACCGTGTCGGCCTGGGCGGCAACCGGCGTCAGCGCCAAGGCGATCACCGAAAAGCCACACCCGAAAACCCAGCGTCGCAGCGCAACCATCCGATCAGCCCCGCCGGTAAGGATTGTCGAGCGTGGTCAGCAACTCGCTCAACACCTGGCGCACCTGCGCCTCGTCGCACCCCATCAGCAGCGCGTCCTCGAACGCGTCCTGTGCCAGCGCCTTCAGCTCCGCCAGGTTCTCGTTCAAGACCTTGATCTTATCCACGCAGGATACCGGCGTCCCCTCGGGCGTCAGCCAGCGGATCGTATCGAACGCGTCGGTCATCGGCAGTCACTGGTTAAGATTTGGCACAGGTTACGGTTTGGCACAGGTTACGGTTTGGCGGGGGCGGCATTGTCGAGCTTGGGCACCAGATCGCTCGCCGCCGGCTTGCCAGGCGCCGCACCTTGTCCAGCCTGGCCAGCGCCATTCCCTTGGCCATCGGCGGGCTTGCCGCTGCTCTGGCTGAAGATGTACTGGCCGATCAGGCTTTCGATATTGGCCGGCGATTGGGTGAATTTGATGGTTCCACCCGGCGGGATGTCGTCATCGGCGCCGCCCGGCACCAGCGAGACGTAGCGGTCGCCGATCAGCCCGGCCGAGGTGATGCTGGCCTGGGTATCGGCCGGCAACTTCACCGACGGATCGATGCTCAAGGTCAGCTGCGCCTGGAACGTCTTGGGATCGAGCGTCTGCTTGGTGATGCTGCCGATCTTGATGCCGCTGATCTTCACATCCGTTCCCGGCCGAACGCCATCAACCGAGCTGAATTTCGCGACAACCTCATACCCGGCGACGGAGCGCACCTGCGCCGAGGAATAGGCAAAAATCAGAAAGATCACCGCGACGACGAGCACCAGGGCGCCCATCACGGTTTCCATAATATTACGGGTCATTCAGCTCTTCTCACTGCCGGGATTGCAAAACGGCCCGTCAAAAATCGATCGATCGCTCGGCACCTGAACCGATGGCACCGAAGTCAGCTTGGCGTCCACGGCTCGTAGTCACCGGTCGCCTTGGCCCGATGACCACCGAGCAGGACCGAGCCGGGTGGATGGTAGGCGAGCGGCGTTCCGGTCAGGTTCGCCACGTGCTCCTTCTGCCAGGGGCGCTTCACCCCGCCACCAGGCGGCGGCACCTCGTTGGTCGAATGATGCAGCCAGCCATGCCACATCGGCGGCACGCGGGACGCCTCGGCCTCGCCCGGATAAATCACCCAACGCCGCTCGCGGCTGAAAAAGCCGCCGCCGCGCGTCAGCTTGCGCTTGGACTTCGCCCGGAAATAGCGATTGCCGAATTCATCCGTGCCAACCGGTTCGCCATACAACCGCGTGAACAGCCAGGTTCCAACGTTCACTTGCCGACACTCATCAAGGCCGTCCCCTCAAGACCAGTAGCTAACCGCATATGGCATTAAACTTATGGCATTTCCAGGCGCTTGGTGTCGAGAACCCGAGAACGCCTGGGACCGACCACGACGGACCGGTTACAACAAGCCCAGCGCCCGCAATTCCCGCAGCATCTCGACCGGCATCTCGTCACCATCCTCGGCGAGCCCCGTACGCCGATCGGGGGGTGCGTCGTCCTCGGCGAGATACCGCCAGCCCTGCATCGGCCGCCGGGGCTCCGCCAGCGTCTCGATGTAGTCGGGCTTCAGGCGGATGAAGCAATACCGCCTGCCCTCCTCGTCCGTTTCGGCGTCGAAGCCCAGGATGGGTTGCCGGACGCGGATCTGTCCCTTGATGATCCAATACAACGAGCCCCCGTAAAGGATCTCGTCGGCGCGTTTAGGGAAATTCCGCGTCCGGTGCCGGAAGGGTCCTTCCGCCCCCCAGCGGGCGCGCTGCGCCGCCTTCAGTTGATCGAGATCGGCGATGCCGACGCACATCTTCAGCAAATGCAGGGCCATCGAGGTCAGCTAACCATTGAAATCAAGCCGCCTTCGCGGCCAATGCCCGGGCGACCTTGGAGGCGGGCTCGCGGCTGAGCGCCGCGGAGATGAACCGCCCCGCCTCCGCCAGCCGGCCGAGATCGACGCCCGTCGCGACGCCCAGGCCGTTCAGCATATAGAGCAGATCCTCGGTCGCGACATTGCCCGTCGCCCCTTTGGCATAGGGGCAGCCACCCAGCCCGGCCACCGCGCTGTCGACCACCGCGACGCCAAGCTCCAGCGACGCCAGGATATTGGCCAGCGCCTGACCATACGTGTCGTGGAAATGCACGGCCAGGCGGTCCCGCGGCACGACCGCGGCCACGGCACGCAGCATGGTTTGCGCCGCGGCCGGGGTGCCGACGCCGATCGTGTCGCCAAGCGAAACCTCATAGCAGCCCAACGCCGCCAGCCGCGCCGCGTAGTCGGCGACGGCCGCCGGGGCGATCGGCCCCTCATACGGACAGCCAAGGACGCAGGAAATATAGCCGCGCACCTTCAGGCCCTGTGCCAGCGCCGCCGCCACGACCGGAGCGAAGCGCTCCAGGCTTTCGGCGATCGAGCAGTTGATGTTGCGCTGAGAAAAGCTTTCGGAGGCGGCGCCGAACACGGCGACTTCGCGCGCGCCCACTGCCAAGGCGGCATCGAGCCCCCGGCTATTCGGCACCAGCACCGGAAAATCGACACCAGGCATTTGCCGGATGCCGGCGAACACCTCGGCGGTGTCGGCCATCTGCGGCACCCATTTGGGCGACACGAAGCTGCCGGCCTCGACGGTGCGCAGCCCCGTCTCGACCAGCTTGTCAATCAGCGCGATCTTGACCGCCGTCGGCACCAGAACGGCTTCGTTCTGCAACCCGTCGCGCGGCCCGACCTCGACGATGCGCACCCGGCTCGGCAGGTTCATCACTCAGCCTTTCACCGCATCGGCGGGCATCGCGAAGCTGATCAGCTCGGCGCCGTCCTCGACGGTCTCGCCGACGGCGAAGCGCACGCGCTCGATCGTGCCGTCGGCGGGCGCGGTGATCGTATGCTCCATCTTCATCGCCTCCAACACCAGCAACGGCGTGCCCTTGGTGACCTCGGCGCCGGCGGCGACCATCACCTGGGTGATCTTGCCGGGCATGGGTGCCGTCAACCGCCCTCCCGCCACCGCCTCGGAGGCCGGCGGTACCGTCGGATCGACGACGCCCAGCCGATGGTTGACGCCCTCGGCGATGATGACCAGCTCGCCACCCCGCCGCACACCGCGCGCCCTCACTTTGATGCCGTCCAGAGTGAAATGGAGGCCACCCGCTTCATCGACAACGCCGCGAAGCTCGACCGAGCCTTGCGGCAGATCGACCAGCCACCCTCCCTGCCGCGGATGAACGCGGATGACCAACCGGGTCGCCCCGTCCAGCAGCACGAAATCCTGATAGGCCGCCCCGTTCATCCGCCATCCGGACCGCAGATTCCATGGCGAGTACGGATCGAGCGATGAACCCGCAGCGGCGCAGGCGGCGCGTCCCTGCTCGTCGAGCAGGAACAACACCGCCGCGGCCAAGGTCGAGGGGCCGAGCGGGGCCAATGGCGGCATCAACGCCGCCGCGTGGCGCGGGATGAAGCCGGTATCCAGCTCGGCCGCGGCGAAGGCCGGATGGCCGGCCAGCGCCGATAGGAAACCGAGATTGGTCGCGACACCGACGATCTCATAACCGGCCAGCGCACCGCGCAGCCGACGGATGGCGCCGGCACGATCGTGATCCCAGACGATCAGCTTGGCGATCATCGGGTCGTAATGGATCGAGATCTCGTCGCCGGCGCGCACACCGGTATCGATCCGCACATGCGGGTCCTCGGCCGGCGCGGCCAGATGGACGAGCGTCCCGATCGACGGCAGGAAATCCCGGTTGGGATCCTCCGCGTAGACGCGCACCTCGATCGCGTGGCCGGTGATCGACAATTGCGCCTGGCTGCGCGGCAAGGGCAGACCGGCGGCGACCTGCAGCTGCCAAGCAACCAGATCCTGGCCGGTGATCATCTCGGTCACCGGATGCTCGACCTGCAACCGCGTGTTCATCTCCATGAAGTAGAAGGCGTCACCCTCGGCGATGAATTCCACCGTCCCCGCGCCGACATAGCCGATCGCCCGCGCCGCGTCGCATGCCGCATCGCCCATCACCTGCCGGCGCGCCGGATCGAGGCCGGGCGCCGGGGCTTCCTCCATGACCTTCTGATGGCGCCGCTGGATCGAGCAGTCGCGTTCGAACAGCGAGACGGTGTTGCCCTGCGTATCGGCGAAGACCTGGATCTCGATGTGGCGCGGCCGGGTCAGATACTTCTCGATCAGCACCTGATCATCGCCGAACGAGGCGAGCGCCTCGCGCTTGGCCGAAGCGATCGCGGCGGCGAGATCGGCCGCCCGCTCGACGATCCGCATCCCCTTGCCACCGCCGCCGGCCGACGCCTTGATCAGCACCGGATAGCCGATCCGATCGGCCGCCGCCGTCAGCGTCGCCGCATCCTGGGCGGCGCCGTGATAGCCGGGCACCAGCGGCACGCCGGACTTTTCCATCAGGGATTTGGCGGCGGATTTGGAGCCCATCGCGCGAATCGCGGCGACCGGCGGACCGATGAATACGATGCCGGCTTCGGCGCAGGCCTCGGCGAAATCGGCATTCTCCGACAGGAAACCATAGCCCGGATGGATCGCCTGGGCGCCCGATCGGCGCGCCACCTCGATCAACCGCTCACCGACCAGATAGCTTTCCCGCGCGGGTGCCGGCCCAATCGGATAGGCCTCGTCGGCGAGATCGACATGCCGCGCCCGCGCATCCGCCTCCGAGAATACCGCGACGGTGCGAATGCCCAGCAGCCGCGCGGTGCGGATGACCCGACAGGCGATTTCGCCGCGATTGGCGATGAGGATCTTGTCGAACACCGCGCTCAGCCCCGCCAGGCCGGCTTGCGCTTGTCGAAGAACGCCGCCAGACCTTCCCGCGCCTCCGCCGAGGCGCGGGCGGTTGCGATGCTGCGCGCGGTCAGGACGACCAGGGCGTCGTCGACCGGCCGGTCGGCCACCGCCGCGATCAACCGCTTGGCCGCGGTCTGGGCCTGCGGTCCGGCCTCCAGCAACGCCCCGACGATACGCTCGACCGCGTCGTCCAGCTCCGCCGCCGGTGCCACCTCGTGCAGCAGGCCGATGCGCCGCGCCTCCTCGGCGGAGAACCGCTCGGCGCTGAGAAAATAGCGCCGGGCCGCGCGCGTGCCGATCGCAGCGACCACGTAAGGGCTGATGGTCGAGGGGATCAGCCCGAGCCGCGCCTCGGAAATCGAGAAGATCGCCTCGGCGGAACCGATCGCGATGTCGCAGCAGGCGACCAGCCCGACGCCGCCGGCGAACGCCGCCCCCTGCACCCGGGCGACCGTCGGCTTGGCCAACTCGTTCAGGGTGCGCATCAGCAGGGCGAGCCCCATCGCATCGGCGAAATTCTCGGCCTCGCTATAGCCGGCCATCCGGCGCATCCAATTGAGATCGCCGCCAGCGGAGAAGCTGGCGCCCTTGCCGGTCAGCACGACGACCCGGATAGCGGGATCGGCTTCCAGGCCGCGCAGCGCCTTGGTCAGCAGGCCGATCAGGATATCGTCGAACGCGTTATGCAGCGCCGGGCGGTTCAGGGTCACCGTGGCGACGCCACGCGCATCGGTCGCGACCAGCACGGGGGGTTCGGCCGAAACAAGGGGATCGGTCATCCGCGTCACATCCGGAAGACGCCGAACCGGGTCGGTTCGATCGGTGCGTTGAGGCTGGCGGAAATACCGAGGCCGAGTACCATGCGCGTATCGGCCGGATCGATCACCCCGTCATCCCACAGCCGGGCGCTGGCATAATAGGGATGGCCCTGGGTTTCATATTGCTCGCGGATCGGCGCCTTGAAGGCTGCCTCGTCCTCGGCGCTCCAGCTCTGGCCGCGTCCCTCGATACCGTCGCGGCGGACCTGCGCCAGCACCGAGGCGGCCTGTTCGCCGCCCATCACGCTGATCCGCGCATTGGGCCACATCCAGAGGAAGCGCGGGCCATAGGCGCGGCCGCACATGCCGTAATTGCCGGCGCCGAAGCTGCCGCCGATGATCACGGTGAATTTCGGCACGGAGGCGCAGGCGACCGCGGTCACCAGCTTGGCGCCATCCTTGGCGATGCCGCCGGCCTCGTATTTCCGGCCGACCATGAAGCCGGTGATGTTCTGCAGGAACACCAGCGGAATGCCGCGCTGGCAGCACAGCTCGATGAAATGCGCGCCTTTCACGGCGCTCTCGGAGAACAGGATGCCGTTATTGGCGATGATGCCGACCGGATAGCCCCAGATATGCGCGAATCCGCAGATCAAGGTCGGTCCGTAGAGCTGCTTGAACTCGTCGAACTCGCTGCCATCGACCAGCCGGGCGATGATCTCGCGCACGTCATAGGGCCGGCGCGGATCCGACGGTACCACGCCATAGATCTCGTCCGTGCCATAAGCCGGTTCGTGCGGGGCGCGCAGCTCCACCGGGGGACGCTTCACCCGGTTGAGGTTGCCGATGATCCGCCGCGCGATGCCCAGGGCATGGGCATCGTTCTCGGCATAATGATCGGTGACGCCGGAGGTCCGGCTATGCACATCGGCGCCGCCCAGATCCTCCGCGGTGACCACCTCGCCGGTCGCGGCCTTGACCAGCGGCGGGCCACCCAGAAAGATCGTGCCCTGGTTGCGCACGATGATCGACTCGTCGGACATCGCCGGCACATAAGCACCGCCGGCCGTGCAGGAACCCATGACGACGGCGACCTGGGGAACGCCCAAACCCGACAATGTCGCCTGATTGTAGAAGATCCGGCCGAAATGATCCCGATCGGGGAACACCTCGTCCTGGTTCGGCAGATTGGCGCCGCCGCTATCCACCAGATAGATGCACGGCAGCCGGTTCTCCCGGGCGATTTCCTGCGCCCGCAGATGCTTCTTCACGGTCATCGGAAAATAGGTGCCGCCCTTGACCGTGGCGTCGTTGGCAACCACCACGCATTCCCGACCCGTGACCCGGCCGATGCCGGTGATGATTCCGGCGGAGGGGCTGTCGCCATTGTACATGCCGTGCGCGGCGAGCTGTGACAGTTCGAGGAACGGGCTGCCCGGATCCAGCAGGGTCCGCACCCGGTCGCGCGGCAGCAGCTTGCCGCGCGCCAGATGCTTGGCCTGTGCCGCCTCGCCGCCGCCGATGCGCACCGCCGCCGCTTCGGATCTCAGATCCTCGACCAGCGCACGCATCGCCGCGGCATTGGTCTTGAACGCTTCCGACCGGGGATCGACGGCACTCGGCAACAGCGGCATGGTCGACCAAACATCCAAGCTTGCTAAGGCGGCGGTGGCGCGACCGCCGACGGGAGGCCGCACAATGCCAAGCGCCCAAGGGGCGCGGCAAGCGGTTTCTGGGCACCCTCAGGCCACCCCGGCGCGACCCTCAGGTAAGCGCGCCGACTTGTCTCTCCAGCAGGTCCCACGCCTCCTTGCCGTATTTGTCGCGCCATTCGGCGTAGAAGCCGGCCTGTTTCAAAGCGGCGCGGAACGGGGCGGGATCGGGGCTATTGATCGCGAGACCCTTGCCCTTGAGATCGTCGACCAAGCCGTCATTCAGCTTGCGGACGTCCTCGCGTTCGAGCAACGCCGCGGCGTTGAAGTTCCGGGTGACGACCTCACGCACATCCTCGGGCAGCGCCTTGAAGGCGCGCGCATTGGCCAGAAAATGGAACCCGTCCCACATGTGATTGGTCATGGAAACGTATTTCTGCACTTCGTAGAGCTTGCCGGTATTGATGATCGCCAAGGGGTTTTCCTGGGCCTCGACCACCTTGGTCTGCAGGGCCGAGTACACCTCGGCGAAATTGATGCTGGTCGGCGACGCCCCGAAATCCTTGAACATCGAGGTCCAGAGCGGGCTGACCGGCACCCGGATCTTGAGCCCCTTGAAATCGTCCGGCGTCTGGATCGGCTTGGTGCTGGTCGTCGTCTGCCGATAACCATTGTCGAACATCTTGTCGAACGCGATGAGCCCGACTTTGCCGATCGCGGTCCGTACATGATTGCCCAGATCGCCATCCATCGCCTTCCAGACCTCGCCATAATCCTTGAAGGCGAAGCCGATGCCGTTGATCGATGCGACCGGCACCAGGGTCGACAGGATCAAGCCGGAGAGGGTGAAGAACTCCAGCGCGCCGGAGCGGACCTGGGACAGCATATCCGTGTCGCCGCCCAGCTGGCTGCTGGGAAATATCTTGATCTCCACCCGCCCCTTGGTCTCCGCGTTAATCTTCTCCGCCGCCTCGACGGTGCGGAGATGCAGCGGATGGCTGGTCGCCACGTTATGCGCGTATTTCAGCGAGAAATCGGCGGCCCGGGCACGACGCGGCCACAACCCCACCCCGACCGCCGATGTCCCAACCACCGATGCCCCGATCACCGAGGCCGCTGTACCGACAAAAGTTCTGCGCGTGATGACTGTCATTTCGGTCTGTCCTCGTTGGTCGGGGGGACGGTTTGGAAAGCTCAAAGCATGACCATGCCGCCATCGGCGACCAGGGTGCTGCCATTGATATAGCTGGCTCGCGGCGATAACAGCCAGGCGATCGCCTCGGCGATTTCCTCGGGCTCGCCGACGCGGCCCTGCGCGATCAGCCCTTCGATACGGCCGCGCTGAACCGGATCCTGGATGGTGCGGTCGATCATCGGCGTGCGGGTCGAGCCGGGGGCGACCGTGTTCACCGAGATCCCTCGATCGGCCAGCGCGCGGGCGGCGTTCTTGGTCAGCGCCAGCACCGCCCCCTTGCTTGCCGCATAGGCGGCGGTGCCCGACAAGCCGCCCCCGCGAATGCCGGCGACGCTGGCGATGGTGCAGATCCGGCTGCCGCGCGGCATGGTCCGAGCGGCCTCGCGGATCGACAGGAAGGTGCCGATGACGTTGATGTCGTGAACCCGGCGGAAGGTCTCGACAGACACCTCCATGAAGGGGGTGGTATCGACCACCCCGGCGCAGGTCGCCAACGCGTCGAGCCGGCCGAAATCGGCGGCGACGGCCTCGAAGGCGGCAATCACATCGGCTTCGTCGCCGACATTCACCCGGTAGGCGCGATGGCCGTCACCGGCCTCGGCCGCCACGCGCGCGGCGTTCGCTTCGTTGAGGTCGAAGCAGGCGACGCGATAGCCATTCCGGCCCAGCGCCCGCACCGTGGCGGCGCCGATGCCGCTGCCGGCGCCGGTGACGACCGCGACCGGTTCAGCGGCCGACATGGGAGCGGCCCTCGCGGTCGGACCCATGTCGTCTCACCGCGGCGAAGCGGTCAATCATGCGTCCCTCCCCAACAGCTCAATTCAACGAGAGCTTTTATGCGGTTGATCGGCGTGAGACTTCTCATCCCGCCGTCACCGGTAGCGCATCATCTTGAAGCAGCGTCTTGTTGGCAAGCCGGAAACAATGATCGGACTCACCAGCCGCCGGTGGCCAGCCACCGGTCCACCTGATCCAGGCGATCAGCACCCCAGAACGGTTCGCCATCGACGATGATGAAGGGCGAACCGAAAATCTCGCGGCTGATCGCGTCGTCGGTGATCTCCTTCAGCCGCTGCTTGATGCGCGGATCCTGTATTCCGGCGGCGAGCTTGTCGGCGTCGAGCCCGATGGTCCGAGCGATCACGATCACCGCTTCCGGCGCCGCGATGTCGCCGCCTTCCCCCAAACCCGCGCGATAGAGCGCCTTGGCCAGCGTGACGGCCGCGGCGGGATCGGTCTCCTGCACGAAATAAAAGGCGCGGCAGGCTGCGATGGTACTGAACGGAAACACCACCGGCCAGGCAAACGGCACCTGCATCAGACGCGTGAAGCGCGCCATGTCGTGGCGGCTATACGGCCCCTTGAGCGGCACTTCGGTCAGTGGTCCGGCCCCGCTGACCTTGAAGACGGCGCCGAGCAGGATCGGCTTCCAGTCCACCTGCCGATCATATTTGGCGGCGATCACTTCGATCCGAGTGCTCGCCAGATAGCCGTAGGGCGAACTGAAGTCGAAAAAGAACTCGATCGGTGCGCTCACTGCCGTCTCCTCCCGTTTGAATTTTTTTCTATGCGTCGAGATCCTCGTCACCCGCGATGTGCCGGGCGATGATCAGCCGCTGGATATCGCTGGTCCCCTCATAGATCTGGCAGACCCGCACGTCGCGATAGATCCGCTCGACCGGGAAATCGGTGAGATAGCCATAGCCGCCATGGATCTGGATCGCCGCGGAACAAACCTCCTCAGCGATCTCGGAGGCGTAGAGCTTGGCCATGGCGGCGTCGGTCAAGCAGGGCCGGCCGGCATCCTTCAACACCGCCGCGTGCACGACCATGTGGTGGGCGGCCTGCAGCTTGGTCGCCATGTCGGCCAGCCGGAAGGCGATCGCCTGGTGCTCGATGATCGGCACACCCATGCTGCGGCGTTCCTTGGCGTAGGCCCGCGCCGCCGCGTAGGCCGCGCGCGCCATGCCGACCGCCTGCGCCGCGATACCGATGCGCCCGCCCTCCAGATTGGCAAGCGCGATACGATACCCCTGCCCCTCCTCGCCCAGCATCAGGTCGGGGGTGAGTTCCATGTCCTCGAAGACGATCTGGGCGGTATCCGAAGCGCGCTGACCGAGCTTGTGTTCGATCCGCGCGACCTTATAGCCGGCGGTGCGGGTCGGTACGATGAAGGCGGAGATGCCGCGCTTGCCGGCGGCCGGATCAGTCACGGCGAAGACGATCGCCACATCGGCGTTCCGACCGGAGGTGATGAACTGCTTGGTGCCGTTCAACACCCAGTAATTGCCCGACCGGCGCGCCCGCGTGGTGATCGCCGACGCGTCGGAACCCGCCTGCGGTTCGGTCAGGCAGAACGCGCCGAGTTGTTCGCCGCGCGCCAGCGGCGTCAGAAACCGCTGCTTCTGCTCGGCCGTGCCGAAGCGCAGGATCGGCAGGCAGCCGACCGAATTATGCACCGCCATGATCGTCGAGGTGGCGCCATCGCCCGCGGCGATCTCCTCGATCGCCAGCGCATAGGAGACCGTATCGGTGGCGGCGCCGCCGAATTCCTCCGGCACCTGCATGCCCATGAAACCCAGCCGGCCCAGTTCGGCGATCGCCTCACGCGGGAAGCGGGCCTCGCGATCCCAATCGGCGGCGAACGGCGCCAGCCGCTCGGCCGCGAAGCTCCGGGCGGTATCGCGGATCATGATCTGTTGTTCGGAGAGCAGCATGCCGCCTTCCAGAGGTTCGGGAGGCCCTACCAGGGCAGCTCGGTACCGTCATAGTTGAAGAAATGACCGGATGTCGCCGGGCTCAGCGTCTCGATCGCGTGGCGCATGCCGCCAACGCTGGTCGCGACGTCGATATCGGCACCCGGACCGCCCATATCGGTGCGCACCCAGCCGGGATGAAACACGGCGGCGGTGATGCCGGCACCGGCATAATCCAAGGCAATCGATTTCCATGCGGCGTTGAGGGCGGCCTTGGAGGAGCGGTAGACGTAGAGCGTCCCGGTCTGGTTGGCGGCGATGCTGCCCAGCCTGCTGGAGATCGCGATGAGCTTTTTCTGCGTGCCCTTTTCCAGATGCTTCATGAAAGCGCCCGCCAGCACCACGGGCGCCACGGTGTTGACCGCCAGGGTTTCGAGCCAACTGGCGCCGTCGACCGCCTCGATGGTCATCCCGCGCGGGCCGGAGACGCCCGCATTGGCGATGACCACGTCGATCGGCTGCAGCCTCAAATCATGCGCGAGGCTCTTGATCGCCTCGTGATCGTTCACGTCGAGCGCGTGAACGACGACGGAAGGGCCCAGCCTCTCCAACTCCGGCGCGCGCGACCGGTCGCGGACCGTGGCGAACACCTTCCAACCGTCCGCCGCGTATTGGCGGACGAATTCGAGGCCGAGCCCGCGGCCCGCACCGGTGATCAAGACGCTTGGCATGCCCACTCCTGTTTGATGTCATCCCCGACGTGACGCCGCCCACCCCGGGCCGTCACGCCGATTCCCTGAACAATTCCCGACCGATCAGCATGCGGCGGATTTCGCTGGTGCCGGCGCCGATCTCATAGAGCTTGGCGTCGCGCAATAGGCGGCCTGTCGGATAATCGTTGATATAGCCGTTGCCGCCGAGGCATTGGATCGCCTCCAGCGCCATCCAGGTCGCCTTCTCGGCGGCGTAGAGAATGGCGCCGGCGGCGTCCTTGCGCGCCGCCTCGCCGCGATCGCAGGCCTTGGCGACGGCGTAGACATAGGCCTTGGCGGCATTCATCGTCGTGTACATATCGGCGAGCTTGCCCTGCATCAGCTGGAACTCGCCGATCGCCTGGCCGAATTGCTTGCGCTCGTGGACATACGGGATCACCACGTCCATGCAGGCCTGCATGATGCCGAGCGGACCGGCTGCCAGGACCGCCCGTTCATAGTCCAGGCCGCTCATCAGCACGCGGACGCCGCGGTTGAGGCCGCCCAGGACATTCTCCTCCGGCACCTCGCACTCCTCGAAGACCAATTCACAGGTATTCGAACCGCGCATGCCCAGCTTGTCCAGCTTCTGCGCGGTCGTGAAACCCTTCATGCCGCGCTCGATCAGAAAGGCCGTAATGCCCTGCGGCCCGGCGCTGGCATCGGTCTTGGCGTAGACCACCAGCGTCTGCGCATCGGGGCCGTTGGTGATCCACATCTTGGTGCCGTTCAACACCCAGCGATCGCCGCGTTTTTCCGCCCGCGTGCGCATGCCGACGACATCGGATCCCGCCCCCGGCTCGCTCATCGCCAAGGCGCCGACATGCGCGCCGGACAAGAGCTTGGGCAGATACCGCTCGCGCTGCGCATCGGTGCCGTTGAGGTTGATCTGGTTGACGCAAAGGTTGGAATGGGCGCCATAGCTCAACCCGACCGAGGCGGAGGCGCGGCTGACCTCCTCCATCACCACGCAATGTTCCAGATAGCCCATGCCGGCACCGCCCCGGGCTTCGGGCACGGTCACGCCCAGCACGCCCAGCGCGCCGAATTTCGCCCAGAGATCCATCGGGAATTGATTGTCGCGATCGATATCGGCCGCGCGCGGCGCGATCTCGGCGGCGGCGAAGCTGCGCACGCTGTCGCGCAGCATATCGGCGGTTTCCCCCAGGTCGAAATTCAAGGAGGGCAGTTGGTTGGCGAGCATTGGGTTCGCTCCTCTCCACGCTTTGCCATCTTATGTAGCGCGGCGGCACCGGGAAGCGAAGCGAAACGGAGAGTCGGCCCGAGGCGCCGTCACAGTGCCTCCAGCCGGCCAAAGCTCAGATGCTGGCGACCGACATCTCGCGGGCGATGAAGTCGGCCTGGCGGATCGCCAGCGACACGATGGTCAGCGTCGGATTCTCCGCTCCCCCGGTGGTGAACTGGCTGCCATCGGAGACGAACAGGTTCTTGATGTCATGGGCCTGCCCGTATTTGTTGACCACACCGTCCCTGGCACTGGCGCTCATCCGGTTGGTGCCGAGGTTATGCGTCGACGGAAACGGCGTGCTGGGCAGGGTGCGCACCGCGCCGACCGCCCGATAGATCGCCTGGCCCTGCTTATAGGCGTGGTTGCGCATGGCGTTGTCGTTCGGGTGATCGTCGAAATGCACATCCGGGATCGGCAGGCCGAACTTGTCCTTCTTGCTGCCGTTCAAGGTGATGCGGTTCTGCTCGCGCGGCATGTCCTCGCCGACGATCCACATCGCCGCCATGTGGTCGTACGAGTCGATCGCACTGGTAAAGTCGCGACCCCAGGCGCCCGGATCGAGGAAGGCCGCGAAGAACGGCAGGCCGACCGACAGGGTTTCAAACTCATAGCCGCCGACGAAGCCCCGGCTGGTATCGAGCCGCGCCTCGTCGCGGACGATGCCAGCCATGGTCGTGCCGCGATACATATGCACCGGCTTGTCGAACACGCCGTACACCGTACCGGTGGTATGCCGCATATAGTTGCGGCCGACCTGGCCCGACGAGTTCGCGAGGCCATCCTTGAACGTGTTGGACGCGGAATTCAGCAACAGCCGCGGGCTCTCGATGCTGTTCCCGGCGACGGCGACGATGCGCGCCTTCTGTCGCTGCCGGTTGCCGGCCGCGTCGGCATAGATCACCCCGGTCACCTTGCCGCCGGCATCATGCTCGATCAGCAGCACTTGGCTGTTCGGCCGGACCTCCAGCCGCCCGGTCGCCTCGCCTTTCGGGATCTCGGTATAGAGCGTCGACCATTTCGCGCCGGACTTGCAGCCCTGGAAACAGAAGCCGATCTGCTGGCACGACCCCCTTCCGTCGCGCGGTTCGGAGTTGATCGCCATATTGCCGGTATGGACCTCTTTATAGCCGAGCTTCTTGGCGCCGGCCGCCAGCACCTTGAAGTTGTTGTTGCCGGGCAGACGCGGGATGTTGTTGGTGCCGGTGACGCCCATCTTGTCTTCCGCCTTGGCATAGTACGGCGCCAACTCGTCGAGCGTGATCGGCCAATCCAGCAGATTGGCCCCGGCGACATCGCCATAGACCGTGCGGGTACGGAATTCATGCTCCTGGAACCGTAAACTGGCGCCGGCCCAATGGATGGTCGAACCGCCGACGGCCTTCACGATCCAGGCCGGCAGCCCCGAGAAATCCTTGGCGACACGCCAGCTGCCGGAGGTGGTGCGCGGGTCCAGCCAGCTGATCTTGTTGAACATTTCCCACTCGTCGTTGACGAAGTCCTGGATCTCGTGACGCCCGCCGGCTTCCAGCACGACGACGTCGATGCCCTTTTGGGCGAGTTCGTTGGCGAGTGTGCCGCCGCCAGCGCCGGAACCGATGACGACGACGACATGATCGTCGTTCAGGTCATATTTCTTGGCCATTTTGGTGTCCTTCCCCTAAACCACCAGCCTTAAACGGCGGGCAACCAGTCGATGTCGTCGAAGCCGCGATAGAGGTAGCCGCCCTCCGGCGCCGAGGGGCCCTCATAGCCGAACTTCGCCCAGACCTCCGGCTGGTTGTAGAGACCCGTCACCAGCCCCGCGCGCAGCTTGGTGAACAGCGCGCCGCCTTCGACAACGTGCAGCACGGCCACCCGATCGGTCGCGGCCTTAAGGTCGACATACCGCTTGGGCCCCCTCGCCCGGGCCGCCCTGTCGACCTCGGCGACGCCGGTTTCGATCAGCGCCTTCAGCTTGGGATCCTTCGCCGCATCGGTGTCGTAGCTCGCCACCGCCTTGGCGTAGAAGGCGTCGGTCAGCCGGTCGTGCGGATAGATGTCGCGCGCCATCTGGATCAGCGTCGCCATAGTTTCCGGCTTCAAGGCCGTGACCGACAGCGCCCAGGCGCCTTTGGGATCGAACAGCGTCGCCCCGGCGCTGAGCGCCACCGTGCCCAGCGCCGTCATCCCCGAGCCGGCGAGAAATCCCCGCCGGCTCAATCTCTGCCGCTTCTCCAAGGTTCGCATGACGCTTCCTCCATGGTGGTGTTTTTGTTTTCGCCGGGTCGTCTTTCGACCGTGGCGCTCAGCGGTATCGGCCGTGCCGCTGCAGCACCTCGATTTTGTAGCCGTCGGGATCCTCGACGAAAAAGAACCGGGCGAGCAGTTCGCCGCCAGGGCTGAATTCCTTGATATCGCGCGGGTTCAGCCCCAGCTCCCGAAACCTCTCATGCTCCCTGGAGAGGTCGTCGACCACGACCGCGATATGGCCGTAGCCATCGCCCGGCGCGTAAGGCTCGGTGCGGTCGTGATTGATGGTGAGTTCGACCTCGAAGTCATTTTCCGGGTTGCGCAGATAGACCAGCGTGAACGCGTCGAACGCCAGGCGGTCCGCTGGAACGAGGCCGAACGCCTGGGCGTAGAACGCGGTGGAGCTGGCCTCGTCGAGGACGCGGAACATGGCGTGGATCACCTTGGCCATGGTGCTACGACCTGCCGGATTTCAGATAGTCGATGATGGCGGCGCGCACCGCCGGGTCCGGCTGCCGGTAGTTCATCACCGAACCGGGGACCAGGGCGGCGCTGTCGGTCAGCCAGCGATCCAGCGTCTCGGGCGTCCAGGTGACGTCGGCGCGCTTCATCGCCGGGGAATAGGGAAAGCCGTCGACCGAGCCGGCATGCCGGCCGACCACGCCCCAGAGATTGGGACCCTGACGCCGCCCGGCGCCGGCGGCGAAGGCGTGGCAGGTGGCGCAATTGTTCTTGAACAGCAAATCGGCATCGGCCGCGGCCGCATGGTCCGCGTTGGGACCGATCGTCAGACCGACCAAGCCCGCGATCATGCCGGCCGCGATCTGTAGCGACACCGCTCCGGCCCCACCCTGTCCCATGCCTTCCTCGCCGCTTGTGACCCTCAGAGAAACTGTAGGCCCGGCGTCGAGGGTGGTGGTGTTATCCGGATACTACATGGCGGCGTGCAGCAGCTTTATCCGGGGATGGTCGGCGGTCGCCACCGCCGGTACGCCCTTTCGCTCGACATAGAGCAAGCAGGTGACGCGCAGCATGGAGGTGAAGTTCGGGGTTTCGCCGTGACGGATCAGCACCTCGTCATGCAGCGTGCTGACGAACCGGCCGGTTGTCGTCCCCTCGCTTTCGGCCAGTTCGTCGAGGATCGCCCAGAACGCCGCCTCCAGGCGGATGCTGGTGGTCAATCCATTGAGCCGGATGGAGCGGGTGATCGGTTCGTAGTCGTTCGGATCCTGCGACGCATAGATACGACACATGGCGATGGCCTCCCTGGCGACGACTCTGACGGTCGTTGTCGCCATGATGGCGGAGTGCCGCGCCGGAGAAAAGAAATCTTCTCGGCGCGGGGTGTTCCGGCACTCGCCTCGGCCCGCCCTTAGCGAGGTGCCGCCACCGGCTGTTCGACCGGCGCGATCGACGCCGCGTCGCTGCCTTGGACCTGCGCGTCATAGACCGCCACGGCGCTCATATTGACGATGCCGCGGACAGTGACCGACGGGGTCATGATATGCGCGGCGCCGCGCAGGCCGAGCAGCACCGGACCGATGGTCAGGCCGTCGCCCAATACCTTCAGCATATTGAAGGCGATGTTGGCCGCATCCAGGTTCGGCATGATCAGCAGATTGGCGACGCCGGTCAGGCGCGAATTCGGGAAGATCCGTTTGCGGATCGTCTCGACCAACGCCGCGTCGGCTTGCATCTCGCCTTCGACCTCAAGCTCCGGCGCGCGCTGGCGGATGAGGTCCAAGGTCGCCCGCATCTTGATCGCCGACGGCGTGTCTGAGCTGCCGAAGCTGGAATGGGACAACAAGGCAACCTTGGGCTCGATGCCGAAATGCCGGACCGCCCCGGCTGCGCGAATCGTCTTCTCGGCGAGTTGCTCGGGGCTGGGATCGCTCGTCACATACACGTCGGACATGAAGAACAAGCCATTGGGCAAGACCATTACCGATAGCGCCGCCGGTACGGTGACCCCGTCGGCGAGACCCAGCACATCGGTGAGATGCCGCAGATGCCCGGCATATTGGCCGACGGCGCCCGTCAGCAGACAATCCGCCTCGCCGCGCAGCACCATCAGCGCCGCGATCACCGAGGGCCGGGTGCGCACCACCGATCGGGCGAAATCCGGCGACACGCCCTTGCGCTCCATCAGGCTGTGATACAGCCGCCAATAGCTGTCGAACCGCGGATCATCCTCGGGATCGCAGAGCTCGAACGCCTCGCCGATGCGGATCTTGAGGCCAAGCCGTTCCAGCCGTCGCTGCACGACCTCGCGCCGGCCGATGACGATGGGTTTCGCCAAGCCGTCCTGCACGACCTGCTGCACCGCGCGCAGCACCCGCTCGTCCTCGCCCTCGGCATAGACCAGCCGCTTCGGGTCTTGTTTCGCGCGATCGAAGACCGGTTTCATGACCAGGCCGGAGCGGAACACGAATTCCGACAGGCGCTGGCCATAGGCCTCGAAATCGGTGATCGGCCGGGTCGCGACACCGCTATCCATCGCCGCCTTGGCGACCGCCGGGGCCAGGACCTGGATCAGCCGGGGATCGAAGGGTTTTGGGATGAGGTATTCGGGTCCGAACGTCAGGGCCGCGTCGCCATAGGCCGCCGCGACCACGTCCGACACCTCGGCCATGGCGAGATCGGCCAGCGCCTCCACGCAGGCGATCTTCATCGCCTCGTTGATCGTCGTGGCACCGACATCCAACGCGCCGCGGAAGATGTAGGGAAAGCACAGGACGTTGTTGACCTGGTTCGGATAATCCGACCGGCCAGTGGCGATGATCGCATCCGGCCGCACCGCCTTCGCATCCTCCGGCGAGATCTCCGACACCGGATTGGCCAAGGCCAGGATGATCGGCTTCGGCCCCATTTTGACGACCATCTCCTGGGTCAGCACCTTGGGCGCGGAGAGGCCCAGGAAGATGTCGGCGCCGTCGATCACATCGGCCAAGTGGCGCGCGTTGGTGTCCTTCACATATCGATCCTTGCGCGGATCCATCTCTTCGACCCGGCCGCGATAGGCGACACCATAGCGATCGGTCACCACGATATTCTCGACCGGCATGCCCATATCGACCAGCAGATCCAGGCAGGCGATCGCCGCGGCCCCGGCGCCGGAGGTTACCAGCTTGACCGTGTCGATCGATTTGCCGGTCAGCCGCAGCGCGTTCAGGATGGCCGCCGCGACGATGATAGCCGTGCCGTGCTGATCGTCGTGGAACACCGGGATCTTCATCCGCGCGCGCAGCTTCGCCTCGATCTCGAAGCATTCCGGCGCCTTGATGTCTTCGAGATTGATGCCGCCGAAGGTCGGCTCCAACGCCGCCACGACGTTGACGAAGAGCTCCGGATCAAGCGCATCGACCTCTAGATCGAACACGTCGATACCGGCGAATTTCTTGAACAGGACCGCCTTGCCCTCCATCACCGGCTTGGAGGCGAGCGGCCCGATGGCGCCCAGGCCCAGCACCGCCGTTCCGTTGGTGATGACCGCCACCAAATTGGCGCGCGCGGTCAGGGTCGAGGCCTCGGCCGGATCGGCGACGATAGCCATGCAGGCATCGGCCACACCCGGCGAATAGGCCAAGGCCAGATCGCGCTGATTGGCGAGCGGCTTGGTCGCGACGATGGCGATCTTTCCGGGGGTCGGGAAGCGGTGGTATTCGAGTGCGCTCTCGCGCAGGTCTTCGGCCATCGTCAAACCTTCGGACACTGGACACAGGGAGGCGGGAGTATACGGGATCGCCGCCGATCGATAAGTCATTTCGCACAAACGGTTTCAGACCATTCCGCCGGACAGCAAAAAGCCCCGGCGAGGGACCGGGGCTCTTGCGACGTCAGAGGTTCTTGTCGTCGGATGGTGCGGTCGAGAAGACTCGAACTTCCACGGAGTTTCCCCCACAGCCACCTCAAGGCTGCGCGTCTACCAATTCCGCCACGACCGCATGCCGTCCGACGTTCGGGACGGTTTTTTCAAACCCTCTCGAACGGCTGAGGGGGAATAGCAAATCGGCATGACCATAGCAAGCGGCCTTGCCGCATGATGCGGCGAGACCGGGCAATCATTTGCCCGTCTTCCCTTTTCGTCAGGCCGGAGGCTGGACGGCATCCATGATGAGCGCAGAGGAATTTGAAGCCATGACCGCGGATGCACCCAGGCCGGAATGGCGGGGGCCGGAATGGCGGGTGTCCGACGGGCTGGTCGACTATCCGACCGCCCTGGCGGAGATGGAGCGGCGGGTCGCGGACATCCGCGAGGGAACCGCGCCGGAACAAGTCTGGCTGCTGGAACACCCGCCGCTTTATACGGCGGGCACCAGCGCCAAGGGTGAGGATCTGCTGGATGCCGGCGGCTTGCCGGTGTTCGAGACCGGGCGCGGCGGCCAGTACACCTATCACGGTCCCGGCCAGCGGATCGGCTACGTCATGCTCGACCTGAAGCCCCGCGGCAGCGACCTGCGGCGCTTCGTCCACGATCTGGAAGCTTGGCTGATCGCCACCCTGGCGCAGTTCAACATCCGCGGCGAGCGACGCGACGGCCGCGTCGGCATCTGGGTGGTCGCTTCCGACGGCACCGAGAACAAGATCGCGGCTCTCGGGATCCGAGTGCGCCGCTGGGTGAGCTTCCACGGCGTCGCCCTCAACGTCGAGCCGAACCTCGCCCGCTTCGGCGGCATCATCCCCTGTGGCATCCGCCAGCACGGGGTCACCTCGCTGGCCGATCAGGGGATCCTGGCCTCGATGCCGGAGGTGGACGCGGCGCTGAAGGTGGGGTTCGCGGAGGTGTTCAGGGCGCAGGGGAGCATCTGAGGGTTTCATTCGCGAACCCACACCGTCTGCCAAGACTGGATGTTCAAATGATTGGGTGAAATCGCGCTTCCCTATGGCAAGTTTCGGTAAACAGCATCGCCATGACCTTCATAAGTGACTTTGCAGTAGGCAAGCTCCACTTTTATCAGTTGCGCAAAAAGAACAAATCATGAACAATTGAGCGTGGCGGCTTTTGGAGGGCCAAGGCAATGTGGGACCATGTGACCGTTTTCAAACTCTCCCAACGGAGCGGGAGTCTCGGCCTAAACTGTAAGGACGACGGACTGACTCTTGCTGGGATACCACTTCTCATACAACACAATATGGTTTTTGCTCCACGAGACGAACATGAGATTCGATATCTCATTGAAAAATCTTATGGAAATGCAATCGACTCTACGTCCATTACCAATGGCCTCCGCGCTGTTGCGCGCGCGCTAAACGAGGGTGAAATCGGCCGCGCAATGATCGCCGCAGTTCACCTACGATTGCCCGATCTGGACATCGACGGCGCAATGAGAATTGCCGACGCAAATGAAACTTTGCAAAAATACGACCCTGATGAGGTACGCGACGGACGCGGCCGCTGGGCGACTGGCCGGGGGAATAAGGCGCCAATCTCTTCGGCCATCACCGCTATTCCGCAGCAGACCACACCATCCAACATCGCGTTCCAGGCCGCTCAGCTCGGCAATGTTACCGACGCAGCCTACAATGGTTATTTCCATGATCAGGTAGTCGAAAGCGTTGCCAACTATCTACGTAGCCGGGGCGCCACCGTTTTAACGAATGTCGCCATTACGACGGTGGATGGCATAACGGCAATCGCCGACATGGTGATCCAAGGGCCGGGAGAGCCGCCGGAAATTATCGAAGTAAAAACAGGGATCAATCCAACATTTACGGACCCGCAACGTTACGTCTATCCGATGTCCCAAATTGGTGGTCACGTGTCTTCAACAGATCCACGAATTTCCCAATTAGGGCTAAAGCCGGGAGTTCCATTCCCTCCGATAAAGGTTTTCTTTTTCTATCAGCAAGGCCCAAATCATCCGTATACGGTTATACCTGCCCCCAACCCACTTGTGCCGTAAGCAACCAACTCAATACGACTTTGCCGCTCACCAAAGCGCCATAAATGGAGTCATCATGCCAATTCCATTTGATAAAACCATCATTGCCTTACATGGGGCCGCTTCTGGCGGCATCATCAATAATGCCGAGATTGCAATAAAAATTGCAGAACTGATCCTTGAAAACAATCAAGGCAGAGAAGAGTTGGAATTACAAAAACCGCTGATTGCCGAAGATCGGGGTGACGGCTGGTTCGTCCACGGCTCTTACAATCACGATAAAAAGAAAATGGGCAAAGCATCCTGGCATATTTACATCAGGAAAAGTGATGCTCAAGTGACGTCCATGTTCCACGATTATAGGTTTCCCGACCCGCCGGAAGATGTGAAATCGATCATTCGCGCTCATCAGTCAACTAACCTACCGAAAGAGCCATCCTGATGGCTTATGCCCTCGGTGCCCCGCGGCGGTCGTCATCGCTGGCCACTCGGGGGATCTCGCTCTCGATGCCTGAGGTGGGTTGAAGATGGGGCTTGCGGAGGCGTTCGGGAGGGTTAGCGATCATCAAAGCTAGAGCAATATGATTTTAGGTTGAACCACTCGCTTCAACCTAAAATTATGAAATTGCACGGCAAACCAAGCTAGAGTGGGACGCATTCAAATGCATCCCACTCTAGTCCGGCGAATGGAAGCTGATGCCCTTGAGGGTCGGAACGAGATCTGACGTCCGGCCTGACCGCGTCGAGAGCCAGACGCTGCGGCCGGTATGCCGTCGGGCGGTTTCGCCGAGATGGTTGAATGCCGCAATTTCGAGAGACGAGCCGGTTTCCTGCGGCGTGACCGTGATCTTGTAGGTCGCCAGGCCCTCTGCCTCACCGATCTGCTCGACGGCCGTTATCCGGGCAAGGAAAGTGGTCCAAGCGTTCATGAGGCTTGCGGCGAAGATTTTGGCCTCTGGGGTCCCAGCCAGGTCGGAGAGGGCGCCACTTTCATGGACGTAGATGGCGGTATCGGTGTCGACCGGTGCGGTCTTCAAAGCGCTGCGCATAACAAACCCTTCATTCGGCTGGTGGGAAGATCGGAGCCAATCACTTCGACCGACAGAATGAACCAGCCTCTCTCAATATTGAATTAACGCCGGAAGAACGTATGGCCGCACAATAGATAAAATTATCAGAAAATATCTTTAAATATGTATCTTGGCGCATTGATATTTTATCTTTATTCGATTTTCTTAAACGCATGGGGCGACAAAGATTCCATTACTATATCTCGCGCAAAATTAAATGGCCCGATATCTTGCAGCTATACTGTCGATTCCTGCCCGAACCCTACGCTACCATCATCGTTGGCTGGATCACGATCCACGTTG
>Ga0179596_10000160_pt1 | contig 45956 bp, 45 predicted proteins | sample CZODoug1_1_08_16_FD_155494 | JGI IMG/M metagenome (GOLD analysis project Ga0179596, IMG submission 155494) | Vadose zone soil fungal communities from Angelo Coast Range Reserve, California, USA - CZODoug1_1_08_16fungal (Illumina Assembly) | ecosystem: Environmental > Terrestrial > Soil > Vadose... | reverse complement strand
GCCGAGCCGTTCACCCATGACGGCGATCTGTGCAGCTACGATGCGGTCCTAAAGGTCTATGGCATCCACGATGCCGCCCTCGACCGCCTCGCCGTCATCGTGCGGGGTGCCGACACAGGGCGGCCCGACCTGGCACCCCAGGCGGCCGGCCTCCTCGCCATCTCGCTCGGCCTGTCCGCCAACCATCACAACGACCACGCGATGCTCGGCCACGGGATGCTCGTCTATGACGCGCTTTATGCCTGGTGCCGCAGCCTCCAGGCTGAGACCCATAACTGGAAGCAGCCAGCATGAGCGGCGCCGTCGATCTCGCGCGCGATCCGGCCGCCCCGACTGATCGCGGCTATGGCATTCCGCTGCACGAGGCGGTCTGGGCTTGGGCGCGCATAGCGTCGCTCAGCTTCGGCGGCCCGGCGGGCCAGATCGCGGTCATGCACCGGATCCTGGTCGAGGAGAAGAAGTGGATCGGGGAGACCCGGTTTCTGCACGCGCTCAACTACTGCATGCTGCTGCCCGGCCCCGAGGCACAGCAACTCGCGACCTACATCGGCTGGCTACTCCATCGGGTGCGCGGCGGCTTGATCGCCGGGGGCCTGTTCGTGCTGCCCGGCTACATCGCCCTGATGGTGCTGAGTTGGCTTTACGCGGGGTACGGCGATCTCGGCGTGGTCCAGGGTCTGTTCTTTGGCTTGAAGGCCGCCGTGCTGGCGGTCGTGCTTGAAGCGGTGATCAAGGTCGGCAAGCGGGCGCTGCGCAACGGCACGATGGTCGGCTTGGCCGGATTGGCGTTCGTCGCGATCTTCTTTTTTGGCGTGCCGTTTCCACTGATCGTCATTTCGGCCGGGTTGCTCGGGTTTGTCGGCAACGCGGCGGGCGTCGAAGCTTTTCGTACTGGCGCCAAGAGCGGCAAGGCCGCCGCCAACGACGACGGCACGGCCGCGATCGACCAGGCTTTCGCACGGGAGATCCCCGAGCATGTGCGGCCATCCGCATCCCGCGCGATCAAGACCGCCGCCGTGTGCCTCGTCCTCTGGCTCGGCCCTTTGGTCCTGCTGCTAGCGACGGTCGGCCCAGACAACGTCTTTACCGACATCGCCGTGTTCTTCTCCAAGATGGCCGTGGTGACGTTCGGTGGCGCTTACGCCGTGCTGGCCTATGTCGCCCAGGAGGCGGTCGAGCGCTACGGCTGGCTCCAGCCAGGCGAGATGCTGTCAGGCCTGGGCATGGCCGAGACCACGCCTGGCCCCCTGGTCATCGTGCTTCAGTTCGTCGGCTTCATGGGGGCATTTCGGCATGCGGGCGCCTTGCCGCCGATGCTGGCCGGGGTCCTGGGCGGCACGCTCGCCACCTGGACCACCTTTGCACCATGCTTCCTCTGGATCTTCGTCGGCGGCCCCTACATCGAGGCGCTGCGAGGCAACAAAGCCCTGTCGGCGGCGCTTTCGACCATCACGGCCGCCATCGTCGGGGTGATCCTGAACCTCGCGGTCTGGTTCGCCATCCACACCCTGTTCGGTCGCGTCGAAGTGGTCCATCCCGGCCTCGGGCTTAGGCTCCAGGTCCCGGACCTCGGCACGATCAGCACCAGCACTTTGGTTATCGCCGTCGGCGCCACGCTCGCCTTGTTCCGCTTCAAGGCCGGGATGCTCCCGACCTTGGCGGCCTGCTCGGCCTTGGGCGTCGCCGGATATTTCGTCGGGCTGGCTAACTAGCCCGTCTTCCAGACCCAGATCACGACAAGGAGACAGTCATGTCGATTGACCTCGATCGCCGTCATTTCCTCGGAACCGCCAGCGCCCTCGCAGCGGGTGTCGCACTCGGTGCCGAACTCGTTCCGACCGCCGCCAACGCAGCACCGGCCGCCGTGCCGAATGCCGCCTACCAGGCAAAGCCGCTGCCCTTCGATCCGAGCAAGATCAAAGGCATGTCGGAGAAGATCCTGACCAGCCATTACGAGAACAACTATGTCGGCGCCGTGAAGCGGCTGAATGCGATCGATACTGAACTTGCCAGCCTGGACTGGGCTATGGCACCGACCTTCACCGTCAATGGCCTGAAGCGCGAAGAACTGATCGCGGCCAACTCGATGATCCTGCACGAGCAGTTTTTCGAGGGTATCGGCGGCGACGGCCAGCCGAGCGGCGTGATCGAAGAAGCGATCAAACGCGACTTCGGCAGCGTCGATCGCTGGCGCGCCGAGTTCACGGCGATGGGCAAGGCCGAGGGTGGCGGCTCCGGCTGGGTGATCCTCAGTTACTCGCCGCGCGACAAGCGACTGATCAACTGCTGGGCAGCCGACCATACGACGACCCTGGCGGGCGGCCGTCCCGTGCTGGTACTCGACATGTACGAGCATGCCTATCACATGGACTACGGGGCCAAGGCCGCCGCCTACGTCGATGCGTTTATGCAGAACATTCGCTGGGATGGCGCGTCGTCGCTCTACACCCGCTACAGCGGCGAGAAGTGACGCGCTGGATTTCGGTCGTTGCGCAGGTCAGCATCATGCTGGCCTGCGCGGCTCCGCTCTGGAGCGGACGAGGCTTGGCCGCCGAACCGCCTCTGGTGCTGGAGACGACCATCCCACTCGACGGCGTCGGCGGCCGAATCGACCACATGGCCGTAGACCTGAAGCGCAAGCGCCTGTTCGTCGCCGAACTGGGCAACGACACGGTCGATGCCATCGATCTGGCGAGCGGTCGCGTCGTCCAGCGGATCACTGGCGTCAAGGAACCGCAGGGCGTTGCCTATGCCGAGAGACAGGATCGTCTGTTCGTCGCCAGCGCTGCTGACGGTACGGTCCATGCCTTCACAGGCGATGGCTTCGCTGCCATGGCGACGATCCCGCTGGGCGATGACGCCGACAACATCCGGATCGACCCGCGTAACGGCGCCGTCGTGGTCGGATACGGCAGCGGCGGGCTCGCGGTAATCGACCCGGCGACCGCCACCAAGCTCGCCGACATCAAGCTCGCCGACCATCCGGAGAGCTTTCAGATCGCGCCCTCGGGCCTTGCCTATGTGAACGTGCCGGACGCCAAGCAGATCGCGGTGGTTGACCTGGATGCCCGACGCCAAACGGCAAGTTGGAAGCCGGGCGGATCGGCGAACTTTCCGGCGGCGCTCGGTAGCGAGAACCTGTTCGCGACCGTGCTTCGCAATCCGACGAAGCTTGTTCTGATCGACGCGGTCAGCGGTGCCCAGGTCGCCTCGTTCGCGACGTGCGGCGACGCCGACGACGTGTTCTTCGACAAGACCGGCGCGCGGATCTACGTCAGCTGCGGCAGCGGCGAGGTGGCCGTCTTTACCAAGACTTCTGACGGATTTCATCCGTTGGGGACCATCCCGACCGCATCCGGCGCCCGCACGTCGCTCTATGTGCCCGACTGGGATCGCCTGTTCGTCGCGCGCCGGGCGTCGTTGCTGGCGCATGATGCCGCGATCCTTGTGTTCCGCCCCGGCCCGTGAGGCCGGAGCGTCACACCACGGGCCAGATCCAGAATGCCACGCCGACGAGCGCGATGAAGGCACCGCTCAACACTTCGCCATATCGCTCGATGGCCCCGAGCCGCACCCGCTGGAGGCCTTCGGTCGAATAGACACACAGCAGGACATAGGTCGCGATGGTGCTGGCGGCGAACACGATCGCCATCGTGATGATCAGGCCGATGCCGTATTGCCCGGCTGCGAAGAACGCCGGGATGCCTTCGACCATCGGCGAGGAGCCTAGGATCAGCAGCAGCGCCGTCCTAGCCGTCGTCTTGTGCTTGTGCTCATGCAGCGGCGGGACGGTCTCGGCATCGGCCAGGATGTCGTGGGCCGTTGCCGGGACATGATCATGCCAATGCAGGTGCGGCATGCCAGACCCATGGCGGTGGACATGAACGTGCCGGACCAGTTCCGCTGTCTCGCCCCGGAGCGGCATATAGAGCTTGTCGTCCTCCAGGGGCGGCTCGTCGTCATGATCATGATCGCCGTGATCGTGGCCGTGCTCGCCATGCTCATGCTCGGCGAACTCGGTCTGGTAGGTATGGGTGTGGTCGTCATGGCCGGTTTCGACGACGACCTTGAACCCGTGCGGCTCTGGGATCGTTTCGATCGATTCCCGATAGGTGCCCCGATCTGCAAACCGGAAGGTCTGGCGCGAACCATCTTCCCGGACCGTTTCGACCGTGACCTTGTCCGTGGGTGAGATACCTGTCACGCGAAAGCGCGGCGGTTGGCCGGTCTCGTAAATCGACAGAAGGATCGCGCCGTGGCCGGTCGCGATCGATTGCAGTTCCGGTCCATGCACGCCCTGGCCCGCTCCACCAAGGTGGGAGAAGTCGTGGGAGTGGCTATGCCCGTGTCCGTGGCTATGGCCGTGCCCATGGCCGCCACCGCGCATCTCGCGCAGCGCCGAGATCGCGATCCAGCCGCCGAATGCGATGAGGGCGATACTGGCAATGGTATCGACGACATGTCCGAAGCGGGTCGCAACCGCCACGCCGCCCACCCAAACGACCGCAGCGATGATCAGCGTCGAGACCACATGCCCGATCCCCGCCTGGAGCGATGCCTTGGCCGTCTCGGCCCTGGTCCAGCCGCGCTGGCGGGCGAAGAGCGTGATCGGCACCCAATGGTCGGGAACGATGGTGTGCAGCACCCCGACCACGGCGACAGCGCCGATCAGCAGGAATTCCGGGCTCATGTCTTCCTCCTCACACGCTTTCGACGGAGGCGCGCCGGGTTCCTAGAGATACTTGGTAATGGCCTTGAACTCGTCGATCGGCCCTCGGGCGTCGCGAGCGAGCGCGCCTACCGTCTCGTCGAGACAATGGTCGAGATGATCGTGGATCAGCGTCTTCTTCGCCTCACGCACGGCACTTTCGACCGCATGGAGCTGCTGGGCGATGTCGAGGCAGGCGCGACCACCCTCAATCATTTCGACGACGCTGCGGAGATGACCTTCGGCACGCTTCAGGCGCTTGACGATCTCGGGATGCGTGGAATGGCTCATTTGCGGAGTCCTATCCCCCTGGAGGGGATATCGCAATCAGAAATGCTCCGCCATTCCCAGCCGAGCCGACTTTCCACACCACGCAACTATGCCGAACGAGCAATCCGAACCTATCGGAAATTCCGGGGCTTAGGATCGATGCCCGGCATAGTCTCTGGCTCGGGATAGTCCTCCTTATGGCGAATTCGGCATAAGGGAATATAACTGTATCTAAGTCATCTTCTCGATCTATGACGTCGTAGTCGGCTGGGAGACTTTTTCGCGGACCATCTTCCCCATATTCTTGCCGGCAGATATAAATGCTTCTTCTGCGAGATAGGATCGGAACATTTCAAAAGTGTGACGTCGCTGGGCGAGAAGCCTGTTTGAACGGTCGGTGTACATCCACCCTAATGTCACGAAAATCGTGGCTATCAAAACAACTTTGGGTTGATCCATGGTCAAGTCATTTATCGAAAATTAAGCTGAGCCCGCTAGAGTTTCTTTGACAGGCTCTGCAAGCTTCCGAAGTATCTCGCCGTTCGTTGATCGTTGGTAGAGGAGTGCCGAAATGATCAACCGTGATGGATTTCCAGGCTTCTAACGTCCGGTGACATTCGTAGGAAACCCGCTCACAAGGGCGGTTTTTCTTGTGTACGTCACCCCAGCAGAAGGTCGCTCATATTAACCTTCGGCACATCGATTAACGCAACCGCGTCTTCCATCGATCACAGCTGAGAGCCGCCGAGCGGCGGTCGTCTCAGTCTCTGTGCGCTAGGTTCCCAACTACGTTAACACATTGTTTACCGCGCGCGATGCCTCATGCCGAGTGCGGTCGCGGGGATCGCGACGGGGAACGGATCGGCGGGCCCGATGGCCGATGTGGCATATCAACTCGATGGCGTGCCTCTCTACGAGCGCGCAGCCTCTCGGCCACCCGCGAGCTGGCGCGGCTGGACCAGGTCCTTGCCGACCGACCGGATCGCCGGCGCCCTGGCACCGCGCACCATCGCCATGCAGTCCGAATACGCCGAATGCGAAGGCTTCACGCTGTTGCAGTTCTCGATCTGGCAGCGGTCGCGCCTGCCCTGGCGGCGTGACACGGCGTCGTCGAACGGTGACCGTGGCAACATCAATATCCTGATGAGCCTGACGCATCTGGCGAGCGGCCGGCGAGTGGTCGACCAGGTCCGCCCGCGGACCGGCCTGGCGCGCGGCACCGCGGTCGAGCCGGTCCGGCAACCGGCGCGGCCGATCGCCCCGTGCATCGCCGTCATCATCGCCGACCGCGTGGCGATCGCCATCGGCGAGGGCTCCCGGCTGGTCCGGCTCGATGCCGGCGTGTACCAGGTGGAGGCGACCACCTATACGGTCGACGGAGCGTACCGGCGGCGCCGTCAGTTCAGCCTGTTTACCGATTATCTGGGCCGCTGCCGGGGGGTTTGGCGCTGAACGCCCAACCTGAAAAATTTGTAACCCTCGGCGGAGGCGGATCGGCGGAATAGCGGTGGCGGCGGCATCGTTGCTGGGGTGGTACACCTTATGGAGTTGCCATCATGTCGATCCGGCTTCCCGCATCGAAACTCTTTACCAGCCGCCGGCTTTCGGTGGCTCTGATCGCCGGTCTTCTCGCCGGCAGCCTGGCGCCCAGCGTCGCTCATGCCGATTGGGATCATAGCGACCGCGGCGAACATGGCGATCGCGACTATCGCCGCGATGGGGGAGATCGCGGCTATCACCGAGATGGCGGCGAGTGGCGCGAGCGGGCGTATGACGGCCCCGGCTGGTACGGCCCGCCCTGGCATCGGATCTGGTGGCGCGGCCCCCCTATCTACGCGGCACCGCCACCAGTGATCTATGCGCCGCAACGGGTCTATGTGGCACCACCGCCACCGGCTTATTATTACCCGAACGCCTATGAGGTTCAGGCCCCGCCGGCACCCGCCTATGCCTGCCGCGCCGATGGCGCGGTGGCCGGCGGTGTCGTGGGGGCGGTGGCCGGTGGCCTGGGTGGATCCCAGTTCGGCCGAGGCCCCGGACATATCGCGGCGACCATCGCCGGCGTGGTCGGCGGCGCGCTGATCGGCTCCCAGGTCGGCCAGGCGTTGACTCCCTGCTGATCCCGCCGCCACCGACTCGTCGACGGCTCACGCTTCCAAGGCGGGGAACGGCATTGCGCTCTTGCACCGTTCCCCGCCCTCGCACATATCAAGGGCCGGTTGTGGGTATAGGGTACGGTCCGAAACGATGAGTGTAGAAACCAGGAGCTTTCAAGCCGAGGTCAGTCGGCTGCTCGATATCGTCGCGCATTCGCTTTACAGCGATAAGCAGGTCTTCCTGCGGGAATTGATTTCCAACGCCTCGGACGCCTGCGACCGGTTGCGCTACGCCGCGATCCTCAATCCGGAACTTGCTTCGGGCGAGCAGGGCTATCGGGTGATGCTGACCCCCGACAAACCGGCTCGGACCCTCGTCATCGACGATAACGGCATCGGCATGACCGAGACCGAGCTGATCGAGAATCTGGGCACCATCGCACGCTCCGGCACCTCCGCCTTCGTGCGCGAGCTCGGCGCCGATGCCAAGAAGGATGTCTCGCTGATCGGCCAGTTCGGCGTGGGCTTCTATTCGTCCTTCATGGTGGCCGACCGGGTCGAGGTGCTGTCGCGCCGGGCCGGCGAGGCGCAGGCGTTCCGCTGGGTTTCGGACGGCAAGGGCGAATTCACCGTCGAGCCGGCGGAGAAACCGGGACCGGGCACCACGATCACTCTGCATCTGCGCGAGGGCGAGGATGATTACCTGGAGCCGACACGGCTGCGGCACATCGTCAAGACCTATGCCGACCATATCGCCCTGCCGATCGTCCTGAAGGCCGATGGCAAGGACGATACGCTCAACACCGCCTCCGCCCTGTGGACCCGGCCGAAGAGCGATATCTCGCCCGAGCAGTACACCGAATTCTATCGCTCGGTCGGCCATGGCTTCGACGAGCCCTGGCTTACGCTGCACAGCAAGGCCGAAGGTACCATCGAATACACCAGCCTGCTGTTCGTGCCCTCGACCAAGCCGTTCGACCTGTTCGACCCGGCGCGCAAGCACGCGGTTCGGCTCTATGTCCGGCGGGTCTTCGTCACCGATGACTGCGCCGAACTGATCCCGGCCTATCTGCGCTTCCTGAAAGGCGTCGTCGATAGCGAGGATCTGCCGCTCAACATCAGCCGCGAGATGCTGCAATCCAACCCGATGCTGGGCAAGATCCGCGCCGGCGTCACCAAGCGGGTGCTGGCGGAACTGGCCAAGAAAGCGGCCGACGCGCCGGAGGATTACGCCAAGTTCTGGGAGAATTTCGGCGCGGTGCTGAAGGAGGGCCTGTACGAGGATCGCGACCAGCGCGACGCGCTGCTGGGGCTCGCCCGCTTTCGCTCGACCGCCTCCGACGGGCTGGTGAGCCTCGAAGAATATGCCGGCCGGATGAAGCCCGGTCAGAAGGCGATCTTCACGATCACCGGCGATACGCTCGACATGGTGTCGCGCAGCCCGCATCTGGAAGGCTTCCGCGCCAAGGGCGTCGAGGTGCTGTTGCTGACCGATCCGGTCGATGAGTTCTGGCTGCCCTCGGTCGGCGAGTACAAGGAGTTTCCGTTCCGCTCGGTCACCCGGGGCGGCGCCGAGCTCGCCGCGATCGACGGCGCGGCCGCGGCCGAAGACAAGCCCGCCGAGCCGCCGGCCCAGACGAGCAGCCTGGTCGCCTATCTGAAACTGGCCCTGGCCGATGCGGTGAAAGACGTCCGCATCTCGGAACGGCTGACCGAAAGCGCCGTCTGCCTGGTCGCCGACGAGGGCGACATGGACATGCATCTGCAGCGGCTGCTGAAGCAGCACCGCCAATTGCCCGGTGGCGAGACCAAGCGGATCCTGGAGGTCAACCCCAATCACGGGCTGATCCGCCGCATGGCCGACCGGGTCGGCGACAGCGGCGCCGGCCAGCAGCTGGAAGACGTCGCCTGGCTGCTGCTGGATCAGGCCCGCATCATGGAAGGCGAGGCGCTGCCCGACCCGGTGGCGTTCGCGCGGCGGCTGGCGAGCGCGTTGGAGCAGGGGTTGGCGGGTTAGGGTTTCAGTCCCGTTTCGCGAGGCCGCGGCTGTGGTTCTCGACGACGTCTAGCCCGCTAGTCAGTTGCTCGAACCAGCCGCTGGTCTTCAAATGCGCCCGCCCGGTCTCGTTGAGGCCGCCCGGGGTCTCGTACTCTTTGGGCTGCACCGCCTCGCCGAGCCGCTCCGTGGCGAGGCCGATTTCACTCAGACCATCGAAAAAGGATCGGACATAGAGCGATGCCGACGGTGACGGTACCTTGCGCGCTTCGAGCCACCGGATAATCGTGTTCTGAAGCTCGAAATGCGAGGACATCATGCCGCTCGCGATGGTGATCGCCGCGAAATCCTTCTCGTCGTCCAAGACGACGAGGTCTCCGAGAGACGTGAACAGATCTCGGACGATCGGGTCATCCGGGGTCATGAGGATCGGGCCCCGCTTATAGCGAATGCTGGGAAGGGGAATGACGCGGATGATCCGGGTAGCGGGCTTCACCTGCTCGCGGATGATGTCGAGCGGCGCGCCCGCCAGAAAACTCACGACGATCTGGTTGCTGCGAAACGGCAAGGTGGAGAGCACCGAAAGTTGCCGTGGAAGTACGCCCAAGAATACGACGTCGCTCTTCTCGACCACCGCTTCGTTGCTCTCCTCACGGACGACATTGTCGTAGGCGATGGACAAAGCGCGCGAGCGCTCTTCCGAACGCGGCGATAGGTAGATTTCGTATTCTTCACCCTTACCGTCTTGCAGGCCCCGCACGACCGCTTCACTCAACGCGCCCGTACCGACAAATCCAAGCCTCAACATTCTAACTCCCTAATGAACCATGGCGCGATGAAGCGGGGATTTCGGACGGTGGCGCCGCTTCATCACAATCTTCCGATACCATACGCGTCGAAGGGTTGTTCGTTGGAAACAAGCACGAGATTTTCCAGCATCGCCGGATGGTTGCTCCTTTAGTCCCGTGGGCCATGCGCCGCGGTGGTCGGCCCGACATAGTGGGCGCGCGGGCGGATCAGCGAACCGGTCTCGCGCTGTTCGAGCGCGTGGGCGATCCAGCCGGCCGTGCGGCCGAGCGCGAAGATCGCCAGCGCCGTGCCATCGGGCAGGCCGAGGCGGCGGGTCATCGAAACCAGGGCGAAATCGATGGTCGGCCGTTTGCCGGTGGCGGCTTCCACCGCGCCGGCCAGCCGGTCGAGCCACGGATCCCGGCCGATCGCCGCCGCCAGCCGATCGAGCAGCGCCGTCGCCCGGGGATCGCCCTCCGGATAGAGCGCATGGCCGAAGCCGGGCACCCGCTCGCCCCGGCGCAGCCGCCGCGTGACCGCGTCGGCCGGATCGGTCTGGCGCGCTTGGCCGCCCCTCTCACCAAAACCGGCCTCGTCCAAGAAGGCCTCGACCCGCGCGGTCTCGCCGCCATGACGCGGACCCAGCAGCGCCGCGAGTCCACCGGCCACCGCCGCGTGCAAGGGAGCGCCGGTCGAGGCGACCACGCGCACTGCGAAGGTCGAGGCATTGAGCTCATGATCGGCCAGCAGGACCAGCGCCGCGCGCACCAGATCGGCGCCGGCGGGATCGAGCCTCCAGGCGCGCGCCAGCACTTCATGGGTTGGCCCCTCGATCATCGCCGTCGGGACGACCGCGCGGGTCAACAGCCGCAGTAGGGCGGCACCGGCGACGAGCAACTCGGCGCGTTCGCCGGACCAGACGAAGGGCCAGCGTGGGGCGACCGCCGGCAGCAGGACCAGGCACCGATCGATTGGCGTCAGGCCGGGTAGCATCAGGCCGGGTGGCATCAGCCGCTCGAGATCGACGCCGATCGTCAGCCTGTCCACCGGCGGGGCCGCCGCGAAGGGGTCGGCGTCGGCGCAATCCCACAGCAGCCGTGCCACCTCTTCCAAGCTGGCATGGCCGGCAAGGTCGATGGCGGGCCGGCCCCGATAGCACGGCCCCCGCGCCGTCATCTCGGTGATCGCGGAATCCAGGATGGGCAGGCCCCAATCCAAGGCGGCCCGAGCGACGCGGCCCTGCCGCGCCAAAGGGTCCTTGGCGGCGATCAGCCGCGCGATATCCGCCGCGTGATAGCGATGGCTGCGGCCATCCGGCGCCGGCACCGAGCGAATGGCCCCGCGGCTGACATAGGCGTAGAGCGTCTGCCGGCTGACATTCAGGGCACCCGCCGCCTCGCTGGCGGTCATCAGTGTGTCGTTATTGGCCGCTGGATTGAGAGCGTTTGGATGGGGTGGGATGGCGCCGGTCATACCTTGGTCATACAGCATGCGGCGTAGGACGGAAAAGCGCAGCGCCTTCCGTCGCTTTTCGGTCTCAGCGTCGAGCGCCGATCCGAGCGGCGGTCGTTCGACATGGAGGGTGTAGGGCCACCCTCAAAGACAGGCGGAATGCGCTCCGCTTCTTGCTACCATGCTCGATCACAGCGGCAGGTAAGCTGTCACCATGTAACCCAGCCAGGCCACCACCAGCATCGGACCGAGCCAACCGATGGAAAGGGGGGCCGAGGTGTCGGCATCGGCCGTCGCGGCCTTGCCGGCGGAGGGTTGATGTCCGAATGAGGCTTCGAGTTGGGTCGCAGCTAAGGTGCTCATGATCAGGCTTCCCTGGTGGATCAGAAAGGTCGTCGCGCTGTTCGCTGGAACGACCATCCCATTGATACCAACCAAGCCTTATCGAATGATTACTTTGATCGACCTAATAACCGACAATATTCATAAAGAGTTTGATAAGAATTTGGATAAAATCCAAGAGATCGCCAGGATCGGGCTCTTCACCCACCTATTCGGTCGTTACCGTGACCTCGACCGACAAGCCGAGGAAATCGCCGGGTAATCCGCTATAGGTGCCGCTCAACGGCACCGCCTGGGAGGGGTCGCGGGCGACGGCGACGCGGATCAGGTTGCGGCCGCCGACCAGGGCATTGGTCGGGTCGAATTCGACCCAGCCGGCACCCGGCAGATAAATCTGCACCCAGGCATGGGTTTCGCCCCCGCCGATCATGGTCGCCTGGGCGCCGATCAGATTCTCGTCGTAGAGATAGCCCGAGACGAAGCGCGCCGCGAAGCCCAGGCTGCGCGCGGCCTCCATCATGAACAGGGCGAAATCCCGGCAACTGCCGGAGCGGGTCGCCAACGTGACGGACGGCTCCTGCGTGCCGGCTTCCTCGCGCCGCGCATAGCCGAACTGGTGTTTGATCGACCGGGTCATGCCGATCAGGATGTCCAGCGTGTCACGGCTGCGCCCACCTTCGACAAACCAGCGCGCCCAATTGGCCACCTGATATCCGGGATCCGGGTAATGCCGCTCGGCGGTACCGCCGAGATCCGGCACATCCTCGGCGGCATAGCGGAAGGGATAGCGCCCGGCATAGGGTTCCAGCACCAGCTCGCGCGGTTCAACGGGAAAATGCTCCGCCCGGAACGACGATTCGAAGCGTAGTTCCGTCGCCGGCTCGGCGAAGCGGGCGATCGCGATCGAATTGCCGAACACATCGTGCAGCCAGCGCACGCTCGCCTTGGGCGAAATAGCCAATGCCGTGTCCAGCAACCACAGGTCATGGCTGTCACGCGGCCGGAACATCAGCCGATGATCGCCGAATTCCACCGGCTTGGCATAGCGGTAGACCGTCTTGTGGTCGACCTTGAGAATTGCCATGGCGCGTTATGACCTGACTTTGGCGATCGGTATCCCGCCCGCGAGAGGCGAATGGAACGAACGTATCGCATGTCCTGTTCAGCGTCGGGTTTTAAATCCCGTCCATGACGCGCGTCACGCGCCCGAGGCTTCGACCACCGCGGTTTCAACCACCAGCGCCGCGCCGATGCCGTCGAGCCATTCGCTGGCGGCGAGGCGACCGGCATCGCGCAGGCCGGTGAGAAAATCCCAATCGAGATTGCCGGCGCTGCCCGGCGGCAGGCCGTCGAGCACGCGATCGGCGTTCAGCTGGTGCAGCCGGAACCGACCCTCGGCGAAGACCGGCGCCAGCCGGTCGAGCGCGTCCAGCAGCGGCCGGTCGAACACGATCTGGTTGACCCGTTCGGCGATCGTCCGGACCGTCATCGGCACCCCCGGCTGGTTGGTCGGGTTCAAGCGGACCAGGAGGATGTCCGGTGCCCCGCCCGGCGTCAGCAGCGGATCGAGCGGCGGATTGGCGCTATAGCCGCCATCCCAATAGGCCTCGCCATCGATCTCGACGGCCCGGCTCAAGCCGGGCAAGGCGGCGGATGCCAGCACCGCGTCGATGGTGAGCGTGGCGCCGGTGAAGATCCGCGCCTGGCCATCGGCGATGCGCGTCGCCGAGACGAACACCGTCGGCGCCCGGCGCGACGTCAGGGCCGGCCAATCGACCGCGTCCATCAGGATGTCGCGGATCGGATTCACATCGAACGGGTTGAGCTGATAAGGCGAGAACATTTGCCTCGCAAGGTCCAAGTGCTGGGTGCGGCCACTCATGCCGCCCGCGTCGCTGACCCGTTTCCAAGCCTCCGCCAGGGCCTTGCGCGCGCCGGCCGGACCGTCCTTCGCGAGGGCCGCCGCGAGGACGACGCCATTGAAGGCACCCGCGCTGGCCCCGGTTATCCGCGCGATCGGCACCTCGGCCTCAAGCAGCCGATCGAGCACGCCCCAGGTGAACGCACCGATGGCACCGCCCCCCTGCAAGGCCAGGGAGAGACCGGCCACGGGCGGCGCCTCGACGGCGACCAGGCTGGCCGGCCGGCCAAACTTGACGGTCGGCCGCTTGACAGTCGGCCGCTTGACGGCCTTGACGGCCGGCACCTGCGCCGCGACACGCTTCGGCGCGCGGGGTCGCGCGGTCGCCGGTTTGGCGTTGGCAGGTTTGAGGGCGGGGTGTTCGACTTCGGCGATCGGGCCGACAGCCGCCTCAACGAGCGGAGCGGCTTCGGGTGGCCGCGTCGCTGGCGGCACGGCACCGTATAGCCAAGCGACCTGTCGTCTAAGCCAATCGGTGACGGCGGGGGCGTCTGGTGGGGTCATCATGCCTCCTATGTTGCACTGCAACATGAAAAGGCAAGGGGAGTCGATGGATCTTATATGAACCGATCCAGTTCAGCGCGCTTTCGGAGCCGGCGCAAACCCCTCGGACGCACGAGGCTTGCTCTTGGGTGGGGAAATGCACATTATTCGAATAATATGAATTATTCGCAAAGAGCCCCTCTTATGCGTGTGACGACCGCCGAGTTCATCAAGCACTACGGCTCCCTGGCCGACAAAGCGCTTTCGGAGCCGGTCACCATCACCAAGAATGGCCGGGATCGCCTGGTTGTCATGTCAGTCGAGGAGTACAGCCGTCTGACGAGCCGCGACCGCCGGGTCATCCGGCCCGAGGAACTGAGCGAAAACGAGATCGCGCTGATCGCCCAGGCCGAGGTTCCGGCCGACCATACTCATCTTGATGCGGAATTGGCCGACTGGCGGCGGTGACCTGGCCGGCGCCAAAGCCCGGCCTCGTGATTCGTTATTCATATCTCTGGAAGCGCGAAGCAGATGCCGGGCGTGAGGAGGGCGTGAAGGACCGTCCCTGCGCCATCGTCGTGGCGATCCAAAGCGACGAGGACCGCACCCGTGTCATCGTACTTCCCATAACGCATTCCCCGCCTCAGCCACCGGATGAGGGGATTGAGCTGCCTCAGCCGACCAAGGTACGCCTTGGCCTGGATGCGGAACGCTCGTGGATCATCGTGAGCGAGGCGAATGATTTCACCTGGCCCGGCCCCGACCTCCGCTTCCAGCCCGGACAGGGACCAGAGAGCGCCGCATATGGCTTCCTGCCACCGCGGCTGTTCCGCGTCGTCCGAGATCAGTTTGTCGCGCGCGGTAGAGAGCGCAAGATCGGCCTGATCCCCCGCAGCGAGTAAGATTGGGCGGCCATGACCGCATGCGACGAGCCTCTCCGCGTTGGTCTAAACGCGAGGACAGCTCGTCGCATGCTTTACGCTCAGGCGGCGTCCTTCGCCATGTTGCGCAGCACGTATTGCAGGATGCCGCCATGCCGGAAGTATTCGACCTCGTCCAGCGTGTCGATCCGGCAGGTCAGCGTGATGTTGGTCGTGGTGCCATCCGCGCGATGGATGGCGCAGGCGACATCCATGCGTGGCTTGATGCCCTGCTCGATGCCCGTGATGTCGAGGATCTCGGTGCCGTCGAGCTTCAGCGCCTGCCGGTTCTGGCCATCCTTGAACTGCAGGGGCAGGACGCCCATGCCGACCAGGTTGGACCGGTGGATACGCTCATAGCTCTCGGTGATCACCGCCTTGACGCCTAGCAGCCTGGTGCCCTTGGCGGCCCAATCGCGGCTCGACCCCGTGCCGTATTCCTTGCCGGCGATGATCACCAGCGGCACGCCGGCCGCCTGATAGCTCATCGCGGCGTCGTAGATCGGCATGACGGCGCCATCCGGCTGGTGTTTGGTGACGCCGCCTTCGACGCCCGGCACCATCTCGTTCTTGATGCGGATATTGGCGAAGGTGCCGCGCATCATGACTTCGTGATTGCCGCGCCGCGCGCCGTAGGAATTGAAGTCGTCCGGGCGCACCTGGTAGCCCAGCAGGTACTGGCCGGCCGGGCTGTCCTTCTTGATGTTGCCGGCGGGCGAGATGTGGTCGGTCGTGATGCTGTCGCCGAGCAGGGCGAGCGGCCGCGCACCATGGATGTCGGTCAGCGGACCCGGCTCCTTCGGCATGTTCTCGAAGAACGGCGGATGGGCGATATAGGTCGACCCTTCGGTCCAGCGATAGGTCTTGCCCTCCGCCGTCGCGATCGACCGCCATTCCTCCGGGCCCTTGAACACGTCGGAATAGCGCCGGCGGAACATGTCGGCGGTCAGGAAATCACGCATCGCCGCCTCGACGTCATGGCTGGACGGCCAGATGTCGCGCAGGAACACGGGCGCGCCCTGCGGATCATGGCCCAGCGGCTCGGTCGCGAGGTCGATCTTCAGCGAGCCGGCCAAGGCATAGGCGACGACCAGCGGCGGCGAGGCGAGGTAGTTGGCGCGGATCTGCGGGCTGATGCGGCCCTCGAAGTTGCGGTTGCCCGACAGCACGGAGCAGACCACCAGATCGCCCTCATCGACCGCCTTGGAGATCGGCTCGGGCAGCGGCCCGGAATTGCCGATGCAGGTGGTACAGCCATAGCCGACCAGGTTGAAGCCCAGCGTATCGAGCGACTTGTCGAGCCCGGAAGCGCTGAGATACTCGGTCACGACCTGGCTGCCGGGGGCGAGCGAGGTCTTCACCCAGGGCTTCACCGTCAGACCCTTGGCGATGGCGTTGCGGGCCAACAGGCCGGCGCCCATCATCACGCTGGGGTTCGAGGTATTGGTGCAGCTGGTGATCGCGGCGATCACCACGTCGCCGTCCTTGACCGCGTAATCCGTGCCCGGCACCGCCACCTGGCGGTTGAGCTTGGCCGGATCGGTCGTGCCGGCGAGCTTGGGCAGTTCGGTCGCGAAGGAGGCCGCCGTGTTCGACAGCAGCACCCGGTCCTGCGGCCGGCGCGGGCCGGCCATCGAGGGTAGGACGGTCGCGAGATCGAGCGCCAACACATCGGTGAACACCGGCTCGGGCGTGGTGTGGTCGTACCACATGCCCTGCTCCTTGGCATAAGCCTCGACCAGCGCCACGCGGGCGGCGTCGCGGCCGGAGAAGGTGAGGTAGCGCAGGGTTTCCTGGTCGATCGGGAAGAAGCCGCAGGTGGCGCCGTATTCGGGCGCCATGTTGCCGATGGTCGCCCGGTCGGCGATGGTCAGCGCGGCGATGCCCGGGCCATAGAATTCGACGAAACGGCCGACCACACCCTTTTGGCGCAGCATCTGGGTGACGGTCAGCACCAGATCGGTGGCGGTCGCCCCTTCCGGCAGCTTGCCCGACAGCTTGAAGCCGACGACTTCGGGCAGGACCATGGAAATCGGCTGGCCCAGCATCGCCGCCTCGGCCTCGATGCCGCCGACGCCCCAGCCCAGCACCGCCATGCCGTTCACCATGGTGGTGTGGCTGTCGGTACCGACCAGCGTGTCCGGATAGGCGACCGTCGTGCCGTCCTCCTCCTCGCCGGTCCAGACGACCTGCGCCAGGTATTCCAGGTTGACCTGGTGGCAGATGCCGGTACCCGGCGGCACCACCCGGAAGCTGTCAAACGCGGTCTGGCCCCAGCGCAGGAAGGCATAGCGCTCGCCGTTGCGTTCGAATTCCAGCTCGACGTTATCCTTGAAGGCATGATCGCTGCCGAAGCTGTCGACCATCACCGAGTGATCGATCACCAGATCGACCGGGTTCAACGGGTTGATCTTTTCCGGATCGCCACCCAGCGCCACCATCGCCTGGCGCATCGCCGCCAGATCGACCACCGCCGGCACGCCGGTGAAATCCTGCATCAGCACGCGGGCCGGCCGGAAGGCGATCTCACGCGACGAGGTCTTCGTCTGCAACCAGCCGACAAAGGCCTTGATGTCGTCGACGGTGACCGTGCGGCCGTTCTCCAGCCGGACCAGATTCTCGAACAGCACCCGGAGCGAGAACGGCAATTGGTCGAGGTTGTCGAGCCCGACCGCCGCCGCCGCCGCCTTGATGTTGAAATAGGTGTAGGTCTTGCCGCCGACGGTCAGCGTGCGGCGCGTCTTCAGGGTGTCATGGCCGGAAAGCTTCACGGAAAATTGCTCCTTCGAGGCGACGGTCGAGAGATGATGGCCGAGACGTCCGGAGATCGAACAGGGCCATCGCGCCGCGCGGTTCAGAAAAAGATGAGCCTTGAGCGCCGACTATAGCAGATCCGCCGGGCGAAACAGAGATTTGCCGGCTGGTATACGCGGTGCTGCCCGGCGTTCCAAGCAGATCGACGATCGCGCGCCGGGCAGCCGGACCAAGCCATAGGAACGTTTCACAAATTCGCCGCATTTTCGGCCTGACGCCGCCCAGATCGCATCGCCACAGTAACACGTCGCGTGAGCGCCGGCGGTGCCCCGCGACTCTTCAGCGTAACTCCACGCGGGCCACTCCAAGATGCCCGCGTCAACGGCGGTCCTCCCCCCTCGGACCGCCGTTTTTTTGTCTTCGCGATCTCTAGCATCGGGCATTTTCGGTATACGCGCCTAGATGACCCGGGAGCTTGCCCGAGTGGCGGGACAGACGACATCGCCCGCCAAGGCCGCCGCGGCACGGTCGAACGGCGCAAAGGGCGGGCGCCCTCATAAAACCGCCCGTGGCTGATCGTTGGGTTTTTCATGCTGGCCAGGTTGCCAGCCGTATAATGTAGACACATATTGTACGTAATTTGTACTGCACTCAGGCGGCGATCATGGCAAGAACCAGCCAAAACCCGAAGAATGAGACCTTCAATTTTCGGATCGACCCGAGCCTGAAGGCTGCCTTCGTGGCGGCGGCCGAGGCGGAAGATAAGCCGGCGGCACAGCTCGTTCGGGATTTTATGCGAGCCTTCGTAAAGCGAAGGGAAAGGCAGACCTTCGAGACGGAAGCGCGCCGGCAGTCCCGTATCGTGGCAGAAAGATCTCGCGATCCAGGCACGGATGACCATGCCTCCCTCGCAGAACTTGATGCCCTGTTCGAGGAAGATCAGTTCGCGGATGAGTGGAAAGCATGAAGCGCGGCGATCTGGTGACCATCGCCGTCAGCGGCGATTACGGCAAGCCGCGACCGGCGCTTGTGATACAGGCCGATGCCTTCGCGATCCTGCCGTCGGTCACCGTGCTGCAATTGACCAGCGATATCCGCGACGCGCCCTTGATCCGGATTACCGTGGAACCATCCTCCGGCAACGGCCTGCGCACATCTTCGCAGGTGATGATCGATCGCGCGATGACCGTGCGACGCGCCAAGGTCGGTCCGGTCTTCGGTCAGATCGATCATGCCACCATGCGTGTCGTGAAACGGGCGTTGACAGCTTTTTTCGATCTCGACGCGCTGGCCGTGTGAGGAAAACCGATCCCGCAGCTTAAGCCGCATACGACCCGATCGCTACGATCGATACCCGAGGTAGATGGCGCCGATCCTGCCCATTGGGACCGCCATTTTTGTCCGGCGGCGCGAAAACAAACAAGTAGCGTCGACGGCAGGCTGGATTAACGTCCTAAAGTCGCCAGCCCGATTTGATCGCTCAGCTCAGCCAGGCCATTATGGTAGGGCCGGCAACAGTCCATGCCTAAGGCTCGTACCTCTTGAAATAAATTCAGATTGTATGACCATAAATCTTTCATGCGTTTCTTTAATTCGATAACTGACCGTTGACGAAACGTTGCGCAAAAGATCTTCTGGACTCGGATTTTTTAATATCTTTTGCGCCATCACACTATTCCTACAAGATGATCTATTCCCCATCCATTCCATGGACGCCGCACAGGCACGACGAGAGCGTTATCAAATATTAATATACCAAGAAATAAGCATCCATCCAAATCCGCTCTCCTCGATTATCCTGTGAGAATTCGGAAGCGACCTTCATAAAATTAGATTGCGAGAACCAGGAGCGCATTCTCGCGGCCACCATGCTATGCGCTATCGATGACTTCGATCGAGATATTCACCGCGACCGATCTCGCCTGCACGCGCGGCGAGCGGCGGGTGTTCGCCGGTATCGGCTTTGCGCTGCGGGCGGGCGACGCGCTGGTGCTGACCGGGCCTAACGGGTCCGGCAAGTCGAGCCTGCTGCGCATCCTGGCCGGGCTGGGCAGGTTGGCCGGTGGGCGGCTTGCCTGGAAGGGAGCGCCGATCGCGAGCGACCTGGCGGCGCATCGGGCGCGGGTACATTACGTCGGCCATCTGGATGGCGTGCGGCCGGCCCTGACCGTGGCGGAAACCCTGAGCTTCTGGTGCGGTCTCGCCGATCGGCCACGGACCCACCTGGGCGAGGCGCTGGACGTCGTGGGGCTGGGCGCCTTGAGCGACACGCCGTGCCGGTTCCTGTCCTCCGGCCAGCGGCGGCGGCTGGCGCTGGCCCGGCTGGCGGCGTGGCATGCGCCGCTCTGGCTGCTGGACGAGCCCGGTACGGGCCTCGACGACGCGGCCCTCGCCGCTTTGGCCGGGTTGATCCGGCTCCACCGCTCGGCGGGTGGTGTCGTCGTGCTGTCGACCCATGGCGCCCTCGATCTCGACCGGCCGCGGTTCCTATCGCTTGCGGAGTTCCGGGATCGGGCGATGGTCCCGGCATGAGCGTGTTCCGGGCCGTCCTGCGCCGCGACCTCTCCTTGGCCATGCGCCAGGGCGGCGATGCCGTCATGGCCGTGCTGTTCTTCGTGCTGGCCGCCATCCTGTTCCCGTTCGGCGTCGGTCCCGAGGCGAGCGTGCTGGCGCGGATCGCCCCCGGCGTCGTCTGGGTCTGCGCCCTGCTGGCCGCGCTGCTGTCGCTCGACCGGCTGTTCCAGGCGGAATGGGAGGACGGCACGCTGGACCTGCTGGTGTTGTCGCCGCTGCCGCTCGAACTGATCGTGCTGGCGAAATGCCTCGCCCATTGGCTGGTCAGCGGCTTGCCGCTGGTGCTGGCCGCCCCGGTGGTGGCCCTGCTGCTGCAGATGGAGCCGACGGCGGTGCCGCGACTGGTTGTCGCACTGGCGCTCGGCACCCCCAGCCTCAGCCTCTTGGGCGGCATGGGGGCGGCGCTGTCGCTCGGCGCCAGACGCGGCGGCGTGCTCCTCGCCTTGCTGGTCCTGCCGCTCACCGTGCCGATCCTGATTTTCGGCGCCGCCGCGGTCGATGAAGCGCTTGCCGGCGGCGCGGTTCGCGCCCATTTTCTGGTCCTGGGTGCGTTCCTGGCGCTGGCCCTGCCGCTGTGCCCGCTCGCCGCCGCGGCAGCCCTGCGCCAGGCTGTCGAGTAGTGTGGCAGAGCGAGCCCTCGAACTGCGCCCCGATTTGCGCTAAGCAAGGCGGCCGCGAGGAGGCTGTTCGGCCATAATGCATCGTTTCGCCAATCCGACCCGGTTCATGCGTTTGAGCGGCGCGGTCCTGCCCTGGCTGACCGCGGCGACGATCGCTGCGTTGGCGATCGGCCTGGTCATGGCACTGGTCCTGGCGCCACCGGATTACCAGCAAGGCGAGACGGTGCGCATCATGTTCATCCATGTGCCCGCCGCCTGGATCGCCATGAGCGCCTATGGCTTGGTCGCGGGGGCGAGTGCCGCCGCCCTGATCTGGCGGCATCCGCTGGCCGAGATCGCCGCCCGATCCGCCGCCCCGCTGGGCGCCGGCTTCACCCTCGTCTGCCTGGTCACCGGTTCGCTCTGGGGGGCGCCGATGTGGGGGACCTGGTGGGTCTGGGACGCGCGGCTGACCTCGGTGCTGATCCTGTTCTTCCTCTATCTGGGCTACATGGCGCTCGGGCAGGCCTTCGACGATCCGGAGCGCGGCGGCCGGGCGGCATCGATCCTGGCGCTGGCCGGCTTCATCAATGTGCCGATCATCAAATACTCGGTCGATTGGTGGAACACGCTGCACCAGCCGGCCAGCGTCATGAGGATGGACGGCCCGGCGATCGATCCGGCGATCCTGGCGCCGCTGCTGGTCATGGCGCTGGCCTTCACCCTGTTGTTCGGCGTGCTGCTGCTGGTGCGCATGCGCACCGCGCTGAACGAACGCAAGATCCGCGCGCTGCGCCTCGCCGCCGCCACGCCGGAGGCGGCGTATGGCCGCCCCACCTCCCTCACCCCGCGCGAGGCGTGAACCTATGGGCGCGGATCTGTCGCATTGGCTGGAGATGGGCGGCTATGCCGTCTATGTCTGGTCGGCCTACGCGGTGGCGACCATCGTCATCCTCGCCATGGCACTTGCCAGCATCGGCCGCTATCGCACCAGCCGTCGCCTCTTGGCCGAGCTGCAAGCCGAGGGAGAGGGCGCCCATGACGCGTGAGCACCCATGACCCGCAAACGGAGGCGGCTCTACGCGGTGATCGCCGGGATGACCTGCCTGGCGGCGGCGGCGGGCCTCATTCTCAACGCGGCCGATGACAGCCTGGTCTTCTTCGTCAGCCCGAGCGACATCGCGGCGAAACCGCCGGCGCCGGGCCGCCGGCTGCGCATCGGCGGCTTGGTCGAGATGGCGAGCGTCAGCGCCAGCGAGGGCGGCAAGCGGATCGCGTTCAAGGTAACCGACGGGGCGCATGACCTGCCCGTGGTGTTCACCGGCATCCTGCCCAGCCTGTTCCGCGAGGGCCAGGGCGTCGTCGCCGAGGGCACCATCGGCAAGGACGGGATATTCGCGGCGACCAATGTCCTGGCCAAGCACGACGAGCGCTATATGCCGCCCGAAGTGGTCGACGCGTTGAAGAAATCCGGCCGCTGGCAGGAGGGTGCCACCGCCTCGGCCGCGGCGGCCCCGGCACTTGGGAACGCCAAACCATGATCGGCGAGGTCGGGCACTTCGCGCTGGTGCTGGCGCTGGTCGTGGCGGTGGTGCAGGCCGGCCTGCCGCTCGCCGGCGCCACGCGCGGCAATGCCGCCTGGATGGCGGTCGCCCGGCCGGCGGCGCTGCTGCAATTCGGCTGTGTCGCCCTGGCCTTCGCGGCGCTGATGCACGCCTATGTGACCTCGGATTTCTCGCTGCGCAACGTCGTCGAGAACAGCCATTCGGCCAAGCCGCTGCTCTATAAGATCACCGGGCTGTGGAGCAACCACGAGGGCTCGATGCTGCTCTGGGTGCTGATGCTGACCGGCTTCGGCGCCGCCGTGGCGCTGTTCGGTGAAAATTTGCCGATGGCGCTGAAGGCGCGCGTGTTGGCGGTGCAGGCGATGATCGGCGTGGGATTTCTGGGCTTCATCCTGTTCACGTCCAACCCGTTCGCCCGCGCCTTTCCGGTACCGCCCGACGGCCAGGGCTTGAACCCGATCCTGCAGGACCCCGGCTTGGCGTTTCATCCGCCGATGCTGTATCTGGGCTATGTCGGCTTTTCAATGGCGTTCTCCTTCGCGGTCGCGGCCTTGCTGGAAGGCCGCGTCGATGCCGCCTGGGCGCGCTGGGTGCGGCCCTGGACGTTGGTCGCCTGGTGCGCGCTGACGCTCGGCATCGCGCTGGGCAGCTGGTGGGCCTATTACGAGCTCGGCTGGGGCGGCTGGTGGGCCTGGGATCCGGTGGAGAACGCCTCGTTCATGCCCTGGCTGGCCGGTACGGCGCTGCTGCATTCGGCGATCGTCGCGGAGAAGCGCGACGCCTTGAAAAGCTGGACCATCCTGCTGGCGCTGGTGACCTTCGCCCTGTCGCTGATCGGCACCTTCCTGGTGCGTTCGGGCGTGCTCTCCTCGGTCCATGCCTTCGCGGTCGATCCGACGCGGGGTGCCTATATCCTGGGGCTGCTGGTCGTGGTGATCGGCGGCTCGCTGACGCTCTACGCCGTTCGGGCACCGGCGCTCAATCCGACCGGCCAGTTCGCGCCGATCAGCCGCGAGAGCGGGCTGGTGCTGAACAATCTGCTGTTGTCGACCGCCGCGCTGACCGTGTTCCTCGGCACGCTTTATCCATTGTTTCTCGACGCGGTGGGCGGCGGCAAGGTCTCCGTCGGCGCGCCGTATTATAACGCCACCTTCGTGCCGCTGATGGTGCCGCTGGTCGCGGTGATGGGCGTCGGGCCGCTGCTGAGCTGGAAGCGGGCCGATCTCGCCGGCGTCTTGCTGCGCCTTCGGCTGGCCGCCGGCCTCGCCGTCGCGGTGGCGGTCGGCACCTTATGGGGACACGTCGGTGGCGGCGGCTTCGCCGTGCTGGGTCTGGCATTGGCCGCCTGGCTGCTGGGCGCCACAGTGACCGAACTGGTCGAGCGATTGGGCTTGCGTCGCGGCGGGGTGGGCGGCGGTATTCTGGCGCGGGCGCGGCATCTGCCCCGATCGGCCTGGGGCATGACGCTGGCCCATGCCGGCCTCGCCGTGTCGATCGCCGGCATCAGCGTCTCGGCGGGCGGCCAGGTCGAGCATATCGCCGCGATGCATCCGGGCGACCAGGCGGAGGTCGCAGGCTATGTCTGGCGGTTCGACGGTACCGAGCCGGTCACCGGTCCGAACTACACCGCCGACCGGGCGCATTTCACGGTCAGCCGGAATGGCCGGTTCGTCGCCGAGCAAATGCCGGAGCTGCGCCGCTATCCGCTGCAGGGCATGACCGTCGCCGACGTCGCGATCCACACCAATGGGCTCGCCGATCTTTATGTCGTGCTGGGCGACAAGCGCGGCACGTCGCCCGAAGCGGCGCCGGATGCCGCCCAGGCCACGTCGGATTGGGTGGTGCGCATCTATTACAATCCGCTGGTGCCGTGGATCTGGTTCGGCGCCGGAATCATGGCGTTCGGCGGGATCGTTTCGCTAACGGATCGACGTCTGCGGATCGGTGCGCCGGTGCGGCGGCGGCATCCGGCCGGGGCGGCGGAGGCGGCCGGCGCATGAGACGCATCCTGACCATCCTGCCGATCGTCGCCTTCGCGGCCCTGGCCGGGGGGTTGGCCCTGGGGCTCGGCACCCAGCCGGACCGCCTGCCCTCGGCGCTGATCGATCAGCCGGTTCCGGTGTTCGGGCTGCCGCCGCTGGGCGCCAAGCCCGGACTGGCGCAAACCGATCTCGGCGGCCGCGTCATCCTGGTGAATTTCTTCGCCTCGTGGTGCGCGCCGTGCCGGCTGGAACAACCGGCGCTGGCGCAACTCGCCGCCAGCGGGCGCGTCCCGGTCTACGGCATCGACTATAAGGACAAGCCGGAAGACGCGCTGCGCTGGCTGACCAGCCTGGGCGACCCTTATGGCCGCATCGGCATCGACCGGGACGGCAGGGTGGCGATCGATTGGGGCGTCTATGGCGTGCCGGAGACCTATCTGATCGACCGCGCCGGCCGCGTCCGCTACCGCTATGCTGGGCCCGTCACCGCCCAAATCCTGACCGACGAGATCCTGCCCCGGATCGCGGCGCTGGAGCGCTCATGAGACGGCTACACGCCCTCTTGCCGGCGCTGATCGTCGCCCTCGCCATGACTGCTGGCCCGGCCCGGGCGGTGCTGCCGGATGAGCGCCTGGCCGATCCGGTGCTGGAGGCCCGCGCCCGGAGCTTGGGCCAGGAGCTGCGCTGCCTGGTCTGCCAGAACGAGACAATCGACGACAGCAACGCGGACCTCGCCCATGACCTGCGCGTGCTGGTCCGCCAGCGCCTGACAGCCGGCGACACGGACCCGCAGGTGCTGGCCTATCTGCAGCGGCGCTACGGCGATTTCGTGCTGCTACGGCCACCGATGAAGCCGGTCACCTGGCTGCTCTGGTTCGGGCCGGCCGGCCTGTTGATCGGCGGCTTGGGATATCTGGTGCTGGCCGCGCGCCGGCGGGGGGCGCCCGAGCCGATGCCGCTGACGGCGGGCGAGCAGCGGCGGCTCGATGCGCTGCTCGCGGAAGCTCCCGCGCAACGGCCTGCCAACCATTAGGCTGTCATGATTCTCTGGGTGATTTTCGGGGCGCTGACGGCGCTGGTGGTCGGGCTGCTGGTCCGGCCCTTGGTTGTGGGAGCACCCGCCGACCGGGCGCGGGCCGACTACGATCTCGCGGTCTATCGCGACCAATTGGCGGAGGTCGAGCGCGACCGCGACCGCGGCGTGCTGAGCGACCGGGAGGTCGCCGCCGCCCGCCTGGAAATCCAGCGCCGCATGCTGGCGGCCGCGCGACCGGAAGCGGAGATCGAGGCCGAACCGAAAGCGGCGCGCCGACGGAGCGGCGGCATCGCCGCGCAGCTCGTGCTGTTCGCCTCGCCGGTCGCCGCCCTCGGCGTCTATCTGCTGCTGGGTTCCCCCAATGCCCGGGATGCGCCCCTGGCCGGGCGCGGCGCGGAGCGCGCGGTGCTGGCGCCGGACGGGACGCTGGACCCGGCCAAGGTCGCCGCCGTGCTGGAACAGCGGCTGGCCGCGGCGCCGGACAGCCTGGAAGGCTGGGTGCTGCTGGCGCGGGCCGATGGGTCGCTGAACCGCTGGGACGCGGCGGGGGAGGCGTATCGCCGCGCCCTGGCCCTGGCACCGGGCCGCCCGGATATCCTGGAGGATTACGGCGCCATGCTGGTCGCGGCGGCCGATGGCAAGGTCACTGATCAGGCGCGCGACGTCTTGAGCCAGGCGGCGGCCGATCGGACGCGCTATCGGGCACGCTATTACCTCGCCCTCGGCGACGCCCAGGCCGGCCGGTTGGATGGGGCAATCGCGGCCTGGCAGGCCATGCTCGCCGAAACGCCGTCCCAGGCCCCCTGGCGCGCGACCCTGGAAGCGGCGATCGTGGAGGCGACACGCCGCCGCGCCGGAGGCGCGCTAGCTAGCGCCCCAGCGGGCGTGCCCGCCCAACCGGCATCGGGGCCGGAGAGTGCCGGAGGCGCCGCCATCGCCGCCTTGCCGCCGGCCGAACGCCTGACGGCGATCCGTGGGATGGTGGAAGGCCTGGCGCAACGGCTGAAAGCCAATCCGGATGACGGGCAGGGCTGGCAGCGTCTCGGCCGCGCCTATGAGGTACTGGGCGAACCCGCCAAGGCGGTCGACGCCCTGCGCCAAGCGCTAGCGCTGGATCCGCGTCAACCGGAGGTGCTGTGGTCGCTGGGCCGGTTGGAGGCGGCATCGGGGCAGCCCGGCCTGGCACGCACCCATTGGCAGCAATTGCTGAGCGTTCTGGCGCCGAACGACCCTAGATACACCGAGACCCAGCGGGCAATCGCCGAACTGCCCGCCCAGCCCTAGGTTAGGCTTAGAGACCGTTTGAGAACACGGTCTCTTAGGCCTTGCTAATCGATGCGGCTTTTGGCCCGGCCGCGTGATTGGATGACCGCGGCGAGATCGGGCCAGCCATAGGCGATCGCCTCGACCTCGCTGCGGCCCATGGTCAGGCGGCGGCGGGCGACCGGCTTGCCGCCGACCCGCTCGTAGAAGAACCGGGCCGGATTATCGGCCAGCACCCAGATCGCCGCCGAATAAAGGCCGGAGCGGACCAACCGGGCGAACAAGGCCAGCAGCACCTGGCGGCCCATGCCGCGGCCCTGGTAATCGACATCGACGTAGAGCGTGAACACCTCGCCGGCGAAGGCGAGATCCTGGTCGCGCTGCGGGCCGCAGCTGCCGAATGCCAGCACCCGCCCCGGCTCCCCGGCGGCACCCTCGACCGCGACCACCGTATCGCCGGGACGCCGGCTGATGAAACGGGACCAGACCAGGGCGCGTTGCCGTTCGGAGAGGCCGACCAGCAGATGATCGGGCAAGACCCCCGCATAGGTCGCCTGCCAGGTCTCGACATCGACGCGGGCGACCGACTGGACGTCGGCGATGGTAGCGGGTCGAACCGAAAGCATGCTGCTTCATCCCCCTTCGGTGGTCGGAAGCAAGCATGCCGTGGATTCGACGATTTGCCATGCGGCAAATTTGCCGCGAGGGAGATTTCTTCGTGGAATAAACGACCGGCATCCCAAGGACGTCAGCCTGCCGGTCCTCGATACGATCCTTCGCTAAGCGGCCGCCTGCGCTAAAAGGCCGTCACCGACGGCGATAGCGGAACATGAAGAATTCGACGGATTCCTGAACCTGCCGGGCGATCGCGTCGGTAGGGGGGCGGTAAGCCGGATCGACCAGGCAATTCATATGCAGGTCGCTTTTCACCAGACTGAGGAATTGGCCGGCCGCCCGCCGGGGATCGTCGAGTTCCAGAACGCCCGCCGCCGCCGCGCGCGCGAGGATCGCCTCGACGCAGCCGATCAGCTCCTCCCGGCCGGCCCCCATGACGGTCTTGGCCAGATCGGGAAACCGCAGGCTTTCCGAGACCGTCACCCGGAAAAACGTCACCGCCGACGGGCTGATGACGTATTTCAGGAATCGCGTACCGACATCCGTCAGCGTCGTCTCGATATCGGCGTCGCTTCGCACCGTGATCGCGCCGATGGTCAGGCCAAACCGCTCGCGCTCGCGCTTCATGACCGCGGCGAACAGCACGTCCTTGCTGGCGAAATAGACATAGAGCGTCGCCTTGGAAACGCCGGCGCGCTTCGCCACCGCATCCATGCTGGTATCGTTGAGGCCATCCCGCATGAATGCCTCCCGCGCGGCCGCCAGGATCTTGGCGACCTTGCTACTGGGATCTTCAAGGGGATCGGCTGCGTGTTCGTCGGCCACGGCGGGGCATCCAGATAAAACTAAACCGTTCAGTTTACCGTAGACAGATTCACCTCACCGGTCTATGAAAACATTCACATCTCACCAGTTCAGTTTTCTCACCGATCCACCGCGAGCAAGCTCTTGTCGTTATCGCCGAGCGCCGCGGGCAAAGGATTGGCGCAGTCGGGAAGGATCATGAATGGCAATGACGAACGCCGATGCCGCGAACGGCGGCGGGCGCAGCTACCGCGCGCCCATCGTCTTCTTGATCATCGTCATCGCCGTGATCATCGGCGGCGTCTGGTATTACCTTAAGACCGCCGGCACCGAATCCACCGACGATGCCTATACCGACGGCCGCGCGATCACCATCGCGCCCAAGATCGCCGGCTATGTGACGGCGCTCGACGTCAATGACAATCAGCGGGTCAAAGCTGGCGACGTGCTGCTGGAAATCGATCCGCGCGACTATACCGTGGCCCGCGACAAGGCGGCGGCGGCGCTTGCCCTCGCCAAGGCGCAGCTCGCCGCCGCGCGTGCCACCCTGGAGATCGCCAAGACCAGTTACCCGGCAAAGCTGGCATCGGCGGTGGCGCAACGGGATTCGGCCAAGGCGACGCTGGCCAAGGCGACCGCCGATCTGGAGCGCCAGCGCGCCGTCGACACGCGGGCCACCACCCAGCAGCAGATCGACGCGGCGAAAGCCAGCGAGCGCAACGCGGCGGCGACACTGGCGGATAACGAGGCGCAGGTTCGCATCGCCATGCTGGTGCCGGAAAACATCGCCAATACCGAGGCACAGGCGAGCCAAGCCGAGGCCCAGCTGGCACAGGCCCAGACGGATCTCGACCAGGCCGAACTGAACCTATCCTACACCATGGTCGTCGCGCCCCAGGATGGCTGGGTGACCAAGCGCAATGTGGAGCTGGGCACCTATCTGCCGGTCGGCCAATCGGTCTTCTCGCTGGTATCGCCGGAGGTCTGGGTCACCGCCAATTTCAAGGAATCCCAACTGACCCACATGCGGCCGGGCCAGTCGGTCAAGATCACCGTCGACGCCTATCCGCAGCTTAAGCTGAGCGGCAAGGTGGACAGCGTGCAGATGGGATCCGGCTCGCGCTTCAGCGCCTTTCCGGCCGAGAACGCGACCGGCAACTACGTGAAGATCGTGCAGCGCGTGCCGGTCAAGATCGTCATCGATCACGGCCTGGACCCCAGCTTTCCCTTGCCGATCGGTCTCTCGGTCGAACCGACGGTCGACCTCAAATGAGCGTCGCCAACGGCGAGAGTGCGGCCGCCCGCGCGGCGTGGCGGCCCGCATCCAACCCATGGATCATCGCCGTCGTGGTGACGTCGGCCGCGTTCATGGAAGTGCTCGACACGACGATCGTCAACGTGGCGCTGCCGCATATCGCCGGCAGCCTGTCCGCCGGCGCCGATGAGGCGACCTGGACGCTGACCTCCTATCTGGTGGCGAACGGCATCGTGCTGCCGATTTCCGGCTGGCTCGGCAGCGTGCTCGGTCGCAAGCGGTATTTCCTGATCTGCATCGGCATGTTCACGGTCTGCTCGCTGCTCTGCGGCGTCGCGACCAGCCTCGGCCAGCTGATCGTGTTCCGCGTGCTGCAAGGCTTTTTCGGCGGCGGGCTGCAGCCCAATCAGCAATCGATCGTGCTCGACACCTTCGAGCCGTCGAAGCGCGGCAAGGCCTTCGCCATCACCGCGATCGCCACCATCGTCGCCCCCGTGCTGGGGCCGACCCTGGGCGGCATCATCACCGACAATCTCAGCTGGCGCTGGATCTTTCTGTTGAATGTCCCGGTCGGCATCATGGCCTTCGCGGCCGTGATGCGCTTTGTCGAGGATCCGCCCTGGGCCAAAGCCGCGAGCCGGGCGGGCGGCCTGCATGTGGACTATATCGGCCTCGGCCTGATCGCCCTCGGCCTTGGCTGCCTACAGCTGGTGCTCGACCGCGGCGAGGACGACGACTGGTTCAGCTCGCCCTTCATCCGCACTTTCGCGGTGATGGCCCTGCTTGGCTTGTCGGGTGCCGTCGCCTGGCTGCTCTACACCGATAAACCGATCGTCAATCTGCGCGCCCTCGCCGATCGCAACTTCGCGCTCGGCACACTGATGATCTTCCTGATGGCGGTGCTGCTGTATTCGACCGCCGTGCTGATCCCGCAATTGGCGCAGCAGCAGATCGGCTATACCGCGACACTCGCCGGGTTGCTGCTGTCGCCGGGCGGCCTGGTCGTGATCTGCCTGATACCGCTGGTCGGCCGGCTGATGCCGAAAGTCCAGACGCGCTTTCTGATCGCCTTCGGCTTCGCCTCGATGGGAGCGGCCATGCTGTTCGCCGGCACCTTGACGCCGCAGATCGATTTCACCCGGCTCGCCCTGCTGCGCGCTTCGCAAATGGTCGGCTTGGCCTTCCTGTTCGTGCCGATCAGCACGATCGCCTATTCGACGCTGAAGCCCGAGCTCAACCGCGACGCGGCGTCGCTCTATACCATGTTCCGCAACATCGCGGGCTCGGTCGGCATCTCGATCGCGACCGCGCTGATCACCGAACGGGGCCAGGTCCACATGGCCCATCTGAGCAGCCATTTGACGGTGTTCGATCAGCCCTACAACAACACCTTGGCGCGGACGACGACGGCGCTCGGCGCGCAGGGCTTGGCGCCGCTCGACGCCGCCCGGCGGGCCAGCGGGTTTATCTATCAGACCCTGGTCGGGCAATCGGCGCTGCTGGGCTATATCGACGTCTTCCGGCTCGGCGCCGGGATCTGCTTCCTGGTCGTCCCCCTAACCTTCCTGTTCGCCGCGACCAAAGCGTCCGGCGGCCCAGCAGCTGGCGGACATTGAGCATGCGCGCTTTTTCTCTTCGCCTCGTCATCACCAAGCGGCCTGTGCTGGCTCTGCTGGCGGCCCTGGCCGGCTGCACGGTCGGCCCGGACTATCACCCGCCGGCCACGACCGCCCCGGACCAATGGGCCGGCGCCAAGTCGGGCGCCATCGATACGACGGCCACCGCCGAATTGGATCATTGGTGGGCGGGGTTCAACGATCCGGTGCTGAACGATCTGGTCGAACGGGCGATCGCCGCCAATTACGATCTGAAGCTCGCCACCGAACGGGTCGTCCAAGCCCGCGCCGAGCGCGACGTATCGGCCGCCGGGTTCTACCCATCGGTCTCGCTGCAACCGAACGCCACCCGCAACCGCAGCAGCACCGCGCTGAAATTCCCGCCTTATGGCGGCGTCTACAACACCTACCAGGCAGGCTTCGATGCATCCTGGGAGATCGACATCTTCGGCGGCACCCGCCGGTCGGTCGAAGCGGCGGACGCGGCGATCGGCGCCAGCATCGAAGATCGCCGCGCCATGCTGGTCAGCCTGCTGGGCGATCTCGGGACGGATTACGCGGCACTGCGGGCGGCGCAAGCGCGGCTCGCCATCGCCCAGCGCAACATCACGGCCGAGCAGGACGCGCTGTCGCTTACCCAGCAGAAATTCAGCCAAGGTCTCGGCAACGAGTTGGATGTGGCGCAGGCCCGCGCGCAATTGGAAACATTGCGCGCCGTGGTGCCGCAATTGCAGACCACGGCCGCGGTCCAGGCGCACGCCATCGCCGTGCTGATCGGCCGGGTACCGAGCGAGGTCGAGGCGGAGCTGTCGAAGCCGGGCGCCCTGCCGCCGTCGCCGCCCGTGCTGCCGGCGACGACCCCTTCATCCGTCGTCCGGAACCGCCCGGACATCCGCGAAGCGGAACGCAATCTCGCCGGGGCGAACGCCAAGATCGGCGTCGCGGTGGCACAACTCTTTCCCACTTTCTCGTTGAGCCCAACCATCGGCGTCGGCGCCGGTTCGCTGAATAAATTGCTGACCAGCGGCGCACTGCAATGGGGCTTCGGCCCGAGCGTGTCGGTGCCGATTTTCCAAGGCGGCAAGCTCGACGCCAATGTCCGAGAGGCCCGATCGGTCGCCGAACAGAACCGCCTGACCTATGAGAAGACCGTGCTGACGGCGTTTCAGGAGGTCGAGGACGCGCTGGTCTCGTATACCTCGGAGCGCCAGCGGCACGACAACCTCGCCCGGGCGCTGGAAGCCAACCAACTGGCGCTGCGCCGCTCGACCGAGCTTTATCGCGGCGGGATCGGCGACTTCCTGGCGGTGCTGGACAGCGAGCGCAATCTCTATTCGGCCGAAGACAGCGTGGCGCAAAGCGACCTCGCGATCGTGCAGCAGACCGTGGCGCTGTACAAGGCGATGGGCGGCGGCTGGCAGGAGCTGGACCCGCAACCACCGGCCGTCGCGACGCAATAGCCGAGCCGAGTCCAGCCGGGCCGAATCCAGCCGGGCCGAGCCCGGCTTGGGGGCTTTACGGGCGGAGCATGCCGACGATGTCCTTGACCTCGGCGAGATGCGGCGCCGCGATCGCGTTGGCCCGCTCGCCGCCGGCCTTCAAGATACCGTCGATGTAGCCGGGTTCGGCCATCAGGCGATGGTATTCCGTGGCGATCGGTGCCATGACGCCGATGACGGTCTCGGCCAGGGCTTCCTTGAAGATCGAAAACGACTGGCCGGCGAAGCGGCCGACCGCCTGGGGCAGCTCCGTGTCGGTCAGCGCGGCGTAGATGCCCAGCAGGTTATCCGCCTCCGGCCGATCGGCGAGGCCCTCGACGCTGTCCGGCAGGGGTGCCGGATCGGTCTTGGCCTTGCGGATCTTGAGCGCGATCGCCTCGGCGTCGTCGACCATGTTGATCCGCGAATACTCCGAGACATCCGATTTCGACATCTTCTTGGTGCCGTCGCGCAGGCTCATGACCCGCGTCGCCGGACCCTGGATCACCGGTTCGGGGAGCGGAAAATACTCGACGCCGAACTGCCGGTTGAACGCGCCGGCGATGTCGCGGGCCAATTCCAAATGCTGCTTCTGGTCTTCGCCGACCGGCACATGGGTCGCCTTGTACAGCAGGATGTCGGCGGCCATCAGCACCGGATAGCTATAGAGGCCGAGGCCGGCCATATCACGCTGCTTGCCCGCCTTGTCCTTGAATTGGGTCATCCGGTTGAGCCAGCCGAGCGGCGTCAAGCAGCCGAGGATCCAACCGAGTTCCGCATGCGCCGAGACCAGGCTCTGGTTGAAGATCACGCAGCGGGCGGGATCGATGCCGGCGGCGATATAGAGCGCCGCCACCTCGCGCGTGCTCTGGCGCAGCTCGGCCGGATTCTGCGGCTGGGTGATGGCATGCAGATCGACGATGCAGAAGACGCAGTCGAAATCCCGCTGCAGCCGCACCCAATTGCGCACGGCCCCCAGGTAGTTGCCCAGATGCAGATTGCCGGTCGGCTGGATGCCCGAGAAAATGCGGTTCATGATACCCGAAGCTGCTGAGGTGAGGAGAGGTGAGGGTTATCCCTTCGCCCGGTGGTCAGGGTCAAGTCGGCCGTCAGGGTCACGCCGGTTGGCGACGAACCAATCGGGCGAGCTCACGCCAGTCGCCTGCCCCGGATACCAGGGCCAGCAGCGCGAAGCCGCCGAGGCCAAGGGCGATCAGGCCCGCCAGCGCCGTCACGCGGAACACCAGCGGTCCGCCATGCAGGATCGGCCACAGCCACCCCATGGCGGCCAGCAGCACCAGCCCCATGCCGATCGCCGAGGCCGCCACCCGGGGCACCCGCCGGCGGAAGCGGCCATCGAGCACCAGATGGCCGCGCCGATGCATCAGCCAGATCAGCTGCAGCGCGTTGACCCAGCCGGCGATGGTCGTCGCCAGCGCGTTGCCGACATGGGCGAGGGGCAGCGCCAAGGCGAGGGTCAGCACGATGTTGACGACCAGCGACACGAGGGCCGCCCGCACCGGCGTGCGCACGTCATGCCGGGCGTAGAAGCCGGGGGCGAGCACCTTGACCAGCACGAAGGCCGGCAGGCCGACCGCGTAGGCGGAGAGGGCCGCGGCGGTACCCGCCGTCTCCACCGATCCGAAATTGCCGCGCTGGAACAGCACCGCCAGGATCGGATCGGCGATGACACCCAGCGCGATGGCGGCCGGCAGAGTCAGCAGCAAGGCCAGCTCCAAGCCGCGATTGAGCGTGTGATTGGCGGCCTTCTCGTCGCCGGCGCGAAGCTGGCGCGACAGGGTCGGCACGATCGCCGTGGCGACGGCGATGCCGACCACGCCGAGCGGCAGTTGATTGAGCCGGTCGGCGTAATAGAGATAGGCGACCGAGCCCGCCGGCAGGAAGGTCGCGACACCGGTCGAGACCAGCAGATTGACCTGGCTCATCCCCGCCCCCAGCGTCGCCGGCAGCATCTGGGTCAGGAGCTTGCGCACCGCCGGCGTCAGGCGCGGCCGGGGCAGGCGCATGACCAGGCCCGCCCGCGCGCAAGACACCATCAGCCAGATGAATTGCGCGAGGCCGGCAAGCGAGATCGCCAGTGCCTGGATACGGCCGCTGGTGCCGGTCGCCTCGATCGAGGCGACGCCACCGGTACAGGTATCGCCGATGTGACAGCCGAGCAGCAAGCCACCGATCAGGAACAGGTTCAGCAGGACCGGCGTCGCCGCCGCCGCGGCGAATTTGCCGAAGGAATTCAGCACCCCGCCCAGCAGGGTCACGAGCGAGATGAACAGGAGATAGGGAAAGGTGATGCGGGTGAGCTCGATGGTATAGGCGAGCTTCGCCGGATCGCCGGAGAAGCCGGGGGCGATCAGGTAGATCACCCAAGGCATCAGCGCCTCCGCCAAGGCCAGCATCAGCAGCAGGACGACCAGCAGCACCGCGAGGATCCGTTCGGCGAAGGCCTGGGCGGCTTCCCGCCCCTCGGCCTCGACCATGCCGGCGAAGGTCGGCACGAAGGCGACGCTGAAGGCGCCCTCGGCGAAGAGCGAGCGGAACATGTTGGGCAGGCGCTGGGCGATGAACAACGCCTCCGCGACCGGGCCGGCGCCCAGCACCGAGGCGGTCAGCATATCGCGGATGAAGGCCAATACCCGGCTGATCATGGTATAGCCACCGATGGTGGCCGCGGCGCGCAGAAGGCTCATGGGGCCGAGATGTAGCCGAAGCGGACCGCCAAGGGAAAGCCAACCAGAGGAACGACGCGAATGACTGGATGCCGGATCGGAATCATGGGCTGCGGCGGACGGATGGGAAAGCTGCTGATCGCCGAGGTCCTGGCGACGCCGGGCGCCGTCCTGGCCGGCGGGACCACATCCTCGGCCGCCGGCCGGGATCTGGGGGAGATCGCCGGATTGCCGCCGGCCGGCATCGTCGGTACCGCCGATGCGGAAGCCGTGATCGCCGCGTCCGATGTGGTGATCGATTTCACGGCCCCAGCGGTGGCCGCCCGGCACGCGATCCTGGCCGCGAGCCACGGCACCGCCTTGGTCATCGGCACCACCGGCCTGGATGCCGCCGCGACCTCGGCGATCGAAGCGGCGGCGGCGGCGGTCGCGGTGATCGCGGCGCCGAATATGAGCCTGGGGGTCAACCTGCTGCTCGGCTTGGTCGAGCAGGTCGCCCGGCGGCTCGATGCCGGCTACGACATCGAGATCGTCGAGACGCATCATCGCCACAAGGTCGACGCGCCCTCCGGCACGGCATTGGGGCTGGGCAAGGCGGCGGCGGCCGGGCGCGGCGTCGAGCTCGATGCCGTGGCGATCCGCAGCCGTGACGGCCATACCGGACCGCGCCCGGCCGGCTCGATCGGCTTCGCGGCGCTGCGCGGCGGCGATATCGTCGGTGACCATACGGTGATGTTCGCCGGCGAGGGCGAGCGGCTGGAACTGACCCACCGCGCGGGCGACCGGCGCATCTATGCGCGCGGCGCCGTGCGCGCGGCCTTGTGGACGATGGAGCGGCCGGCCGGACTCTATGGCATGCGCGACGTGCTGGGGCTTTAGATTTGGATCACACCTGGGTCAGCTGGGCCTTATAGCGGGCGAGGGCGGCTTGCAGGTCGCCGGCCAGTACCCGGCGTTCGTCCGCGGACAGGAAGCCGGCGACCGCGAGTGAGCGGCCGTGGGAGGTCAATACCAATCGGTTGCCGTCGGCGCCGGTGTCGATCAGCTGGACGCGCAGCCAGAACGGCTGGAACGTCCAGAACCGCCGCTCGCCGCGCACGCTGATGCGTTCGATGGTCAGGCTGTCGCCCGTGAGGCGCAGCGTCTCGCGCATCCGGCCGCTGCGGTAGTTCAGCCGGAATGCGCCGTAGAGCAACAGGACGTCGAGCCCGAAGAAGCCGGTTACCGGCCAGGCCCCCATCAGCACGAAACCCACACCCGCGCAAAAACTGACCACCGCCACCAGCAGCATGAAGCCGAAGAATCCGGCCGGCGGCAGGCTGCGATGCGGCCGCAAACTCGCCTCGAACAGGACGGGCGGCTCGGGCTGGGTTTCCGGGACGGGTTCGGTCATCACCCTTAACGATAGGCATCGCCGCGCGTGCCGGTAAAGCTTCCATCTGGTCGCAGACCGGAGTTCAAGGCGCCAGATCAAGGCGCTCAGGGTTCAAGGCGCTGGCCCCCGCGGCAGCGGCTCTCTAGGATCGCCCGATCATGACCAAAGCCGAGATCGACGAATTCTTCCGCCGGTTGGCCGAGCGCCTGCCCGAACCCAAGACCGAGCTGGAATACCTCAACCCATTCACCCTGCTGGTCGCCGTCGTGCTGTCGGCGCAGGCGACCGATGTCGGCGTCAACCGGGCGACCCGCCGGTTGTTCGAGACGGTCGACACGCCGGCCAAGATGCTGGCCCTGGGCGAGGCAGCCCTGATCGAGCACATCAAGTCGATCGGCCTGTTCAAGACCAAGGCGAAGAACGTCATCGCGCTGAGCCAATTGCTGCTCGATCGGCATGGCGGCGAGGTGCCGGCCGATCGAGACGCGTTGGAGGCCCTGCCGGGCGTTGGCCGGAAGACCGCCAATGTGGTGCTGAACGTGGTGTTCGGCGAAGCGACGATCGCCGTCGATACGCATATCTTCCGCGTCGGCAACCGGACGGGCATCGCGCCGGGGAAGACGCCGCGCGCCGTCGAGGACAAGCTGATGAAGCACGTGCCGAGCGAATGGCGCATGGGCGCGCATCACTGGCTGATCCTGCACGGCCGCTATACCTGCAAGGCGCGCAAGCCGGAGTGTCCGACCTGCGTGGTGCGCGACCTGTGCCGCTATAAGGCGAAGACGGCGCCGAGGCCGTCGATCACCGCGGCCTCGCCGGTCGACGAGGCCATCCAGGCGGATGCGGCGTTAACTACGCGCCTCGGTGGTGACCGGCCGAGGCGGCGTGGCTAGCCCCGGAAAGCAGGCGTTTTCGGCGATCTTGATCAGGCCACGGCTATGCGTCGCGGCGTAGCTTACCCGCATGTCCGAGCCTTCCGGGTAGAAGAACACGTCCAGCACGCAGCTCGCGGAGCGGTATTGCCAGATCTCGGCCGGGGGATCGGCGCGGGTGAAATCCGGCTGGCCGAAGGTCGCGGTCAGATCGTCCCGAGTGAGGTTAACGAGGGCCGCGACCTTGGCCGCGACATCACGGGACGCGGCCGACGCCACAGGTGACGGCAACGCCGCCCGGGCCTGACTGGTCGGAAGCGGGCCGGTCGGAGATGGGGCGGTCGCCATGTCCGGCCGGGTCGATGCCGTGGTCGATACGGGTCCCGGCACCGTGCCGCAGGCAGCCAACCAGCCCGCCAGGACGACGGTGATCACAACCCCGAAAAGACCCCTGAGCGACCGACGGGCAACCGTGAATTGCCGCACCGCATACACTTGACGAAGCCCATCGGTTCCCCCCGGAACCCTGGCCATCTGACCGCACACTCCCCCAGCAACGAGGCTTGATACTGCCCAATCATCCTATCGCAACGCAACAAGGTTAAGGGCCCGTTAGCGCCGCATCGATTGATTTCCCCAGGGGCAGGTTTTTTTGGGACGAACCGCCCCGGCCTGTCCGGGGCCGGTTCGTCCCAAACACGGTGACGCGGGTCTAATTCACCCGTGCCGGGTGCAGGTCGCTGCGTTCCAGCGGCGCCCGATCGCCGAGAACCGGCCGAATGGTCTCGACCGGATGGCCGATTTCGTCGGTCATCGCCACCGATTGGATGTCGCCGGAAATCTGGCCGCCGCATTCGATCTCGATCTGACCATAGCGGATGGTGCCGACCACCTTGCCGGTCGACCGGATGAGCAGCCGCTTGCGCACGGTGAGCTCGCCATCGAAGCGACCGCGGATCTCCGCTTCCTCGATCGAGGCCGAGCCCTTGAACAGGCCCGATTCGGCGATGTCGATATCCCGGCAATTCGCCAGATTGGCTTCGACACTGCCTTCGACGACAAGGCGGTCGCAGGCGGTGATTTCGCCGGACAGCGAGATTTCACGGCCGACGATCAGCTGCCGGGTGGAGGCCTCGTTCTGCCGCGACGGGGTGGGCGACGCAGCGGGAGGGGCCGGGGCGAAGGAAGTCGATGTATCAGTCATTCGACGGGGCAACTCCATTGAGCGGGAAGGATCGCCGCCGGCGCGCGGCGGAATGGAAAGATCGCCACCGGCGCGGGGTGGCATCGCGGGCAGACGCGTCGGCATGTTCGGCGGAGCGATCGGCGAACTGCCCGACAAGGCGGCCCGGGCGGTGGTTTTCGACGGTGGAACGCCTAGCAAGGCATCTTTCGTCTCTGCCTCTGGCCTGGCGTCGTCGCCTTCGGTCTTTTTACGGCGGAACATCTAAAAATCCCCAATAGTTGGCGGTTGTGGTTGGCGGTAGCGGAGCTTGGTAGTCGCCGATACGGGACGCCTCGAGCGGTTCGGCAGTTGGGTGGCGTCACGCTGGTGGGGCCGTGCCACGCCCCACCTCAAGATACGGCCCGGTTCCGCAACGCGCGGGGACCGGCCGATGTGTCATCCCTCAGTCGCTCCACCAAATGCACGACCACGGCGATCGACACGAGCGGTGCTATCAGGTTGACCAGCGGGATGGTGAACAATCCGACGAAGATCATGCCGGAGATCACAAAGACGAACCGATGCGCTTGCCACAAGGCCCGCGCCTCCCCCTGCCCCAACCGTCGCAAAGCGACCAAATCAAAGTTCTCTCGGCTGAGAAGATAACCGTTCAACACACTGAAAACCAAGTAGTTTATACCTGGAAACAGCAGGTAGAACGGAAGCGCCGCAATATTCGTAATCAGACTGAGGCCCACGAGGCGCAGGCCGCTGCCGAGCACCACCCGCCATGATGGGCCAGGCGGTTCGCCAAGCCAAGGGTAGTGGCGGTGTTCGACCGCCCGAATGATGCTTTCGGCATAGCAGCCGAGGATCATCGTCGCCACGGCGGGGAACAGCAGCCAGGCCAGCACCAGGCTGGCGACGCCGCCCAACACCTGGACCAGCCAGTCGAGCCATTGATTCGCCCCGAGATTGGTCTCGATCAAGGCACCGATACCGACCCACAAGGCGACGAAGACGACCACCGACCAGAACAGGCTGGCGATCACCAACCGACGGAATTCGGGGGTCGGTAACTGACCGAAAGTGAGCGTGAAGGCTGTGAGCAATTTGGGGCGACAACTCCAGTTGCGTGAACGAGGGGGCGAGGCCGCGGGGCGATGGGACGGCGCGGCGGGGCGGGATACCAATCCGGACATGGTACCCCTGCGCCGGGTTTGGTTGCCAGGACAACCGAAATTCCTATACTGCACCGCAGCGTCACTGGCCGGAGGGTTGTCAACCCGGGCCGGTGGGCTTTGTCACATGCTTATAGACCCTAGGATTACCGCACCCATGGCGATCGCCCCTCTGGACGTCGTCGGCATTGGCAATGCCATCGTCGACATCATTGCCCATGCCGATGACGCGTTCATCGCCCGACAGGGCATGACCAAGGGGGCCATGACGCTGATCGACGCGGCGCGCGCCGAGGAAGTTTACGCGGCGATGGGTCCGGGCCTGGAGATGTCGGGCGGCTCCGCCGGCAACACGATCGCCGGCGTCGCCTTGCTGGGCGGCAGTGCCGGCTATATCGGCAAGGTGCGCGACGACCAGCTGGGTGCCGTGTTCCGCCACGACCTCACGAGTTTGGGCGTGCGCTTCACCACGGCGCCGCTGACCAGCGGGCTGCCGACCGCGCGGTCGATGATCCTGGTGACGCCGGATGCCGAGCGGACCATGCATACCTTCCTGGGCGCCTGCGTCGAGCTGGGTCCGGAGGACGTCGATCCGGCGCTGATCCGCGATGCCCAGGTAACCTATCTCGAAGGTTATCTCTACGATCCGCCGCGCGCGCAGGAGGCTTTCGGCAGGGCCGCCGAGATCGCCCATAGCGCCGGCCGCCGGGTCAGCTTGAGCCTGTCCGACCCGTTCTGCGTCGGCCGGCATCGGCAGGCCTTCCGCAGCTTCATCGCCGGCCATGTGGATGTCTTGTTCGCCAACGAGGTGGAAATTCTGTCGCTGTTCGAGACGGATGACCTGGCCGTGGCGTTGGATGCCGTAAGCAGCCTCTGCGCGATCGCCGCCGTAACGCGCGGCGCCAAGGGTTCGGTCGTCGTCACCCCGGCCGAGCGGGTCGAAGTGCCGGCGGCGCCGGTCGCCCGGGTGGTCGACACCACCGGCGCCGGCGATCTTTACGCCGCGGGCTTTCTGCATGGCCTGACCACGGAACGGCCTTTGGCGACCTGCGCGCGGCTGGGTGGGGTATGCGCCGCGGAAGTCATCAGCCATTACGGCGCCCGCCCCGAGGCGTCCCTGAAGGATCTGGTGAAGGACCTGGTGGCGCACGCCGCCTGACGACTGTCGAGCCTCACGCCCCTAATCAACCGCCAGGCATGCCTGGCAGATCGTATCGAGACCGCCATGGACATCCGCAATATCGCCATCATCGCCCACGTCGACCACGGCAAGACAACGCTGGTCGACGCGCTGCTTCGGCAGAGCGGAACCTTCCGCGCCAATCAGCAGGTCGCCGAACGGGCGATGGATTCGAATGATCTGGAGCGCGAGCGCGGCATCACGATCCTGGCCAAATGCACCTCGGTGTTGTGGCACGATAGCCGGGTCAACATCGTCGACACCCCGGGCCACGCCGATTTCGGCGGCGAGGTCGAGCGCATCCTGAGTATGGTCAATGGCGTGGTCGTGCTGGTCGACGCGGCCGAAGGGCCGATGCCGCAAACCAAGTTCGTCGTCGCCAAGGCGCTGAAGCAGGGCCTGAAGCCAATCGTCGTGATCAACAAGGTGGATCGGCCGGATGCCCGGGTGCAGGAAGTGCACAACGAGGTGTTCGACCTGTTCGCCGCCCTCGACGCCACCGACGATCAGCTGGATTTCCCGACCCTGTTCGCCTCCGGCCGCAACGGCTGGGCCGCGACCAGCCTGGATGCCCCGCGCGAGGATCTGACGCCGCTGTTCGAACTGATCATCGCGCATGTCCCGCTGGCCGAGGGCGACGTGAACGCGCCGTTCTCGATGCTGGCGACCACGCTGGAGGCGGACCCCTATCTCGGCCGCGTCTTGACCGGCCGCGTCATGAGCGGCGTCGCCCGCCTCAATATGTCGGTCCGTTCGCTGAACCGCGATGGCGGCGTGATCGAGCAGGGCAGGCTCAGCAAGCTCCTGTCGTTCCGAGGGCTGGAGCGCGTCTCGATCGACGAGGCGGTGGCCGGCGACATCATCGCCGTCGCCGGGCTGACCGAGACGACGGTGGCCGATACCATCGCGGCCCCCGAGGTCACCATCCCGCTGCAATCGACGCCGATCGATCCGCCGACCCTGGCGATGACCTTCTCGGTGAATGACAGCCCGCTGGCCGGCCGCGAGGGCAGCAAGGTCACCTCGCGCATGATCGCCGAGCGGCTGATGCGCGAAGCCGAGGGCAATATCGCGATCCATGTCCGGGAAACCGCGGATAAGGACGCGATGGAGGTCGCCGGGCGCGGCGAATTGCAGCTGGGCGTGCTGATCGAGACCATGCGGCGCGAGGGTTACGAGCTGTCGATCTCCCGCCCGCGCGTGCTGTACAAGACCGAGAACGGTCAGCGGCTGGAGCCGATCGAGGAAGTGCAGATCGACGTCGACGAGGAATTTTCCGGCGTCGTCGTCGAGAAGATGAGCCTGCGGAAGGCGGATATGCAGGACATGCGGCCGTCCGGCGGCGGCAAGCTGCGCCTGACCTTCCTATGCCCGTCGCGCGGCCTGATCGGCTATCAGGGCGATTTCATGACCGATACGCGCGGCACCGGGCTGATGAGCCGGCTGTTCCACGGCTATGCGCCCTATAAGGGGCCGATCGAGGGCCGGCGCAACGGCGTGCTGATCTCCAATGGCGATGGCGCCGCGGTGGCCTATGCGCTGTGGAACCTCGAAGATCGCGGCCCGATGTTCATCACGCCCGGCACGCCGGTCTATCAAGGCATGATCATCGGCGAGCATACCCGCGAGAACGACCTGGAGGTCAATCCGCTGAAGGGCAAGCAGTTGACCAACATCCGGACGACCTCGAAGGACGAGGCCGTCCGGCTGACGCCGCCCCGGATGATGACTCTCGAACAAGCCATCGCCTATATCGAGGACGAGGAGCTGGTCGAGGTGACGCCCAAGAGCATCAGGCTGCGCAAGCGCCTGCTCGACCCGAACGAGCGCAAGCGGGCCGGCCGGTCGGCCGCGGCGAGCTGACCAAATTTGGTCGGCCTAGCTAAGCCGCTGTTTCGACGTCCGCTCCCGAAAGCGCCTGCTCCACGGCTTCCGGATTGCGGTCGATCACCGTCAGATAGGCGCGTGTCGGCCCTTCCGGTGCCCGCTCGCCCGTCTCCCATTTGGTCAGCGTCTTAACGTTGAAGCCGAAACGTGCCGCGAAGGCCGGGCGATTCATGCCGAGGCGCTGGCGAATCGCCGCCACGTCGATTTGGGCGGGAACCCGGACCATGACGACACGCTCACGCGCATTGGTCCGACGGCCCTTGGCGTGCTCGACAGCCTCACTCAATCCTTCAAGCAGCATGCTACCGAAGTCGTTCATCTGCTCCTACCTTTCCACCTCGTGCCGTCCGGAACTCCTTCTTCAGCTCCTCGACGAATTTTGCCGCAGCCTTCCGCTGGGCCGGATTCAAATCCGCCTGGCGGCCTTTGCCATAGACGAGGATCGCGTAAATCGGCACCTCATCGTCGAAATAGAAATAAATCGCCCGATAACCACCGCGTTTGCCTGCGCCAGCACGTGCCCAGCGCAGCTTGCGAACGCCACCGGTTTCCTTGATGACATCTCCAGCCCGTGGATTTTGGGCAAGGAAATTAACCAGTTCGCCACGCTCGGCCTCGCCCATTCCTGCCGCTTCCGCCGATCGGACGAATGTCGAGAGTTCGATGACGGATATCGGACGCTCACCCATGAAATCATATACCCCAATGGGGTAGTTTTGGAAAGCAAAATCCCCTAGATCCCGGCGACCCTCAACCACGGCCAGCGCGCCCGGTAGCTCGCCGCCTTGGCGGCAAACAAGGCGGGCCGCGGGTTGATCGGGTTGGGCCGCAGGATGCCGTCATAGAGGTCGCCGAGGCCGTAGGGCGCGTAGAGTTCGGGTGCGCCGCCGGGTGTGGGGGCGAGGGCGACGCAGGTGCATTCGACCAGATAGCGATCGATGCCGTCACGGCTGGAGCGGAGCGCCGGATAGCCGGGGCCGAAGCGTTCGGCATACCAGAGATGGACGCGCGCCTGGTTGCGCAATTCGACTGTGATGCCAAGATCGGCGAAACACCGCTCGGCCCGGCGGATCGCCCGATCCTCCGCGTCCCAGCTGAGATCGGCATCGTCGAAATAGAAGATGTCGTAATCCTTGATCAGCGCGCCGGGCGAGCGGCCGGCCAGCCGGTTCCAGACCGTCTGGTAGAGGCAACCCGCGACCAGCCAGGCATCCGGCAAGCCGAGCGTCGGCAACCGCTCTAGAATAATCCGGTTCAACGGGTTGGTAAGCGCCTGATCGATGAACTTATCGGCGTCGGAGGGGATGGGGTGGTCGGGCATGGCAACGCCAGGATGCCGTGGGGCCGAGCATCGCCGCAAGCCGTCGCGACACCTCCCCCGAAAGCGCGGGGGGCTTTCCGCCAGCGCTTTCCCTGGCCGGACGCGTCGGTTATGGTCCGGCCAGGGATTATCAGGAACAACCGGATGGGAACGCGAATGCCAAGTCTGCTGAGATGGCTTGCCGTGATCGCCATCATCGTCATCGGAGGAACACCGGCCATGGCCGCGGATCTTGAAAACACGATTTACATGGACGTGCCCGCCGGACGGGTCGTCATCGAAATGCGGCCCGACCTCGCCCCCAAGCATGTGGCCCAGGTCAAGGCGCTGACCCGGAGCGGCTTTTACGACGGGCTGGTGTTCCATCGGGTGATCGACGGCTTCATGGCGCAGACCGGCGATCCCAAGGGCAATGGCACCGGCGGGTCGGGCACCAAGATCGCGGCGGAATTCTCGCGCGAGAAACACCTTCGCGGCGTCGTCTCGATGGCGCGCAGCAGCGACCCGAACTCCGCCGACAGCCAGTTCTTCATCGTTCTGGCGGATGCGCCGTGGCTCGACAACCAATACACGATCTGGGGCAAGGTCACCTCGGGCATGGAATTCATCGACGCCATCAAGAAGGGCGACGCCGCCCGCAACGGCACGGTCAGCAACCCCGACCACATCATCCGCATGCAGGTCGCCGCCGACGCCGAGAAGAAGTCCTGATCGCGGCGAAGCCGCCCCTCTGACCCCATAGACCCGCCGATGAGCGCGCTGATCAGGGGCTTGGCGGCCTATCGGGAGCCCCGGCTGCTGGCGATCCTGTTGATGGGATTTTCCAGCGGCCTGCCCCTGGCCCTGACCTTCAGCACGCTATCGGTATGGCTGCGCCAGGCAGGGATCTCGCGGACCGATATCAGCCTGTTCGGCCTGGCGGGCCTCGCCTATACGTGGAAATTCGCCTGGTCGCCGCTGGTCGACCGTTTACCGGTGCCGCTGCTGACGCGGTGGCTCGGCCGGCGGCGGAGCTGGGCGGTGCTGCTGCAGATCGGCCTGCTGCTGGCGCTCCTGGCGCTGGGGCAATGCGATCCGACGGTCAATGTCACGGCCTTGGCGGCCTGCACGGTCGTCGTGGCGTTCCTGTCAGCCAGCCAGGACATCGTCATCGACGCGTTCCGCGTGGACTTGCTGACCGCCGAACAGCAAGGTGCCGGCGCCGCCGCGACGCAGTTGGGGTATCGCCTGGGCATGATCGCCTCGGGCGCCGGCGCGCTCTATCTGGCCGACGCGGTCGGCTGGCAGGCCACCTATCGATTCATGGCCGCCCTGATGCTGATCGGCGTCGCCACGGTGTTGCTGACCCCGGAACCGCGCGCGCCGGCGGCACCGGCGGGCGATTGGCTGAAAACCGCCGTGCTGGACCCGTTTGCCGATTTCATGCGCAAACCCGGCTGGATCCTGATCCTGCTGTTCATCCTGCTGTACAAGCTGGGCGACGCGACCGCCGGGCATCTGGCGAATGTGTTTTATGTCGATACCGGGTTCAGCAACACCGACATCGCCAATGTCAGCAAGCTGTTCGGGGTCGGCGCCGCTATGCTGGGCATCTTTCTGGGCGGCATCATCGTCCATCGGCTGGGCGTGATGCGGGCGCTGCTGGTATGCGGCGTGCTGCAGATGGCATCGAACCTCATGTACATACCGGTGGCGCTCGCCGGTCCGGATGTCGGGGTGCTGACCCTGTCGGTGGCGACGGAAAACATCGCCGGCGGCATGGGATCGGCG
>Ga0179596_10000159_pt1 | contig 45998 bp, 47 predicted proteins | sample CZODoug1_1_08_16_FD_155494 | JGI IMG/M metagenome (GOLD analysis project Ga0179596, IMG submission 155494) | Vadose zone soil fungal communities from Angelo Coast Range Reserve, California, USA - CZODoug1_1_08_16fungal (Illumina Assembly) | ecosystem: Environmental > Terrestrial > Soil > Vadose... | reverse complement strand
AGATCGATTTCAGCCGGAAGGTACAGGAGATCGCGGACCGCACCGGCAAGGAGATGACCACGCCGAATATCTGGGCGGCCTTCGAGCAGGCCTATCACCTCGTCGGCGAGCGGAAATTCGACCTGGTCGAATATGAGGAACCCGGCGCGCGTCGGGCGGGGCAGGATCGGGTCTTCGTCGGCCGGGTGAAGATCGACGGCGAAGAAGTGTCGATCACCGGCCGAGGCAACGGCGTGATCTCAAGCGCCGTCGCGGCTCTCAATAGCCGGTGCGGGTTGGGCATCGAGGTCGTCGATTATCACGAACATGCCCTGCATCGCGGCTCGGACGCGCAGGCGGCGGCCTATGTCGAATGCCGCATGGCGGATGATCGGAGGCTTTACGGCATCGGCATCGACACGGATATCGCCACCGCCTCGATCAAGGCCGTGCTGAGCGCTGCCAATTCGATTTGAGAAGGGTGACGGGCGGTGGTGGTCGCCGCCCGTCACGCGTCATAGGTTGTCGGGTCGAAAGGGGGCGGAATCTCTGACCTGATTTTATCTTCTGGTATTCCGTGGTATCTTAATCAGATGAGCCGATCCAAACCCAGCCAGCAAAGTGCCTCTGTGTTTCAAGAGGTCGATGCTTCCGCTGAACAAGCCGCTCTTGAAGAGGCTGAGCGGGCGATCGAGCAAGGCCGTACGATCTCCCACGAGGCAATGCGTCGTTGGCTGTTGTCCTGGGGAACTGATAATGTGCTGCCGCCGCCCAAGTGCGGCGAATAATCTGGACCGAGCCGGCGCGCCAAGATTTGGAGCGCATCCAGGATTATATCGGTCAATTCAATCCGGCCGCGGCTAGAGGTGTCGCAGAGCGATTGCTCGCTGCCGCTGACAGCTTGGGTTCATTCGCGGAACGGGGCCGACCGAGCGGGATTGATCGGGAACTGACAGCTATTCGCCCTTACGTGCTTCGTTACCGCATCATCGGCGGCGTCGTCTTCATCCTGCGTGTCAGACATGGAGGCACGCTTGGCAGTTCTCCGACTCGGTGACTATCCCGTGAACCGGCCCAGCCGTACCGCCGTCTGGCCTTGGCCGAGGCGGCGCGATGGCATGATCAGCACGCAGTCGGGGTAGGGGGTACGCACTTCCTTGCCGCCGTCATAGCCCAGCACCGAGCCGGCTTCGGGGATCACTTCCATGCCCTTGAAGTTGCGCACGAAGCGGAAGCCGGTGGTGCCGATGGTCACCGCGTCGGTGATCTCGATCACCCTTTGCGGCGGCGGATCGGTGAAGCCGGCGAAATTCGTCGCCTTGTAGCCGGCCTCCAATGTCCCGTGCTGGTCGAGAAACCGCAGCGTCGTTTCCAGGGCGACGTCATAGGCGCGTCGTTCCCAATGCTGGCCGCATTCGACCAACAGCGCCGTGTTCGGCAGGTCGGGATCGGAAAAGGCGCCGTAATCGAGCAGGCGCCGCCCGGCGGCATGGCCGCGATCGCGCACGATCAGCCGAGGCACGCCGAGCCGCTGCGCCGCGGCCAGGCTTTTCTCGGTGACGCCGGCCAGCATCAGCGGTGCGGTGTCATGCTGCATCGAATGGATGTCGAGCAGGTGGTCGACCGTATCGATCAGCGGCCGGATCCGACGTGCCCGGTCGAGCTCGACGCTGCGGCGCGGGCCATCCAAGGTCGCCACATCCCAGACCCGGTTGAAATCCTCGTCGACGAAGCGCGAGGTGCTTGGATCCTCGGCATCGAAGCGCAGATATGCCGTGATATTGGCGAAACCCAGGGTGACCCGGCCTCGTGCCGGTCGAAAGCCGGTCTTGAACAGGAAATCGACCGCCAGCGCGCCGCAGAGCTCGTTGCCATGGGTGACGGCATTCACCATCAGATGCGGGCCGGCGCGCCCGCTATCGAGCGTCGTCATATACGGGATGCCCGTATTGCCCTGCTGGTAGGTGTCGATCGCTGGTGGCGCCAGCTCGACCGGGTAGGTGTCGTCCGATGCGGTCACGGGCAGCTGGCCCCTCGGTTCCGGCGGTCAGAACGGCCTGCCGCGCAAATTCAACCGGGACTCTAGGGCCGGCGCGACCCGGCGGCGAGGGATTTCGGCCCGGATTTCGGTCTGATATCCGTTAGGCGGCGAGCCGATCCAGCAGGCGGCCCATGAATGCCTCGCATTGGACGATCTGATCGAGGGCGATGAATTCATCGGGTTTATGGGCCTGCTCGATCGATCCCGGACCGCAGACCATGGTCGGGATGCCGGCCTTTTGGAACAGCCCGCCTTCCGTGCCGAAGCTGACCTTGCCGGTGCTGTTGGCGCCGGTCAATTGCATGACCAGTTGGGCCACGGCCTCATCGGTACCGGTCGACAGGCCGGCCGAATTCGATAGCTCATGCCATTCGAAGCCGGACGCGGCATGGACCGCCTTCATCTCGGGCAGCAGCCGCGTCTCGGCGAAGCGTCGCACCTCGGCCATCAGCTCGTGCGGGTTTTCGCTCGGTAGATGGCGGAACTCGAAGTCGAAACTGCAATCCTTCGGCACGATGTTGAGCGCGGTGCCGCCGTTGATCTTGCCGGTATGTACGGTGGTGTAGGACGGGCTGAGCTCCGGATCATAAGGCCCTTGATCGCGGAACCGCCGCGCCATGCCTTTCAGATAGGCCACCACCTCGGCGGCCGCCTCGACCGCGTTCACCCCCATATGGGACAGGGAAGAATGGCACTCGAACCCATGGACATGGCACCGCGAGGACAGTTTTCCCTTATGGCCCGCGATCGGCTTCATCAGCGTCGGTTCGCCGACGATGCAGGCGCGCGGCTTGATGTCGCGCCGCTGCAGATCGGCGATCAGCCGCCGTACGCCGATGCAGCCGATCTCCTCGTCATAGGAGAATGCGAGGTGGATCGGCGTCGCGAGGCGGCCGGATTTGGCCCGCTCGATAAAGCTGGGCGTCAGAGCCAACGCCACCGCGACGAAGCTCTTCATATCGGCGACGCCGCGCCCGAACAGATGGCCGTCGCGCTCGACTACCTTGAACGGATCGCTGGTCCAATCCTGGCCGTCGACCGGCACCACATCGGTGTGACCGGACAGCACGACGCCACCGATATCCTTGTTGCCGATCGTGGCGAACAGGTTCGCCTTGCGCTTGTCGTCGTCATAGGTCAGATCCGACGCGATGCCCATCCCATCCAGATAATCGGCGACATATTCGATGAGGGCGAGATTGCTGTCGCGGCTGGTGGTATCGAATGACACCAGTTTCGCGACCATCTCGGCACTTTGCGGGGCTGTCATGACAAACGACTTTCGCTGCGGGGGTTCACCGACCAGTATGGAACCGACCGAAACAATTTAGCAAATGGCGCGCCAGCATCAATGGACGCGCTAAGTTAACCCCCGACTCGCCACAATGCAGCATGCGGCATAAGACCGCTCAAGGACCCGTCCCATGAAGCTGCCCCGCCCCGCCGATATCATGCAGTGGCACGACCCGGTTGGCGCCGCCATCCCATTGGTCTTCGATTCGCCGCATAGCGGCCGCGTTTACCCCGAGGATTTCCGCTATGCCTGCGACTTCGACCGGCTGCGCCAGGCGGAGGATAGCTATGTCGACGAGCTGTTCGCGGCGGCCCCGAAACTTGGCGCCACGCTGATCGCGGCGCAGTTTCCGCGCAGCTACATCGATGCCAACCGCTCGGCGCTCGATATCGACGAGAGCCTGCTGGCCACACCCTGGACCGGTCCGATGGCGCCCAGCGAGAAGACGCGCCTGGGTCTGGGGCTGATCTGGCGGTTGATCGGCCCGAACCTGTCGGTCTATGACCGAAAACTACCGGTCAGCGAGGTGCGGCACCGGATCGAGCATTATCACACGCCTTACCACGCGGCCCTCGACGCGGTGACCGATGCCATGCATCGGCGGTTCGGCGTGGTGTGGCATATCAATTGTCACTCCATGCCGGGCCTCAGCAGCGCGCTGTCGGCCGAGGGGCCGGGCATCCCACGGGCCGATTTCGTGCTGGGCGACCGCGATGGCTCGACCTGCGCGCCCGAATTGACGACCTTCGTGGCCGCGGTGCTCAGCGGGCTCGGCTATCACGTCCGGATCAACGAGCCGTACAAAGGCGTCGAACTGGTCCGCCGCCATGGCCGCCCCGCCGAACACCGTCACAGCCTGCAAATCGAGGTCAATCGTCGGCTCTATATGGACGAAATCACTTTCGAAAAGCTGCCCGAATTCGGCAAGGTCCAAGGCGATATCGCGACTCTGATCGCCGAGCTGGCGCGCTTCGCCCGGCACTGAGCCCTGACACTCGGGGCGGGATCAGGAGACGAACTGCTCCTTCAGCACGCGTTCCTTCAGGCCGTGGTCGCGATCGAACAACAGCGTCAGGGCGATGTCGTGGTTTTCGCGGACCTCGACCGTGGCGACGTCGCGGACCTCGGTCGAATCGGCACCGGCGCTGACCGGCCGCTTGTCCGGTTCCAGGATCTCGAAACGCACATGGGCGCGGTACGGCAGCAGCGCCCCGCGCCAGCGGCGGGGCCGGAACGCGCTGATCGGGGTGAGCGCCAGGATACCCGCTTCGAGCGGGATGATCGGGCCGTGAGCGGAGAGGTTATAGGCGGTGCTGCCGGCCGGGGTCGCGACCATGATGCCGTCGCACATCAATTCGGCCATCCGCTCGATCCCGTCGATCAGGATGCGGATCTTGGCCATCTGGCGGATCTGCCGCAGCAGAGACACCTCGTTGATCGCCAGCGTCTCGACCACGGTCCCGTCGCGCTGGGTCGCCAGCATCGTCAGCGGGTGCAACCGCACGGGCTCGGCCACAGCCAGGCGTTCGAACAACCCCTCCGCATCATAGGTGTTCATCAGAAAGCCGACGCTGCCGCGATGCATGCCATAGACCGGCACGCCTCGGCCGAGGGTCGTGCGCAGCGTCTCCAGCATGAAGCCGTCGCCACCCAGCGCCACGATGACATCCGCCTCGGCGGGTGGGACGACCGGATAGCGTTTGCTGAGATCGGCGAGGGCCGCTTGAGCGGCCTCACTATCGGAGGCGACGATGCCGATCCGGTGCGGGAGAGCGCTCACGCCGACACACGGAACAACGGTAATCGACCGGCGAACAACACCGCCGATCAGCCGCCGGTGACGCTCATATGCCGGGGCACCGCGGGCCCGGCATGGCGGCGATCGATGATGAAGTCATGGCCAAGCGGCTTGCGGCCGATCGCCTCGGCGATCGCGGCTTCCAGCGGCGCGTCGCTTTCGCTTTGACGCAGCGGCATGCGCAGATCGGCGGCGTCTTCCTGGCCGAGGCACATGTAGAGCTTCCCGGTACAGGTCAGCCGCACCCGGTTGCAGCTCTCGCAGAAATTATGGGTGAGGGGGGTGATGAAGCCCAGCCGGCCGCCGGTCTCGCGCACGGTCGTATAGCGCGCCGGGCCACCGGTGCGGAAATCGCTGTCATCGAGCGTCCAGCGCTCGGCCAGCCGGGCGCGCACCAGGGAGAGCGGCAGGTATTGGTCGAGGCGGGTTTCGCCGATCTCGCCCATCGGCATGACCTCGATGAAGGTGAGGTCGAAGCCCTCGGCGCCGCACCAGCCGATCAGCCGGTCGAACTCGTCGTCATTGACGCCCTTCAGCGCCACCGTGTTGATCTTGACCTGGAGCCCGGCCCGCTTGGCGGCGTCGAGCCCGGCCAGCACGGTGTCGAGCTTGCCCCAGCGCGTGATCGCCTGGAACCGAGCGGCGTCCAGCGTATCCAGCGACACGTTGATCCGCCGCACGCCGCACGCCTTGAGGTCGGCGGCGTAGCGCGCCAATTGGCTGCCATTGGTGGTGAGCGTCAGCTCGTCGAGCGCGCCGCTGTCCAGATGCCGGCCCAGGCTGCGCACCAGCGACAAGATGTTCCGGCGTACCAGCGGCTCGCCGCCGGTCAGGCGCAGCTTGCGCACGCCCAGCCGCACGAAGGCGCTCGCCGCCCGGTCCAGCTCTTCGAGGCTCAGCACCTCCTGCTTGGGCAGGAAGGTCATGTCCTCGGCCATGCAATAGACGCAGCGGAAATCGCACCGATCGGTCACCGAGATCCGCAGATAGGAAATATGCCGTCCAAACGGGTCAATCATGGGGGTAATATGTCGGTGCGGTGCCCACGCCACAAGAGCCAGTGTAGGCACCCGCTCATGGGGAGCCCCACCCTTGCGCGCCCACCCGCACGGCCCTAGTTTTCCCGCCATGGAAGAATTCACCGTCCGGCCCAATCCGGCCGATCCGAGGCTGACGCGGCGGATGGTCGGGGTGGATCAGACCGGCCAGCCCGTCGAAACCTCGGTCGTGACCGAACAGCCGCTGACGGTTTTTCTGAACGGGCAGGAGATCGTCACGATGATGACGATCGGCGATTTTCCGGACTATCTGGCGGTCGGCTATCTGGTGAACCAGAACATGCTGCGCGCGGATGACCGGATCGCCGGCATCGATTACGACGAGGATCTGGCGACCGTCGTGGTGCGGACCGAGCGTCGGACGAATTACGAGACCAAGCTGCGCAAGAAGACCCTGACCTCGGGCTGCGCCCAAGGCACCGTATTTGGCGACCTGATGGAGAAATTCGACGAGGTCCGGCTGCCGGCCGACGCGATCCTACGTACCTCATGGCTCTATGCCCTCAGCCGCAAGATCAACCTCGCCCCCAGCCTGTATCTGGAGGCCGGCGCCATCCATGGCTGCGTGCTGTGCGAGGCGGATCGGCCGTTGATCTATATGGAGGATGTCGGTCGCCACAACGCCATCGACAAGATCGCGGGCTATATGCGCCTCAACGACGTCTCGCCTGACGGCAAGATCTTCTACACGACCGGAAGATTGACCAGCGAGATGGTCATCAAGACCGTCCAGATGCGCATTCCAATCGTCATTTCCCGCTCCGGCTTCACCGCCTGGGGCGTCGAGCTCGCGCGGCAGGCGGGCTTGACCTTGATCGGGCGCGCCAAGGGCAAGCGGTTCCTGGCGCTGGCCGGGGCCGAGCGGATCGTGTTCGACCAGGATCCCGAGGGCGTGGCGGAGGAGGACTCCCGCCGCCAGCGCAAGGCGGCGGAGAAGACGATGGCGGAGGATCTTTAGTGCGTGCGGCCGAACCGATCGTCGGCGTGCTGTTGGCCGGCGGCCTGTCGCGGCGGATGGGCGGCGGAGACAAATCGCTTCGGCTGCTCGGTGGTGAAAGCCTGCTCGACCGGATCATCCGGCGGGCGGGCGGTCAGGTCGATGCGCTGATCCTGAACGCCAATGGCGATCCCGCCCGGTTCGGCGCGCGAAACCTGCCGGTGGTGGCCGACGGCGTGCCGGGATTTCCGGGACCGCTCGCCGGCGTGCTCGCCGGGATGGAATGGACGGCGGCCAACCGACCCGAAGCGCGCTGGCTCGCCAGCTTCGCGACCGATGCGCCGTTCCTGCCGCTCGATCTGGTCGACCGACTGCGGGATGTGGCGCTGCGTGCCGGCACCCCGCTCGCCTGTGCCGCATCGGCCGGCCAGGTGCATCCTGTATTCGGCCTCTGGTCGATCGATCTCCGCGCCGATCTCCGCCGCGCGCTGGTCGACGAGCAGTTGTATAAGGTCGACCGCTGGACCGCCCGGCATGGCGTCGTCGAGGTCGAGTTTCCGACGCTGCCGGTCGACCCGTTCTTCAATGCCAACCGACCGGAGGACCTGCTGGAGGCGGAGCGGCTGCTCGGTGCCGCTGGCTGCCTTGGCGCTGGATGAAGGCGAGCAGATCGGCGTTGAGCTCGTCCTGCCGCGTCAGGGTGAGGCCGTGCGGGCCGCCGGGATACGCGGGGTCAGGCGACTTTCGTTTCCATCCCAGACGCGCCGAGATAGTCGTCTGTAGAACGTACGGACGCATAAGCGAAGCCGAGCGCCGCCATGAATGCCGCGTGCACCTGGGCCGCGGGCACAAGCACCCCGTTGAACGTGAGATCACGTGTCGCGCAGGCGTCGTGGACGACCGTGACTTTGTAGCCGAAATCATTGGCCGCGCGGGTCACGGCATCGACGCACATATGGCTCATGGCGCCGCAGATTACGATATCCTCGATGCCATCGCGGTCGAGCATCTCCTTGAGGCCCGTCTCGCGGAACGCGTTGACGTAATGCTTCAGCACCACCGGTTCGTCGTCTCGGTTGCGTGCCTTCGGGTGGATCTGCGCGCCTTCGGAGCCGGGGCTGAAAAAGGGAGCGTCGGCGGCCGTGAATTCGTGTCGGATATGGACGACCAGATCGCCCGTTACGCGCGTCGCCGCGATCAGCCGGGCGGCGTTTTCAGCTTCGGCCTCGATTCCGTTCAGCGCCCATTTCCCGCCGGGGAAATAGTCGTTTTGAATATCGACAACGATGAGTGCGCGTTTGGCCATGGTCCTATCCCTTCGCTTCGGCTGGGAAGATTCCCGCCTTCTCCTGGAATAGGTATGCCGATCCATGCATGGTGTGGATTGGCAGAACCGACATTATCCGGGGCAAAACTGACAAATGGCGATCGACGACGATCCGGCCGAGATAGGCCTTCTGCTCTACCCCGGCGCTCAGCTCGCCGCCGTCTACGGCTTGGCGGACCTGTTCGGTGTGGCGAGCAAGCTTGCCCGAGCGCATGGCGGCGAGGCCGCGCGGGCTCTTCGGGTCAGCCAATGGCAGCCGGACGTAGTGGACGGGACGATCAAATGTATCGTCGATACGCATCCGCGGCTTCGCAGCCAACCGTTTGTGATCGTCGTGCCGCCGAGCCTAAGTGAGCTGCCAGCGCCGGAGGTGGCGGCTCGTCTCGCCGGCTGGTTGACCGACCGGCACGTCGCGGGTGCCACGCTCTGCTCGGTCTGCGCGGGCGCCTTTCTGCTCGCCGAGACCGGCTTACTCGCCGGACGGTCGGCGACGACGCATTGGGGTCACGCCGAGACTCTGGCGCAACGCTTTCCCGACATCCATGTCGATGCCGACAAGCTGATCATCGATGACGGAGATGTCATCACGGCGGGCGGGCTCATGGCCTGGACCGATCTCGGCCTGAAGTTGGTCGACCGGCTGCTCGGCCCCACAATCATGCTGGCGACCGCGCGCTTCCTGCTGGTCGACCCGCCGGGACGCGAGCAACGCTATTACAGCAGTTTCTCGCCGAAATTGCGTCACGGCGACGAAGCCGTGCTGAAGGTGCAGCACTGGCTTCAGGCGCAGGGGACACAGCATGTGACGCTGCCGGCGATGGCGGCGCGCGCGGGACTCGAGGAACGCACCTTTCTGCGTCGTTTCCGCAGGGCGACGGGGCTCAAGCCCACCGAATATTGCCAGCATCTCCGTGTCGGCAAGGCGCGCGAGATGCTGGAGTTCACGAGCCGCACCGTGGAGCAGATAGCCTGGACGGTCGGCTATGAGGATCCCGGCGCCTTCCGCAAGGTGTTTCAGAAGGTGATGGGTCTCTCACCCGGCGATTATCGCCGCCGGTTCGCCGTGGGGTCGGCCTAACCCCGCCGCGGCGGACGCCGATCGATTTCCACAAGGTCGGCCGCCGCGGTATTGATCACCCGCTTGCCGGCCTCCTCGAAATTCACGGTGACCACGCCGCCGATCGCCGATTGGACCTGTCCGATGCCCCAATCCGGCTGGTTGGGCAATTGTACCCAGGTGCCGGGCGTGAAACGCGCTTCCATGATCGAGGTCTCCCTCTCGCTGCGGTAAGGTCGCATCACTTTATAAGCTGTGCAGTTTGCTCGGCGATTGCAACCGGGGCAGAATGCTTGCCGTTAACCTCGTCGGGTGAAGGCTTTTTGGGATGACTAAAACACTCGAACTGCTGATGGCCGAGGTCCTCAGCGCACGGCTGTGCCACGAGCTGATCAGTCCGATCGGCGCTGTCGGCAATGGCCTCGAATTGCTGGAGGATGAGGAGGGCGGCGGCTTTGCTCAGGATGCGCTCGCCCTGATCGTCGTCAGCGCCCGGCAGGCGGCGTCCCGTCTGCAATTCTATCGGCTGGCCTATGGGTCGACCACGCCGCTCGGCGAGGAGATGGTACGGGCCGCCGTCAACGGACTGTTCGAGGGATCGAAGATGTCTGTCGATTGGCCGGCGGATGTCATCCCCGAGCCCTTGCGCAAGCTCGCCTGCAATCTGCTGCTGCTGGCGACGGAGACCGTCCCGCGCGGCGGCCGGCTGGCGTTGAGATGCGACGCGCCGGGCGGCTTGACGGTCACCGCGACCGGCGAGGGCGCTCGGACAGCGCCGCATATCGTGGCGATTCTCGACGGTTCGGCGGCCGATGACGCGCCGACGCCGCGCTCGGTACAGACGGTCTTTACCATGGCGCTGGCCCAGGCCCACGGTACCGCGCTCGCGGTCGATGATAGCGTCGGCGGCCAGGTTCGATTGGCCGTCCGGCGGGTGACCTAAACCGATTCGCGGCGGCTAAAGCCACCATCCCGTTCACCCTATGCGATTGGGGCGGCCGCGCCATGCCGGGTCTGATCGCTACTAAATCTCCGGGGGTTAGGCGATCGGGCAATCCGCCGACACCGGTTTTTTTGATGCCGGCTTAGCGCGTCCGTAAGAGGTTTCTTAAGGAATACTGGCCATCGTCTGAGAACACCTGATCTCGTGCATCAATGCATCGAGACAGACCATTCTTCGTGGTGGACCATGGATGATCTTCTTAGCGAGTTCCTGACCGAGACATCGGAAGGTTTGGCCATGCTCGATGTGGAGCTGGTTAAGCTCGAGCAGAATCCAAACGATCCAAATTTGCTCGGTAACATCTTTCGCATCGTCCATACGATCAAGGGCACGTGCGGTTTTCTGGCGCTGCCCCGGCTGGAATCGGTGGCTCATGCCAGCGAGAACGTGCTGGGCCGCATTCGCGACGGCGAACTCACCGTTACCCCGACGGCGGTGTCGCTGATTCTCGCCTCGCTGGACCGGATCAAGCAGATCCTGGCCACGCTGGAAGCGACCGAAAGCGAGCCCGAGGGTGACGACACTGTCCTGATCGGGCAGCTGAACGCACTCGCCGAAGGTCGCGCCGACGTCGTTGTCGCGGCACCCGTCGCCGCCGCACCGGTGGTCGAGGCGCCGGTCGTCGAGCTGCCCACCAAATCCAAGGCCAAGGCGAAGGCACCGGCCCCGGAAGTCGCACCGCCGCCAGCCCCGGAGCCGGTGGTCGAGGCCGATAACGTCGTCAGCCTGCCCGCCCGCCCGGAAACGGCGGATGTGCCGGCCGAGGTGTCGAAGTCGGAAGACGGTCCTCGCAACGAGGTCGTCGTGGCCGATGGCCCGGCCAAGGAATCCGCGGTCGCCGCGTCGAACATCCGCGTCAATGTCGACCTGCTCGAAAATCTGATGACCATGGTCAGCGAGCTGGTGCTGACGCGCAATCAGCTGATGCAGATCCTGCGCGGCCATAAGGACAGCGAGTTCGGTGCATCGTTGCAACGGCTCAGCCATGTGACGACCGAGCTGCAGGAAGGCGTCATGAAGACGCGCATGCAGCCCATCGGCAACGCCTGGGCCAAGCTGCCCCGCGTCATCCGCGACCTGGGTGTCGAACTGCACAAGAAGATCGAGCTGAACATGCTCGGTGCCGAAACCGAACTCGATCGCCAGGTGCTGGAGCTGATCAAGGATCCGTTGACGCACATGGTGCGCAACTCCGCCGATCACGGCATCGAAATGCCGGCGGACCGGGTTCGCGCCGGCAAGCCCGAGGTCGGCACGGTGACGCTGAACGCCTTCCATGAAGGCGGCCACATCGTCATCGAAATCAGCGATGACGGCCGTGGACTGGGCATCGATCGCATCAAGCAGAAGGCGTTGAGCACCAAGCTCGCGACCGAAGCCGACCTCGCGTCGATGACCGATCAGCAGATCTATCAGTTCATCTTCAAGGCCGGCTTCTCGACCGCCAGCCAGGTGACCAGCGTATCCGGCCGCGGTGTCGGCATGGATGTGGTGCGCACCAATATCGAGAAGATCGGCGGCACGGTCGAACTGAAGAGCCAGCCCGGCAAGGGCTCGTCCTTCACGATCAAGATCCCGCTGACCCTCGCCATCGTCTCGGCACTGATCGTCGAAAGCGCCACCGAGCGGTTCGCCATTCCGCAGATCAGCGTCGTCGAGCTGGTCCGCGCCGCGGCGAATTCCGAACATCACATCGAGCGAATCAAGGATACGCCGGTGCTGCGCCTGCGCGATCGGCTGTTGCCGCTGGTATCGCTCCGCGAACTGCTGAAGCTCGGCGACAGCGAAGGCCAGAGCAGCGAGGAGACCTATATCGTCGTCTCGCAGGTCGGCACCTACACCTTCGGCATCATCGTCGATCAGGTGTTCGACACCGAGGAAATCGTCGTGAAGCCGGTCGCCCCGATCCTGCGCGACATCCCGATGTTCTCGGGCAACACGGTCCTGGGCGATGGCCAGGTCATCATGATCCTCGATCCCAACGGCATCGCGGCCTCGACCGGAGAGATCTCGCTGGGCGACAGCCATAGCCGCGAGAAGGTCGCCCTCAAGGGTCTGCGCTCCGATCTCGACCGGACGTCGATGCTGCTGTTCCGGGCCGGTACCGGTGCACCCAAGGCGGTGCCGCTGGCGCTTGTCGCCCGGCTGGAAGAGATCGATCGCAAGGAGATGGAGTTCTCCAACGGCAAGCCGGTCGTGCAGTATCGCGGCAAGCTGATGCCGCTGGTGCCGATCGATCCGATGGCCGAAATCGGTGGGGAAGGGCGTCAGCCGATCCTGGTGTTCGCCGATGGCGACCGCTCGATGGGCCTGCTGGTCGAAGAGATCATCGACATCGTCGAAGAGAAGATGACGATCGAACTCGGCTCGCAACGCCCGGGTTTGATCGGCAGTGCGATCTTCGCCGGCCATGCGACCGACGTGGTCGATACCGGCTACTATCTGACGCAAGCCTATGACGATTGGTTCGGCACCACGCAGGAGGCGAGTTTCGGCCAGGCCGTCGCCGCCAAGCGGGTTCTGCTGGTCGACGACTCGCCGTTCTTCCGCAACATGCTGACGCCGCTCCTATCGGTGGCGGGCTACGAGGTCAGCTCGGTGGATAGCGGCAACCGCGCGCTCGACCTGTGTGAAGCCGGCGAGGAATTTGATATCATCATCAGCGATATCGAGATGCCGGGCATGAACGGGTTCCAGTTCGCCGAAGCGGTGAAGAGTGCCGGTCGTTGGCGCAATACACCGATCGTCGCCCTGAGTTCGCATGCCACGCCGCGCGATCTCGATCGCGGTCGGGCGGTCGGCTTCAGCGACTATGTCGCGAAATTCGACCGTGATGCCCTGCTGCATGCGCTGCAGGCAACTCTCAGCATTCATCGGGGGGCGGCATGAGCCAACAGGCGCCACGCATCGGCAAATTCGCGGCCGAAGGCGAAACACGGGACTACGTTTCGGTCGAGATCGCCGGACAGCTGTTCGGTATTCCGGTCCTGCAGGTTCAGGACGTCCTCGGACCGCAGCGCATCACACGCATTCCTCTGGCACCTCAAGAGGTCGCGGGGTCGCTCAACCTGCGGGGTCGGATCGTCACGGCGATCGACATCCGCACCCGGTTGCGGTTGCCCCGGCGGGAGGATACCGCCAAGACGATGAGCGTCGTGGTGGATCACGGTGGGGAACTCTATAGCCTGCTGGTCGATAATGTGGGTGAGGTCGTGAGCGTCTCGGCGGCGACGTTCGAGCGCAACCCGGCGACCCTCGATCCGCGCTGGCGCGACGTATCGGTCGGTATCCACCGGCTGGACGGAACGCTGCTGATTATCCTGGAGGTTGCCCGCCTCCTGGATTTCACCACCCGGGCGGACGCCGCTTAAGGCCGCACTTGCGTCCTTAAGAACGTTATGGGGAGAAAGATCATGACTTTTTGTCTGGTCGTTGACGATAGCCGGGTGGTCCGCAAAGTCGCGCGCCGCATCTTGGAAGACCTTAGCTTTGAGATCGACGAAGCCGCGGATGGCCAGTTGGCGGCTGATTTCTGCCTGCGGCGCATGCCGGATGCGGTGCTGCTCGACTGGAACATGCCGGTCAAGGACGGTTTGCAGTTCCTGAAGGAACTGCGCCTGATGCCGGGTGGCGATGTGCCTATCGTCGTGTTCTGCACGACCGAGAACGACATCTCGCACATCCAGGCGGCGATCAGCGCCGGCGCCAACGAATACATCATGAAGCCGTTCGATAGCGACATCCTCCAAGCGAAATTCGCTCAGGTCGGATTGTTGTGATCGAAAGGCAGCCGGCCGCCTCGACGACAGCGACGGTAACGCCCGGCGGGCCTTACCGTGTCATGGTGGTCGATGACAGCGCGGTCATCCGCGGTCTGATCACCCGGGCGCTCGAGTCGGATCCCGAGATCGTCGTCGTGACCACCGTCGGCAACGGGCAGATGGCGCTGAACGCCCTGTCCCGCGCCGATATCGAAGTGGTCATCCTCGATATCGAGATGCCGGTCATGGACGGCCTGACGGCGCTGCCCCTGCTGATCGCGGCGCAGCCCAGGTTGCAGGTCATCATGGCGTCGACGCTGACGCGCCGAAATGCCGATATCAGCCTGCGCGCCCTGGCGGCGGGCGCCGCGGATTACGTGGCCAAGCCCACCTCCGCTTCGGCCGTCGGCAATGGCGAGCAATTCAAGGCCGATCTGATCGGCAAGATCAAAGGCCTCGCCGGGACGCAGCGGCGCCAGCGCGGTCTGTCCGCGCCGGGCCCACGGTCGGCAACCGAGGCGGCCCGTGGCGGCCTGCCGATTGCACGGCCGGCGGCCGCGGCACGCGGTCCGCTGAAGCTGCGCGCGATGCCGACGGAAGTGCCAGAAATCATCGCGATCGGTTCGTCGACCGGTGGTCCGCAAGCCTTGTTCGAGGTGCTTGGCGCCTTGCGTGGTGGGCTGCCCCAGCCGATCCTGATCACCCAGCATATGCCGGCGACGTTCACCACCATCCTCGCCGAACACATCATGCGCCAGAGCGGCTTGCCCACGGCCGAGGCGACCGACGGCATGCCGATCCAGCATGGCCATGTCTATGTGGCGCCGGGCGATTTCCACATGGTGGTCGAGGCCGGTGCATCCGGTGGCCGGGTGCTGCGCCTGCAAAAAGGCCCGCCTGAGAATTATTGCCGGCCATCGGTCGATCCGATGCTGCGCAGCATCGTCAAGGCCTATGGCCGCCGCGTGCTGACCGTGATTTTGACCGGCATGGGCCAGGATGGGTTGCGTGGTGGCGAAGCTGTCGTCGCGGCGGGCGGCAGCGTGATCGGTCAGGACGAGGCGACGAGCGTCGTCTGGGGCATGCCGGGCGCGGTGGCCCTCGCGGGGGTTTGCAGCGCCGTCCTGCCGATCAAAGAAATCGCCGGATGTATTCGTCGTGTGGCCGGAAAGGCAGTCCCATGAACGTCGATGATTTCAATCTGCTCGCCAAGCTGGTGAAGGATCGATCCGGCCTGACGCTTACGCGCGACAAAGCCTATCTCCTGGAAAGCCGCTTATTGCCGGTTGCCCGGAAGGCGAATCTGCGCACGCTGGACGAGCTGGTCATGCAACTGCGCACGCGGCCGACCGCGGCGCTGTCACGCGACATCGTCGAGGCGATGACGACCAATGAGTCGTTCTTCTTCCGCGACATCAAGCCCTTCGATCAGTTTCGCACGGTGTTGCTGCCGGCCCTCATTCAGACGCGCGCGGCGCGGCGGTCGTTCCGGATCTGGAGTGCCGCGTGTTCCAGCGGCCAGGAGGCCTATAGCCTCTCGATGATCCTGAAGGAGGAGCGGGCGCGGCTCGCCGGTTGGAACATCGAGATCATCGCGACCGATCTCTCGACCGAGATCCTCGCCAAGGCGCAGGCCGGCTTGTACACCCAGTTCGAGGTCCAGCGCGGCCTGCCGATCCAGTACCTGGTGAAGTATTTCAAGCAGACCGGCGACAAGTGGCAGATCGATGCCGGCATCCGCGACATGGTGCAGTACCGGCCGCTCAATTTGCTGGAGGATTTCTCGTCGCTCGGCACCTTCGACGTCATCTTCTGCCGGAACGTGCTGATCTATTTCGACCAGCCGACCAAGACTCAGGTGCTCGGCCGCCTGGCCCAGCAGCTGGCCGGGGACGGTTACCTCTATCTCGGCGGGGCGGAGACCGTGGTCGGCATCACCGATCGGTTCCAGCCGATGCAGGATAATCGAGGCATCTACCGCCTGACCGAACAACGCGCAGCCCTACGCACGGCGATCTGAACGGTCGCCGGCGTCGGGGTGCCGCCGGGGCGGCTTGCTTAAGGTGCGCGAACTTTGACGGTGCCAAGCCGATTGGCCGCCTGGCCCCCCGCATCTATCTCCGCCAAACTCTTCGGCGGTCCGCTATGGGGCAGCGAGCCGAACACGTCTTCCGGTCGGGTCGGCGCGAAAATCGGCGCCACCTTTAGAAGGACGCCTTCGGCCGTGTTTTCCACCAGCAGACGCGTGCCGGCCGCCCAATGCCGCCGCTCACGGATGCTCTTGGGCAGGGTGACCTGGCCCTTGTCGAGACGGTGGTGGTCAGCTCTCGGACGAAGCCATGACGGCATCCTGAGCGTAAAGGTGAGTCGGAAGTGAGATAGAGTGGCATTGCCGCCGAAGCAAGCCGGTTGTCACGCCAGGCGATTTCACGACATGTCGGGCACACGTCATCGGCCGCGGTTGCCGCTCGGCGCCGCGCCACGGGGGAAGTCGTCGACAATGAAAAACCCCGCACGGTCGATGCCGTGCGGGGTTTTGGTCGTTCAGAGGCGCGATCCCAACCTTTGGTGTCAGCCAGCCCGTAGCGATGGATAGCTGACGCCGCTCAAACTTCCGCGCGTTGGCGGGCCGCGGCGGCGGGGCTGGCCGGGCGTTCGGGCGTTGCTTGGTCGCGCAACACATAGCCGCGACCCCAGACCGTCTCGATGTAGTTTTCGCCATCGGTCGCCACGGCCATCTTCTTGCGCAGCTTGCAGACGAACACGTCGATGATCTTGAGTTCCGGCTCGTCCATCCCGCCATAGAGATGGTTGAGGAACATTTCCTTGGTCAGCGTCGTGCCCTTGCGCAGGGACAGCAGCTCCAGAATGCCATATTCCTTGCCGGTCAGATGCAGCGGTCGGCCATCGACCTCGACGGTGCGCGCGTCGAGATTGACCGTGAAGCGGCCGGTGCGGATCACCGATTCCGAATGGCCCTTGGCGCGCCGGATGATGGCGTGGATGCGCGCGACCAATTCGCGCCGATCGAACGGCTTGGTCAAGAAATCATCGGCGCCGAAGCCCAGGCCCTTGATCTTGTGGTCGAGCTCGCCGAGGCCGGACAGGATCAGGATGGGGGTCTGCACCCGCGCGGCACGCAGCCGACGCAGCACTTCGTAGCCATCGATGTCCGGCAACATCAGGTCGAGCACGATGATGTCGTAATCATAGAGCTTGCCGATCTCCAGGCCATCTTCGCCGAGATCGGTGGTGTCGCAGATAAAACCCTCAGCCTTCAGCACCAGTTCGATGCTGGCGGATGTCGCAGAATCGTCCTCAACGATGAGAACCCGCATGGTTATCTCCTGCTGGCTGTTAGGTCACCCGGTATCGGGTCTTTAACCAAGTTCGTTCATAGAGGTTAACAAATGCTTGATGAACGGTGGAAACGGCAAATGTATGTGCCACTCTTTTAAGTGGTAAACCGGATGACCTGTTCCAATAAAGTCACGTTCCCGTAGCGGCGCTTGCTCGCCGTTCAGGCCGCCCGAGCCCAGGTTCGCCAGCGCGACGCGTCACCCGATCGCACACTACTTTGGCGGTATCCGCCACGCGTCGCAAGGGACGGCAATAATGCCTGTCTTAGGAAACACTTAAGCAAGTCGCGCGCACACTCACACCGGGACATCGCGTCGGGTGGTCGACGATCGCGCGCGGGGTCCCGGTGGATTGATCGCTTAGGTGGGTTGATGCTACTCGAATCTATCTTCCACGAGCTCGACGGTTTATCGGATCACAGCCGCTATGGCCGGGTGACCGCCGTACAGGGAATGCTGGTTGAAATCGGCGGCGTGCATCGCAGCCTGGCCATCGGCGGCCGCTGCAACATCGTCGGCCGGGATGGCAAGCGCCTGCCTTGCGAGGTCATCGGCTTTCGTGACGGCCGCACGCTGCTGATGCCGTTCGGCACGCTGGACGGGGTCGAGCTCGGCGCGCGCGCCGAAGTATCGCCGGCACCGGCGACGGTTTCGCCCGATCACCGCTGGCTTGGCCGCGTCATCAACGCGATGGGCCAGCCGATCGACGGCAAGGGCCCGCTGCCGGTCGGTCCCGCGGCCTATCCGCTGCGCAACCTGCCGCCGCCCGCCCATGCCCGTCAGCGCGTCAAGGGCAAGATGGATCTGGGTGTCCGGGCATTGAACACCTTCGTCACCTGCTGCCGCGGCCAGCGCATGGGCATCTTCGCCGGGTCGGGCGTCGGTAAATCGGTCCTGCTGTCGATGCTGGCGCGCTATACCGCGTCGGATGTGGCGGTGATCGGCCTGATCGGCGAGCGCGGCCGCGAGGTCCAGGAATTCATCGAGGACGATCTGGGGCCGGAGGGTCTGGCGCGCAGCGTCGTCATCGTCGCCACCTCGGACGAATCACCCTTGATGCGCCGGCAGGCGGCCTATCTCACCCTGACCGTCGCGGAAAGCTTCCGCGACCGCAATCAGGACGTGCTGTGCCTGATGGACAGCGTCACCCGCTTTGCCATGGCGCAGCGCGAGATCGGGCTTTCAGCGGGTGAGCCGCCGGCCAGCAAGGGCTATACCCCGACCGTGTTCGCCGAATTGCCGCGCCTGCTGGAGCGGGCCGGGCCGGGCACCGGCAAGGGCAGCATCACCGGTTTGTTCACCGTGCTGGTCGAGGGCGACGATCACAACGAGCCGATCGCCGATGCGGTGCGCGGCATCCTCGACGGCCATATCGTGCTCGATCGAAAGATCGGCGAGCGCGGCCGGTACCCGGCGATCGATATTCTGCGGTCGGTCTCGCGTACCATGCCGGGCTGCAACACGGCCGAGGAGACCGCGCTGATTCGCGGGGCACGCAAGCTCATGTCGACCTATGAGAACATGGCGGAGCTGATCAAGCTTGGCGCCTATCGGCGGGGCAGCGATCCGGCGATCGATCAGGCGATCGATTATTATCCGGCGATCGAGGCGTTTTTGACGCAGGACAAGCATGACCAAGCCGATTTGCCCGGCGGCTATGCCCAGCTTGCCGAGTTGTTGAAAGGGGTCGTGCCGTGACGCCATTTCGCAGCCAGATCCGCCTGCAGAAATTCCATCTGGACGAGATTCAGCGCCAGGTCGCCGATCTCGATCGTCTGGCGGCGCGCCTCAACGCGGATCTCGCCGCGTTGGACGCGGAGGCCGCGGCCGAGCAGGCGGTGGCGCAGGCCAGCGCGGATGCCGGTTACGCCTATGGCGCCTATGCCGCGAGCTGGGTGGAGCGGCGCCGGAAGCTGATCGATTCGATCAGCGACGTCGAAGGGGAACTGACCGAGGCGCGCGAAAAATTGCGCGACGCGTTCACCGAGCTGAAGAAATACGAACTCGCCGCCGCGTCGGCGATCGAGCGGGCCGTCAAACGGCGCGGTGCCCGCGATCAGATCGAGCAGGATGAAGTCGGCTTGGCGGTGTTCCGACGGCGCAACGCCGCCGGCTGAAGCCGGATCGGCGCTTACTGTCGGCGGCTAAATCCACAGCGGCTAAATCCATCACCGCCAAATCCATTGCCGCCAAATCAACAGATACGGATCAACAACCGTTCATCAATGGCTGCGTTCGGGAGTGCCGACGACCTCGGCCACCAGGTCGAAATACGGTTGGGCGTCGAGCAGGCATTCGACGATCGCGGTGATCAGCAACACCGGGGTCGGCGCGCTCGGGATGGAGATGCTGAGGCCGAGCCGGATGCTTTGGTCTTTGCCTACTTTGGCGCAGACGGGTGAATCGGCGAGGCTGGCCATCAAACGGGCGATCCGGTTGCGGCGAAACGCGTCCTCGACCGAATAGGGAACCAGTCCGATCAACGTATCGAGGTCGATCCTGACCCCCTGCGACGTCGACAAGGCTTTGCCGATGAAAGGCCGCCCGGCGAAGGTGAAACCGAAATCGAGAGGCATCGGCGGGTCGGAGCGGCGGATGACGCCATCCAGTTCGACCGTCACGCTGCCCAGCGGCACCTCGTCGGTCTGATCGAACAAGAATGCCAGGGAAGACGCCTGACTCTCGGACAGTTCCGCTCTTAAGGCCATGGCAGCACTCTGCTTGCTCGGGACAACATCGTCCGGGTGGGAGCATGCCTAGAGGATGCTTAACAAATGATAAAATACACGCGATCTAGCGCAACGTCCGGCTGCCGCGACGTCACAATTTCTCGTGATTTTAGCCGGGCGCTAGAGGCCATCCATCCGGAAAAAAAAGTGACTATTCTCAATGGTGAGTATGTAGTTGATTTAATTCGGATTCTTTCCGAGTGGTCTTTCAGACGCCGTGATAGGCGCGGTACCAGCGGACGAAGGCGGGTATGCCGATATCGATCGGGGTGGCCGGCTCGAAGCCGAAATCCCGCTGGGCCGCGCTGACATCCGCATAGGTCGCGGTGACATCGCCGGGCTGCATCGCCTCCATCTGGCGGATCGCCGGCCGGCCGATGGCCGCTTCCAACACGGCGACCAGGCGCTCCAGCGGTTCGGTCCGATGATTGCCGATATTGTAGACCCGGTGCGGTTCGCCGGTCGAGGTTTGCGCCGCCGTGGGCGGTCGGTCGAGACAGCCGAGCACGCCCGCGACGGCATCCTCGATGAAGGTGAAATCGCGGCGCATCTGGCCGTTGTTGAACAGCCGGATCGGCTTGCCGGCGAGGATCGCCTCGGTGAATATCCAAGCGGCCATGTCCGGCCGTCCCCACGGCCCATAGACCGTGAAGAAGCGTATCCCGGTCGAGGGGATGTCGAACAGATGGGCGTAGGCGTGGCTCATCAGCTCGTCCGCCTTCTTGGTCGCGGCATAGAGCGATTGAGGGGTATCGACCGGGTCGTCGACCGAAAACGGCAGCTTTTCATTGCCGCCATAGACCGAGGACGAACTGGCATAGACCAGATGGTCGAGCCGCTTCAGACCGCGCGCCAGTTCCAGAATTTCCAGATGGCCGGAGATGTTGGAGCGCACATAGGCGCGCGGGTTTTGCAGCGAATAGCGCACCCCCGCCTGGGCGCCCAGATGGACGATCCGGGTGATCTCCGGACTGGCTTCGGCGAGCGCGGTCATCGCCGCCGTATCGGCGAGGTCGGCATGGATGAAACGGAAGCCGGCGAACGGCGTCAACCGTGCCAGCCGAGCGTGCTTCAAGCGGACATCATAGTAGTCGTTGAGGTCGTCGAAGCCGATGACCTGCTCGCCGCGCTCAAGCAGGGCGAGGGCCACATGGGAGCCGATGAAGCCCGCGGCCCCGGTCACTAGAATACTCATGATGGCTCCCTGGCCGTGCCAATTGGGCGCTTGCGAAGATCCGGGCGCTCTAGAAGGTCGTCGGTCATGCTGCCGGCAGCGGTTGCGCCGGGCCGGTCGGCTCGGCGTTTGCCAGGGCCCGCCTACGGGGTGTGGTCAAATAATGCTGCCAAAGCAAGCACGCGGCAACCCCGCGCCACGGTCGCCAGGCGGCGCCGATCGCCCTTGTCTCGGCGTCGCCCGGGCGATAACCAAGCCGTTTCACCTCGCCCAGGGCGATCTGCACGGCGAGATCGCCGGCCGGCAGGATGTCCGGCCGGCCGAGGGCGAACAACAGATAGACCTCGGCTGTCCAGCGGCCGACGCCACGCAATCCGATCAAGGACGCGATCGCGGCCTCGTCATCGAGGGTGGCTAGATGGTCGAATGCGAAGCCGCCGCTCTCCACCGCCGCGGCGATGTCGCGCGCATATTGGGCTTTCTGGCGACTGAAGCCGCAAGCCCGCAACGCCGCGTCGTCGAGCGTCAGCACCGCGGCCGGCGTCACCTCGCCGCAGTGCCGGGCCAGCGCCGCCCAAACCGCCGCGGCGGAGGCGAGGGATACCTGCTGCTCCAGAATGATCTTCAGCAGCGTGCCATAGGTTGGGGGCCGGCGCGGAAAGCGCGGCAGGCCGGATCGGTCGATGATGCGGGCGAGATCGGCATCGCGCGATACGAGGTCGCGCGCGCCGATGTCGATAGTGTCGGGCGCGTCGGTCGTGACGGCGATGGGGATCATGATGTCGGACATTGCGCGGCGCAGCATGCCGGGGGCGTTCGGCGCAGGCAAGCGCCGGGAGTCGAAAGGGCTCGATAACCCAAGACAAAAGTGACCGTCCGCGAAGTTTACTATAGAAGGGTTGGGCACCGCCGGCTCGGCGCGGTGCCGATCGCCAGATCATGCTCTCCGGATGATCGGAGGGGCTGCCCGGTACTACTGGCCGTCGGCTGCTTCAATCCTTCCGTGCCGCAGTCGGACTGTTCGATCGTCAACCCGAACCGGAGCGACGCAACCGTTGAGACGACGCAAGTCCCTTGTGATTTCGCTTATCGTGATAGGGACGCTCGGTGCCGCCGTACTCGGCACCCGGTTGTTCATGGGGCGCGACGCCGAAGATCGGGTCGGTGAGGGCGAGATCGTCGATTTCGCGACACTGAAACCGCGCAAGGCGACGAACGTCTTCCTGATGTGTCCGCCCGGTGTCTGCGGCATCCCCCCCGATGCGCCGAGCCCGATCTTCGATATGGAATGGGAGCGGCTGCGGGATTACTGGAGCGAGACGATCGCCCATCAGCCGCGCGTCAAGCTCGTCGCCGGCGACGGCGATCTGCGCAAGCTCACCTATATCCAGCACACCGCGGTGTTTCGGTTCCCCGACATCGTCACGATCGAATTCGTCCCGGTGGAGGGCGGCCACAAATCCAGTTTCGCGATCGAAAGCCGCTCCCGCTACGGCAAGGGCGATATGGGCACCAACCGCCAGCGGGTCGAAACCTGGGTCGATCTGTTGAAGCAGATGATCCGGGAATGAAGCCGTCGTAAGCCCTTAAGCGCCTGGTGCCCGCCTCCGCGGGCTAGGCTCGCTTAAGCCTTCTCGAACAGCCGCTGGCCGATGAATTCGCCCTCGGCCGGGCCACCGGGACAGGCGAACAGCCCGCTGCCGACATGCGTCGTGTACTGGTTCAGCATATCCAGCTTGGCCATGTTCTCGTAGATCTTGATGAAGCCGGTGCGCGGGTCCTTCTGATAGGACAGGAACAGCAGCCCAGCATCGTATTCCAGCCCCTGGCGCCAGGGCGGCCAGCGCTCGGCGGTGACGTTCGTGCCGTCGTTATAGGCATAGCCACGGCGGAAGATCTGCGCGCCGTCATTGCTCGCGGCGGCAGCGAGCCGGACATGGGCGGTATCGGGAATGACCGGATTGCCCTCCTTGTCGGTGGCGTCGAGATCCAGCGGGTCGAACTCGTGCTCGGCGCCGAGGGGGGCTCCGGAATACTTCCGCCGGCCGATGACCTGTTCCTGGAAATCGACCACCGTCCGGTCCCAATGCTCCAACGCCATCCGAATGCGACGGAATACAAGATAGCTGCCATCGCGCATCCAGTCCCCGCCCTCGGCTTCGACCCACACCACATCGTCACGGCTGAGCGGGTTGTCGGCAGTCGGCTTTTCCGGCGGAGTCTGGGTGCCGTCCTTGAAGCCCATCAGGTTGCGGGAGGTGGTCCCCTCGGGCGAATTCGGCAGGAAGCCGGTCTGGGTATAGCGCAGCTGCGCCACGTCATAGGCCAGCCGGGCCAACTGCCGGACCGCGTGGAAGGCGACCTGCGGATCATCGGCGCAGGCCTGCACCGACAGGTCGCCACCCGTCAAATTCTGGGCGAGCTGGTCGCCGTTGAACCGGGGCATATCGACCAGCGCCGCCGGTCGGTGGGCCGCCAGACCATAGCGATCCTGCCCGTCCTTGACGAACAGCCCGGCGCCGAAGCCGAAAGTCACGGTCAGCCGGGCGGGCGACAGGTCCAGCGCATCCGCGCTGTCGCCGGCCGGCACGGACAGATCCGAGCCGATCGGCCGGGCCGGCTTGCCCTGGGTCATCTGCGCCGCCGCCGCCGTCCAGGTCTTCAGCAGCTCGACGATTTCGGCGCGGTTCTTCGCCGTGAGATCGAACGCCGCGAAATAGGTATGCTTTTGCGCTTGGGTCACGATGCCGCCCTGGTGACGCCCCCAGAACGGCTCGACGATGGTCTCGGGCTTCGCCGCCGCGACCGTTTTGGTGTCGGTGGCGGCTTCGGCGTTGGGGCCGGCGCCCACGGCCGCGATCAGCCCACCCGCCGCTGCCAGGAAGCCGCGGCGGGTGGCGAAGGGGCATTTGCCGCCCCCGCCCATACCGCTCCCGTTACTCTCGCTCATCGGGCCACCACCAAGGTGTTGACTTCGTCCTGCACGAAATAGAAGCCATCGCCGGAGGGCGTCATGGCGATGCCGAACAGGTCGCCGCTGCCCGGCGGCGTCTGCGCCTTGTTGGCGTCGATCCAGCGCGCGTAGAGCTGCTTGCCATTCGCGGGGTCGATTTCGACGACCTGGCCATTCAGGCCATTGGTTACCAGCAGATGGCCGTTCGGCGTCCAGCACATCGCCAGGGGCCGCTGCAGCAAGCCGTCCTTGGTCACCTCGCGGCCGATGCCGGCACTGGTCGTGGCCTTTGTCGCGTTGGGGATCGCCATGACCCGGTTGGCCAGCGCATCGGATATGTAAAGCGTGTCGTCGGGGCCGATCGCGAGGCCGGTCGGCCCGATCATGAACACGTCCTTGTCGGCCCGCTGACCGAAGCCGTCGGCGATGACGGTCTGGCTGACCATCTTGGGCGGCTGCCCCTCAGGGATCGCGAGCTCGATGCGCAGCACCGTCGCCTTGGCGATGATCGGCGGCTTGCCGGTCGCGGGGTCGATCTTGCGGTAGTCGGGGACGTCGAACCCGGCCATGCTGACGAACAGTATCGCCGTGGTCCCGTTGTCGACGACCGCCATGTTGCCCCACGGATCGTTGATGGTCGGTCCGGCGAGGGTGCCGACGACCTTGCCGTTCGAGTCTAGCACGACCAGGCAGCCGGCGCCTTTGGTGGCGGTGGTGCCGTCGGTGCTGGGCGCGCTGCCGACGATGACCCAGCCGCTTTTCAGCATGGTCATCGCGGTGCTGAGGCCGACGCCGCCCGGACAGCCGGCCAGATCGCGCGGCAGCTGGGCGAACAGGCTCGTCTTCTTGGTGGCCGGATTGTAGGCGACGATCGTCGTCCCGGTACCCTGCAGGTTCGCGTCGTTGTTGAAATTATCGATCAGCACGTCGTCCTTGTGGATCAACCCGGCGGAGACCGGAGCCACGACGATAGCATAGGGGTTCTGATCGCCGTTTTCCGGCACCGCCGAGGTGAGCGTCGTATGCCGCTTGATGGTCTCTAGAAAGCCTTGCCCATCCGCCGCGAGCGCGCCGCTGGTCAAGGCCGCCGACAGCGCTGCCGCGGCTATCGTCCGTATGAAAGCTGCCATGAAGCTGGTTCCTTTTTCTCGAAGGTCGGGCGGCGTCAGAACGTGATGACCGTGCGCAGCCCAAGGACGGCCTCGTCCTTGACGCGCTGTCCTGCGTTATTGGGATTGGCGATACCGGCGCCGGGATTGAAGACGTATTGGAGATCCGGCTGGACCTGCCACCAGGGGAAGACCTGATATTGATAGGTCGCCTCGATATAGGTCTCGCTGCCGCGCACCGGGTTGGAGGTGCCGTTGAAGACGTTGCTGTCCCGGTCGAGGCCGCTGGCCCGGCCGCTGACCTGGGCGAAGCCCATGCCGAGGCCGACGGTGTCGTTGTCCCGCCCCGGCAGCGGGGCCTTCAAGGTCAAGCCCGCGTTCAGGCTGAACGAGATCAGGTTCCGGTCGGCCGGTGCCCCCATCACGCGGCTGAAGAAGCTCAAGGATTGCGTGCTTTCACCCTCTGCCTGCCACAGCGTCTGGTCGACCACGCCATAGAGGCTGAAATTGCCCCGATGCTGTCGGGCATTGCCCGTGCTGTTGGGATCCGCCAGCGAGAGGCCGCTGGTATCGTAGCGCTGATCGGCGAACCGCTCGGAATCATACCAGGCGCCCAGCTTGTAGACACCCGGCAGCTGTTTGCGCTGCCCGCTCTGCACCATCGACCCGTTCGCCGGAAATTCGTATTGCAGCTCGGCGAAGGCGAGCACGCCGCCATTGGTCGGGAAACTGGTTCCCGACGGGTTCCGCTTCTGGGAATCGCCGGTGTTGGTCGATGCCGGGCTGCCGTTGAAGACGCCGCCCAGCAGGGTCAAGGCTTCGGTAGGCTTGCCGCGCAGCCGCACGCCGAGGGACGATAGCGGATAGGCGGGGCCGCCGCCGGGCAGATCGGCCGAGGGCAGCATCGCCCAGCCGAACATGGTGTTGACGAACAGCAGCGCGTTGCTGCTGACCATGAATTCCTGGTCGAGGCTTTGCTGGCCGAGCTTGACGTCGGCCTGGCCGTCCAGGAATTGCTGCTGGTACCACAGCTCCCATAACCGGGTGGCGCGATCCGCCTCGATGCCGCTCGCGGTCTGCAGGCTTTGCAGGTTGTCGGCGCTGAGATTGCGGCCATGGATCTGCAGCGCGCTGACGTTGAAGGTGCCACCCTCCCAGCCGAACGCCTTGTCGGTATCGACCTGCAGGCCCATCTGGGTGAGGCCGTCATAGGCGAAGCCCTGCTTGACGCCGCCGGAGACGTTGCCCAGCACTTCGCTGGTCTCGGTCAGCGTGAACTCCACGCCGCGACGGCTGAGGAAGCTGCGCAATCCGCCGATATCGCCCAGCAGATTGCTGCGCCGGGATAGCCCGGACAGGAAGCCCGTGCCGGCCTCAAGGGTATCGGATTGCGGTGTCGCGCCGGTCGACGGCGCATTCTGCGCCGCCGCCGGGTCGACCGAGAGACAGGCGACCAGCACCGTCAGGAACCAAGCCGGCGGCGAGCCACCGGCGTATCGTAAGAATCGTCTAAGCATAACCAGCCTTTTCTGAGCGATCCGGTGCGCGGATCGTATTGTTGGCTGGCTTCCAGGCGCCGGGCGGGCGCGGGTGGCTGGCTGGGAGGGGAGGGCGCGTCGATCACTTCGTCAGGATCAGCTTTCCCGAGTTGGTGATCCGCAGCCGATAGAGATCTTGGTTGTGGCGGATGATCAGGGTCCGGTCGCCGGCGAGCAGCTCCGTGCTGGAGATTTCCCGCGGGTGGGCTGTCTCGGCCGGCTGTTGATTGCTATCGGCGTTCGATACGCCGCTGAACTCGGCCGTCATTGCCAAATACCTCGATATGCCGCTCGCCACCGCGTTGGTGACGATGCGGCAATCTCGTAAATGCAAATGACTCGCAATTCAAATGATTTTCACTCTCATCTGGAATGCGCGGAGGTGGTCGGTCCGGGCGGTTCGCCCAGGTTCTGCGGCGTACCGGCTTGGTCGCTCGGTTATTCCGGTGAACCGTGTCCGGATACGATACGCATCGTGCCGCGGACCAAATCGTCGAACGCCTCGTCGAAACCGACGCCGCTGACGCCCCAGCTATAGTCGGTGTCATGCCAGCGCATCCGCCACGATCCCACCCAACCCAGCGCCGCCGGCTGGAATTCCAGAGTGCCGGAGACCGGCACCTCGGTCGAGCTGGCGGCGGCCGGCTGCGACGGGAAGCGGTCGACGCTGATCCCCCAAGCGGAGATTTCGCCGGCGGTGGGAACGCGCACCCGGATGCCGTATTTGATGGCCGAATTTGCGAAGGATGCACGCTGGGCGACGCCCGCCATCTCCTCCGCCGTCAGGAGATAGACGCCTGTCCAAGGCGGGGCGAAACCGCGAACCAGGATCACGGGCACCACCGCCGGCCGCTCGCCGCGCCAGGGCTGTTCACCCAAGGCGGCCAAGGCTTTGTCGACGGCCGCCGGGTCGAAGCGCACCGTGAAATCTTGTGAGCGGTCATAGGTGCCCTGGTCGTCATGAGGCCGAATGGCGGCCCTCGGGTCGACATAGGTGAAGGAGCGTACCAGCGCGTCCGCGTGCGTCGCCAGTTCCTCGACGCGCGGGTCGCCGAGCAACCGTGGTTCGCCGGAGACTTTCACCAACACTTCGCGCAGGCATTGTGCGAACCCCGTCGGCCGGCTGCGCATATCCGTACCCGTGATGATCGTCATCGCCTGATAGAGATCGCCGATCCCTTGCGCCTCGGCGACCGAGCTGGTCGCCGTGACGAACACGGCCACCAGCATGACGAGCAGAGCCGTGCATGGGGCCTGTAAGTGTCTGTTTTGTCGCTTGACCATCGTGACTACCCCCCGGATCTTGCAGCTCGCCGAGGACATTGAAGCCCCCGGCGAGCCGCCGCGAGCGTCAGAGTTCGGCGTACTTGCCGTTCTTCCAGACATAGATGAGGTATTTCGGATCTTTGACGTCGCCCTTCTCGTCATAGGACAAGTCGCCGATAACGGTCTTGAAGGTGCCGGCTTTGATCTGCTTCGACAGGACGTCGACCTTGGTCGATTTCGTGGCGTTCGCGGCCGTCGAATAGACCTGCAGCGCCGCGACCGTGTACAGCGTATAGCCTTCGGGATCGAAGCCTTTGGCCGTGAATTGTTCGACTGTGCTCTTCGCCGCCGGGTTTTTGCGTGCGTCGGGGCCGAAGGTGAAGAGAAAGCCGTCGGCCGCCGGCCCTGCGATACCACCCAGCTCGTCGGTCGCGTTGGCGTCGCCCGACATGAACTGGGCCATATAACCCTGTTCCCGAGCCTGACGAATGATCAACCCGACATCGGGGTGATAGCCACCGATATAGACGAGTTCGATCCGGTCCCCTTTGAGACGGGTGATCAGCGAGGTGTAGTCCTTCTCTCCCGCGTTGATCGCATCATAAGAGACTTCCTTGATGCCCTTGGAATTGATCTGTTTCTTGGTCTCGTCGGCCAAGCCTTTGCCGTAAGCGGATTTGTCGTGGAGGATCGCGATCCGCTTGTCGTGAAAACGATCGTTGATGAAATTTCCGGCCACCACGCCTTGTTTATCGTCCCGGCCACAGACGCGGAACACGTTGTTCCATCCCTTCTTCGCCGCGTCCTCGGTCAAGGCCGGATTGGTCGAAGCCGGGGTGATCTGCAGGATGCCGGCATCGTTATAGACCGCGGAAGCGGGGATCGAGGAGCCGGAGCAGTAATGGCCGATCACCGCGACGACGTGCTTGGTGACTAGCTGGTTGGCGACGGCGACGGCCTGTTTCGGATCGCAGGCGTCGTCGCCGACCTCCAGCTTCACCGCCTGGCCATTGATGCCGCCCTGCTTGTTGATGTTTTCGACCGCGAGCTCCGCGCCACGCCTCATCTGGTCGCCGAATGCCGCGTATTGCCCGGTCATCGGCCCGACCACCCCGATCAGCAGATCGGCGGCTTGCGCCTGGGAACCGGCGGCGAGTGCCAAGGCACAGGCTATGCCGAAAAGGCGGTTTGATTTCATGCTATCTACCCCTGGAACGATGTCGACGTCGCAGCACCATGATAAGCGAATTATCACCGGTAAAACTATTTTTAATGGTAGTAATCGAAAGATGCCCATGAAAGCGGATATCGCCGTCCCCCGGCACACGGTTATCGACCTGCCTCTGATCGGCGGTACCAGCTGTCTGGATTTTTCGAACACGGCCGCTGCTTGGGACCACCCCAGCTTTCACGGCTACCTCGATAGCTATGGCGATCTGCTGATCTGGGCGGGACGTGCCGGGCTGATCGACGAGACGACGGAACGTCTGCTTCGGCAGGCGGCCGAGGCGGCGCCGGCGGCGGCCGAGGCCGCGCTGCGCAAAGGCCTTGCGCTGCGGGCGACCATTCAGGCGATCTTCGCCGCGGTGGCGGGACGGCGACCGGCACCCCAGCCGGAGGTCATGGCGCTCGATCAAATGCTTGTCCATGCCCTGCCGCATCGGGGCATCGCCGTCGGCGCCGAACGCTTTCACTGGGCGTGGCGGGACTCCGCTTCGCTCGATCGGCCGCTATGGCCGATCGTGCTGGACGCGGCGCGGGTCCTCATGGATGCGGACCCGTCCCGGATCAAACAGTGCGGCGGCGCCGAATGCGGCTGGCTGTTCGTCGACACATCGAAGAACGGCAGCCGCCGATGGTGCCAAATGGAAGCCTGCGGCAGCCGCTCCAAGGCGCATAGCTACTACCACCGCAAGACCGGGAAACGGCAATCGGCACCCTAGGCGCCTTTCTAGGTTTCGATCAGGCGCCCGCCGAACGGGTGGCGGCCCTGGCGATCCTCGACCTCGACGACCCAGAGATCCGGGTCGCGGCCGACATGCCGGGCGATATAGGCGTCGGCGGCGGCTTCATCGACCGGCTCGCGGCCGGTACCGGCGAGCCAGCCGCGCTCGCCCTTCGCATCGCGCGCCTCGGTCAGCACGGTGACGGCACCGTTCAGTCGGTTGAGCTTGACCAGCAGGGCGCCCGCGGTGGCTTCGCCCCGGCGCACCAGCATGACGTCGATGCCATCGACCATGCCCTGGCGGATGGCGGCCTTGACCCTGAGTTCGGTCGCCAAGCGCGGTTCGGTCATCCCCGTCTAGCCTAGGAGCCGCTTGATGCCGCGTACGGCCTGGCGGATCCGATCGACGTTCTCGACCAGGGCAATCCGGACATGGCCATCGCCGTATTCGCCGAAGCCGATGCCCGGCGCCACCGCGACATTCGCCTCTTCAAGCAACAGCTTGGAGAACTCCAGACTGCCCAGTTCGCGATACCGCTCTGGGATCGGCGCCCAGGCGAACATCGACGCCGCCGGCGCCGGTACCGGCCAGCCCGCCGCCGCAAGCCCCTCGATCAGCACGTCGCGGCGGCGCTTATAGGTCGCCCGAAACTCCGCCACGCAGTCCTGCGGGCCGTTCAGGGCGGCGATGGCCGCGACCTGCACCGGTGTGAAGGCACCGTAATCGAGATAGGATTTCACCCGGGCCAGGGCATCGATCAGCTTGGCCGAGCCGACCGCGTAGCCGATCCGCCAGCCGGGCATCGAATAGGTCTTGCTGAGGCTGCCGAATTCGACCGCGACCTCGCGCGCACCCGGCACGGCGAGGATCGAGGGCGGTGGCACGTCGTCGAAATAGATTTCGGAATAGGCGAGGTCCGATAGCACGTAGAGCCCGCGCCGCCGGCAGAAATCGATGACCTCGGCATAGAAGCCGAGATCGCGGACCTCCGCGGTCGGGTTGGACGGATAATTGACGATCAGCGCGATCGGCGCCGGCACGCTGTGTTTCCAGGCGCGTTCCAGGGCCGCCACGAAATCCTTGGGTTCGGTCGGCGGGATATGCCGGATGGCGGCACCCGCGATGATGAAGCCGAAGGCATGGATCGGATAGCTGGGGTTCGGCACCAGCATGACGTCGCCGGGGCTGGTGATCGCCTGGGCGAGGTTGGCGAGCCCCTCCTTGGAGCCGAGCGTTACGATCGCTTCCCGTTCCGGATCGAGCTCGACATCGAACCGATTGGCGTAATAGCCGGCGATCGCCCGGCGCAACCCCGGAATGCCGCGGCTCATCGAATAGCGATGGCTGCGCGGATCCTGCACCGTCTCGACCAGCTTCGCCACGATATGCGGCGGCGTCGCCATATCCGGGTTGCCCATCCCGAAATCGATGACGTCCCGTCCGGCGGCGCGCGCCTGCGCCTTCAACCGGTTGACCTCGGCGAACACATAGGGCGGCAACCGCCGGATACGGTGGAAGGATGAGTCGGCGGCGATCGTCATGATGGTAAGCTTTTCTTGGATTAGGGCTCGGAAATGAGCCAATTCTCGAGAGGGAGGCCTGCGACACGGGCGAACTCCCGCTCATTGTCGGTGACGATGGTATAGCCGAGTGCAACGGCTTGAGCAGCAATGAGCAGATCATTGCTTCCGATCGGCGTGCCGGTTTGTTCAAGTTGGTTTCGGATCAGACCATAGGCTGCATCGGCAGGTATCTCGAAAGATCGGCAGGTATCTCGAAAGAGAGGATATCGAGGCTGCCAAGCACCACTTCAACTTGAGTCGTCAGCCGCAACGAACCCTGCTTCATGGCACCATATCGTAATTCCGCCGCGACGATGATGCTGGTGCAGATTTGCGCTTCGCCGATCTTGCGGACGTGGTCGGCTATGCGGCCTTGCGGGTTACGGATGAGATCCGAGACGATATTGGTGTCCAGCAGGTATCGCATCACAGCTCGACAGGATCAGGGACCGAATCGGAAATTGGCGGAAATTCTTCCTCTATCGGCGAGAGAGACGCCAATAACGCGAGCAAGGATTTCGGTGGAGCGGGTTCGATGATGAGCCGTTCGCCCTCCTTGCGCATGATCGCGTCCTCGCCCGGAAGTTCGAACTCGCGGGGAATTCGAACCGCCTGGTTTCGTCCGTTCTTGAAAAGTTTGACGTGTCGTTCGAATATCACGGCAGCTCCCTTGCATATGCTGAAGCCTATGCTGGACTGGCCCCGATAGTCCACGCCTGAAGCTCATGGGAAAGAGGCACCTTGCCCTTCGATTTTGCCACCGCTCCCTTGGCTCATGATGCTTGGTTCCGAGCGAGGGTGCGGGAGGCATTGGACGATCCGCGCCCACCGATGCCGGACGATGAAGTCGAAGCATATTTTGCCAAACACCGTGCGGCGGCCCTTCGTAAAACTGCCGAAGGCGAAGCGTGAGATTTGAATGACCACCATCGGCCCCTGAGAGACCGTTTGAGAACGCGGTCGGGTCGGCCCAGCGGGTCTTTTCCGCGCCGGGAGCGTCAGCCGTTTGCCACGATGTCCCAGCATCGTGGCTGCACGACCTCCTTCCCGACCCGAAAAATCCCTCGCCGGCCCTCCGCCGCTGCATTCTCAAACGGTCTCTGAGGACCCCGGCCGATGGTGGCTGACGATGGGTTCAGGTGCCGAGATGGCTGACGAACTTCGTCACCAGATAGGCGTCGAGGCCCTCGATGCCGCCTTCGCTGCCATAGCCGCTGTCCTTGATGCCGCCGAACGGTGTCTCGGGCAACGCCAGGCCGGCATGGTTGATCGATACCATGCCGCTTTCGAAGCCGTCGGCGACCGCGTTGGCGGTCTTGGCGGAGCGGGTGAAGGCATAGGCGGCGAGGCCGAAGGGCAGGCTATTGGCCTCGGTCATCACCTCGTCGAAATTCGTGAAGCGCAGCATCGGGGCGACCGGGCCGAACGGCTCCTCATGCAGCAAACGGGCGTCCGGCGGCACGTCGGTCAGCACGGTGGGCTCGAAGAAATAGCCTTGATTGCCGATCCGGTTGCCGCCGGTCGCGATCTTGGCACCGCGCTCCACCGCGTCGCCGACCAGGCGTTCCATCGCGTCGACCCGCCGGCTGTTGGCGAGCGGCCCCATCTGCGTCCCCGGCTCCAGCCCATCGCCGACCTTCAGGGATTTGACGATGTCGGTGAACCGGCCGACGAAGCTGTCATAGACCTTTTCATGGATGAAAAAGCGCGACGGCGAGACGCAGACCTGACCGGCATTGCGGAATTTCATGGCCGCCGCGACGCCGGCCGCCGCCGCCGGGTCGGCATCCTCGAACACGATCAGCGGCGCGTGGCCGCCGAGCTCCATGGTGCTGCGCTTCATGTGCTGGGCGGAAAGCGCGCCCAGATGCTTGCCGACCGGCACCGACCCGGTGAACGAGACCTTGCGGATGATCGGCGACGGGACGAGATAGCTGGAGATCTCGGCCGGCACGCCGAACACCATGTTCAGCACGCCGGGCGGCAAGCCCGCGTCGTGGAACACCCGGATCAGCTCGACGCAGCTCGACGGCGTTTCCTCCGGCGGCTTGATGATGATCGAACAGCCGGCTCCCAGCGCCCCGCCGATCTTGCGGACGGCCTGCGAGACCGGAAAATTCCACGGGCTGAAGCCGGCGACTGGGCCGATCGGCTCGCTCGTGACGATCTGCCGAACGCCTTCCATCCGGGCGGGGATCACCCGCCCATAGGCACGGCGGCCTTCCTCGGCGAACCAATCGATGACATCGGCCGAGGTCAGCGTCTCGAGCTTGCCCTCGGCAAGTGGCTTGCCTTGTTCGAGCGTGATCAGCCGCGCCACATCGTCGGCCCGCTCGCGCAGCAGCTGGGCCGCCTTGCGCAGCAGCTTGGAGCGGTCATAGGCCGAGGTCTTGCGCCAGACCTTGAAGCCGGCCTCCGCCGCGGCGAGCGCCCGGTCCAGATCCGCTTGGCTCGCCAAGGGCACCTTGCCGATGACTTTCGCGGTCGCTGGGTTGACCACATCGGCCGTCCGCCCGTCGCTTGCCTGACACCACTCGCCGTTGATGTAGAGGGCTACCTGTTGCTGCATCGTCCGTCTCCCATGCTCGCGATGGCCGAGGCGGCGATCGCCGGTCGGCCCGTGGTTTCGGTTGAACGAACCGAACCACTTGGCGGCACGCCGGTCAAGACGGGTGGTTAACGGCTTAGGCGGCGGTGTTCATCATATGGCCGGCCAGGGCCTCCTCGGTGATCGCATCGGCGTCCAGCAGGAAAATCGAGACGGTGGTGCCGCTGCCGGGCGTGCTGCTGATGGCGATCCGGCCGCCATGCATTTGGATCAGTGCCTTGGCGAGGGGCAATCCCACGCCGCAGCCTTCGTATTGTCGATTGAAATTGCCCTCGATCTGGCCGAACAGGCTGAGCGCGACGGGGATATCCTCCGGCCGCATGCCGATACCGGTATCCGTCACCCGAAGCTCGACCAGGGCGCCCGGTGCCGGGGAGGCGGATAGGGTGATGCGGCCGCCGGCCGGGCTGAACTTGACGGCGTTCGAGAGAAGATTGCGCAACACCTGGCGCAGCTTCGTGCGATCCGCCCAGACCGGCGGCAGGTCGTGGGGAACCTCCACCGCGATATCGAGTTGGCCTCGCGCGCAATCGGCGGCGACGGCCCCGGCGCATTCGGTCATCAGTCGTCGCGGCTTCAGCGGTTCGGGCCGCAGCACCAGCTTACCGGACTCGCTATCTGCCAGATCGAGGACGCCATTGATGATCTCCAGCAGACGCTGGCCGCTGAGCAGGATGTTTCCCGCATAGTCTCGGTAGCTCGGATTGCCGAGCTTGCCGAACAACTCTCCGACGATGATCTCGGAAAAGCCGATGATGGCGTTGAGCGGCGTGCGCAGTTCATGGCTCATCGTCGCCAGGAAATGGCTCTTCGCGGTGCTGGCCAATTCCGCCTGGTATTTGGCGATGCGATAGCCTTCCTCGCGTTCCTTGAGCTCGGTGATATCGCTCCAGAACAGGAAAGTGCCACCGTCGCGCAGCGCGGTGCTGCTGATCCGAAGCCAGCGGTCGTCGGTCAGCCGGATCTCCCCCGGCGTCGTCAGCAATTCGGCGAGGCCCGGCTGTGACCCGGGCTCGATGATGATCCCGAGTTCCGCCGGCGAGAACGGGAGCAAGCCGTCGGCGAAGAGAGTGTCCTCGGCCAATTCATGGGCGAGCAGCGGAAAGAACCGGCCGATCTGGGTGTTGGCGATCACCACCCGACCAGTCTCGTCGAGCAGCAGCATTGCCTCGCGGGTGCTTTCCAGCGCGTCGACCAGGCGGCCCTGAGCGGAGCGGCGTTGTGCCGCCTCGCGTTCCATCATGGCGCGGATGCTGTCCTGCATCACGGTCATCGAGCGCAGCAGGGTACCGGTCTCGTCCTTACCGCCGAGGGGAATCGCGGTTTCCAGCTCGCCATTGGCGATACGATTGGCGACCGCCGCCGCCGCCGAGAGCGGCCGGACGATCCGTCGCCCGAGTACCAGGGTGATCACGCCCGAGAGCAGAAAGGCCAGCGCGGTCGCGGCGATTCCGACGTCGCGAGTCGTGGCGATCGCGCTGACCGCCTTCTGACGCTCGAGAAAGGCGTCCTCGGCCATCTGCTCGGTCAGGTCGTCGAACGCGGTGGTGATCGCGGGCGACAGGGCGTCGAATGCGGCGCTGTTCGATTGCCCCGCCTGGCGAAGCTGGGCCCACCGATCGATCTGGGCGCGGATCGCCTGGATACGCTGCCGGGAGCGCGAGGATAGGGAGCGTTGTTCGGCGATGTTGAGGTTGTCGGAGAACGAGGCTTCCAATGTCGACATGTCGTCGGCGTTGGCGATTGGCTGGTCGCCCAGTCTGGCCCGTAAAGCGCGGTTTTCCATTTGCAGGAAAGTCGAGCCGGCGGATCGGGCGAAATTGATCGACATCAATGGCTTGTCGTAGGTTTCTACGACGATGTGGCCCGCCGCCGTGATGGCGTTGACCCCCCAAACGCCCAGAGCGCCCGTAATGACACTCATGGCGAAAAAGGAAAAAAACAACTTGCTGCTGATCGACTCAGGCAGCGCGATCCGCATTATCGAGCCTCACACATACAGCCGACCTGATGCCGCGCGAGGTATTCCACCAAGTCGCGGCTCGCCGAGGACGATGACACCCCCACAGTTAACCAATGATAAAATTCCGGGCGACTACCCGCGCGGCAACATGTTAGGCGGAGGTGTGGCGTGCTCGCCGGGGCTTTCGCGCCGAGGCGACACCGCTTAGGATGACGCTGCCCGACGGTACCGGATGGTCCGGCCGGTGGATCGGGCGAGGGGCGGAGGCGGGCGGATGCGTGTCGGTATGGTCGCGGCTATGGTGAGCCTGATGGTCGGCGGTTGCACCTTGATGCCGAATAGCGACGTGCAGGAATTCTCCGTCAGCGGCTCGGTCGCGGCACCCAAGCCGACGCCCTTTCTGAGCACCGATCCGCAGCTCACGGCGGTGGTCGCCAAGCAGTATTGCGCGGATAGCGTCGATACGTTGAGCACCAGTACCGCGCCGTCGGACAAGGGCGACATCAGCGTGGCGCAGATCCGCTGCCCCCGCTACAAGCCGTTTCCGAGCATTCCCTACGTGTCCGAGCACCTGTATTAGGCAGGCTGTCGCATTAGACAGGTTGCCGCCGGGCGGCTTCCACCCGGCGTCCCGGCACTCAGGTGCGGAGCGACATCAGCACGCCCGACCCGACGGCTACGCCTAGAAACGGCAGGCCCAGGCTGATCTCGCCCAGCGCCAAGCTAACCAAGCTGGTTCCGAACATCAGCAGTCCGATCATCGTGCCCATGACAGCAATCCTTCGCGAACCCTGGCCATAACCGGCCATGGCATCAACGGCCATGCCCGGCCGGTTATTCCTGCTCGTGGGCTGAAAATCGACAGCTCGTCATCCGCCAATCCACACAGAATATTAATCAAGTCGCATGTTTACTGACTCTGTGTAGCGGATGGAGGAGGGTCGACGATGGCGTCATATGCATTACACGGCGGCCGAGGTGGTGTGCCGATGGCACCCGTCGCTTTCGCCGACGAACAGACCGCCTTGAAACAGGCGCTCCACACTTATCGCCAAGGCACCTACGACGTGGTGCGGCTGATCAAGACCGAACGGGATAGCGAGACCGGGCGCGAACGGCATACGACGATCTTCGACACCACGGCGAAGGTCCCGGACGAGCCGGCAGCGAAGAGCAGCATGCTGTTGGTCGTCATCGTCGCCGGCGTTGCCATCATGCTGGGGGTGGCCGTCGCCGTCGGCCTGACTTTCGTCCATCGCTAAGCCGACTCGCTGCTAGCCGGGCGGCATGGGCCGATTGCCGGTGAAGGCCGCCAGGGCTTCGGGCGTATCGATATCCAGCAGGACATGGTCGTCCACCATCTCGATCTCGGCCAGCCAATCGGCATGGGCGTCGATCAGGCCGCGGGCGCCGACGTCGCCACGCAGCCGGCCCAATTCAGCGAAGCATGACCGATCCCACAGGACCGGATTACCCCGTCTGCCGTGCCGGGTCGGCACGATGATGGCGCGACCCTCGACCGGGTTATAGGCGGCGATCAACCGCCCCAGCTCGGCGGCGGCGACCCTGGGCATGTCGCCCAGCATGATGATCGCCGCGTCGATATCATCGCCGAGGGCGCCGATGCCGGCGCCGATCGACCCGGCCATCCCCTCGGCGAAGCGTGGATTATGCACCAGACGGACCGGTCGGCCGGCAAGGGCGGCGGCGACGTCGCCGGGCTCGTGGCCGGTCACCACGATGATCTGGCTGACGCCGGCGCCGCGCGCGGCGTCGACGGCATGGGCGACCATGGATTTGCCCGCGACCTCGATCAGCAGCTTGTTGCGTTCGCCCATCCGCCGCGACTGGCCGGCCGCGAGCACGATCGCGGCGATGCGTGGGGCATGCGACGGGCGATCGCGGATGAGGGGCGCCACGGCTTGCTCCCCGGCGCGGGGTTGCGGGCGGGTCGGGATCTCCGCCAGCAGGCCGCCGGCGCCGAGCCGCATGATGTCCTCGCGACCGACCGGCAGCCGCGCGGCCAACCGCTGCAGGATCCAATCGAAGCCGTTGAGCTTCGGCGAGCGTGCGCAGCCCGGCAAGCCCAACACGGTGACCTTGCCGATCCGGCCGATCAGCAGCAGATTGCCCGGATCGACCGGCATGCCGAAATGCGTGATCGACCCGCCCCGGGCGACGATCGCGGCGGGGATCACGTCATCCCGATCGACGATGGCCGAGGCGCCGGAGGCCAGGATCAGATCGGCGCCTTCGGCCAAGAGGGCGCCGATGGCGGCGGCGACATCCGCCGCCTCATGCGCCACCCGACGCTCGCCGAGCAGGCTGCTGCCCAGATCCGTGACGCGGGCCTCGGTGATCTTGGCGGTCCGATCGAGCACGCTTTCCTTGAGGCCCTCCAGCCGGGTCTGGATCAGCCCGATCCGCTGAGCCACGAAGGGCGCCACCCGTACCGCGTCGGTCGCCCCGGCGACCCAGGTTTCGAGGACCGGACAGGGGACCGCGAACGGGATCACCTTGATGGTTGCCAGCATCTGCTTGGGTTCGACCACGGCGTAAGGTGGCACGGTCGCGATGGTCAACGCCTCGTCGATCAAGTTCAACCGGTCGATCTGCGCCCGGTCGATGACCGCGAGCCCCCGGCAGGCGCCGAACAGATTGACCCGGCCGGTGAAGGGCGAGCCCGCCGTCACGTTATCTCCGATGCAAGCCGCCGCCGCCGTCTCGGCCGCCTGATCTTCCGCGACATCCTCGGCATCGAGCCGGGCGGCGATCACATGGGTCCACCCGGCCTCGGCCAGCCGGGCGAGATCCGCCTCGGTCAGCACATGGCCCTTTTTCAACGTGCCGTCGCCGAGCCGCGCCCGATGTGCCAGGACAGCGCCCCGCGCCTGGTCGAGCGGTAGATTGCCGAATTTCATGCAGGTTTCCGCTCCGGTGCCGCATCGCCGAGCGGCGCGCCATGCAGGACGGCGGTGATCTGCGCCAGGATCGAGATGGCGATCTCCGCGGGCGAGAGCGCACCGATGGCGAGCCCGACCGGCCCCTTGATGCGGCCGATCGCGGCGGCATCGAAGCCGGCTTCGGTCAGCCGTCCGACCCGCGCCGCATGGGTCTTGCGCGAACCCAGGGCCCCCACATAGAACGCGTCGGAACGCAGCGCCGCTTCCAACGCCGGATCGTCGAGCTTTGGGTCGTGGGTGAGTGTCACGATCGCCGTGCGCCGGTCCGGGCGCAGCCGCGCCAACGCCTCGTCCGGCCATTCGGTCGATAGCTCGACGCCGGGGAAGCGTTCATCGGCGGCGAAGGCGCTGCGCGGATCGACGACCGTGACCCGATAGCCCGCCAACGCCGCCATCGGCGCCAAAGGCTGCGCGATATGGACGGCACCGACCACGACCAGGCGCAGCGGCGGGTTGTAGACCTCGACGAACAGCGCGGTATCGCCGATCGTCACCGTCGTGCTGGCATCGGCCTCGATGGCCCCGCGCACCGCGGCGAGCGTCGCCGGATCGAGCGTCAGGTCACCCTCGCTCGCCGTATCGGTCACCAGCGCCTGTCGGCCGGAGGCCAGTTCGGTCGCCACCGCGACCGGCTGCCCCGCTTGCTGGGCCGCCAGCAGCCGATCGATCAGGGCGGCTTTCATTCGACGCGTTCCACGAAGATCCGCACCTTGCCGCCGCAGGCGAGGCCGACATCCCAGGCCTGTTCATTGGTGACGCCGAAATCCAGCAAGCGCGGCGTGCCGGTCTCGATGACCTGCTGGGCGACCTCGATGACCGCCCCTTCGACGCAGCCGCCTGAAACCGAGCCGACGAAATGCCCGGCCTCATCGACAGCCAGCTTGGAGCCGACCGGCCGGGGCGAGGAGCCCCAGGTGGTGACGACGGTGGCGAGGGCGACACCTTTGCCGTCGCGATGCCAGGCACCGGCCTGGGTGAGAATTTCCGCTGTATCGCTCATGGTCTGCTCCCCCTCTCTTTCTTCTCCTCTCCGCACCGGGGGCGGAGAGGGGCAGATAAGTCCCGGCAACGGTCAAACCCTCTATGCATGGGCACTCGTCGCGGTAGGTATGGCGGGTGTTAGAGGCGCCCAGCGGCGAGCCGCTTCCAGTCGGGGGCTATGCGGCCGCCCGAGCGCCTCGGTCAGGGCCGCGAGGCTGTCCAGATTATGCACCGGCCGGAAATCGTCGACATGCGGCAGGATGGCCCGGACGCCGCTTGAGCGCGGCTCGAACCCGTCGAAGCGCAGCAACGGGTTCAGCCAGACCAGCCGGCGGCAGGATTTGTGCAGCCGCTCGACCTCGACATCGAGGCCGGTTCCGGCATCGCGATCCAGCCCATCCGTAATCAGTAGCACGATGGCGCCCTGGCCCAGCACCCGGCGCGACCAGAGCCGGTTGAAATCCGCCAGGCACTGGCCGATCCGCGTGCCGCCCGACCAATCCTCGACCGCCGCCGTGATGCGGTCGAGCGCCACATCTACGTCCTTGTGGCGCAGATAACGCGTCACATTGGTCAGCCGCGTGCCGAACAGGAAGGTGTGCACCCGGTCCCGGTCATTGGTCACCGCATGCATGAAATGCAGGAAGACCCGGCTATACCGGCTCATCGAGCCGGAGATGTCGCACAGCATGACGATCGGCGGATGACGGGTGACGCGGCTGCGGCGCTTCAGATCGATCATGCCGCCGCCGCTGCGCAGGGCGGCGCGCAAGGTGCCGCGCATATCGGCGCGCGCACCGGCCGGGTCGGGGGCGAAGCGGCGGGTCGGCACCGACATGATGGGCAGACGCATGTTCCGCACCAGCAGCTTCGCCCGGGCGATTTCGTCAGCGGACATCTTTTCGATATCAATGCCCTGCAGCACTTCGCTCGCGGAGAAGGTGAGGGCGGCATCGATCTCGATGCGCTCCTCCGCCTCAGCCTCGTCATCGTTGCCGCCGGGAGGTGCCAAGGCCTCGGCCAGCCGGCGGCTCATTTCCTCGGCATCCTCGTCGGGCGGCAGATGGCTCTGCGGCAGGACCATCGACAAGGCCTTTTGCAGGATCTGCGGGTTGCGCCAGAAGATGTGGAAGGCCTGGTCGAAGATCTCGCGCTGGTCGCGCCGATTGACCAGCACCGCGTGCAGCGCCCAATAGAAATCCCGCCGGCTTTCGATGCCGATGGTGCGGACCGCCTCCACCGCGTCGAGCAGCTTGCCGGGGCCGACCGGTAAGCCGGCCGCGCGCAGGGTTCGCACGAAATAGGCGAGATTGGTCAGCAGCCTGCCGTCCTTGGTACTCATGGCGTATTGGCCGCGGCCCCCAGCTCGAACTTGACCTGATCCAGGATGCGCTGGGCCTCGCTGCCTTGGATGCGGGCGATGTCGTCCTGGTATTTCAGCAGCACGCCCAGCGTGTCGTTGATCGCATCGGGCGACAGCACCAGGGTATCGAGCTGCATCAGCGCCTCCGCCCAATCCAGCGTTTCGGCGACACCGGGCAGCTTGAACAGATCCAGTCCGCGCAATTTCTGGATGAAGCCGACGATCTGCTGGCTCAATGCCTCGCTGATCTCCGGCGTCTTCACCTTCAGAATCTCCAATTCGCGGGCGGCGGAGGGATAGTCGACCCAATAGTAGAAGCAGCGGCGCTTCAGCGCGTCGTGGATTTCCCGCGTGCGGTTCGAGGTCAGGATGACGATCGGCCGTTCCGCCGCCTTCACCGTGCCGATCTCCGGGATGGTTACCTGGAAATCCGACAACACTTCGAGGAGATAGGCCTCGAACGGCTCGTCGGTGCGATCCAGTTCGTCGATCAGCAGCACCGGGGGGCCCTTGGCATGGGGTTCCAGTGCTTGGAGCAGCGGCCGCTTGATCAGGAACCGTTCGGCGAAGATGTCCTGGGCCACCCTGTCACGATCCACGCCGCCCGCCTCGGCCAGCCGGATCTCGATCATCTGGCGGGCATAGTTCCACTCATAGACCGCCGAGGCGACATCGAGCCCCTCATAGCATTGCAGCCGGATGAGGTCGCGGCCCAGGCTCTCCGCCAGTACCTTGGCGATCTCGGTCTTGCCGGTGCCGGCCTCGCCTTCGAGGAATAGCGGCCGGCCGAGCGACAGCGCCAGATAGACCGCGGTGGCGAGGCTGCGATCGGCGATATACCGGCCGCTTTGCAGCAAGGCGGCGGTGGCATCGATCGACGCGGGCAGGGGCGAGATGGCACGGGGTGAGGCGGCCAGGGGCGAGGTGGGCAAGGGCGATGACATGCGGGTGGGGTAATCCTGCAGAAAACCAGGGAGTCGATGGTAAACCCTGCCAAAGGCCCCGCATACCCGCAAGGCGACAAGACAGGCCCGCTAGGCGATCAGACTGGTCCGCAAGGCGGCAGGACCGGACCGCGAGGCGACAAGACAAGACGGGGCAAACCCGCTAACACCTAGTGATCATGACCGCTCTTTCAATCAGTCGGCGCCAAGCGCTCGCATTCCGTCTCGACCGCCAGCAGATTTTCGACCACCAGGGATCGACCCTGCTCGATACGGCCGCGATGCTGCTGGGGGCCCAGGCGCAGGTGCATTCGGCCGGCATCCAGCAATTGCGGGTGCGCTGCGGGGCGGTCGATCAGGCGGCGGTGAGCCACGCGTTGCAAGCCGATCGCAGCCTGGTGAAGATCTGGGCGCAGCGCTCGACCCTGCATTTCGTGCCGCGCGCCGATCTGCCCTTGCTGCTGGCGCTGCGCCGCCATGCGATCCCGACATATCGCGCCTGGTTCACCCGCGAAGGATTGGATGACGGGCAGATCGATCGGCTGGTTCAGGCGATCCAGGAGGCCCTGGCCGATGGGCCGGCCAGCCGCAGCGATCTCTCGACCCGGCTGGTGCCCATACTCGGCGACTGGTCGCGGCCCTGGCTGGAGCATAGCTGGGGCGGTGTGTTGAAAATGATGGCGGCGCTGGGCCTCGCCTGCCACGGGCCGCCGCGCGACCGGGAATCGACCTTCGTCCGGCTGGTCGATTGGGTTGGGGTGCTGCCGGCCGACGAGGATCCGCTACTGGCGGAGGTCCTGCGCCGATATCTCGCGAGCTATGGTCCGGCGACCTTGCGGGATTTCGGCAAGTTCACCGGCTTGCCGATGCCCGCCGTCCGGGCCGCCTTCGCGGCGATCGAAGGCGAGTTGCTGCCGGTGGAGATCGACGGCCAGCCGGCTTACGCGCTGACGGTCGACGAGCCGGCGCTACGCGCGGCGGAGATGCCGCCCGGTCACCTCGCCATTCTGCCGCTGTTCGATCCCTGGCTGTTGGCCCATGCCGATACGGCGGGCCGTCTGACGCCCAAGCGCCGCGCCCAGGTCTACCGGGTCGCCGGCTGGATCTCGCCGGTCATCCTGCGCGAAGGCGAGATCATCGGCGTCTGGTCGCACGAGCGCGTCGCAGCCGGCTGGAGCGTGAGCATCGCCCCCTTCAAGGCTCTTGGGCCCCGCCAACTCGGCCGCATCGAAAAGCAGCTCCGCCGGCTGGCGGGCGTGCCGGTCATGTTGTCGGTGGAGGAGCCGGGTTAGATTTCAGCCGATCACCGCCTCGGCTTCGATCTCGACCTCGTAGTCGCCGATCAGGCGGGAGATCTCGATCAGGGTGTTGGCGGGACGGATCTCGCCGAAATAGCGGCCATGGATGCGGGAAACCGCCTCCCATTGGTCGGCATCTTTGAGATAGACGCGCGTGCGGATGACGTCGTCGAGCTTGGCGCCGAGGGCCAATAGGCTCGCCGCGATCTTGTCGAGGATGTAGACGGCCTGACCGGCCGGATCGCCGGGGCAAACAACCTCGCCGGCGCCGTTGGTCGCCGTCGTCCCGCTGACCAGGACGCGATCCTTGATGCGAACCGCCCGGCTATAGCCGCAGATCGGCTCCCAGACACTGCCGGAATCGATGCGCAGCCGGTCGGGCCGGCCATCGACCGCCACCGCCTGATAGACCTTCGGCACGCTGTCGAGATGATGGCTGAGATCGCCCGACGCGGTCAGGAAAGGCGGCCGCCGGTATTCGTCGCCGCAGTCGCCGGGCAGCGGCGTCGATGCCGCGAGTGCCGCGTCGATCGTCGCCTTGTCCACCGCGTCGAAAGCGACGGAAAAGAGCTGGAGATTGTCGGCGCGATGCTCGCGTTCGCCAAGCCGGGCGCCAATGATCGTGGCGGCGACGGCCGGATGGTCCAGCACCCAGCGTGTGGCGACGTTCGGGATCGACACGCCATGCTTGCGGCCGACCCGATCGAGCGCGCCGAGGATCTTTTGCAGCACCGCCCACCCGCCGATCTCGTCGACGAAGCGCTTGTACTTCATCTTGCTCCAATCGGCGATGTCCGGCGCCGGTGGTTCCGGCTGGCCAAGCCAGCGCTCGGAGATCAGGCCACCGGCGAGCGTGCCATAGGCGAACAGCCGGATCCCATGCTCCAGGCAGAACGCGCTCATCTCCGCGGCCGCGCGTCGATCGAGCACCGAAAAGCTGATTTGGTTGGAGACGATCGGGATGCCGTGCTTCACCAGCACGCGCAGATGGGCGGTATCGAAATTGGTGACGCCGATATGGCGGATGAGGCCCTCGCTCCGCAATTCGGCGAGCCCCTTCGCAGCCTCCAGATAGGCGGTGTGCTCGAAGGTCCACCAATGGAATTGCAGCAGGTCGATGGTCGAGACGCCGAGCCGGTCGAGGCTGCGCCGCACGCCGGCGCGGACCACGTCGATCGTCATCGGGCCGGGGACCGGGCACCATTTGGTGAACACGGTCGGCCGGGTCGCCCCGGCCCGTTCGCCGGCGGCGACGCGTTGTAAAAGGCGGCCGCTGATCAGTTCGGCGCTGCCGTAGTGATCGGCCATGTCGAAGCTGTCGAACCCGGCGCGGGCATAGTCGAGCAGGGCGGTCGACGCGGCTTCCGGATCGAGCGTCTGGCCGTCGCGTTCCATATCGGCGACCTGCCACAGGCCGGTGACGATGCGGCTGATCTCCAGATCGGGGGCGAGCCGGAAGCGGTCGGGCGTGGTCGGTATCGTCATGCTGGTCTCCGCGGGCGGCAGGGGCCGCGGCGCGGCTGCCTCTTTGCTGGGGGGCGGACTATCTCCGACCGCACCGAGCGATTTTTAAAATGAGGGAGCGCCGGGAATCGGCACTCCCCTCCCGCGTCAATTGCCGATCTTGGTCTTCAGGGCGGCGACTTGGTCGGCGCTCATCTCGCCGGTGGTAACGACCTTGCCGTCGGTGATCTTCCACAGCCGGAACGGGCCGGTGATGTCGCCGTATTTGTCGAAGGTGACCGGCCCGATCACACCGTCATAGCGGATTGGCTTGCCCTGCTTCAGCAGCGCCAGGCCCTTGGTGAATTCCGCCTTGCCGGCATGGATGACCGTGCCCTTCGGGTCCTCGACCTTGAAGATCGCGTCGCGGATCGCGGTCGGGTCCTGGGAGCCCGCCGCGGCGATGGCGAGGCCGATGATCGCCCCGGCGTCATAGGAGCGATCCGCCGCCGGATTGGCCGGATCGATGGTCGAGAAGGCTTTG
>Ga0179596_10000158_pt1 | contig 46583 bp, 47 predicted proteins | sample CZODoug1_1_08_16_FD_155494 | JGI IMG/M metagenome (GOLD analysis project Ga0179596, IMG submission 155494) | Vadose zone soil fungal communities from Angelo Coast Range Reserve, California, USA - CZODoug1_1_08_16fungal (Illumina Assembly) | ecosystem: Environmental > Terrestrial > Soil > Vadose... | reverse complement strand
TGAGTTCGGGGACGAGTGGAAGATACCGTTTTCGTCAACCTGCGCCTGACCGACGGGGTGCCTGGTCTGCTCTGGGTCACGCAGGCGGCGCCGGGAAATTACGCCGGGCTCCGCCTGCGGCTGTTCGGCGAAAAGGGCGGGCTGGAATGGGACCAGGAATTCCCCGAGCAGCTCCGCCACACGCCACTCGGAGAACCAGAGCGGATCATCCACCGCGGCAGAGGCGCCGGCATGCTGCCAGAGGCCGAGCGGCTCGTCCACCTGCCGCGCGGCCATGGCGAGGCGCTGACCGACGCCTGGGCCAACCTCTATGCCGAGTTGGGGTTCGTGATCGCCGCTCGGCGAACGGGCGTAACTCTGCCCAAGGACCTCGTGCGCTACACCGATGCCGAGGAGGGTGCCGCCGGCGTTCGCTTTATCGAGGCTTGCGCCGACAGCAATGAGGCAGGCGGCAGTTGGGTCCCGTTGGAGCGCTGACCTGCCGCTGTTCCAAACCCGGCTTTCCGCAAGGCAAACCCTCACCTCTCGGCCGGATGGATGAATTTACGAATCGCAACAGACCCGGTCACGTAAACGTCCACCGCGATCAGCGCCACGCCTGGCGCGCAGCAAAGCCCACACAGAACCACCACGCCAGCCTGTCGACGCCGCCTATGGGTTCCTGATCTCCGAGCGGGAGACGATTCCCCCCTCAGGACCTGGTTCCTCCAGGAGAGGCCCGCAGGCTGACCTACCCGATGGTCACCAACCCAGAGGCGCCGCCGATCCGGCCCGAACGGCACGTCCCAAACCCAATCACCACCCTGCGAAGACGCCTCGTCGTCACGCTCCTCAGACGACGGCCGCGATGTCCCTGCTGCGGCCGAACAAACCGCGTATTAACCCCTTCCCAACAAATGTGACGCAGTAAGACTAAGACGTTCTGCTGCCTGGCGCTTGGGCAGGGGCGAGCGCCGCGTGTGCTCGCGGTTCTTGGCCGCGACGCGGTCTTTCACCAACGCGTGTCGGGCGATGTGCAGTTCCTTCATCTTATCGACGTCCATCTGCATCCGGCCGGGCGATCACACTCCAAAGCGATCGTGGAGCCGGCGCAGGAGATCGCCTCTCCGGCGCGGGCGCAACTCGTCGCAGTCGATAATCAGTTAGACCCCGGTCTCTAAGCCGCCGTATCCGCCCAAGGGGCGACAGACAAGCGCATCACCAGAAACTCGATGAGCGCGGTCACCCGCGGCGGCCGCATGCCGCCGGGCGGCGTCACAATGTTAAGCCTGATCGGCGGCAGCGACCATTCCTCCATCACGGCTTCGAGCCGGCCAGCGGCCAGATCCTGCCAGGTGATGAAATCGGGCTGGATCGCCAGCCCGAGGCCGGCCAGCACCGTCGCGGTCAACGCATCGGCATTGTTGGCCCTAAGCGGGCCGGTCGGTGCCACCACGGCCTCTTCGCCGGACCCGTGCAGGAAATGCCAGCGGTTACGCATCGGCAGATGGGCGTAACCCAGACAGACGTGGCTCTCCAACTCGCGCGGATGGCTGGGCCGGCCGCGGCTGTCGAGATAGCTCGGGGATCCGACCAGCCGGCGCTGGACTTGGCACAGCCGTCGCGTCTTCAGCGTTGAATCTGTTAGAGCCGCGATACGCAGCGCCAAGTCGAATCCGCCGTCGATCAGATCGACCATGTCGTCGCTCAGATGCAGATCGACCGACACGTCCGGATAGATGTCGAAAAAGGCTGGAAGAATCGGGGCGACATGGTCGATGCCGAACGACATGGGGGCCGCGAACCGGACCAACCCACGTGGGGTCGCCGATTGGGCGATGGCATCCAACTCGGCCGTGACGCCGGCGCTCAGAATGCGTTCGGCATTGATGGCGGCAGCCCGCCCGGCCTCGGTCAGCGATAGGCGGCGGGTCGTGCGGTGAAACAAGGACGAGCCGATGCGCTGCTCCAGCCGGGTCACCGCTTTGGACACGGTCGCCCTAGAGAACCCCAGCTCCGAGGCCGCGCGACCGAAGGATTGCCGTTCGGCGACCTTCGCAAAAATGGCCCAGGCTTCAAAATCCGGCAAGCTCGACATGGTCATTTCCAGAAACTAATATTTTCTATTATTTCTATTTTTGACGATACGCTCAAGGCTTATTTTCAGCCGGTCAGATCATCCAAGGGGCGAACGACGCCCGGGAGCGGAATTCCATCATGACCAGCACCGGCCTCCACCATGTCACTGCGATCAGCGGCCCGGCCCAGCGCAATCTCGATTTCTACACGCGTGTCCTGGGCCTGCGCCTCGTCGAGAAGACGGTCAATTTCGACGATCCGGGCTTTGCCTATGACGAGCCAGCGGCCTCGCTCGGCCAGGCGCTGAAACTGCCTTCATTTCTGGAATGCAGCCGGACGCAGATCGAAGCCGTGCTGCCGCAACTCGCCTAGAGAGCGATCCAGACAGGGGAGCCGCCATGTCGTCGCTAGCCTTGTCGTTCGACCACCGTTTCAAGCCGGCCACGCGGCCGGGCCTGCGTCCCCTCTTGCTGCTGCATGGCACCGGCGGAAACGAGACGGATCTTCTGCCACTGGGCGCGCTCGTCTCGTCCGGAGCGGCATTGCTGTCGCCGCGCGGCTCGGCCTTTCGCCTGGGCGGCACGCCGGTGCTGATCCTGTCCGGCACGCGCGATCCGATCGTGCCGGCGGCGAATGCGGCGCGGCTGGCCCGGATGCTGACCCAGGCCGGTGCCGACGCGCGGCATGAACCGCTGCCAACGGGGCATGGCCTGACCCAGGACGATGTCGTGCCGACCGGCGCCTGGCTTCGGTGACGCGGGCAGATTTAAGGAAATTCACCCCTCGTTTTGAATGGGGCGTCATTTCCACGCACCGCACCCTCCTGTCGAAATTGACCGAGAGCGGAGATGCAGCATGACACCCGCTGCCTCCGTCACCGAACCAATGTCCATGTCCTCCTCGACTTCCCCATGCGCCCTGGAATATCGGGACGTCCGCGTGGCGGCGCGCCACCAGCGGCTGTGGCGCGGCGTCACGGCGCTGCATCTCGACCTTCGGCCCGACGCGGCGTTCGAGGTCGGGATGACGACGCAGGCTCCTTATCTGCTGTTCACCATTGAGGCGCTCGGCGGCCAGGTTCTGGTCAGCCCGGAACGGTACCGCGCCCCGGTTCGCCAGGCGGGACCGTTGAGTGTTGTCCCGGCAGGAACCAACATCCTGGTCGGGGGTAGAGCCCGGCATTTCCGGCAGTTGGTGCTGCGGTTCGATCTGCAGAATGCCGCAGCCGGCGGAGACGCCATCGACCCGGCGACGGCGTTCCGGCCCCGCTTCATGTTCGCCGATCCGCGCCTGTCCAAGCTTTGCCTGCTGCTGGCGGACGAATGTATCAGCCCGGTCCCAATGGGCTCTCTTTACGGCGACAGCCTGATCCTGTCGCTACTGCTGGCACTATCAAGCAACACGACGGACGGCGGACGCTCGGCCGGCGGCTTGGCGCCCTGGCAGATGCGGCGCCTGGAGAGCTTCGTCGAGGCGCACTTGGGCGACGACCTGTCGCTCGACCGTCTCGCGCACGAGGCCGGCGTCTCGCGCTCCCATCTCGGGCGGGTATTCAAGCAGACGGTCGGGCAATCGCCGTTCGAATGGGTCCGTTGGCGACGGATCGAGCGCGCGAAGCAACTGCTGGCCGAGGGCCGGCTGCCGGTGGCTGAGATCGCGATCGCCACCGGCTTCGCGGATCAGGCGCACCTGACCCGGGCGTTCGGCCGGTTGGTCGGGGTTCCGCCCGGCGCCTGGCGGCGGAGCCAATGCCGGGCCGCCGCCGAGGACGTATTGAGCGCTGAGGTTCAAAACGGAGAAAAGCCGACAATCGAAGCAACCCGCTTTGTCGCATGACTCTCGGGACAGATCCGCCAACCCGATCCCAGGAGCAACAGATGTCAATCAAGGCGAGTCCCACCCCCGGCCGTGGTTTGATCGACCCCAAGAACCACCTGCTGATCATGATCGATTTCCAGTCGCAGATGTCTTTCGCGACCAAGTCGATCGACGCGGTCAATCTGCGCAACAACGCCGCCCTGGTCTCGCGCGCCGCGGCCGGCTTCGGCGTGCCGACCATCCTGACGACGGTTGCGGAAAAGACCTTCTCTGGCCCGATGTACGAGGAAATCACCTCGGCCTTTCCAGGCCAGGCGCTGATCGACCGGACCTCGATGAACACCTGGGAAGACGCCAACGTCATCGCCAAGGTCAATGAGATAGGTAGGGGCCGAATCGTGCTCGCCGGCCTCTGGACCTCGGTCTGTATCGTCGGACCGGCACTGTCGGCGATCGAGCAGGGCTTCGAGGTCTATGTCATCGCCGATGCCTGCGGCGACGTGTCGGACGAGGCGCATGAGCGCGCGATGGAGCGGATGATCCAGGCCGGCGCCCGGCCGATGACCGCCCTGCAATATCTGCTCGAACTGCAGCGCGATTGGGCGCGGACCGAGAGCTACGGCATGACCACCGGCATCGCCAAGCAGTTTGGCGGCGCTTATGGCCTGGGCATCCTCTATGCCACCGCCATGTTCCACGCCCACGAAGGCTGACGCCCGGTCCCCGACCGGCATGATCTGGAGGATCCGATGAAACTCTACCTGCTCTCGCTCGCCGCAGGACTGCTGGTCGGGGTGATCTACAGTCTCATCAACGTGCGCTCGCCAGCGCCACCCGTGGTGGCGCTGGTGGGATTGCTCGGCATCCTGTTGGGCGAGCAGATCCCGCCGATCGTGAAAGGCCTTTGGCTGAAGGCGCCGGCGGCGCAGTCCTGGCTGGATCAGATCAAGCCGCACATGTTCGGCCATTTGCCGAAGGGCCAAGCACCGTCGCCGCCCAGCGAAGGCTGAGCCCCAATCCCGAGGAGACTTCCCATGCCCGACGCCCCGGCGCCCGACCTCATTCTCCATCGCGGCCTGTTCACGACGCTCGATCGCGCGAACCCGACCGCGAGCGCCGTCGCGATCACGGCCGGCAAGTTCGCCGCCGTTGGCCGGGATGAAGAGGTCATGCCGCTGGCCGGTCCCTCGACCCGGGTCATCGACCTGAAGGGCAAGCGCGTGCTGCCTGGCCTGATCGACAATCACCTGCACATCATCCGCGGCGGACTGAACTTCAACATGGAACTGCGCTGGGACGGGGTGCGCAGCCTCGCCGTCGCCATGGACATGCTGAAGCGCCAGGTCGCGATCACACCGCCGCCGCAATGGGTCCGCGTCGTCGGCGGCTTCACCGAGCATCAGTTCGCCGAAAAGCGCCTGCCGACGATTGAAGAACTGAACGCCGTCGCGCCCGACACGCCGGTGTTCCTGCTGCATCTCTATGATCGGGCCCTGCTGAACGGCGCCGCCCTGCGCGCCGTCGGCTATGACAGGAATACGCCGGAGCCGCCGGGCGGATCGATCCTGCGCGACGGGAGCGGCAACCCGACCGGGATGCTGCTGGCCAAGCCCAATGCGGGGATTCTTTACTCGACCTTGGCCAAGGGACCGAAGCTGCCGTTCGACTATCAGGTCAACTCGACCCGGCATTTCATGCGCGAACTCAATCGGCTGGGCGTTACCGGCGCGATCGATGCCGGCGGCGGCTTTCAGAATTATCCGGACGATTACGCCGTGATCCAGCAACTGTCCGACGCGGGCCAGCTGACCATCCGGCTCGCCTATAATCTCTTCACCCAGAAGCCTAAGGGCGAGAAGGACGATTTCCTGAACTGGACCAAGACGTCCAAATATAAGCAGGGCACCGATTATTTCCGCCATAACGGCGCCGGCGAGATGCTGGTGTTCTCGGCCGCCGATTTCGAGGATTTCCGTCAGCCGCGCCCCGACATGGCGCCGGAGATGGAGGGCGAGCTGGAAGGCGTCGTCCGCACTCTGATCGAGAACCGTTGGCCCTGGCGCCTGCACGCGACCTATGACGAGACCATCAGCCGCGCGCTCGACGTGTTCGAGCGGGTCAACCAGGACATGCCGCTGCAGGGGCTGAACTGGTTCTTCGACCATGCCGAGACGATCTCGGACCGGTCGATCGACCGGATCGCGGCCTTGGGCGGTGGCATCGCGGTCCAGCATCGCATGGCGTACCAGGGCGAATATTTCGTCGCGCGTTACGGCCCGGGCGCCGCCGAGGCGACACCGCCGGTGGCGAGGATGCTGGACAACGGCGTCAAGGTCTCGGCCGGCACGGATGCGACCCGGGTCGCGTCCTACAACCCCTGGGTCTCGCTCGCTTGGCTGATCACCGGCCGCACCGTCGGCGGCCTGCGTATCACGCCGCAGCGCAATTGCCTCGACCGGGAGACGGCGCTCAGGATGTGGACCGAGAACGTCACGTGGTTCTCCAATGAGGAGGGCAAGAAGGGCCGGATCGAGGCCGGTCAATTCGCCGATCTGGTCGTGCCCGACCGCGATTTCTTCGCCTGTGCCGAAGATGCCATTGCCGATACCAGCGCGCTGCTGACCATGGTCGGTGGCAAGATCGTCTGGGGAGTCGGCGATTTCGCGACGCTCGACCAGAACCCGGTGCCGCCGGCCATGCCCGACTGGTCACCGGTGCGCAGCTTCGGCGGCTATGCCGCTTGGGGCGAGCAGCCTCAGGCGAACCTGCAGCGACAAGCGGCGCAGGCGTGCGGCTGCGTCCATAGCTGTGGCGTCCATGGCCATGATCATGCGACAGCCTGGTCGAGCAAGCTGCCAATCTCGGACCTCAAGGGCTTCTGGGGCGCGCTCGGCTGCGCCTGCTGGGCGGTCTGACATGACCCGTAACCCCGCTTGGATCGACGTCGTTCTGGACAGCCCCTGGCTCTGGCCGCTGGCTCGGCTCGGCCTGTGTTCGGCCTATCTGCTGGGCGGCATTGTTAAACTGGCCGATTTCCCGGCCGCGGCGGCGGAACAGGCGCATTTCGGCCTCGATCCCGGCTGGCTCTGGGCGGCGGCGGCCATCGTCATCGAGTTGGGCGGGTCGATCCTGGTGATCGCCGGCCGACTGGTCTGGCTCGGCGCTGGCGGGCTGGCTGTGCTGACGGCGATCGCGACCCTAGTCGCCAATCCGTTCTGGTCGGCCGAAGGCCCGGAGCGCGCCATGGTCCTTAACGGCTTCTTCGAGCATCTGGGCCTGATCGCGGGCTTGGTCCTCGTCACCCTCTTCGCCCATCGCCGGCCGTCCGGCCCCAGCACCTGATCGATCTTCTGGAGGTCTCCATGCGTTTCCTTACCCGGCTCACCGCGGCCTCGGTCCTGCTGGGCGGTCTTGCGACCCTGCCGGCCGTCGCCGCAGTCCCCGTCGCGGTCGCGGTCGCCCCGCAATACGACACAACCCACGTTTATGTGGCACCGGAGGATTTCGACAGCTTCGTGGGCAGCCTGGTCGCCACCTTCGGCGGCACCACGACCAAGCAGGGCGTGTTCACGGTGACGCCGACGCCCAGCCTGACCATGTCGCAACTGGTTTTGACCCCCGCCGGCAGCGTATCGGTGTTCGGCTTCAAGACGCCGGTGCCGGCACCGTTCGGGGCGGAGCGGACCGGCTATCTGGTCACCGACATGGATGCGGCGGTCAGGGCCGCGCGCGCGACTGGGGCCGACGTGATTGTGGCGGCCTTCCCCGATCCGATCGGCCGCGACGCGATCATCCAATGGCCGGGCGGCATCAATACCCAGATCTATTGGCACACGACGCCGCCGGCCTATCCGGCGCTGCAGACCGTGCCGGAGAACCGGGTCTATGTCTCGCCTGACCGGGCCGGCGCCTTCATCAAAAGCTTCCTGGCATTTTCTCACGGCAAGATCGTGCTCGATCAGCCGCAGGCACCGGGCATCGGCATCGGGCGGCCAAGCGATACCTACCGCCACGTCGCCATCACGTCCGCCTTCGGCAAGATGGCCGTCTTCGTGACCGACGGGCATCTGCCCTATCCCCATGGCCGCGAAATGACCGGCTATGAAGTGCCGGATCTGGCCGCGACGCTCGACAAGGCCAAGGCCGCTGGCGTCGAGATCCTGGTGCCGCCTTATGCGGTCGGCACGCGGATGGAAGCGATGGTGAAATTCCCCGGCGGCTACATCGCCGAGATCCATGGTCCATGAGGGCCGATCTCGCGGCGGTGATCGCGTTGAGCGCGATCGCCGCCGGTTTTGCTGCCCGCGCCGCCGACGATCCTGCCGCCCCGGCTTCGCCGCCGACGCGTCCGGCGATCGCCTTCAATCGCTGGCAGGAGGATTGGTCGGTGCTGGCCGACCCGGCGCTCAGGACCGAGCCGCTCGACGAACTCAAATACATACCGCTTGGGTCCGACCCGAAAACCTATCTTTCGCTGGGCCTCAATTTTCGCGAGCGTTACGAGCAGAATAATGCCACCGGCTTCGGTACCCGAGGCTCGCCGGCGGCGAATTACGTGATCAGTCGGCTTGAGACCCATGCCGATCTTCATCTCGGGCACCAATTCCAGCTGTTCACTCAGTTCGAAAGCGAATTCGCGCCGGGCAAGGAACGGCTGGCACCGGTCGACGAGAACCGGCTCGATCTCGAACAGGCGTTCGCCGCCTATTCCGTCTCGGTCGATGACGGGTTGCTGCGCCTGCGCCTGGGTCGCCAGGAGATGGGCTTCGATCTGCAGCGCTTCGTCGCGGTCCGGGACGGTCCGAACGTTCGGCAGGCGTTCGACGCAGCCTGGGCGGACTATGAAACCGGCCCCTGGCGACTGATCGGCTTCTATAGCCAGCCGGTCCAGAACCGGAATCTGCGTGCCTTCGACGACTACAGCAACGGCCACCTCACCTACGGCGGCATCCGCTTGGAACGCAAGGATATCGGGCCTGGACAGTTGTCGGCCTATTACTCCCAGTACAGGCAGGATGGCGCGCGTTTCCTGACGGTTCAGGGCAACGAACGGCGCGACATCTTCGATCTGCGCTATGCCGGTGGGTGGGATGGCTGGGACTGGGATCTGGAGGCCATGGGTCAGACGGGGCAGATCGGTCGCCAGTCGATCCGGGCCTGGGCGTTCGGCAATCTTGCCGGCTATAGCTGGCCCGCGGCGTTCTGGTCGCCGCGGCTGGGGCTGCAGTTCGATGGAGCGTCGGGCGACAGCCATCCGAACGACGGCGTGCTCGAGACTTTCAATCCGCTGTTTCCGAACGGCTATTACGTCACGCTGTCGGGATATACCGGCTACGTGAATTTCATCCACCTGAAGCCGTCCGTAACGCTGCATCCGCTGCCGTCCGTGACGATTCTGGCCGCCCTCGGCGCGCAATGGCGTCAGACAACGGCGGACGCGGTCTATACCCAGCCCAACATCCCCATCGCCGGAACCGCGGGCAAGGCGGGCAGTTACACCGGCACCTATGGGCAGTTTCGGCTGGATTGGCGGGCGACATCGCATGTCTCGACCGCGGTCGAGGCGGTGCATTTTGCCGTCAGCGACGCCATTCGCCGGGCCGGCGGCCACGATTCCGACTATCTTGGCGTGGAAATCAAGTACGGCTGGTAAAACCGCAGACCTCAAGGACCTCGGATGAAACTGACCCTGCCGCCACTGCTCAGTCTCAACGCCGGCTATGTCGATACCGCCGGCTTCCTGGCATTGCAGGGCCTGTTCACCGCCCATGTCACGGGAAATTTCGTGACGCTGGGCGCTGCCCTGGTGTTGGGCACGAGCGGGGTGATCGCGAAACTGTCGGCTCTGCCGGTGTTCTGCCTGGTCGTGGCGCTGACCCGGCTGGCGAGCCGCGCGCTGTTCGTCCGGGGGTTGCCGGCCCTGCGCCTGCTGCTGGGCGTCAAACTGCTGCTGTTGACGCTGGGGGCAGCCATGGCCTTGCATTTCGGCCCCTTCACCGATGGCGACGCCCGGGCCGCGCTTGGGACCGGCATGGTGCTGGTCGCGGCCATGGCGATCCAGAACAGCGTGCACCGTATCCATCTGGGCAGCGCCCCGCCGACAACACTGATGACCGGCAGCACGACCCAGATCATGATCGATCTGGCCGATCTGGCGGTAGGCTTGCCGGCTGAGAAGAGATCGCTGGTGCGGGGCCGCCTAGTCCGCGCCGCAGCCAACGTCGGCGCCTTCGCCCTCGGCTGCGCCGCAGCGGCACTCGCCTATACTGAATTCGGCGTCTGGTGCTTCGTCGTGCCGCCGGTCTTGGCCCTGCTGGCGTTGCTGCTGCCGATCGTCGAGTACGAAAACCCGGTGTGACGGCGGGTCGCAGGCTTTCGAGCACCCGAGCGGCGGCAATCGAGACCGCGATCCCGCACTCGTGCCACGATCATCGTTCGAGCCCCTCGGGCACCACCCAGCCCCGTTCCCAGTATGCTTCCACGATGACTTGCGGCATGGCGTCGGGTTGGGGCGAGCGATCGTCGAAGCGGCGACTCATGATGATCGGGGTACGCATCCGGCCAAGGCCGCCTTCCCCGCCCACCTCATTTCGCCGAGCCTGATCGGATCGTTGATCAGGTGAGGATGAGAGGTGTCCACAAAGTCGGTTATGGACACAAGTGCGACTGGGCGGCGACGTAACCGCTCGTGGCCGGAGGCGCTGAAGCGGGAGATCGTCGAGACCGCGCTGGCCCCTGGCGCGTCGGTTTCGGTGGTTGCACGGCGCTACGACGTGAACGCGAACCAGGTGTGCTTCCGCGCGTATTTTGGCGATTACCGGCGGTAGCTGTTCTTCATCGACGGCGGCGGTCTGCCGCTCAAGGCCGTTCTGGAGCCGATCGACATCCTCGGCGAGAAGATTCTCCCGACGTTGCGCAAGGAATTCGCGGCCGGCCGCTGCCTCGGCCTAAACCGGCTAGGCCTAGTCAGCGGCCGTTTGGTGACGAGGCCTCACGACCAACGATGCTTGCGATTGGCCGAACAGCAGGCCTCAGAGCAGGTCGCATGAAGCAGCGGACACGACAAGTTCTTGACCATAGCACTGCCAATTCGGTCCACTTCCGCGTCACCCTACTCGAGCCCTTCAGCCGCGAGCGCACGTTGGACCGCGGGGCGGGCCTTCATCGATTGGAAATGCCGCTGGCAGTTCGCCGGCAACGCGATCTTGACCCGCTCGACCGCCCAGTACTCGACGTAGAACAGCGCCGCGTCCGCGATCGAATAGGACCCGCCCAGATAGGGTCGGTCGCCCAGCCGCTCGCTGATGAGGGCAAAGGCCGCCTCGACGATTTCGCGGCCCTGAGCCACCACCGTCGCGCCGTCCGACGCCGTGGGGCTGTAGCGCTCGGGCCGGAAGATGCGGGAGAACCCCTGCATATGCACCGTCGCGACGACATAGTCCGTCATCTCCAGGGCCCGGACGCGCCCATCGGCATCCTCGGGCAGCAGCTTCACCGCGGGATGGGTCAGCCCCAGCCACAGAGCGATCGCGGGGAATTCCGTCAGCACCGAGCCGTCATCCCGCACGAGTGTCGGGACCTTCGACTTCGGATTGATCGCCTTGAACGCAGCGCCGTACTGTTCCTTCTCCGCGAAGCTAACTTTGTGGACCTCGTACGGCTCTGCAATCTCCTCGAGCAGGATGTGGATGCCGAGGGCGCAGGTGCCGGGAGCACAATAGAGCTTCATTGGGGAATCTCCGGATTGAGGGGGCTAGAGAGTGGCCAGGGACGAGGTAACTCGCCTGCCATTGCCGTAGAGCCATTCGAGGTTCGAGCAGAACCGATCGGTGTCGAGCCCGCGCATCATATGATCGCGTAGCCGGGCATGCACGCCGGCCGGATGATACACGTGCCGGCCCAACTCGCGGGATTGCAGCTGGACCCGCGCGGTGCGTAGCAGGCGCGCCGCGTTGTAGGCGCCGAGCGCTTGCCGCAGGTCGGATTTCCGGTCGGCCAGCGTGTTGGCGAGGCAGACCGCGTCCTCGAGCGCCATGCAGGCGCCCTGGGCGAAATATTGCAGCATCGGGTGCGCCGCGTCGCCCAAGAGGACGGTGTGGCCATCGACCCAGCGATCGACCGGCTCCCGGTCGCAGATCACCCACGCCTTCCAGTCGCGGCCGTGCTCGATGATGGCCCGGGCGCGCGGATGGATGCCCGCGAAGCCGGCCATGACCTCGTCATGGGTCACCGGCTTGCCGGCAACGAACTCGGTCGCGTCGTTGTGGGTCGTGATCGCGAGGTTGAACAGCTTCCAGCCCTGCAGGGGATAGTGCACGAGATGGCACTTGGCGCCGGCCCAGAGGGTGGCCGCGTTCCAGCGCAGGTCTTCGGGCATTTGTTCGACCGGAATGACGGAGCGGTAGGTCGTATGTCCCTCGATCCGGGGCGCGCCGTCGCCGATCATCTGCGCCCGGATCGCCGAGCGCAGCCCGTCGGCACCGACGAGAATGCTGCCCGCGACCCGCTCGCCCGACCGCAGGACGGCGGCGGCGCCACCGTCGATCGCCTCGTAGCCGATCACGTCGCAGCCGGTCCTGAGCTCAACCGCGGGCTCCCGCTCGCACGCGGCGACGAAGGCGCCATGGAGCTCGCCGCGATGCACCACGGCATAAGGGTTGCCGAACCGTTCGCGAAATGCGCCGGTCACGTCGACATGGGTGATTTCCTCGCCGGAAATCGCATCCATCAGACGCAGCTTGTCGATGAAGACCGCCTTCGAGCGGGCGATCTCGCCGATCTTGAGACTGTCCAGGGCGTGGAACGCGTTGGGCCCCAGCTGGATGCCGGCGCCGACCTCCTCGAACTTGCCCGCCCGTTCGAGAACCGTGACGGCAAAGCCCTTGTGCGCGAGGGCGAGTGCCGCGGCGAGGCCGCCTATGCCACCGCCGGCGACGACGATCCGTTCTTTCTCCACGTCCCTTCCTCCATGATGATTGCTTATTCCCGCCGCTTCTTCGCACCGGGCTTCGGTTCCCCGCTTGGGCGCGGGCTGACCGGAAACTTCTTCCCTGCCGTCGCGATCAGTGCATCGATCTCGCCGCGCTCGATCTCGGTTTCGAGCTGATCGAGATTGTCGTAGAGCTGCTTCAGGGTCGACTTGAGCGACAGGGCCTCGGCCGGGCTCAGGCTGCTCGTCACGACGTCTTCGTAATGGGCCGCAACCGGCATGAACCGATCGGCGAGCACCCGGCCTTCAGGCGTGAGCGTCACCTGCAGGCTGCGTTGGTCGTTCTCCGGCCTCTGGCGCAGCAGGATGCCGCGTTTGTGCATGCCGGCGACGATCCGCGACAGGGTGGAGAGATCCGTCGAGGTCAGGGCCGCGAGCTCGCTCAGCTTCAGCGGCCGCCCCTCTTCTGCAAGCGCGGCCAGCACGCGGTACATCTGCAGCGACAGGCCCTCTTGCTTGATGACCTGGGCGAACAGATCGCCCATCCGGATGCCGAGGCGCGCCATCAGATACGGGAAGGAATTCGACAATCGATACATGCGCTTGGCTCCGGACGGCAGATAACCGTCCAGGCTTACCACGCATCGCGTCGACCACAACTCTTGCATAAGCATCACTTGCATTTACAATATTACCATTGACAAGTTATCGACCAAAAGCTCTGATGCTGTCAAGCAGGCAAAATGGCGATGGGAAGCAAAACGATGGACGGCAAAGTGGCGCTCGAGGAGCATTTCGCGCTGACGGAAACCCTGTCGGACAGTGCCCGGTTTGCGCCTGAGGCCGATTGGCCTGAACTGAAGGCGCGGCTGCTCGACATCCAGGACAGACGCCTGCGCGAGATGGATGCGCACGGCATCGAGATGATGCTGCTGTCGCTCAATGCCCCGACGGTCCAGGCCGTCACGGCACTGGGGGCCGCGGTCGAACTCGCCCAGCGCGCCAATGATTTCCTGGCCGAGCAGGTGCAGCGCCGGCCGGAACGGTTCCAGGGCTTCGCCGCCCTGCCGATGCAGGACCCGGAAGCGGCGACGCAAGAGCTCATCCGCTGCGTGACGGAACTCGGCTTCCGCGGCGCGCTCGTCAACGGCTTCAGCGACGCGGATGGCGAGCGCCAAGCGATCTACTACGATGCAAAATCGTTCTGGCCGTTCTGGGCGGAGCTGGAACGGCTCGACGTGCCGTTCTACCTGCATCCGCGCAACCCGCGACCCGAGGACGCGCCGATCTACGACGGGCACCCGTGGCTGCTCGGCCCGACCTGGGCCTTCGGCCAGGAAACGGCGGTTCATGCGCTGCGGCTCATGGGCTCCGGCCTGTTCGACGCCCATCCGAAAATCCAGGTCGTCATCGGTCACATGGGCGAAGGATTGCCCTACTCGCTCTGGCGCATCGACAACCGCAACAAATGGATGAGCGAACAGAACCGCTATCCGGCCAAGCGCAAGATCGCCGACTACTTCCGGGAAAATTTCTACATCACGACGTCGGGCAACTTCCGGACCCAGACCCTGATCGACGCGATGTTGGAGATCGGCGCCGACCGGATCCTGTTCTCGGCCGACTGGCCGTTCGAGAACATCGACCATGCGTCGGACTGGTTCGACACAACGGCGATCGCCGAAGCCGACCGGCTGAAGATCGGGCGCACGAACGCCCGCTCGTTGTTCAAGCTCGACACTGCGGCCCAATAAGCCCGCGACCAAGCGGGCAAATGGACGAAACCGGGAGGAAACTATGGCGATCGCATCGGAGATCGACGTGCCTGAGGAACTGGCAGCAGCACGCCTCGGCCCGTTCCACAAGACGCTGGGCGTGCTCATCACGCTCGTCACCTTGTTCGACGGCTACGACACGTTCAATCCGGCCTACGTCATCCACTATGTGATGAAGCCATGGGGCCTGTCGCCGGGGCAGGCCGGCCTGCTCGTCAGCTTCGGCCTGATGGGCTTCCTGGTCGGCGCGATCGCCCAAGGGATGATCGCGGACCGGATCGGCCGACGCGTGACGCTGCTCGGCGGCCTGTGGATCGTGAATGTCTTCACCCTCGCGACGGCGCTCTTTGGCGACAGCTTCTGGAGCTTCTGCGGGCTGCGCTTTCTCACCGGTCTCGGCCTGGGCGTGCTGCTGCCGCTCGCCACGACCTACATCAACGAGCTGGCGCCGCGCCGGATCAGCAACAGCTTCTCGCTGTGGGGTGTCACGCTCGGCTGGTCCTTGGGCGGCGTGCTGGCCGGCCTCGCCGGCGTGTTCCTGACGCCCGTCTACGGCTGGCAAGCGCTGTATTATGTCGGCGCCCTATCCTTGCCGCTCACCCTGGTGATCCAGCGCGTGCTGCCGGAAAGCCCGCGCTTTCTCGCCGCGCGCGGCCGATCGAGCGAGCTCCGTAGGCTGCTCGGCCGCCTCCGGCCCGAACGCCGGTCGCTCTACGAGGGCGCCACCTTCGTCTCGCATGAGGCCGTGGCATCGGGCAACCCGATCGCCATCCTAGTGAGCGCACGCTACCGGCACACGTCGGCGGCCATCTGGCTCACCGCCTTCATGAGCCTGTTCGCGATCTTCGGCCTCACCGGCTGGATCCCGACGGTGATGATGCAACGGGGCGAATCGTTTGCAGCATCGTTCGGATTCGGTGCGTTGATGCAGGCGATGTCGTTCGTCGGCGGGCTGACGCTCGCGACGCTCGCCGATAGGCCGAATGCACGCGCGCCGCGCTATCTGGCGATCTGGTGGTCGGCCGGCGCCCTTGCCGTCGTCAGCCTCGTCATCGTCGGCGGGCACGCTCTGAATCTGATCATCGTGGCTCTCGCCGGCTTCTGCATCGTCGGCGCCCAGCACGTGCTGAACAACGTCACGGCCAGCGCCTATGGGACCGACGTGCGGGCGAGCGGCGTCGGCATGATGCTGGGCGTCGGCCGGATCGGCGCCATCCTCGGCCCGTTCGTCGCCGGGCTGTTGCAGCAGGAGACCGGTGGACCGGACGCGGTGTTCTGGGCGATCGGCGCCGCCGCGCTCGTGGCCGCGCTCACGATCTCGTCGCTCGGCATAAGGCGTGCCGAGGCCGCGACCGACGCCGAAGCGGCGACGGCGGTCTAGCCATGGAGCCTTTCGTCTATAACGCGACAGCCGTCCGCGTCGTCTTCGGCACCGGCACTCGGGCGACCCTGGCCGACGAGATCGTCCGGCTCGGCCGCAGCCGGGCGATGATCCTCGCGACGCCGCAGCAGGAGGCGGACGCCCGGGGATTGGGCGAAACGATCGGACCGCTGTTCGCCGGCCTCTTTCCGGGCGCCGTCATGCATACCCCGGTCGAGGTGACCGAGGCCGCCGTAGCCGCTGCCAAAGCGCTCGGGGCCGATTGCGTCGTGGCGCTCGGCGGCGGCTCGACCATCGGGCTCGGCAAGGCGATCGCGCTGCGCACCGACCTGCCGCAGATCGTCCTGCCGACGACCTATGCCGGATCGGAGGCGACCTCGATCCTGGGCCAGACCGCCGACGGCGCCAAGACGACCCTGCGCAGCCCGAAGGTGCTACCGGAGGTCATCCTCTATGACGTCGACCTGACCTTGACCCTGCCGCCCCGGCTGACGGCGGTCTCCGGATTGAACGCGATCGCCCACGCGGTCGAGGCGCTCTATGCCCCCGATCGGAACCCGGTCATCGCCATGATGGCGGAACAGGGCATCCGCTCGCTCGCCTCGGCACTGCCCCGCCTCGCGGCCGAGCCGCGCGACGCGCCGGCGCGGGCGGACGCGCTCTATGGCGCCTGGCTGTGCGGCACCTGCCTGAACGCGGTCGGCATGGGCCTGCACCACAAGCTGTGCCACACGCTCGGTGGGGCGTTCGGCCTGCCGCACGCCGAGACGCACACGATCATCCTGCCCCACGCGGCGCGCTATAACGCACCGGCGGCGCCGGATGCGATGAAACGGGTCGCTCGCGCGCTCGGCGCCGACGACGACGCGCCACAGGCTCTGTTCGATCTGGCGCAGCGGCTGGGCGCGCCGACGGACCTCAGGTCCCTCGGCCTGAGAGAGACCGACCTCGACAAGGCCGCGGCCCTCGCGGTCGCGATGCCTTACCCCAATCCCCGGCCGCTCACCGAACCGGCGATCCGAGCCTTGCTCGGCGACGCCTTTCATGGCGTGCGGCCCTCCAAGGCGACCGATGCGGAGCATTGCCATGCGTGACTTCGACGAGACCAACATCACCGCCGCGGTGATCGAGCAATTCGGGGCCGCGACCGACCCGCGCCTGAAGCGGATCATGACCAGCCTCGTGCAGCACCTGCATGATTTCGTGCGTGACGTCGAGCCGACATTCGAGGAATGGTCCTTCGCCATCGACTACCTGACCAGGACCGGCCAGACCTGTACCGACAAGCGCCAGGAATTCATCCTGCTGTCCGACACGCTCGGCCTCTCGATGCTGGTCGACGCGGTCAACCACCGCATGCCGGAAGGCGCCACCGAGACGACCGTGCTGGGTCCGTTCTATGTGGACGGGCCGCCGGACCTGCCGCTCGGCGCCGATATCTCCGGCGGGATGGCCGGCGAGCCCCTGCTGGTCGAGGGCATGGTCTCATCGAGCGACGGCACGCCGCTCGCGGGTGCTGTCGTCGATATCTGGCAGGCCGACGATGATGGCTACTACGATGTGCAGCGGCCCGAGCTCGACGGCGCGCTGTTGCGCGCCCGGTTCCGGACCGACGGAGTGGGCCGGTTCCGGTTCCGCTCCATCATGCCGGCCTACTACCCGATCCCGCACGACGGTCCGGTCGGCCAGATGCTCGCGGCGACCAAGCGTCATCCGAACCGCCCGGCGCACGTGCATTTCATGATCGCGGCCCCCGATCACGAGACGCTCATCACGCATATCTTCGCCGCCGACAGTCCCTATCTCGATTCCGATGCGGTGTTCGGCGTCAAGAACAGCCTGATCGTTGAGTTCGTCCGTCGCCCGGCTGGCGACGCCGCCGAGCACGACCACCGGCACCTCACCTACGAATTCGGGTTGAAGCGTCTCGACGGCAGATAATCCGGCTTCCTTCGTTCCGCCATGGAGAGTGGAGAAAATGACGACATCGGAAAATCTCGTCGACACGGCAGGCGCGCCGGCAGCGCGGGCATGGATGCTGCTGATCGCTCGCGTGCTGCTGGCGCCGCTGTTCCTCTATAGCGGCACGAGCAAGGTACTCGCGTTCGGCTATATGGCGTCCCGACTTCCCGGCGGCGCGGAAGGGCTTGGCGCGCTGCTGACGGCCGGATCGATCGCGGTCGAACTCGGCTGCGGCCTCGCTCTCCTCCTCGGCGTGTTCGTGCGCCCGGCGGCGGCGATCCTGATCGCGTTCACTATCGCCGCCACGCTCATGTTTCATAATTTCTGGGCGGTGCCCGAGGCGCAGGTGACGGCTCAGACGATCAATTTCCTGAAGAACCTGGGCCTGATCGGGCTCATGGGGCTAATCGCTTCGTTCGGTGCAGGTCCTTGGTCGTTGCAGGCAGCGCTCTCTAGAATGATGACCGATGAGCCCAGTCGCGCAATCCGATGAACGTGATCCTCCACGGACTGTCGATCAGCTGTTCCAGGCATAGCAGCAGTGGTCGATGGGCGCCCGATGCGGCGGCGTTGGAGATCTCCATCAGATGAAGCGCCATGGCCGCCATCGGTCGGCTCGTCCGTCAGCATGGAACTCGCGCCTTGGTCGCGATCCATCTGCCTTAGAAGAATTTTAGTCTCGCGCAATGTCGTCGGCGAGCATCCCAAGGAGCGCGCTCATCGCCGCCGCGATCTGGGCGCCATCTTCGGATTTGGTCGGCCGGGTAAGGACGAAGGGCCGTTCTCGACGGTGGGCCGCGTCCTCCCCGGGGCGGAGGGTCCACCAGCGTCCCGTCAGTTCCGAACCGCCCGCGCGATCGGCCGTAAACTGATCGACCAAGACGAAAAGGCGCCGTGTAGGCGCATCGGGTGCCGGATTGCCCTCCCGCAACGCGATATCTCGGTCCAGGATGCGGGGCACGAGCTGGTCGAGCGGTTCGGCCCAACGATCGAATTCCCGGATATCGATAGTCTGTGCGCCGGTCTGGACCATGAGTTGAGGGCGATCGATCGTGCCTGGCAGCCGGAGCTTCGCGACGGTCGTTCGCTCAGCGGGCCGCGTGGCCGAATTGGATGCAGAGGCGGGCTCGACCGAAAGCGTGAAGTAGCGGTTTTCGGGCGTCGTGCTGCAACCGACGAGCAGCGCCAGGGCCGCGGCCGGCAAGATGATCGGCTTCATCGCTTCGCTCCCGCGCTTTTGCCCTGAAGCAGGGATTCCGGGTGATTGTCGAGATAGTCGGTCAATGTGTGCAGCGACCTCGCGGCCTGCTTCAATTCGCTCAGCGTACCGGCGAGATCGCCGCCAGCATCGCCCTCGCTACCGAATGCATCGCCGGTGACGGCGAGTGTGGCGGTCGCCTGCTTCAAGGTCTGGTCGGCCGACCTGGAGACGGCCCGCAATCCCGTCAACAGGGGACCGACCTGGAGGCTGGCGTCGTGGGTCAGGCGGTCGAGATTGGCCAAGGCACCTTGGAGCGAATGGAGCGACTGCTTCACCGGTGGTGACGTGATCACCTGACCCAGCGAACTGACCGTGGACTGCAGGCTGCCGAGCAGGCCCTTGGCCGCGCGCATGATGGAATCGAGATCGTCGGACTCGCTGACCGGGATTTCGGGATAGAGCCCCCCCTCGATCATCGCCGCCGCAGGCGCATCGGGCAGAAAATCGAGCGAGATGATCTTCTGTCCGGTCAGCAAATTGCCAGATGCCAGACGGGCTCGCAGTCCCTTCGCGACGAAGCTCTTGAAGGCCGCATAGGACCGTTCCTCGAACCCGGCGTCGGAGGTATCCGTATGCAGCAGCCGGACCCGTTGCGGCTCCACCTCGAAGGACACCGGCACGGTCATCAGCCCGCTCGCCGCGTCATATTCCATATGCACGTCGGTGACTTCGCCAACCTGTATACCGCGCATGCGGACGATATTGCCGGCGGACAGCCCCTCGGCACTGCCGGTCAGATGCAAGAGAAACGGGATCTTGCGCGTGAACAGCGCATCGCGGGCTTGATGCTCGTCGCTGTAGAGCGTGAAGACGGATGCGGGTGGCGCGACCATCCCGAGCTCGCCCCCGCGGGGCACGTCGAAGGCGACGCCGCCGGCAAGGATCGCCTGCACGGATTCCGATTCGAAGCGCACGCCCTCGCTGCCGACATCGACAGTGATGCCGGACGCGTTCCAGAAGCGGCTGCCCTCATGGACGAGCTTGTCGTGGGGCGCCTGGACGAAAACCTGGACCGTGGCGCTGCCGTCGTCGTCGGATAGCTGATAGCCCAGCACCTCACCCACCCTGACCCCGTGGTAGGACACCGGTGCGCCCTGGCTGATCGAGCCCAGACGCGAGCCATGAAGGACGTATTTGGTCCCAGGCACGTCGGCGCTGACGACCGGCGGATCCTCAAGGGCCACGAACCGGCGGGCCGGTTCGCCGGGGCCGGGTTCCATTTCGATATAGGAGCCGGAGATCAGCGTGCCGAGGCCGGAGATCCCCGCCGCGGACAGGCGCGGTCGCACGACCCAGAAGCGCGTGCCCGCGCCCAGATGCAGCTCGGCATAGCGGTTCATACGGGCCTGAATCGTGACGGATGACAGGTCTGCACTGGGCTCGATGGCATCGACGGTGCCGAGCTCGATATCCCGATGCTTGATCTTGGTCTTGCCGACCTCCAGCCCTTCCGCACTTTGCAATGTAATCGCGATCAGGGGGCCGCGTTCCGACAGGGTTCGATAGCCGAGCCAACCGGCGGCGAGCAGTGCCACGATCGGCACGACCCAGACCAGGGGAAAGCGATGACGCTCGAGCGCCGCCGGATGAGGAGATTTATAATCAGGCATCATTGGCCCCTGCCGCGTCCCACATCAGTCTCGGATCGAAGCTTTCGGTCGCCAGCATGGTCACGAACACGACCGCACCGAAGGCGAGCACGCCCAGGCCCGGCTCGATCGTGGCGAGGTTGCCGAGTGTGACGAGGGCGGTCAGCAGGGCGGCGACGAAGATGTCGACGGAGGACCAGCGGCTGACCAGCTCGATCAGGCGGTAGAGCCGCGTGCGGTCGGCGAGGCGCGCGCTCGAAGCCCGGCGCGTCGAGATCAGCAGCCAGCACAGTCCCACCAATTTCAAAAGCGGGACGGCGACGCTGGCGGCGAAGACGATCAGGGCAAGGGGCCAATCGCTGCCGTTCATCAGTTCCAGAACACCGCCCATGATTGTGGCCGGGGCGCCGCGCCCGAAAGAGATAACGGTCAGGACGGGGAAGAGATTGGCCGGCAGGTACAGCACGAAGCCCGTAACGACCAGGGCTGCCGATCGATGCAGGCTGTCCGCCTTACGTCGATGCAGCCTTTCGTGGCAACGGCCACAATGAGTGGCGATCGATTGCACCAGCCCGCATTCCCGGCAGCCGATCCAGGTACATGGCGCCGGCGGCTCGTCCGAGCGATGGGGCGGGCTCACCAAATCCCAGAGCGCGTATCGGTCGATCGTCATGTCGAACGCGGCGAGCGCGACGACGAGCAGCCCCAGCGCCCAGAAGCCGATGCCGATCTCGATCGAGGCCAGATCGTGAAGCTTGGTCAAGGCGATGAGCGCGCCGATCAGAAATACGTCGAGCATGGCCCACGGCCCTATCCGCTGGGCGAAGCGCAGGAACGAGGCCAGATGATGGGGACGTCCAGTCCGGCGAAGCCGGAACAAGACATAGCCGAGAGTGGTGACCCGACCGAGCGGCGCCAAAATCGAGATGGCGAGCACGAACAGCGCAAGCGGGAGCAGATCATGGTCGGCGAGGCCGACGACGCCGGAGCCGAGGTGGACGCTTTGGCTGCGGCCGCCGACGTCGATCGCCATCAGCGGAAAGACATTCGCCAACAGGAACAGTACGAGCGCGGTCAGGGCCAGGGCCAGCGCCATGTCGTTGCGTGTCACGCCATGCCCGAACCCGGCTCGGCATCGATGGCAATGGCGCCCGTGGCCGACGGTCGGGGCCGGCAACGGCTGCAGCAAGCCGCAATCCGCGCATTCGACCCATTGGGTCTCTCGTCTTTCCGTTGCGGCGAAGGCATCCATTCGGGCGGTCATCGCGGATTGGATGCGTTTGCCGGGGGTGGGGCGAAGGCGATCCCCGCCGCGGCGAAGCGCTCGATGATTTCGTGAAGTGCGCGACGCTGTAGCTGAGCTGGCCGGACGGGTAGCGCGGTGAATTTGCACTGGATCATGATGGCGCCCTGAGTGACGTCCAGGACCCCTTGCATTTTCAGAGGTTGAATGAAGTCGGCGCCGATTTCGGGATCGTCGAGCAGTGACTGGCCCAACTGTTTCACCGTCTTGCCGACCAGGGCCAGATCGGTCGTCGGTGCGACGTGAAGATTGAATTTCACGATGGTCCAGTCACGGCTGCTGTTGGTCACCGCCAAGACCTGACCGAACGGGATCGTATGGATCTGGCCGTTCTGATGACGCAGGCGCAGCGAGCGGATCGAGATTGCCTCGACCGTCCCCTTGAGGCGCCCGGTGTCGATATATTCCCCCAGGCGGAAGGCATCATCGACGAGGAAGAACAGGCCCGCGATCACATCGCGGACCAACGCCTGCGCGCCGAAACCGAGAGCGATGCCGACGACGCCGGCGCCGGCCAGCAACGGCCCGATATCGACGCCCAGATCGCCGAGTGCGATCATCGCCCCCAGAAAGAAGATGGTGATGGCGAGCGTGTTGCGGATCAGGGGCAGCAGGGTCGCGAGCCGCGTCACCGCCGTCGCGGCGAGGGTCGGGTCCTCTCCCGGAGGGGCTCTTTGCGGCACCCTCTCGCCCAGAAAGCCATTGATCGCCGACCAGATCAGCCAAGCCGCCGCCAGTGTCGCCGCGGCCTTGAAGAGCGGCCGCAGAAGGGTTGCGGCAAGGCTGCCGGCCTCGGCATCCAGCAGGCTATACCCCCAGATGCCGGCGAGCCAGGCGAGGCCCCCGAACAGAATCAGGATATCGATGGCCCGGCTTGCCGTCGGTCGCCACCAAAGCGGTATCGTCGATCGCCGATAGTCGAAGATGAAGCGCCGCTTCGCCGCCCAGACGAGGGTCATGCCGACGATCGCCGACTGCGATGCCGTGGCCGCGATGGCCGCACGTGGGTTGTTTCCGACCGTATATTGCTCAACCGCCAGTAGAAATATGGCGATCGATAGGGCAATGGACAGCCAATGCCAGCTGAGGGCCGCGAGGCGACGCGGCCATCCCGGCGCCTCTCCGCCGGCGACGAGAATGCCGGCCGAAACCGGCGCCCGAAGCCGAATGAACATGACGATCTTGTAGGCCAAGGCGAGCAGTGCCAGACCAAAGCCCATCGCCACCGCCGTCTCGTCGTCGCCCAGGCGCCGGATCAACCAGAGCGCCACGACCAGCACCATCGCCAGCAGCAGATAGCCGCTGATCCAATGCACGATCCTATAGGCGCCCGGCCCGTCCAGCGGCAACGGTCGGGCCGCCGGAAGACCCGGCGCCGCCAGAAGCGTGAGAATCGCCATGGCGATCCGCCAGTCCCCCGCCGCGGCGGCAGCCCGATCGCCGGTCTCCGTCAGAAGCGCCGATCCGGCGCCGAGGAGGCCGGTGCCGACATGGACCACCAGCAAAAAGCCCGCGACGCCCAGGGCAAGGCAGAGCGCATGAGCGGCGAAGGCCTGCGGCAACGCTTGTTCGGGACGGACGCGCAGGCTGGGCATAAGCACGGCTGCGCCGCGCCGGATCAAAAATTCGGTGAAGAGCGCGCCTAACAAAACCGCCGCGAGGATCGGCCAAAAGCCCGGGGCGGCATGGCTCTCGCGCGCCAGGGCGTTGTTCCAGCGGACGGGCAGCGCCAGCAGCTCGGGTGCTGCCGAAGCCGCTTGCCGAAGACGGCCGATCACGCGCTGGACCAGCGGTGGTTCGGCCGCGGGCTGTAGCGGCCCCGGGGCCGCCATGGTCATGGCGCCGCGCGCTTGAAGACCCTCGACGAGCTGCGTCACCTCGCCGGCGGTCATCGACGATGGCAGCTGCAGCACGATCGAACTCGGGGCGGGCTGGGCAGCCTGCGCAACCCCGGCCAGCAGCGCGAAGACAGCCGCCCACGCGGCTTGTCTCAACCGGTTCTGCACGCCAGCACTCCCTCAATCAGTGTAAATCGTCGATGACCGGTCATCGCGGGGGGACGATCGCTCCCGTGGCGAAAGCCAGGGCGGCGGCGGCCGTGAAGACGTTGGCGTGCGCATCTTCCTTCTCGGACTGGGCTTGGCTCAGCGCCGTCTCGTCGTTGGCAAGGTCGGTGAAAGTGCCGACGCCATGGCGATAGGCATCGAGTGCCGCGTCGTAGGCCGTCTGCGCCGCGTCGGTGAGCGGGAGTGCCGCCGCATATTCGGCAAAGCTGGTCCGGAGCCCGTCATAGGCGTCGTTGACCTGCTGTACGGCCGTGTCCTGCGCCCGGTCCAACGAGGCGTGGGCCACGGCAATCTCGGAGCGGGCGGAGGCCACTTGCGCGTCGCGCGCGCCGCCGTCGAACAGCGGCAGGCTCAGCTTCAGCAGCACGTTGGCGCCCGGCTCGTTGACCGAGTAATAGCGGCTGCCCTGGGTACTGAGCGCGCCGATATTCTGATAGGCCTGGGCCTCCAGACCGACCGTCGGGTAATAGCTGGCGCGGGCGCTGATCAGCCCCGCCTCGGCCGCCCGCAGCTTGCCCAGGGTCGCGACGATGTCGGGCCGGTTGCCGAGCGCGTCACGGACGAACTGGTCGACATCGCCCGAAGGTGCTGGCGGCAACGTCTGTTCCGAGCTGTCCGAGGTTTCGACGTAGGTGCTGGGGGCAATGCCGACGCTGGCGATCAGGGCGGCATAGGCGCCGTGTTCGGCCCCGGTCGCGCGTTCCAGATTGAACCGGGCCTGGGCCACCTGCCGCCGCGCCTGGGCCAGTTCGACGACAGTCGCGAGGCCGTGGCCGCGCCGCGCCGCGGTCGCATCTTCGACGATCTGGGCGGCCTTGAGGGCCTGTTGCGCCACCCGCAGTCGGCCACGGGCGGCGCCCAACGCGAAATAGTCCCGGCTGACCTCGAAGATCAGTTTCTGGTGCACGCCGGTGAAGGCGACATTGGCGACGAAGGCGTTCGACCGTGCGGCCTGTTCGGCCCCGGCGCGCCGGCCGAAATCGAACAACAGCCATTTTGCCGTCAAGGCTGGAACGAGCTCGCGCGTGTCGCTGGTAAAATATCCCTGCGGAATGAGGGTGGTCGGCACCGGCAGCGGCGTATGCTGAAAGCCGCCGACGATCTCGGCGGAAATCTGCGGCACGTAGCTGGTCTCGACCAGGCCGACCGCGAGAGCCGCCTGCCGCGCCCTTTCCCAGGCTTCACGCGTCTCTGGATGATTGCGCTGTGCCAGATCGATCAGCGCGGACAGGTCGTAGCGACGCTTCGGATCGATCGGGACGGCATTGCCCCGGCCGGGCTCCGTCCGGTCGATGGTTGCCCAGCTGGATATCGCCGCTTCCGGAGGCGCGGCAGGGACGGTCGCGGCCTGTATCCCCGGCGCAGGCAGGGCGTCCCGCGAGGGCGGCAGATTCCAGGGCCGCGCCGGCGAGGCTGGTGCCAGTGCCAATTCGTCCGTGGCGCAGGCGGACAGCAGCAGCGCCACCAATGAAACGGCGCCCCGGCAAGTGCGCGACGGACCGACAAAGCTAAACCGCAACGGCATTCTCGATTTCCGACTGAAGAAACTGACGGGCCTCGACCGACGCGCGGAGAGAGGCCGGGGCATCGGCCAGGAGGGCGGCCGGTATCTCCAGCGGTGTCGGCGGCCTTGCCGTGGCGATCCCGGCCGCGACGTGGTCGGCACAGGCGGCCAGCCAGCCTGACGTCGCCCCATCGGCCTCCACGACCCATCCGACCGTTCCTGCGAGAGGCGGCTGGTCGACCACGGCGAAGGTGGCGCCGGCGAGACGATCCAGCGGCAGCGCGTAGCCGAAAGCCTCTCCGCGGCGGGCGGGCGCCGGCAGCATGCGCAGTTCGAAGGCGGCGAGGCCGGCATATTTGCGCGCATCCACGAGCGCCCGGACGACGGCAATCCGTGAGCCGGGCTTGAACGGGCCTGCTTCGGTAAGCAGTGCCGCCAGCATTCGCAGTGCCTTGGCCGTCGCCCCGCGCGCCCGATCGACCGCGCTGGTCGGCCAGAGCGTGCTGAACACCAGGGACATGAGGACATTGCCCAAGAGAATGCCGGCGACGCGATCCCGCAACACGGTCAGATCGGTCGAGGGGCCGTAATCCTGAAGTACGCCCATGAAGAAGGCGAAGGCGATCTGCATGCCGGCGTAGGACAGCAGGTCACTGCTGGTCGCAACCCAGCCGCAGAGCGCGGCGACGATCCCGATCAGCAGGCAGAGCTGACCGATATCGGTCATTTCCGGCAGCAGATAGACGATGCAGAGCGCGCCGGCGAGGCCGCCGATCGACGCCCCGGCCAGACGCAGCGTCAGCTTGTGCATGGTCTCGCCCAGGCTGCCGAGCGCCACGAAGAAGCAGGTCGTCACGGAGGTGCTGATGCCGGACCAGTCGAGCGCGTTGTAGATGACGTAGGCGGCCATGACCGCGATCGTCGTCTTGAGCGCAAACCGGGCATGATCGGGATTGGTGAAGGCATCCGGCGAAAGCAGCGTCTTCGGTCCCACCGGGGCGGCGGGGCCGGGTGCCGCCAGTCGGCGATCTATGCCCGCGGCCAGGCGGCCCAGGACCTCGGCCATGGCAATCACGACGGGCCGCGCCTCGGCAGAAAGCGACCCCAGCAGGGTCTCGGTCAGATGCGGCAGCGGCGGGACGGTTTCGCTGCCTGCATAGGCCGCGGCACAGAGCTCGCACGCCTCCGCAAGGGGCACGCACGCATCGGCCGGCGTGTCGGCCGGCAGCAGGGTTTGAAGCTCGCTGAGCTCCGCCAGCGCCTCGATCAGCGCGCCATCGAGCGCGGCCAGCGGCCGCAGGCTGTGGTCGAGCATGCCGGCGCGCTGGCGCAGTTCGGCGAGCTTCAGCGCCTTTTCCTGATGATAGCGGAGCGGTTCCGCGTCGCCGTGGCGCAGGGCGGTGGCCAGTGCCTGGAGCAGCTCCAGCGCCGCCCGCCGTGCAAGCCGCGCCGGATTCTCGCCGACCAGCAGGTTCATCAGAACCGTAACCGTGATCGGGATCATGACGACGACCCACAGCCACAGGACGAGCCGGGTCAGCGCTTCGAGGTTGGGGATTTTGTCGATCAGCGTTTGCGACAGCACCAGGACGAAACCGGCCAGAAAGGCGACCGGACCCAGCGCCATGGTGCGGACCAGGAACATGCCGATGAAGGTGCTGAGCGCCATTAGCGGCAGCCGCAACGCCGGCTCGGAAGCGTCGAGCGTGTAGAACAGCAGGGACAACGCGATGGCGATCGTGAATGCCAGGGCTGCGACGATACCGGTCAGCAGCGTGCTCGCCGCTTCATCGCGGCTGATCAAGAACACGGCATAGGCCATATAGGCCGGCAGTGGGATCTGGTAGAGCATCGCAATGGCTACGATCAGGCTGCAGCTCGCCGCGATCCGCGCGACCGCGGCGAGCCGGCCCGGCCGGGATGCCAGTTCTTGCCACAGGAAAGCGAGAAGCCCCCGGCTTGTTGCCGCGCCGGCGTCAGCGGGCATTGTCGTGCCGGACGAGGACGGAGACGGTGGCGCCGATGCGCATCGCCCCCTCCGGCGGATGATCGAGGCGGATACGAACCGGAAAGCGCTGGGCGACGACGACCCAGTTCAGCGTCCGGGCGACGGTTGGCAGCGTCGGGCCGCCGCCGTCTTCCGGGCGGACGCCCCAGCCGAGGCTCTCGACCGTGCCGGTGATCGGATGCGCACCGTCCGCCATCATCCAGACCGTCGCCGGATCGCCGGCGGCAATCCGCGGCAATTCGGTCTCCCGAAAATTGCCGACCGCGTACCAGTCATGGGCTTTGACGAGCGTGAACAGCGGATGGCCGGCCGCCGCATAGGCGCCCGCCGCGATATCGAGCCCGACCACCAGCCCGTCGAACGGCGCTCTAAGCGTCGCATTGCGAAGATCGCGCTCGGCGAGCGCCACGGTAGCTCCGGCGCCCGCCAGCTGGGCGGCAAGGCTTTCCGTATCGCCAACGGCTTCACGCGCCTGCTTGGCCTGCTGAGTCGCCGACAGCAGCGCTGCCTGGGCGGTGCGTTCGTTGGTCCTGGCCTCGTCGACCTGCTGCTCGGTCACATAGCCCTTGCCCAGCAGTGGTGCTAGCCGGCCGACCGTGTCGTGCGCGAAGGCGAGCTGGGAGCGGGCGCGCTCGATCTGGGTGGTGGCCGCATCGGCCCCAGACGACTGTGCCGAGACCTGGCGCGTCGTCAGGTCGATCTGCGCCTTGAGTGCTGCCACCTGAGCCCTGGCTTGACGCAGGCGAAGCTCGAACGGCTCCGGATCGATCTCGACCAGAATGTCGCCCGCGCGGACGGATTGATTGTCATGGGCCTTGAGTTCGACGATGCGACCGCTGACATCCGGTGCGAGGCCGGCACTGTCGGCGTAAAGAAAGGCATCATGTGTCCGCGGGCGACGGTCGATCCGATCGATCGTGTAGGCGCCGAGGACGCAGGCGCCGACGATGGCGACGACCGCGATGAGACGCCCCAACCAGGTCCGCATGGGCTGAGGACTCATTGCCATTCCGTCGAAGTTGAGAGGCTCAATCGAGCCATAGAAGCCAGGCCGCGAAAGCGAAGCCCGCGACGAGAGCCAGATAGACGACGAGCGGTGCCGGTAGGGCCTTATCCAGGCCGCCTGCGACGAAAAGGAGGCGGACGAACACGGTGGCGGCCACGCCAATCAGTGCGCATATCATCCAGGACGGAAAGTAGGAGCCGAGGATGGCTTGGGACGGCGCATCGCTGCACCCGGCAAGGACGATCGTCGACATCGCAACCCAAGGGGCGCGACACCGCATATGCCGCGTTCCGTCAATCTTCTGGCCCAGCAACCCTTCCTCCGCCGAATAGAAAGGGCCATGCCACGTAGGCGCCCGTCGGGGTTTATTGCACTATGTTAGAAGGAGTGAGATCGTATCGGTTATTGATTTGTATTCAGTAGTAGATGAATGAAATTCACGAATGGTAGATGAGAAACATGCGCAGAATTGACTTGAATCTGCTTCGCGTCTTTGAAGCCGTCTTGCAGCATCGCAGCGTCAGCGCTGCCGGCCGGGAGCTGGGCGTCACCGCATCCGCGGTCAGTCACGCGCTATCGCGGCTTCGGATGACGATGGGAGACGATCTATTCATTCCGGGCGATGCCGGGATGGAGCCGACCGCGCGCGCTCTCGAATTGGCGCCGGCGATCCGCGATGGGTTGGGTCGCATTGAGGCCGCCGTCAGCTCGAAACCTTTCATTCCGGCGCAATCGCACCGAACCTTTCGAATCGCCTTGTCGGACCACACCGCCGTGATGGTGTTGCCCCACGTCATCGGCCATCTCGCCAAGATCGCGCCCGAGATCAATTTCCGGATTTTCCCGTTCAACCGCATGGACGTCGTGCGTTATCTCGACGATGGGCGGGTCGATATGGTGATGGGCTGGTTCAGCGATCTTCCCGACCGGATGCGGCGGGTAAAGGTCGTCTCGGCCAGCGAGGCGATCGTGGTCCGTGCCGGCCACCCGCTGACCCAGGGGAAAATCACCAAGGAGCGTCTGTTCTCCTTTCCCTATGTCGTCGTCGAGTTGACCGGGACCGAAGATGAAGCGATCGACGGCTTCATCGACGATCGGGGTGTTTGGCGGCGCGTTTGGATCGAACGCCTTCTGATCGAAATGGGGGACGATAACGAGGGACTGGTCGGGCGCGTCGCGGTGTCCGTGCCGCATTTTGCAGCCGTGCCGCCGATCCTTTGTCAGACGGACATGGTGGCAACGCTGCCGCGGCGCTTAGCCCTTCAGGTCGCCCAGCATGCCCCGCTCGTCATCCTCGAGGATCTCCCCTACGAACCGCTGACGGTGCCGGTCGAATTGGTCTCGCACCAGCGTAGCGAGAAGGATACCGGGACGCAGTGGTTGATCAGCGAGTTCCTCCGCATCGCGCGGGAGAAATTTGGCCCCGAATAGCCGATGTCGGCGCGGATCCGGGAGCGCCAAAACGCGCATGAATATCGCTCAGCGGAATAGTGAAAATAAATCACTTCCGTTCGAGGCATTCGTCGATATCATAAATCCAATAGACAATATTATATTACTTTAGGAAAGTCTCCGCATATGTGGAGACGAAACTACTGTCAATGACAAAAGAGGTGACCGATGGACACCTCTTTTTTTACATACGATCGCGAGGACAGGAGCCAGATATGCTTGAGAAATCGGCTTGGCTCTGAATCAACGTGAGCCCGCGAGTTCACCGTACTTACACACCTCTATATCATCAAAGGTTTCCATGCCCGACGATTCCAAGCGTCATCGGCCTCAATCAGGCACGCGCAAGCTTGCCGGTCGTCCACCGTTCGAATGCATTGCTCTGCTGCTACAGGGCGGCGGCGCGCTCGGCGCCTATCAGGCCGGTGTCTATGAGGCTCTTGCCGAGGCCGATCTCCACCCAGACTGGGTCGCGGGTATATCGATCGGAGCCATCAATTCAGCCATCATCGCCGGCAATCCGCCGGCGGATCGGATCGCGAAGCTTCGTGCCTTTTGGGAGGGGGTTACGGCCAATCCCTTGCTCGACTGGATCAGTGCCGGTGGGATGGCGCAGGACGAGCGCATTCGCAAATTCTTCAACGAGGCCAGTGCCGCATCGACGCTGATGCGTGGTGCCGCCGGATTCTTCGGACTTCGGCAACCGGCACCTTGGCTTCACCCCGACGGAAATATCGGGGCGACGAGCTTTTATGACACCAAGACCCTGAAGGGAACGCTCGAAAATCTAATCGATTTCGATCGGCTGAATTCCGGCAAAACCCGTCTCAGCGTTGGTGCGGTCAATGTCCGCAGCGGCAATTTCGCCTATTTCGATACGTCGACCCACGAGATCCGGGCCGAACACATCATGGCCAGCGGCGCCCTACCGCCGGGCTTTCCGGCCGTCGAGATCGAGGGCGAGCATTATTGGGACGGCGGCCTGATCTCGAACACCCCGTTGGGATGGGTCGTCGATTGCACGCCCAGACAGGACACGCTGGCGATCCAGGTCGATCTCTGGAGCGCCCGAGGCGACTTTCCCGCCAATCTTGCCGAAGTGTCGACGCGGCAAAAGGAAATTCAGTACTCGAGTCGCACGCGTGCGGGCACCGACCATTTCAAAGAGATCCAGCGCATGCGCCGTGCGCTGGCAAGGCTACTGCAGAGGTTGCCTGCGGATCTTCAGGATAGCGACGAGGTAAAGTTGCTGCGCTCGGCCGCAGACCAGAAGGTCTACAACATCGTCCAGCTGATCTATCGCTCCAAGCACTATGAGGGCAACTCGAGAGACTACGAGTTCTCGCGCCTCACGATGCAGGAGCATTGGCGGTCGGGGTACCACGACGCGACGCGGACGTTGCGTCATCCCGAGGTGCTGGCTCGACCGGCAAACGGCGAGAGCGTCTTCACATTCGATCTGGCGGAAGACGGCCGCGAGTAGTCGCGGACGTTCGTGATTCATCTAAGCAGGTGGTGAAATGAAAGAAACGGAAGTGCGCGACCGCGCGTTCGCGATGCCATTGACGAGCCCGGCTTTTCCGCCAGGGCCCTATCGCTTCGTCAATCGGGAGTATCTGATCATCACCTATCGCACCGATCCGGTTAAGCTGCGGGCGCTGGTGCCCGAGCCGCTGGAAATCGACATCGATAATCCGCTGGTCAAATTCGAATTCATTCGGATGCCGGATTCGACCGGCTTCGGCGATTTTACCGAAAGCGGCCAGGTCATCCCGATTTCCTTTCAGGGGCGTCGCGGCGGCTATAGCCAATGCATGTTTCTCGACGATGAAGCGCCGCTCGCCGGCGGGCGCGAACTTTGGGGGTTCCCGAAGAAGCTCGCGCGGCCCGCGCTCCAGATCGAGAGCGATACGCTGCTCGGCACGCTCGATTATGGCTCGGTCCGTATCGCCACTGGCAGCATGGGCTACAAGCATCGCGCGGCGGACCTGCCCGCGGTCAAGGCATCGCTCGAGGCCCCCAATTTCCTCTTGAAAATCGTCCCCCACGTCGACGGTACGGCGCGGATCTGCGAGCTGGTCGAATACTATCTCGAAGACATAACCATCAAGGGCGCCTGGAATGGCCCCGCCGCCCTCAGCCTGATGCCGCATGCCCTGGCCCCTGTCGCTGAGCTGCCTGTGCTGGAGATCATGTCGTCGGTCCATATCCTGGCCGATCTGACGCTCGGCCTCGGCAAAGTGGTTCACGACTATCTGGATCCGATCCGCTGACCATCGCGAAAATCGTCCCGACGCCGGAAAGAGAACGGCCGGACATGAACCCAGAAAGCCGAAGAACAGGAGGCTGCGGTGCGCGGGTTCTTGACCGCGCCCGATCCGAGGTTGGCGGCAAGGCAATTCGTCGCGCTAGAGCGGGATGAAATCAGGTTAGATCTTATCCGGGATTGACGAGATAGTTGGAGCATTCTTGCAGAAGGCCTGTTCAAGCGTTGACGGAGGCGGGTCTTCGCACACGCAAAAACGTCATCCCGCCAAGGTTCAGTTTCGCCGCGGAATGGCTATATCCGCAACGCCATCGCGCGTAGTTACCGTTCGCCCTCAACCGCCCCCATCAGGAGATATCCATGACCAAGAGCGCCATCGTCACCGGCTCGACGAGCGGGATCGGGCTCGGGATCGCGACCTCGCTCGCGGCCGCCGGCTACAACATCATGCTGAACGGCTTCGGCGACGCGGCCGAGATCGAGAAGATCAAGACCGGGTTGGCCAAGACCCACGGCGTCAAGATCGCCTATTCCGCGGCCGACATGTCGAAGCCGGCCGAGATCCACAAGATGGTTGCCGACACGGTCGAGACGTTCGGCTCGATCGACGTGCTGGTCAATAATGCCGGCATCCAATACACGGCGCTGACCGAGGATTTCCCCGACGAGAAATGGGACGCGATCATCGCCATCAACCTGTCGGCGGCGTTCCATGCCTCGAAGGCGGCGCTGCCGTTCATGAAGAAGCAGAAATGGGGCCGCATCATCAGCATCGCCTCAGCCCACGGCCTGGTCGGCAGCCCGCAGAAGGTCGCCTATGTCGCGGCCAAGCACGGCATCGTCGGCATGACCAAGGTCATGGCGCTCGAAGCCGCCAACGACGGTGTCACCTGCAACGCCATCTGTCCGGGCTGGGTGCTGACCCCGCTGGTCGAGAAGCAGATCCAGGATCGCGCCCAGAAAAACGGCACGACGGTCCAGGCCGAAAAGGATGCGTTGCTGGGCGAGAAGCAGGCGATGCACAAGTTCACCACGCCAGAGCATCTGGGCGGGCTCGCCGTCTATCTCTGCTCGGACAATGCCGACACCACGACCGGCACTACGCTTTCCGTCGATGGCGGCTGGGTCGCCGAATAATTTGGAGGGGCAAAACCCCAGGCACGCAGGTGCCGTATGGGCAATCGGTCGAGCGACGAAATGGCGGAGTTGCTCACTTCCTACCGAGTCGACTCAAGCCTGACGCCCCCTCTTACAAGCCGAATTGGGGTCACGCTTCGGCGCCGATTCACAATGAATCGCCACAACCGCAGGAATCCAGGCTGCTCGGCTGCACTAATTCCCGTCGACGAACTGTTCGTTTCAGACTAGGGATCGAAACCCTAAAGATATCCACTGTCAAGCCAACACCGAGCGCCAGGGCTGTACTTTCTTCCGGTGGTGTGTCAGGCGTTTATCTCGCATTTGGAGCATTCGCCGTATTGGGGTTTCTCATCACATCCGTGGGGCCTTTTTAAAAACAGCCACAGCGAAACTGAGGCAAGACTGACACAGCCGAGATATGGCACTTGGGTTCCTAGGGGCGCCACCCCCGCGCGGCGCAAGGGATCGCGGATGCTCGGCCGGGACGGCATCACGACGCACCATCGTCAGCACAAGACGGCCCTGGGCGGAGGCTTACGAACCGCCGGAGGGATCGTGTGCCGGGGGTTCTGCAAATGCATTCAGGCGACAGCACCCAGATCGCGGCACCATGGGCGGACTATGCGCCGATCGCGATCACCGGATGTCCACACCATCACATCAGGCGGCTCCACATGACGGTGACGCTTACCCGCGCCGGTGGAAGTGCCTTGGAGCAGAAACGAAAAACCCCTGAAAGCTGAATGCTTTCAGGGGGCTTGATTTGGTTGCGGGGACCCGCAACATCCGATTCTTGCGATTAGTTGAGAGACTATACCAAAGCTAGCAGCTTGGCCGCGCCTAAACACCTAACCTCTGCTATGGGCCTATGCAGTCCGGCGGCTTTCGAGTTGCCACCGAGCGCTAGCGGACATTCGTTCATGCGCCACCGGACGGCCGTTCCTGCCTATTCGCTCCGCTCGACGCACCGACAACACTGCTCGCAAGCGGCCCTTCGTCCTATACCCCCCGAATCCTCGCTGCGGTGTCGCGGCGTACAGCCGATCTGACCTGTCGCGCGGCGCCATCCGGAGCCTCGCCAACTCACTCATGTCAGGACAGCGTATTCACCGATTGACTCGCGCCGTAACGCAGCCCATCGACGAGGAGAGCGACCATGCGCTCGGCGCGGCCGCGTCCGTCATTATGGGCCGACATGCACAGGCTCGCCACCGCGCCGAGAAGATCGTCGGCATCGACATCGGCGCGGACCTCACCGGCGGCAACCGCAGCCTCGAGAAGTCTGCGAAGGGCGGGCCGGAGTCGCTGGTCGAAGTAGCCCGGCAAGTTGTCGAACGCCGGATCTCCCGAGTGTAGAGCCTTGGCGAGCCCGCGCTTGGTTGCAACAAAGGCCGCGTATCGCTGCATCCAGTTCGCCAGCGCCTCGAAGGGCTCATGCTCGTCGGCAAGAATCGGTGCAATGTCGGCGCAGGCGTCCATTTCGCGGCGGAAGACGGCGGCAATCAGGTCCGAGCGCTGCGGGAAATGTCGGTAAAGGGTGCCGAGACCAACGCCGGCCTTCTCTGCAATCTCGCGCACCGGCGCGTCCACGCCCGAGGTTGCGAACACCGCCTTGGCCGCGTGAAGCAAGGCGTCGAGGCTGCGCTGCGCGTCGGTGCGCACGGGCCTGGACTTCACGGTCTCGCGCCCGGCGTCATCACCCTGCCCAGACGCCTTCCTGCTCATTTCCTAAATCTCCACTTGCAATACGGAACCATGTTCCGTATTTATCTGGAACGCCGTTCCGTTTGAGCCAACCTAGCGCGACCCGGCGGCGTTGACCACACGTCGATGCAAAAAAGGAGATGACGATGCAGGACAAACCCGTCGCCCTTGTCACCGGGGCCAATCAAGGAATCGGTCTTCAGATCGCCAAGGATCTCGTGGCACACGGCTTCGCCGTGCTGGTCGGGTCGCGTAATTTAGAGCGCGGCGAGGCTGCGGCCAAGGAGGTTGGTCCGGACGCTCACGCGCTTCAGCTCGACGTGACGGATCAGGCTTCGATCACCGTCGCGGCGGAGCGCGTCCGCAACGAATTTGGCCGCCTCGACGTGCTGATCCAGAACGCGGCAATCTCGAACACGAATAAGCGGCCCGGCCAGTCCGTCGAGGAGTACGCAAAGACCACCCGCCCGAGCAATGTGTCCCTCGATGAAATGCGCGCGGTGTGGGACACCAACGTGTTCGGCGTCCTTGCCGTCTACCAGGCAATGCTGCCACTCCTGCGCCAGACGCCCGGCGCCCGCATTGTCAACGTGTCGAGCGGTGTTGGCTCGCTGACGACGAATTCGGACCCAGCCTTCCCCTACCGCACGATCTTCGGCCCGGTCTACCCTGCGTCCAAGGCAGCGCTCAACGCTTTGACAGTCGCCATGGCGATCGAGCTGGAACCGGCGGGGATAAAGGTCAACGCCGTCTCCCCGGGTTTCACCAAGACAAACCTGAACGGCTATGCGGGCACCGAAACTGTCGAAGAGGGCGCTCGCGAGGCCGTCCGCGTCGCGCTGCTCGGCCCCGAAGCTCCGACGGGGACCTTCACGCGTTGGGAAAACAGCACGATCCCGTGGTGACGCAGACGTTCCAGCCAGACATCGCGGGCCGCACCGAAACGCTCAATTGGCTCTTCTGGCAGATGGGAAGTGCGCTATATCTCGGGGGCGGTTTCCGCCACTTTCCTGCCGCACACCAGCGTAGATAGGCGTGTTGGCGCGAACGACATCGTGGTTGCGGGGGCCCGCAACACCCGATTCTTGCGATTGGTCGAGGGCACTATCCCGAGGTTGGCAGCCTAAGGCACTGGAAGCAATCGTTCTTGTGCGAACTGAAAACGGGGCGCCGGATCTCTTCCGCCGTGGTCGGACGTGTGCGGCTACAATCTGCCGGTTCGTAGCGCTGTGCACCCGGATGTTAAGCTTGGCTTGCGCTCACCGACGTGCCCAGCAACCGCGCGGTGTCCCGACCTGGTGGGGCGCCGAACAACCGCCGGTACTCGCGGCTGAACTGGGAGGGGCTGTCATAACCGACGGCGAAGCCCACCGCGGCCACGTCGCCCGGATTGGCCAACAGCCTGGCCCGCGCCTCCTGCAGGCGGATCTGCTTTTGGTACTGGATCGGCGTCAACGAGGTGACGGCCCGGAAGTGTCGAAAGAACGAATTCGCGCTCATGTTGGCGACGCGTGCCAGATCTTCGATCCGCAGGATTTCGGCATGATGATCACGAATCCACCGAACGGCGTGGCTGATCTGTGACAGCCGGCTGTCGGCCAGCCCCAGTTGGCGCACCATCGCCCCGTGTTCACCCATGATGAGCCGCCATAGGATTTCTCGCTCGCAAACGGATTACATTGACGTCTACTGGCTGCACAATTGGGACCGCACGATGCCGATCGAGGAAACCTTGCGGGGGCTCGAGGACCTCGTGACCTCGGGCAAGGTCCGCTACATCAGCCTCTCCGATCTCCCTGCCTGGAAGGTGGCGGAAGCGCAGACCATCGCCCACTTCCGCGGCTGGTCACCCGTCATCGCCCTTCAGCTCGAATACTCGCTTCTGGAGCGCACCGTCGAAGGCGAATTGATTCCGATGGCCCAGTCCATGGGGATCGGCGTCATGCCGTGGAGCCCGCTGAAGAACGGCTTCCTATCCGGCAAATACAGACGTGACAGTGGCGGGTTGATCGACTCTGGTCGTAGTGCCTGGGTCGGCCAGCGTAACGAAGCGGACTATGTCGTCATCGACGCCTTACAGGCGGTTTCCGCCGAGATCGGCACATCTCCCGCCACGGTCGCCCTGGCTTGGGTCCACAGTCGCCCTGGCGTCGCCTCGACCCTGATCGGCGCGCGGCGGCTGGATCAGTTGACGGCCAACCTCGCTACGCTGGACGTGACGCTGACGGCCGAACAGATCGCCTCCCTGGATGCGGTCTCGAAGCCGCCTCTCAGCTTCCCGGCTGGCTACGCACAGATCTCTCAGATGTTCGGTTTTCCGGGTACGAGGATCGACGGCGTTCAAACGCCCCCCTCACCGATGCTGGCTGCCAGCACTGCGCGCTACTGACCCGATCCGGGGACCAGCAGTGACAAGCTTCGACGACACCAGAGAACACTTAGGCAGGCTGATGATCGAGAAGGAGATTCAAGCGACTGGACACGATCGCCGCCGGATGGTGGTCGGACCGACTTGCGATCGCCGCCGCCTTGGGGTTGGTTGCCCGTACCGATCGAATCAGCCGCCCATGGTGGGGCCCACAGTATCCGCGCAGTCTCACGGCGCAATAATGAACACCGCCGCGCCTCTCAATGCTCTACGATATCGACCAACCCAGCTGCGACATCGCGCGAGCATTCTTCGAGGTCCTGTATGGCACGCCGCCGGTCAGCTCGACGTCTGACGAGAGCGGTTTCCACGGGAGGAACGCCAATCTCGATGTATCTGATGGCGGGATTCGAATAGTAGTGCTCCAGGCGCTCGCCAACGATGACTACCGCCTCGCCGGATTCGACGACCGCAAGACATTCCCTGATCGTTGTTACGACTGGCCCTCGCGCGACCGGCCGCCCAGAGGGAGTGTGGTCAGGGAAATGGATCGCTGCCCACGCTCCCAACTGATGATTGTCCGGCAATGTCGGTAAGGTCTCGAGCGCGAGATCCTCCGGATCGACCAAGTCTCTGTCGCACAGCCTGTGATCGGCAGGCACGACTAGCTTCTTTTTCTCCTCGAACAGGACCGTGCATTGCACCAAGCCGTCATGGGAAAGCGGAAGTCTGCAGAACGCTGCATCGACCTTACCCAGCGCAACCGCCTCAAACTGGTCCAGCAGCGAAAGCTCCACCCAGTCGACATCGATATGGAACTTGCTTCTGAGATGTCTGACAAATGGCAAAGTGTGCTCATAAAGACCGCCACCGAGGAAACCGATCCGCAGCCGGCTTGTCTGGCCAAGGGCGATCTTCCTGCAATCGTCCAGCGTGGCGCGGAGGACCAGGGCAGCGGGTTCTACGCCGAGGCGAAATTTCTCGCCAAGGGCTGTCAACTGAACCCGCCTACTCGTTCTTACAAAGAGCTGCCCCCCAACCTCCTTCTCCAATGAATTTATCGCTTCGGAGACGGAGGATTGCGCCAGAGACAGCCTCTTCGCCGCTTTTCCGAAATGTAGGTCCGTAGCGACCGCCAGGAAGCAGTCGATCTGCCGCAGTTCCACGTGATCCTCGCGTCAACCGATTGATCGCATATACCGATTGAATGCGAGCCTACGCTTTGGATGATGCGGTCCGCAACTTGGATAAAGCCGTAGCGCTGCATCCCGTTCAGCACGAGAGAACGGCTCGATCGAGGAAACCTGTCCCGGCATAACAAAAAGAACCGGATGGCAACCCTGTTCGGACCGGTTCGGAGCATCAGCCTGACAGTAAGGGCCGATCGATCGGTAATTCCGATCGAATGCACGACAATTGGCGCTTGTTCGGAAGGACCACGAAGCAAATATCACCGACGAGTTGGCCCGACCCAGATGGGCTGCAGAGAGAGAATGAACTATGGGTAAATTGCAAGGGAAAGTGACGGTCATTACTGGCGGTACTCAAGGTATCGGCCTCGCCACGGCAAAACTCTTCGCCAGTGAGGGTGCTTATGTTGTTATTACTGGCCGTCGCCAGAAGGAACTTGAAGAAGCCGTGGCGTCAATCGGCAGCAACGTCACGGGCGTTCAAGGCGACGTCGCGAACCTGGCCGACCTCGATCGTCTCTACGAGAGCGTCAAAGCGAAGGGCCGAATTGATGTCCTTTTCGCCAATGTCGGACTGGGCGGATTTGTCCCGTTGGGAAGCATCACCGAGGAGTACTACGACAAGACCTTCGACACGAACGTCAAGGGGCTGCTCTTCACAGTCCAGAAGGCGCTCCCGTTTCTGAACGATGGCGCTTCCATCATTCTGACCGGTTCAGCCGCGGCCACCAAAGGCACCCCCAGTTTCGGCGTCTACGCCGCGAGCAAAGCAGCCATTCGCTCATTCGTGCGAACCTGGACCGTGGAACTGAAGGACCGGCGCATCCGCTCAAACGTTCTTAGCCCTGGACCTGTCGTTACGCCGCAGGTGGCGCTCCAGCCGCCTGAAGCCATCGCGCGCATAACGTCCACCGTCCCAATGGGCCGCATGGCGGAGCCCGAAGAGATCGCCAAGGTCGCGCTCTTTCTGGCCTCGGACGACTCCAGCTTCGTTACGGGGATCGAACTATTCGCTGATGGCGGCAGAGCGCAAGTCTAACTGTCGCTGATCTGCGGAAATGTTCAGCTCGGCGGCCGTAGCGCCGGGGCAATCCACAGTCGGCAACAACGGGAGGAGTTCATGACTGCTCAGAGTGGACCGTCCTCGTTGAACACAAGGAGTCATGCCATGTCGAACACGTTGAAGCTTTACCACGCCACCAACTCGCCCAATTCGCGGCGCGTCCGAATTTTCCTGGCCGAGAAGGGTCTCAAGCCGACGCAGATTCCTGTCGATCTCGGCGCGGGCGAACAACACTCGGAAGCGTACAGGGCGATCAATCCCCGCTGCGTAGTGCCAGCCCTGGTGCTCGAGGATGGCGCCACCATCGGCGAGGTGCCGGCCATCATGCGGTATCTCGACGAAGCCTTTCCCAAAACGCCCCTGTTGGGCGCTACGCCGAAGGACAAGGGCTTGGTCGCAATGTGGGAGCGGTACGCGGAGTTGGAAGGCTTCGCAGCGGTGATGGAAGGCGTGCGCAACAGGATCGCGGGGCTGAATGGCCGCGCCATCGCCGGGCCGCACGGCTATGAGCAGATCTCGGCGTTGGGCGACCGGAGCGTGCTGCGTGTGAAGAACTTTCTCACTGACTTGAACGAGCGGCTCGAACAGGTGTCCTTCGTCGCCGGGGAGCAGTTTTCGGCGGCAGACATAACTGCGCTGGTGACAATCGATTTTGCAAAGGCGCTCGACATATCGGTCCCGGAGGGACACCGAGCGCTGACACGTTGGTATGAGGCGGTTTCGGCGCGCCCCAGTGCAAGTGCATGACGCAGACCGTGTTCAAACCGCAACACCTCAACGACTGATTCACGCAAGGCGGCCGCTTGCGATCCACCGCAGGCGGATAATGGAGTCATCAAATGACTGCACCTTACACTGGTGGATGCCAATGCGGCTCAGTGAGTTACGTTGTGACGGCGGAACCGATCCGCGTATCGGCCTGCCATTGCAAAGAATGCCAGCGCCAATCCGGCAGCGCGTTCGCCATGTCCATGCCGGTGAAGAAAGACAGCCTGACGGTAACCGGCCTGACCAAGCAATTTACGCGCATCGCCGACAGCGGCAACGAGGTGACGTGTGTGTTCTGCCCCGAGTGCGGCGTCCGTCTCTATCATACTCTGCAGTCCGCACCGGACGTACTCGCCCTCAAGCCTGGCACGCTTGATGACACAAGCTGGCTCCGACCAGCCTCATTCATCTGGACGAAGAGTGCGCAGGGCTGGGTTCCTGTCCCCGACGGCGTCGAAGCGCTTGAGGGACAAAATTAGGGAGATGAGGCCATGCCCAAGGGATATTTCTTTGTTGAAATCGAGATCGCTGATCCGGCGGCCTATGAGGCTTACCGCACGAAAGTCCCGGATATCATCTCGGCTCATGGCGGCCGCATTCTCGTGCGCGGCGGAGACCCGCAACCGTTGGATGGCGTCATGCCGCCCCGCCGCCGGGTTGTTGTCGAGTTCGATAGCCCTGAGGCCGTGAAGACATTCTATTACTCCGATGCATATCAGGCGGTGCTGCCGATCCGGCTAAACGCCAGCAATGGGTTCGTGTGCCTGCTGACCGGAACGGAATAGGTCCTCCGCCTTTCCGGACAGCCTCTCGAAACGCCCTCGTAACCGGCTCGGCGCGCACCACCGTTCGAGCCCGTGCCGAATCCCACGTCCTCAACCCGACTTAACGGAGGCACCATGTCCCGCGTGATCAAATTCGCACAGGCCGGAGGGCCGGAAGTCCTCGAATTTATCGAGACGCAAGTTCCCGCTCCCGGCCCGCATGAAGTTCGTATCGAGGTCAAAGCGATCGGCATCAACCGAGCCGAGTCAATGTGGCGCAATGACAAATATGTCGAATCTCCAATATTCCCGGCCGGTCTGGGATATGATTCGGCCGGTATTGTCGACGCTGTGGGCAAAGATGTTACTGATTTTGCCGTGGGAGATACGGTCAGTACGATTCCAGCCTTCTCCCTAAATAAATACTCTACATACGGAGAGGTCATTCTCGCCCCGGACCATGCCGTCGTGAAGCACCCGGAATCGCTTTCATTCGTCGAAGCAGCGTCGGTCTGGATGATGTTCCTAACGGCCTACGGCGCGCTCGTCTTCGACGCTCAAGTGAAAGCGGGCGACTTCGTCATCATTCCCGCAGCTTCGAGCAGCGTCGGCTTGGCCGCGATTCAAATTGCGAACTATGCCGGTGCGGCCCCCATCGCGCTGACGCGCACTTCGGAGAAGAAGCAGCGGCTGCACGAGATCGGCGCACCGCATGTTATTGCAACCCAGGAGCAAGACATGATTGCCGAAGTGATGCGCATCACGAACGGCAATGGCGCGCGCATTGCCTTCGATCCCGTAGGTGGGCCGGACTTTCCCAAGCTGATCGCCGCGCTGTCCTTTCAGGGCATCGCCTACATCTACGGCGCATTGAGCGAGGATGACACGCCGATCCCCGTACTGGGGATGATCGGGAAGATGCCAACGGTCAAGGGATACAGCATCCGGCTGGTGACGGGCGACGCGGAACGCCGGAAGGTTGCAGTGGAGTACGTCACCAAGGGCCTCGCGAGTGGCGCGCTCAAGCCGGTCATCGATCGTACATTCAAGTTCGACGAGATGGTGGAAGTGCACCGCTATCTGGAGAACAGTGGCCAATTCGGCAAAATCGTCGTTACCGTTTGAGCTGATGTCAACTCCCCTAGCGTAGCTAGGAGTGTTCGACCGAAGCGTAGCGTGGTTGCGGGGACACGCAACACCCGATTCTTGCGATTGGTTGAGACCGCCATTCCGAGATTGGCAGCATAGCCTGACCTTCCATCGCCGGCCGGAACAAGTCGATCAGCTCGACCACGTCCTGGGAAAACCGATCTCCGCCGTCGCTCTCAGGGTACGCCGCATGGTGCGGCCGGTGACCCACGATGCCTGACCGTGGTGACTGGCCCTCGGCGATGTCCTGGACGGACACCTTCGATTGCGGGGTAAGAACCGGAGTTTGAACCCCAATTGATGGGCCTACCCCTTTGCCCAGGCCATCGTCCGATGTCGGTGGTCCTCACGGGACCAATTCAGGAGATTCCAAATGAGCAAGGAAGAAGATAACAAGGCCGTCGTCGTTCGGTGGTTCACCGATTTCTGGGGCGAGAACGTCAACCTCAGTGTCGTTGACGACATCGCGTCGCCGGACATGCTGCTGAAGTATTCGCTGCACGAGCCGCGCCGGGGCCATGACGACATCAAGGCCTTCATGACCGATTTCCGTGCCGCGTTTCCGGACCTGCAGTTCGGTGCCACCGCCGACCTGATCGCCGAAGGCAATTATGTCGTCGGCCAGTGGGAAGGCGGCGGCACGCACGCCGGCCCGGCGTTCGGCGACTTCCTGGTCGGCTCGCTACCTGCCGCGACCGGCCGGAAGATGCATTTCACCGGCACCACGGTTCTGAAGGTCGTGAACGGCAAGATCGTGGAGGAAATCGGGCTCGACGACGGCGTCACGGCGCTCACCCAACTCGGCCTTCTCAAGGCCGCGTGATCGGAGTCGGCCGTTGTCCATCATCCGGGCGGCTGATCGCCTTCGGTGACAAGCGAGGCTCGCACGTCCGTGTGCGAGCCTCATCTCTCTCCGGCGTCATGGCGGCGCACTTTGAATCCTAGCGGTTTTCGGGAGATCTCCATGCCCGAGTTGCAAATTGAAATGCTCCGCGCTGATCGCCCGGCCGGGGCAGAGCTACCTGAGCAGGAACGCGATGTCGACTTCACGGACACAGGCCGCCTTGTCGCGCTGTGCGACGGCGTTTTCGCCATCGTCATCACCTTAACTCGTCCTGGAGATCCACCGCCCAAGCGCCGAGCCCGGCTCGCTGGCGCAGGAACTCCTAAAGAAATGGCCGTCCTATATCGCGTACGGTGTGGCGTTTCTCTATGTCGGCGTTATCTGGCTCAACCATCACTATCTGTTTGAACGGCTCCAGAAGGTGGATTTCGCTCTGAACTGGATCAATCTCGGCGTGCTCGGCACCGCCGCGCTGATTCCATTCCCGACGGGCGTGTTGGCGGGGGCATTCCGCGATGGTGACCTGATGGACCAGAAGGCGGCGGTGGTGCTTTACGCATCGATCGCAGGCCTGATGTCGGCTGCCTGGGTGCCATTATTCGCCTACCTGCACCGTCACCCGACTCTGGTGAAAGCGAACGTGTCGTCGGGAATGTTCACCGCCCAGGTCGCGCGACCTCTCATCGGAGTGCTGCTCTATATCCTTGCGGGCCTCCTCAGTTGGTTCGTTCATCCTGCGGCGGCGGCGGCGGCGGCGGCAGCGGCGGCGGCGGCGGTGGCGATCTTCATCTTCATGGTTGCCTACTACGCCGCGACCAGCAAAGGCATCCGTGCCTGGAAACGAGGCCACCAGCACCAGGAATCGGGTGGCCGAGCGGCGTCGGAACGGCCATCTAGATGAAAACTGTCGGGCCTTTGCCCCCGCACGAGGCCGATTGGATTTGAAAGCAAGGACCGGAGTGTGGCGGGCGCCGTGCGGCGGCATGATTGCCCTACAGCACCCACGACGAAGTGAACCGACATGACCATGACGCTCGAAAGGCCACAGCCAAGCATGCCGCCAGAAATGGCCGATGATCCGCGCTGGGCCCGTATCGTCGCCCGCGACAAGACCGCGGATGGCTGCTTCTGGTATTCGGTGGCGACGACAGGCATTTACTGCCGGCCGTCCTGTCCGTCGCGAACCGCGAACCCCAGGAATGTCCAACTGCATGACACGCTCGCGGCCGCCAAGGCGACTGGTTTCCGCCCCTGTAAACGCTGCAACCCGGACGGAATTTCGATCGACAGAGAAAATGCAGCGATCATCGCGCAGGCTTGCCGCCTGATCGAGGAGAGCGAGGAAGAGCTATCCTTGAACGATCTCGCCGAGGCGGTCGGACGGAGCCCCAGCTACTTTCATCGCATGTTCAAGGTCATCACGGGGCTGACGCCGAAGGACTATGCCGTTGCGCATCGTGCGGCGAAGGTCCGCCAAGGCCTGGACTCGGGTCATAGCGTCACCGAGGCGATGTATGATGCCGGCTTCAATTCGAGTGGGCGCTTCTACGAGAAATCCACCGGCCTGCTGGGCATGACCCCGACGCAATATCGTGCCGGCGGCGCGAATGAGGAGATCCGCTTCGCCGTCGGTGAAACCTCTCTCGGCGCCACCCTGGTCGCATCGAGCAAGAAGGGTGTGGCGTCGATTCTTCTCGGCACCGATCCCGACACGCTGGTGCGCAATCTTCAGGACCGCTTCCCCAAGGCTCGTCTGATCGGGGCCGACGGCGACTATGAAGCCCTGGTGGCGCGTGTCGTCGGCTTTGTCGAGGCGCCGAATCTCGGTCTCGATTTGCCGCTCGATGTGCGTGGCACCGCGTTCCAGCAGCGGGTTTGGCAGGCGCTTCAGGAGATACCGGTCGGTCAGACGGTTTCTTACGCCGAGGTCGCCCGCCGGATCGGCTCGCCCAAGGCGGTCCGGGCCGTCGCCGGCGCCTGCGCCGCGAACAATCTCGCGGTGGCGATCCCCTGCCACCGGGTCGTGAGGAATGACGGCTCGCTGTCCGGCTACGCCTGGGGTGTGGAACGCAAGCGCGTGCTGCTCGATCGGGAGGCGGCCCTCGGCGAACGATGAGCGCCTTTGCCCGCTACGACGCCTCCGTCGCCTTTCTCCGCGATCTCGATGACGATTGGGCCGGCCTCGTCGCGCATGTTGGACCCTGCCTACACGATCCCAAGGCGGCGCGTGAGCCCTACGAGGCATTGGTCCGGGCCATCGGCTATCAGCAGCTCACTGCGAAGGCCGGCGACGCCATCATCGCCAGATTGAAGGCGCTCTATCCCGATACCCCCTTCCCGACGCCCGAGAACATCATGGTCGCCGAGTTCGATGCCCTGCGCGCATGCGGTTTCTCGGCGGCCAAGATTGCCACGATCAAGGCCATCGCGGAAGGCACACTGTCCGGCCTGATCCCACCGCGCAATGTCGCCGGCACGATGGACGATGAGGCGTTGATCGCACGAATCGTGACGATCAAGGGCATCGGCCGCTGGACCGTCGAGATGCTGCTCATGTATTCGCTGGAGCGCATGGACATCCTGCCGGCCGACGATTTCGGGGTGCGCGAAGGGTATCGGGCGCTCAAGTCCTTACCGGAACAGCCAAAGCCGAACGCATTGCGCGAGATCGGGAAAGCCTGGGCGCCGCATCGCACCGTTGCCGCGTGGTATCTTTGGCGCATGCCCCGCGAGCGCGGCAATGTCCTCAAATGAGCGGGCTCGGACGTGAGGGTCCCTTGCAGAATCGAGTCACCCCCTTCGGCGATATCGTGGCGATCCCTCAAAGAGGGATGTTCACGGGCAACCGCGGCATCATCCACGATCCGGCGACCAAGACCCTGCTGAGAAAGCGCTGGGCGAGCAAGGCGTGGCTGATCTGTCGCTGCGACTACAAGGATCGGCGTCGTGACGTCATGGCCGGTCGGAGCTGGACCGAACTCTTCTTCCTGGACGAGGCGGTGGCGCTGGCCGCGGGACATCGTCCCTGCTTCCTGTGCCGGCGCGAGGCGGCAGAATCGTTTCGCGCGGCCTGGGCGGCCGCAGCGGAAATGGGGAGGCCCTCCGCGGCCGTCATGGACGCTGCGCTCCACCGCGAGCGGATGGCCGGTGGACGAAGGCGCGTTCACGCCATGCCGGCACCGCTCCGTGACTTGCCCAGCGGCACGGTCGTCGTG
>Ga0179596_10000157_pt1 | contig 46865 bp, 34 predicted proteins | sample CZODoug1_1_08_16_FD_155494 | JGI IMG/M metagenome (GOLD analysis project Ga0179596, IMG submission 155494) | Vadose zone soil fungal communities from Angelo Coast Range Reserve, California, USA - CZODoug1_1_08_16fungal (Illumina Assembly) | ecosystem: Environmental > Terrestrial > Soil > Vadose... | reverse complement strand
GAGAAAGGAACTACGGGAAAGAATACGATCAATCTGGACGCCTACAAAGGATGGCAAAGCTTTTTCCGGTTTCCTAAGGTGGTGACCAAAACATACGATTACCTTTATTACAAGGCAGACGCGGAAATGAATACAGGCGGCAGCACCAGCACGACGCAAGCTGTCCTGGATGCCGCCAAGGCAGGCACAGATCCGCAGTACAGGAGTTTTGACTGGAGGAAATATGTGTTGGGGAATAACGGAGCTCCACTCAATTCCGTCAACGTGAATATCAGCGGGGGCAACGATAAAGTGAACTACTATGTGTCCGGTACCGAATTATACCAGAACTCGGTATTAGGAAAGGAATATAATTTTAACCGGACAAATATCCAGTCCAATGTGACGGCCAAATTATCAACAGGGCTGAAAGTCGGCTTCGACATCAATGGCCGGGTGGAAACAAGGAAAAACCCAGGAGTGCCTGGCGGAGACGACTATTTCCTGGCGCGCCTGGCGGTACTGAGGAATACCCCTATGGAAAGACCCTTCGCCAACGACAACCCTCAATACCTGAACGATCTGGGACCCCATCTGGAGTCAAACTATGCATTCCTGAATGAAAAGCTTTCCGGGCATTTCCGTTCGGACTGGCGGGTGATCCAGACAAATTTTCATATCGACTATGATATCCCCGGCATCAAGGGATTATCCGTGAGGGGATTGGGTTCCTATTACATGGCCGATGAACTGGAAAACAACCAGGAGTATACTTACAAGGCCTATACCTATATAGATAGCAGCAAGACCTACAAAGCTACCGGCGGCAGCACCAACCCCTGGCGCGACCGGGAGCAGATCAAACAGATCAATACCGACGTTCAGCTACAGGCCAACTATACCAATACCTTCGGCCATCACACCGTAGGGGCGACCGTCGTTGCGGAAAGAATACAAAATCACTATACCCGGAACTGGCTGCATGCCTCGCCGCAGTCCAATTATCTGCCCCTGATAACTTTCGCTATCATGGACCAATACCAGGACGCAGATAATACGCAGGCAAGGATCGGGTATATCGGCCGGGTGACCTACAGCTATTCCAATAAATATTTCCTGGAGGCCTCCGCCAGAAGAGACGCCTCCTATCTCTTTGCCCCCGGCAAACAGGTGGGTTATTTCCCCGGCTTCTCGGCCGGCTGGAAAGTAACGGAAGAACCCTGGTTCAAAGCCTTGCTGCATGACAACGTAAATATCTTATCCGATTGGAAACTCAGAGGTTCCTACGGTATCCTGGGCGACGATAACCCGAACAATACTCCGATCGTACCTCCATTCGCCTACCTGCAGGGATATAATTACGGCACAGACAATAATGGCAACCTGCTGACCCCAAGTATCCTGGATGGCAATACAGTGACCGCTTCCCGTGACAGGGGCGCCGCCGTGACCAACATATCCTGGCTGAAGAGCCGGATCACGGACCTTGGAACGGATTTCAGCTTTCTGAATGGCAAACTGACCGGCACCTTCGACTGGTTCTACCGCAAGCGAACAGGACTGCCAGGGCTAAAGAACGACGTGGTCCTTCCGCTGGAGACCGGTTATAATCTATCTCAGGTGAATATTAATTCCGATGCGCAATATGGGGAAGAAGGCTCCTTAGCCTACAACGGAAGGATCAGGAATGTAGGCTTTACCATCAGCGGCAACCTCTCCTTCACCCGAAACAAATTCCTTTCCTCCTACAACCCTCTTTTCTTCAACTCCTATGACCAATACCGGAATTCCAGCGAAGGCAGGTACACCAATATCGGTTGGGGTTATATCTGTATAGGTCAGTTCAAATCCCAGGAACAGATCAATAGCTACAAGGTCGATATCGATGGACAGGGTAATAAGACCCTGCTGCCCGGTGACCTGATCTATAAGGACGTGAACGGGGATAATAAGATCGACGATCTCGATCAGCGGCCTATTGGCTATGGATATGGTACACAACCCAATATCAATTTCGGTTTCAGCATCGCCGCCAATTATAAAGGCTTCGATTTCCATGCCGATTTTTCCGGGGCCTCGGGTTATACCTGGTACCAGAACTGGGAACAGCGCTGGGCCTTCCAGAACAATGGCAACCTCAACGCCATTTTCACCGACAGGTGGCACCGCCAGAATATTTACGATCTGAACAGCCCCTGGGTCGCCGGAAAATATCCGCCGAACAGGTACAATATCAGTAACCATAGCGATTATACGACCAATTCGACTTTCTGGCTGCACAATGTCACCATGTTCAGGGCAAGGACTATTGAGTTCGGTTACTCGGTGCCCCAGACCGTATTGAAGAGGATGAAGGTTCAGCGGGTGAGGATCTACGCCAATGCCTATAACCTCTTCTCTTTGGATAACCTGCACCAATATGGCGTAGATCCGGAAACGATCGATGACAATGGACTGCAATTCCCGCAGAACAGGGTTATCAATGTGGGCCTGAATCTTTCCTTCTAAATGATTGCGGAAATAAAAAATATTTCAATGAAAAAGATAGTATCGATACTTACCATAACTACCCTTACCGTCGGTTGGTGGGGCTGTAAAAAGGACAGTGATTTTTTAGATGTTCAGCCAACTACTTTTTTGACGACCGACCAGGTCTTCTCGGATCCCAACCTGGCTTTGACGGTCTTGTCCGATCTCTATAACAGACAGGAGGATCTGACCAGCCTCGACGGATATCTTCAGCCTTATAGCAACAATACGGAGCCGGGCTGGCGCACCATGGCTGATTTCAGTGAGAGTTTTCCTTCGGAGAACGGAAGCTCTTATATCGTTAGCAGAACAGGATGGGGCTATGATGCCTGGAGACTGGACTGGACAAGAGCGTATACCTATATACGCGAGCTAAACCTTTTCCTGGCAAGAGACAGCGCCTCCACCGGACTTTCTGTAGCTGACCGGACAAGGTTCTATGCAGAAGGCCGTTTCCTACGGGCCATTTTTTACTTTGAAATGGCCAGGAGGATGGGAGGCGTTCCGCTGATCACCAGGACGCTGGATTACGACTACAAGGGCAATGTCACATCCCTTCAATTCCCCCGTGCGAAGGAATCGGACATGTATGATTTTATTATCAGTGAAGCGGAAGCCATCAAAAATGACCTTCCTTCCGACATCAATGAGAAATCACGTGCCAGCAAGGGCGCAGCCCTTGCCATGGAATGCAGGGCCGCTTTATATGCGGCTTCGATCGCTAAGTATGGCGCCGGAACTCCCAGCGTAGCTTTACCCGGCGGCGAAGTAGGCATCGATGCCGCCAAGGCAACCGGCTACTATAATGCCGCCCTCACGGCGGCCAAAGAGATTATCAGCGGGGCGGCCGGGCCCTATGCCCTCTATAACAACGGCGGCGACCTCTCCGACAATTTTGCGAACCTCTTCCTGGACAAAGCCAGCGCCGAGACGATTTTCATGGAAGATTTCAAGACAGGGGGTAAAACACATGCCTTCACCACCAACGATCAACCCTACTCCTTTTCTGACGAAGGAGGTGATGCCGGCCGGTTAAACCCTTCCCTGAACCTGGCTGAAGCATATGAGAAACTGGACAATACCTATGCTCCTTTCGCCACAGTGGACGGAGGCGGGAACCCCATTTACTACACCAATTTGCAGGATATTTTCGCTGGCAGGGATGCCCGCCTGGCGGGTACCATCCTGCTGCCGGATGGAACTTTCAAAGGCAAGACCGTCGATATCTGGGCGGGTTACGTACTGGCGGACGGCAGTATTTTCACCAGCGATGAGGCCGGCCACCACAAAACCCTGCCGGGTACATCCACGCCGGTGCAGGTCGTCGGTACCGATGGCCCGGTGAATGGACTGGAACTTAGGAGCCAGTCGGGTTTCTATATCCGGAAATACCTGGATCCTACCACAGGCTCAGGCAGAAGAGGGCAGGGGAGTACCGTAGCATTCATCCGCTACCGCTTTGCTGAAGTATTGCTCAACGCTGCAGAAGCGGCTTTCGAACTGGGCGATCCCGCTACGGCCGCGGGTTATATGAACCAGGTACGCGCCCGCGCCGGATTGACTACCCCGCTGGTTGCCGCCGATATTACCTTCGATCGTATCGTGCATGAGCGGAGGGTGGAACTTGCCTTCGAAGGACATATCCTTTTCGACATGAAGAGATGGAGACTGGCGCATAAAGTATGGGACGGCGCTCCGACCGGTTTGGCCGACCTCGTAAGCAATATAGGGGTTGCGACCAAACATAGCACACAGCCCTGGGGGCTTTGGCCGTATAAACTGTATAACCCGGCCAGCCCCGACAACGGCAAATGGTTATTTAAGGAGACATTGCCCGCACTGGTGACCGGCACTAACCGGTTCCTCTTCGGCAACTATTATTCACTGATCGGTAACGATGTGATCGCAGCGAACCCTAAGATAATACGTCAACCCAATCAATAATTTTGTTTAAATACTGAGTTATGAAAATTTCATTCAGATATATAGGCGTAATTGCCCTGGTCGCCTCCATGGCGGCCTGCAAGAAAGACAATTATGCCGGGCCTTCTTCTTTGCTGAGCGGCCATGTCGTATACCAGGGAGAAGCTATCCAGCTGGAAAGGAACCAGGTGCCTTTCCAGATCTACCAGTATGGATTCGGCAAGGTGGGGCCGATCGGGCAGACCTTTGGTCAGGATGGGGCTTATTCGGCCACGCTTTTCAATGGAAATTATAAGATCATTGTTCCCAACGGGCAAGGCCCCTTCCTCTGGAAACAGACAGCAGCCGGCGATCCGGATACCGTGAATGTATCGCTGAACGGTAACAAGACACTGGACCTGGAAGTGATGCCTTATTATATGATCCGAAACCCGCAGATTACAGGATCCGGTGGCAAAGTAACCGGTACCTTTAAGGCAGAGAAGATCATTACGGATATCAATGCAAAAGACATCGAGCGGGTGAGCCTTTATATCAATAAAAGCCAGTTCGTTTCCGGCGGGGACAATATCGCAGTGACCGATCTGAACGGTACGGATATTGTAGATGTTAATAATATCGCTCTCACGGTGACCGTCCCTGCGCTGACACCCACCCAAACCTATGTGTATGCACGGATCGGACTGAAAATAGCAGGATTGGAGGATATGATCTTTTCGCCTTTGCAAAAAGTAAGTTTCTAATGGCAACAACATTCACTCACTCTCTTGTTCGTACCCTGTCGGAAGGGCTTATTTTTTTGTGCAGCCTTATACCGGAGGCCCATGGGCAGACCAAAACCAGCCGACCCCTGACCTCCTCTCAGGAGACCGGTAATCACTGGTATACCGGTAACCGCGCTCCTTTGTTACCTGAATATTTTAGTAAACTTCCCGTGACGGCCTTTACACCGGGCGGATGGCTGCGCAGACAGCTGGAACTGCAGCGGGATGGGCTTACAGGCAAGCTGGGTGAGATCAGTATCTGGCTGTCCAAAAAAGACAACGCCTGGCTGAACAAAGAGGGTAAAGGTCGATGGGGTTGGGAGGAATTGCCCTATTGGTTGAAAGGATATGCCAATATCGGCTATATGCTCAAAGATGAGAAAATGATCCGGGAGGCAAAATTCTGGATCAATACCGTCTTGAACAATCAACGGGAGAACGGAGATTTCGGGCCGATGGTCGAACGCAAGGGCAACCGGGACCTGTGGACAAATATGCCGATGTTATGGTGTTTGCAATCCTGGTACGAGTATTCCCGCGATCCCAAAGTGCTTACATTCATGAGCCGATATTTTAAATGGGAATTGTCGATTCCCGATGGACATTTTTTAAAGGACTATTGGGAAAACAGCCGCGGAGGAGATAACCTCTACAGCGTTTACTGGCTATATGATCGTACCGGGGAGAAGTGGTTACTGGAATTGGCAACCAAGATCCACCGGAATACGGCCGACTGGCGGCAAAAAAATAACCTTCCCAACTGGCATAATGTCAATATAGCCCAGTGCTTCCGGGAGCCGGCCACCTACTATTTGCAGAGCCATGAAACCTCCGATCTGGATGCCAGCTACAAAGATTTTGATTGGATCCGGGAATTGTACGGGCAGGTGCCCGGCGGCCTGTTCGGGGCAGACGAGAATGCCCGGGAAGGATATGACGATCCCCGCCAAGCCGTTGAGACCTGTGGCATGGTGGAACAAATGACCTCCGACCAATTCCTGCTCCGGTTTACCGGAGATACGAAGTGGGCGGACAATTGTGAAGACATTGCTTTCAATACCTTTCCCGCCGCTTTCATGCCCGACTACCGCTCACTCAGATACCTTACGGCTCCGAACATGGTCATCAGCGATAGCAAAAATCATGCGCCCGGCATCGCCAATGAAGGCCCCTTCCTCATGATGAATCCATTCAGCAGCCGGTGCTGCCAGCACAATCATGCCGCCGGTTGGGTATATTATGCGGAGAATGCCTGGATGGCCACCCCGGATAATGGATTGGCAGCGCAATTTTATACACAAGGGACGGTTAAAGCCCGCGCCGGAAAAGGGGACTGGGTCTCGATAACCGAAAATACCCGCTACCCTTTCGAAGAGAAGGTAGAGCTCACAGTCAGGAATGATCGACCAACCGAATTCCCTTTGTACCTGCGCATACCTGCCTGGTGTGCAGGTCCGGAAGTGAGCATTAATGGTCAGCGCCAGCCTGCCGGTCAATCCACCGGTGGTTATGTGCGGTTGAAGCGAACCTGGAAGAACGGTGACAAAATAGAATTAACCTTACCCATGCGGCTGACACTGCGGCAATGGACCCGAAACAAGAATAGCGTAAGCATTAATTATGGCCCCCTGGGTTTTTCCCTGCTGATAGCTGAACGATATGAGCAGAAAGGAAGCAGGGAGACCGCGCAGGGAGATGCAGGATGGCAGGAAGGAGCAGACGCTAAGAAGTGGCCTTCTTTCGAGATCTATCCGGCCTCCCCCTGGAACTACGGCCTCCTGCTTGATCAGGAACACCCGGAGAAGTCGGTTACCGTGGAACGGAAACCATGGCCGGCCGACAACAATCCCTTTGTGAATGCCGCGGCGCCCATAGAGCTCAGGGCCCGGGGCCGGCAAATCCCCGCATGGACTATCGACCAATATGGATTGTGCGGGCTACTGCCACAAAGCCCGGTTGTCAGCGACCAGCCGGTAACCGACCTGCAATTGGTGCCGATGGGCGGCGCCAGGCTAAGGATCTCAGCTTTCCCTGTCATAGCCGGCGATACCTCTCCTGTCAGCGCCACGTCGCCCGGCGGCCCGTCATCACCCGCAACCCTGGTGAACCCCTTGCTGCCTTCTGGACCCGACCCTTACAGCTGGTATAAGGATGGCTTTTATTACTATACCCATACGATGGGCAACCGGATCGAACTATGGAAGACGAAAAGCATAGCGGATTTGAGCACGGCGCCTCATAAAACGATCTATGCGCCGCCGCCCGGCATGCCTTATTCGAAGGACTTGTGGGCTCCGGAAGTATTGTTCATAGCAGGGAAATGGTACGCCTATTTTGCCGCGGACGATACCGGTAACCAGCATCACCGCTTATACGTGCTGGAGAATACCTCCTCCGATCCTTTCGAAGGAGAATGGGTGATGAAGGGCAAGATCGCCGATCCATCGGATAAATGGGCTATCGATGGAGATGTATTCTCTTATAAAGACAGTTGGTATATGGTTTGGTCGGGGTGGGAGGGAGATGTCAACGGACAACAAAATATTTATATCGCGAAAATGAAGAACCCCTGGACGATAGAAGGACGGCGGGTGATGATCAGCAGCCCTTCTTATGGCTGGGAGCAACACGGAGATATTCATAATTCCTCGGTAGACCCGCCGCATATCAACGTCAACGAGGGACCGCAGGGGTTGGTGCATGGAGAGGATCTTTTCGTCGTATATTCCGGCAGCGCCTGCTGGACGGATACTTATGCATTGGGTTTGCTTCGGCTTCGGGCAGGCGGGGATCCGCTGGACGCCGGCGCGTGGCTCAAATCGGCGGAACCCGTATTTCAGCAGTCCGTGAAGAACGGGGTCTATGCGACAGGACATAATTCCTTCTTCCTGTCTCCCGATGGTCGGGAGAACTGGATACTGTATCACGCTAATTCTAAACCGGGACAAGGTTGCGGCAATACCCGCTCTCCACATGCCCAACCCTTTAGCTGGAAGAGCGACGGCAGCCCCGATTTCGGACAGCCCGTGAAAGAAGGTACTTCCATTGCCGCGCCTTCCATGAGCGGTGCCGGACATAACTTGGGGAACTAACATAACGAAACATACATGACAAAAAAATTATTTTTAGCGGCCTGCCTCCTTTCTGCACAGTCGGTCTTTGCCCAGCGGGAAGCGCCGGCATATCCGCTCATCACACATGATCCGTATTTCAGCATCTGGTCTTTTACCGATACCCTCAACGCTTCTCCTACCCGACATTGGACCGGCGCTGAACAAAGCCTGTCGGGTATGATAAAAGTCGACGGAAAGGTATACCGCGTCCTGGGCGGGGAAGCAAAGAAGTACCAGGCGGTTTTGCCCTGCAGCGATGAGACGGGGTACGCGGCCGAATTTACGGAAACCGTACCGCCGGCAGGATGGACGGCCCCTGAATTTAACGACGCCGGGTGGAAAACCGGCCAGGCTCCTTTCAGCGATGATAAGGACGGGAAAGGCACGGGCTTCTTCGGTAAAGACATCTGGGTTCGGAGAAGTTTTTCGCTCCCCCCTGCCCCTTACCGGACGCTTTACCTGAAGATCAAACATGATGATAACGTGGAGGTTTATCTCAACGGAGCTAAAATATACAGCCTCACGGGTTGGACGAACAAGTTTGTCTATATTCCCATTGACGACACGGCAAAAGAAAAACTGAAAAAAGCTAATAATGTCCTGGCCATCCATGTAGCGAATACGGCGGGAGGGGCCTGGCTGGACGCAGGTATCGTAACGGAGCCGCCCGCCAGGCACGAAGGACTGATCGCGCAGGCTACCCAAAAGAAAAGCGAGATTACGGCTACTCAAACCAGTTATCAATTCGAGTGCGGGCCCGTCAGCCTGGACTTGAAATTTATTTCTCCCTTATTGCCGGATGACCTGGACCTCCTGGCAAGGCCGGTTTCCTATATTACGTACGAGGCGCACTCGACGGATGATAAGACCCATGCTGTGCAATGCTACCTCGGCGCTTCCACCAATATGGCTGCCAATACCCCGACGCAGGAAATGACAGCGGAAAAATATACGGCTGAAGGACTGCGTATGTTGAAGGCCGGTACAAAGACCCAGGCCTGCCTGGCAAAAAAAGGAGATGACCTCCGGATCGACTGGGGGTATATGTATATAGGTATACCGCAATCAGCCAAAGCCACCCAAACGATCACCGGCGCCTTTCAGGCTTCGTCTGGTTTTGTCGCCGGACTTCCTGCCGCTCCGGAATTAGCAGCGGGCAAAGACCTTATGTTGAATACCACCGTTGACCTGGGTCAGGTAGGGGCCACCCCCAAAAAACAGATCTTCTTAGTGGGCTATGATGACATTTATTCCATTCAGTACTTTCAGCAGAACCTGAGGCCCTGGTGGAAAAACGATGCTTCCCAAACGATCGAAAAACAACTGGCCTTAGCCAATAGGCAATATGAGGAGGTACTGCTCAAATGCGTAACCTTTGACAAAAACCTTTACGCCGATGCTGAATTGGCCGGCGGCAAAACCTATGCCGATCTCTGCACACTGGCCTTCCGGCAAAGCATCGCAGCACATAAGCTTGTAAGAAGCCCCCAGGGTGAGACCCTTTTCCTGTCTAAAGAGAATTTCAGCAACGGTTGCATCAATACGGTGGATGTCACTTATCCCTCCGCACCGCTGTTCCTTATCTATAACCCCGGGCTGATGAAGGGTATGCTGAACGGGATTTTCTATTTTAGCGAAAGCGGTAAATGGACCAAACCTTTTGCAGCCCATGACCTGGGCACTTATCCGCTGGCAAACGGTCAGGTGTATGGGGAAGGCATGCCGGTAGAAGAATCGGGAAATATGACCATCCTTACCGCTGCTATCGCCAGGGCAGAAGGCAATGCCGATTATGCTAAAAAGCATTGGGCCGCCCTCACGACCTGGACGGATTACCTGGTCAAAGAAGGATTTGACCCGGCGAACCAGTTATGTACCGATGATTTTGCGGGGCACCTGGCCCGGAATGCCAATCTCTCGGCCAAAGCCATCGTAGGCATCGGATGCTATGCCATGCTGGCCGACATGCTGGGCGATCAGGCCACGGCTGCGAAGTACCGCAATATCGCAAAGGATATGGCAGCGAAATGGGGACCGATGTGCGATGAAGGCGATCACTATGCACTGACTTTCGATAAGAATGGGACCTGGAGCCAGAAATATAACCTGGTCTGGGATAAAGTGCTGGGGCTGGACCTTTTTCCCAAAGAGATCTTTAAAAAAGAAATCAGCTTTTACCTGGGAAAACAAAATGAATTCGGGCTGCCGCTCGACAGCCGCAAGACCTACTCAAAGTCCGATTGGATACTCTGGACGGCCGTGCTGGCAGACAACCCCGCTGATTTCGAGGCGCTGATCAATCCCATCTATAAATATGTCACGCAATCGCCTTCCCGGGTGCCGCTTAGCGACTGGCACGAGACGACGGATGGGAAAATGGTTGGTTTCCAGGCAAGGAGCGTCATCGGAGGCTATTACATGAAACTATTGGAACAGAAATTAAAAAAGCCGGCGGGCTCCATAACCCCGCCCGGGACCGTGTGGACAGCCGAAAAGGCCAACGCCTGGTATAAAGAACATAGATGGCTGACCGGCGCTAATTATATTCCGGCCAATGCCATCAACCAACTGGAAATGTGGCAGGCAGCAACTTTCGACCCGGCTACGATCGACAAAGAATTAGGATGGGCGGAAAGCATAGGCTTCAACACCCTACGGGTCTTCCTTCACTCGGTGGCCTGGTCGGCAGATTCCGGCGGGTTTAAGAAAAGAGTAGATCAGTTCCTGACCATTGCCAACCAACATCATATTCAGCCCCTGTTCGTATTTTTCGACGATTGCTGGAATAAGACGCCTAAGGCCGGTGAGCAGCCCGCCCCCCGGCCAGGCATCCATAATTCCGGATGGGTGCAGGATCCCGGACAGCCGGCTTCTACCGACTCCGCTAATTACCCGGGCCTGGAAAAATATGTCAAAGATGTGATGGGCTCCTTCGCCCATGACAGACGGATCCTCTTATGGGACCTTTACAACGAACCGGGTAATAGCGGCAAAGGAGATTCCTCCCTCGTCCTGCTCAAAAAAATATTCGGATGGGCAAGGGAAGTCAATCCCGACCAACCCGTCAGCGCAGGCCTTTGGGACTGGAACCTGGAACATCTGAATACCTTCCAATTGAATAACTCAGATATTATTACCTATCATGACTACGAAGAAGCGCCATTGCACCAGCGGGTCATTCAACTACTGAAAGCCAACGGCAAGCCATTGATCTGCACCGAATACATGGCCCGCACACGCAATAGTCGCTTTGCTACCATCCTGCCTCTTTTGAAAAAAGAGAACGTCGGAGCCATCAACTGGGGCTTTGTCGACGGCAAGACCAATACCATCTACGCATGGGATACACCCTTGCCCGACGCCAGCCAGCCGGTAGAATGGTTTCATGATATTTTCCATAAGGATGGATCCCCTTACCGCCAGGACGAAGTAAACCTGATAAAAAAATTAAACGGGATAAACTGACCAATGAACGACAGGATCTCCAAAGTGACCATTTCTGATATTGCCAGGGAGCTGAACATCACGGCGGCTACCGTATCCCGTGCGCTCAACGATCATCCGGGCATCAAGGACACGACAAAGAAGGCAGTGAAGGAAATGGCGACGCAACTTAACTACCGGCATAACAAGATCGCCTCTTCACTGCGTTCGGGCAAATCCAACATCGTTGGCGTCATCATCCCGAGTGCCGAGATCAGTTTCTTCGGATCGGTGGTGCACGGGATCGAGAAGGTCGCCAATGATAACAATTACACGGTATTGCTCTATCAGTCCAACGAACTCTATGAATATGAGAAGAAGGGCGTTCAGACTTTTTTACAATCCCAGGTAGACGGCGTGCTGGCTTCCATCTCCAAGGAGACGATCAACCTGGATCATTACAGCGAGATCCGGAACAGAGGCATTCCATTGGTACTCTTCGACCGGACCAATGATAAGCTGGGCGTTTCCTCCGTGGAGGTAGATGATTTTGCCGGCGCATTCCAGGCGACCAAACACCTCATAGACAATGGCTGCCGTCGTATCGCCCACATCGCCGGACAGCAGCATGTGAACATCTTTAACCTCCGGTTGAAAGGATATATCGAGGCACTGAACGTACATGGCATCCCCCTGGATGACGACCTCATCGTACATGGGAAAGTAAGCGTGGAATCGGGCCGGGAATGTATGAAGAAACTATTGACAGGAAACACCCTGCCGGATGCCGTTTTTGCGGTGGAGGATTTTACGGCCCTGGGAGCCATGCAGGCCATAAAAGCGACTGACCGGACGATCCCCGGGGACATTGCCATCATTGGTTTTGCCAATGAAGCCTTCGGCGAATTTCTGACGCCTTCTCTTTCCAGCGTCAACCAGCAAACGGTGACGATGGGAGAGGAGGCCGCCAAATTACTTTTCGAAAGCCTCCGCAGCGGACACCCTTCCAACAGCCATCCCCGGAAACTGGTCCTGAAACCGCAGATCATCGCCCGCCAGTCAAGTATTAAATACGGGATCAATCCAGCGTGATCCGTATCCTCCCCCGGCAAGCGGCATCAATCCAGGGAACGACATCAATCCAGCGACAACCCCATAGCCGCCAGCGCAGCCCGCGTTTGCTCATATTTTTTATGGGCAATCCCTCTTATGCCCAATCCTTCCGCCACCTGCACGAACATGGGCCGGTCATCTATATAGACAACCTGTTCCAGAGGCGCCTGGGCTATGTCCAGCGCTACCTTCCAGATGTCCGCATCCGGTTTCCGGAAATGGACGAAACAGGAGGAAATAAAGAAGTCCACGAACTCGTTGAGCTTGAATTGCCGGATCCGGTGTTCATTTAACTCCCGGCCTTCATTATTGACCACCGCTATTTTTAACCCGTATTTTGCTTTCAGATCCCGGACCAGGGTGATCATCTCCGGATAGGCCACCGATTGGGCAAACATGAAATCCCGGAACTGATTTATGGTAAACGATCTCTCTTCGTAAAAAACGACCCTGCTCAGGTATTCATCCAGGCTTAATTTGCCGGATTCATAAGTATCGAAGGTCATCCGGTGCCGGTCGCTCAGCTCCGCCAGATCCAGTCCAAATTGCTTTGCCGCCGCTTCCCGGGCCTTCCTGTCCCAGCCATTGGTGAGCATGACGCCCCCGATATCCAGGAACAAGGCCGTTACCGGTGTTTTTGTAAGTGCTGTTGTTGCCATACGAATGATAAATTATTCTCTAAAGTAACAAGAAACCCATTGCTAAGTTCATTTTTGAAAGCCTATGCAACGGTATTTTTAAATCGCTTGTCAGTGGCATTAAACTGCTTCTTATGAGAAAAGATACCCCTTCTACACTCAGCCTCCTGACTGGCGCCTGCCTCCTGCTCCTGCTTTCCAGCTGTTTTAAAGACAAAGTCACCAAGACCTACACGATCGTCAGACCGGTATATACCTTGAAAACGACCTTACTGGGGAATATCAACGGTAACCCCGGACAACCTATCGGCTCGATCGGCAGACTCTATATTAAAGACAATTTCATCTACCTGAATGAGCCGGAGAAAGGCCTTCATATCATCGACAACAGTGACCCCACCCATCCGCAGCAGACGGCCTTCCTGAATATCCCGGGCAATGAAGAAATTGCCATAAATGGAAATACCCTATATGCGGATATGTACCGCGAGCTGCTGGCCATCGATATCTCCAATCCCCGCCAGATCCGGATAACCGGCATGACCGACAATGTATTCCTGGACCGGTATAATGGAGTCAGTGGATATACCACCTTCAATAATGGAGCGATCATCGACAGCAACCTGCTGCTCACAGGATATATCACAAAAGATACGACCATGGACACCGATGCTCCGACGTCTGTTTACGGAGGTATCTATCCCATTTTCTTTTATGCGCTGGCTGCTGCCGCCTCCAGCTCCAACGCCGGCAATGGCGCAGGCAGCGGTATAGCAGGTTCCATGGCCAAAATGGTCCTGCTGAACAATCATCTCTATACTATCCCTGAACCCCATAGCATCGCTATCCTGGACGTCTCCAATGCCCCCAGCCCCGGCCCGGCTTCTACCGTCTATGCCGGCTATGACCTGGAAACGATCTATCCGTTTCACGACAAGTTATTCCTGGGATCGAAAGAAGGTGTTTTCATCTATGATGTAAGCAACCCTCTTAGTCCCGTTCAGCAAGGTACGTTTACACATGGCCGTGCCTGCGACCCCGTGATCGCTGACGATAACTATGCCTATGTTACCTTACATGCCGGGACAACCTGCGGCGGCAATAGTAATGAGCTGGACGTTGTGAACGTGCAGAACCTGGCCCAGCCCACCCTGGTGGCTTCTTATCCCATGACTAAACCGGAAGGGCTTAGCAAGGACAACAACCTGCTCTTTGTCTGCGATGGCACTGACGGAGTGAAGCTGTATGATGCCAGCAATCCCGCCGGCCTGCAGCTGCTGACTCAGATACCGACCGCTCAGACAGAAGCGACAGATGTCATTGCCGCCAACCAACGCTTGTTCATAATAGCCGGTAGCAGCCTCTATCAATATGATTACAGCAATCCCCAGAATATCCGCTTACTGAGCACCTTATCCGTAAAATAATAACGCATGAAAAAATGCCTGGTCATTGTCTGCCTGGGATGCTTATGCTGCACAGGCGGATTCGCCCAGTCAGTCGCACCTTCGTTCGTCGCGTCAATCGATCCGTCTTTCACTCCGTCAATCGTTACATCGTTCACACAGTCAGTCACCCCTCCGTCCGACCGGCCATCCTCCCGGTCTTCCTGGAAATTCAGGTCTGTTGAATACATTGGGATGCTCTTCGGACAACAGGGGAATTATGGTCAGTTTCAGACTATCAACGGAGCTTACAATGGATCCTGGTTCCTGGGAGCCGGACTGGGCCTGGATTATTATAGGTTCAGGAGCCTCCCCCTGTTCCTGTCGGTGACAAAGGAGCTGATGCCCGCTAAGAACGGGCTTTTCGTAAGCCTGGACGGAGGAACAAATTTTCCCTTGTACAATCGCCCCAAATATTTCTATGGTAGCGATAATGGCTCCCCCAGTAAATTTACGGCCGGACCTTTCTGGAGCGCCGGACTGGGCTATAAGATCAAGCTATCAACTCACAGCGATCATGCCCTGTCATTGCTAACCGGGTATAGTTATAAAGAACTGAAAGAGCGAGTGAACAATGACCCGCAGAATACCCGTTACGATTACCGCAACCAGCGATGGTCGCTGAAGATCGGTCTGACACTATAATTTTTGCTGCGTATCGTGGCTGAGCGAATGATTTACCATGGAGTCAATATCACCCGGCTCCATCGACTCTGATTACCCTAATGGCTCAAAGACAGGATAAACGGCCCTGTTATTCAGTAGAGGCCCTTCTTTACTATTGGTTAATAAATTCAGGACATCTTTCGCGGTACCCTTGAATGGCCCGGAGGATTCGATTTTCAAGGTAGCCATAGCTGCTGCAAATTCTCCTGCATCCTGCAACCCCGCCCCTTTGATTCGCTGGGATAAATAACCCGCCATATAAGTGTCTCCGCATCCGGTGGCATCGACGACAGTAGTAGTAGGACTATAAGCCGGAATATCATAATAAGTAAACCCGTCATAAATTACAGACCCCTTGCTGCCAAGCGTGATCACCACTTCTTTGACACCCCATTCAAACAAGGTCCTGGCGCCTTTGCGGACATCGGTATGCCCTGTCAGCACCTCCATTTCCGATTCATTGGCCTTCAGAATTTCCACATATTGAAGCGCCTCTTTCTTGGCAGGCCAGTCGATCGCATGTACATTTTTATTTTTGACCTCCCGCAAATAGCCTTGCACATCCAGGGATACCTTCCCCCTTTCAGATAAGGTCCTGATCAGCTCCACCGGCATATCATCGGCCAGCAAAGGACCCAAATGGAAGATCCTCGCATTTACATTCTGCAATTGCCCGACAGTGAAGGCATCGGCTTTCTGCAAGACCCTTTGTGTCCGGTGATCCTGATTCTCCTTATAATTATTTTCGAAATAGACGGTGTAAGTGCTGGGTAAGACCTTCACTTCAATGCCTTTAGCCCGTAAATCCATTACGAATTGCATTTGTCCGGGGGCAAGGGCCGTAACCAGGCTATAACTCACTTCCATATTGCGGACAGCATTGGAGAAATAGAAGGATGTACCTCCTGCCATATGGACTACCGCCTTGGTTGTGACCACTTTATCTAGTGTGATGTGCCCTACGCAACAAATATCGTACATATGCTTCATTTATATAATTACGGATCCAGTCTGACGATCTTAAGCAAGGGCAAATATAGTTAATATGTCCCTAACCGATTGAGCTCCGGTCTCCCCGGCCAGTCTATAGACATTAAAATCGTATTAATGTTTAATTTGATCGGATAAAACCTTCGCTTCCGCTTTAAAAGTCAATTTTCTTCCATATTCCCCAACAAACAATAAACCCCTTTGTTCAAGGCCGGATCATTTAAGCACTATCCTTGTTATGCAACAACCGGACCACCGGAACAGACCCGCAGATACGACCGGCCCTCCGTCGGAATGGATCCGGGTCAATGGGCTTGCAGCTGAAACGGCGTGGTTACCGCTTTATGAAGGTTGATGATCTTTTATCCCATTCGGGATGTAACTGCCTTAGCTTTATTAAATAGGGGACCAGCAGCAGGAGCTCTAACCGGAAGGTAAAACCGGAGTCCGGATGAAAATAACGCAGGCCCAGCATGATAAACAAACAAATGAAGATCCCGATAATAGCATCGGCATATCCCATATTGATCGCCCAATCCTTTTCCGCCCATAAACCATAACCTACTAAACCTTTTATAAAGAACAGTGTCAAGGTCAGGATCCCCGTAAAGGAAATGGAAGAATAGCTCTCAAGGCCATATAAAGAGAGTTCGGCATTGAACCCCATAAGTCCGGCAATAAAGACAGGAATGCTTAAGGCCCCCGTGACTATAAATATCCAGGCAAATACTTTCATCCACCAGGGAAGCAATGCCCTTCTTCTTACTAATGGGGAATTTTCAGGGAGTACATCATCTAATAAATTTTCTGCGTCCATAACCGGAATATATAAAAAAATTGTGAATAAATTAAGGCAGCCGCCCCGCAGTTTTGTGCTATTTAGCGGCTAATGCAATAATTTTGGATCATGCAAGCGCCTCTTTCTTACTATACCATTATTTTGATTTCCCTTTCATTGGCCGGCGGCTGCCGTTCTTCGCGCAACGATCAGGCTGCCTCTTCTTCTCAGACAGGTAGCTGGCAGCAGCAGCCGATTATCATAGACGGTTCCGACGCTGACTGGCCTAAACCCCTGCCATATACCGATCGCAAGGAGAAGCTGAATTATGCCGTATCGAACGACAGGGATAATGTTTATATCCTGGTGTCTACCCGCAGCCCGCAGGAACAACAGAAAATCATCCAGGGCGGCATGACCGTCTGGATCAACAACCAGGCGGAAAAAAACGAGAGCTCGTCCATGGGGATCGGATTTCCGTTAGACAGCCGGAAGAACAGGGACAGAGAGCTGATGGCTCAGGCGCGACCGGGCCAATACAAGGATAAGGGCATCACCCTGGATGACCTGAAAGATTACTCGCTTTACAGCTTTAAGAATGAGAGCATCGAAAACTATGAATACGGACAGAGCAATGAAGAAGGCGTACAGGTCAGAATAGATTACAATAAAGAAGGCGACCTGATCTATGAAGCATCGGTCCCGCTCAGCTCCATCTATCCTCAGAATACCTCTCACAACTTCGCTGGCAAGACGGTCGCGGTAGGCATTTTTATCGAAGGACTGCCACCAGATGCACACGTCCGGCAGGATGGGGGAGGAGGCGGTGTTTCCATAGGAGGCGGCCTGGGCGTTGGCTCCTTTGGCAGCGGCGGCGGTGTCGGCCTGTCCATCGGTACGGGCTCCCTGGGCCGCATAGGTGGCAAGGACAAGCAATTATACCAGCTCAGTAGAATATGGCAGGTAATGCCGCTGGGGAGAAGCCGGTAACGCCAATATTTCTTCTTACATTCGCGGAAATCTTAATTTCCATGCGATACACAAAACTTTTTCTCGGTAGCTTACTGATAGCCGGTCTTTTCATGGCCTGCAATAATGAACCCAAACCCGCTGACAATACTTCCGCGGCAACGCCCCCTCCTTCATTCAAAGAGGACAATGTCACCTATACCGGAGATAGTATCTCCATGAATGGATATATCGTGTACGACGATTCCAATAAGAACAGGCGCCCCGCAGTGATAGTGGTGCCCGAATGGTGGGGACTGAACGACTACCCTAAAATGAGAGCCAAAAAACTGGCGGAATTAGGATATGTGGCCATGGCCATCGATATGTATGGCGACGGCAAGGTAGCCGATAACCCGGATAGCGCTAAAAAATTCGCCGGCCCGATGTATATGAATCCCGGAAAAGCCAAAGCCCGCATCGATGCCGCCATCGCCAAATTGAAAACCTATGGCGTCGTAGACACGACCCGGATCGCCGCCATCGGCTATTGCTTTGGTGGTGGGATGCTGCTGAATACCGCCCGCCTGGGAGATGAATTGAAAGGAGTCGTCAGCTTTCACGGCAGCCTGTTGGGAACACCGGCCCGCAAAGACCTGTTAAAAACGAAGCTGCTCGTTTTACATGGTAATGCCGACCAGTTCGTCTCGCCCAAAGACGTAGCTGCTTTTAAAAAACAAATGGATTCTATCGGAGCCGATTATAAATTCGTCGGTTACGACAGCGCCGTCCACGCATTTACCAACCCCCATTCTACGGAAACAGGCCTGAAATTTAAAATGCCGATTGCCTATAATGCCAAAGCTGATACCGCCTCCTGGAATGAAATGCAATCCTTCTTCAATACCTTGTTTAAATAGGACCCAACGTCGCAAACCAGCATGTTGAGGAGGCCGTCTCATTTACTTTTGAGGCGGCCTCTTTATTCTTCATCGGGTATCCTACTCAGGTAGTCCCACACCCTGCTAAAAAAAATTTTTCTTTAGCATTTTTGACGTCACTCCTCCTCTCAATCAAAGTAATCATCCGATTATGTATTTGCTATTTTTAAATATTTATTTGTCTCCTATTTTTTTCAAAATCCGGAAATCCATTTTTCATCCTATTCCGTAGATTCCTCCTAACGATTAGCTGAAAGGCATATTCGCGCCTTTCCCATAAATACAAAGCATTTTACTTCCCCCTATTTTCCCAGCTCTGGTTAGTCCTTCAGGCCTTGCATTGGTTATCTTTCCATCAATGCCCTGAAAGCAATTGTGTGTCACAAAACCATCTATTATGTATATGAAACCACTTTTACCCATTCTGGTTGCGGCCATCCTATGCCAATCCGCGAGGACTTTCGCCCAGGTCAAGATCGGGAACAATCCCACGACAATCAATGCCGATGCAGTACTGGAGACAGAAAGCACGAACAAGGGCTTCCTCCTGCCACGCATCGCTCTTACTGCCACCAATGCCGCCTCCCCACTTTCCGCCAATGTAGCCGGCATGGCAGTGTATAATACAGCCACGACAGGTTCGGCGCCTTACAATGTCTCCCCGGGGATCTATTATAATAATGGCTCTGGCTGGGTAAAACTGGATTCTGTTGCTTCAGGCCTGACCAGTATCACGCTTACCAACCCCTCCGCCATGACCAATAGCGGTAATTACTGGGATTATAAATTTCAAACCGTGGCAGGCGATACGTATAGCGAATACAGTACCTCTACGGGGAAGTTTACCGCCTCCCGGAGTGGCACGTATGTGCTAACCTGTTATAATTTAGCTACTTGCAACACCGGCCCTATTAATCCCACTGTGCTTCTCCATATCAATAGCCTGGAGTATGTCGGTAGCGTCATGTACGTTTCACCTGCGGGCGGCGGCGCCTATACTGTCTTTATTGTACTGCCCATCAAATTGAACGCCGGTGATGTGGTATATCCCAGAGGGTTTGGGCCTTCAACCGGTACCTGCACCATCGACGCTACCACCAGCCGGACCTTCATGACCATCGCCCAAATCCGTTAATTTCTCAGCCTAAAAACGATTCTCTTGAAAAAATTATCTATACACCGACCTGGTTTGCCCATGCGTATCCTCCCATGGGCAGCCCTGCTCATTGTGCTGTTTCCTTCTTTAGCCAGGTCCCAACAGGGTAGTCAGGGTAATACCACTGTCTTCAGCGGGGCCACGATGACATTCTTGGGCAACCACAACTTTCTCACAGGAGGCAGCGGCGCACAGCCAGGCATCATCGGCACCGTTCGTACCGCTCCTTACGGCACCCTGAATTTTGCCTCCACAGCAGTCAGTTACACCGGAGCAGACAATGCTAACAATGTCGACGGATATCTTCGCAAATCAGGAACTGCATCTTTTATTTTTCCCGTGGGGAGCAATGGTCACTATGGTCCCTTCGCCGCTGCAGCCGATGGAACAACCGGAGCCTATTTCCATGCAGACCCTAATTCTGCAGTAGTGCCCAATCCGGCCGGCGGGAGCTATCCACCTCTCCCGGCAGGTGCTCCGTTCTCCACTTCCAGCAAAGGGAGCGGGGTGACCTCTGTTAGCTCGGTCGAATACTGGGATATCGATGGCTCAGGTTCTACCAATGTTACGCTGACCTGGAATGCGGGGAGCGGGGTCGGTACACTTACCGGTAACACGCTGTCACAACTGACGATCGTTGGATGGGATGGCAGCAAATGGGTAAACATCCCTTCTGCCGTCGACGCGACCTCCGCTCTCGGAGGATCAAGCAGCCTTACCGCAGGCAGCATCACGACCAGCGCCAGCATCACGCCGGATACCTATACTGCTTACACGCTGGGCTACACCGGAGCTATCCTGCCGGTTACCCTCCTTTCCTTTACTGCTATTAAAGAATCAAGCGCAGTGAAATTGAACTGGGAAACGACCAACGAAGTTAATTTCTCCCGTTTTGAGATTCAATATAGTACGCCAAACCAGGGTGATTGGACCGTAATTGGGACCGTCCCCTCTACAATAGCCAGTACCCTGAATAACTACTATTCCTTTACTCACGCTAATCCTGCAAAAGGAATAAATCTGTACCGGCTGAAAATGATCGACCTGGATGGGAAATATACCTATAGCTCTGTCTGCCAGATTTCCTTTGACAGCAATAACGGAACCGTTATTTATCCCAACCCTGCCTCGGACTATATCAATATCCAAACCGATAACCCCGGGGCTATCAGGGGGGCAAAACTGAGCGATTGGAATGGCAAAACATTAATGTCTATCGTCCTCTTATCGAATGACAATAGGATAGACATTAAGACCCTGGCCCCGGGTATCTATATTTTGACAATATTCCATCAGGACGGGACTAAGGAAAGCCACAAGGTCTCCATTAAGATTCCTTGACGGTCCTGCCCGGCAGTTTAGCAACTGGATCCCCTGGCCCGCTTCTTGCATCCATATAAAAAACATCAATAATGACAACTCCACAAATCGCAACCCGGCTGATAGAACTTTGCCGCCAGGGGCAATATGAGACCGCTCAGAAAGAACTGTATGCCAAGGATGTAATAAGCATCGAACCGCACGCAACCCCCGCTTTTGAAAAAGAGACAAAAGGCCTGCCGGCCATTTTGGAGAAAGGACATAAATTCGAAGCAATGACGGAAAAAGTATATGGCACTACAGCATCAGATCCCCTGATAACGGGTAATATAATCGCTTTCACGCTCGGTCTGGACATTGCCATGAAGGGAACATCCCGTTCAAAGATGGAAGAGCTCTGCGTCTACCAGGTAAAAGACGGAAAGATAATATCCGAGCAATTTTTCATGTAGTCCGTCTCACGGCATAAACGACCAGCTCAAGCTCTGCCAGCCCTACGGCAATTGCGTAAAATCGATATCCGGCGCCTTCGCCTCCGGAGCGGAGACCTTTTCCAATAATTGACCAAGCATCCCCCTTTTACCCCACCCCCATAATCCATCCGTTCCGCCGGCCATCCCGGCCCCCGGCGACACCCCGATCCGGCTTTTTAATTTCCATCTTTTAAAGATACTATCTTTACAGGATAATCATCAGGACATGATATCTAACGAACTTATCCGGAAGCAATTACTAACCGCAGACACAGGTGTTCGACAGCTTACAAAAATAGAGGCCCACGAGATCCACTTTGCGCCGGGACAAACCGGAGCGCTGCACTATCATCCCTGCCCCGTTACAGGATATATCTTAAAAGGAACGGCCCTGGTCGAAGTGGAAGGACAACCCGCTCAGATCCTCCACGCCGGCGAAGCATTTTTCGAACCGGCATTGACCCGTATCCTCCATTTTGATAACTATTCCACCACCGAGCCCATGGTCTTTATCGCCTTCTACCTGCTTGACGGTAGACAAACCCTGATCGAACTAATAACTGAATAGCCTTACTAAACTACTACCTGGAATGAAAAACAACCCAAGGCCCAAGCTTGCGCTATGGATGGCAATATTGGCCGGTGTTTATGCCATGTCCTGTCCGGCCCTTTCCATAGCCCAGAAACTTCCCCCCGGCAAACTACCGCAATCAGAAGAGCCCGCCCCCGTCTATAAAGAGCCTTTCCGACCCCAATTGCATTTTTCCCCGAGGGAGAAATGGATGAACGATCCCAATGGAATGGTCTGGTTCCATGGAGCCTACCATCTGTTCTTTCAGCATTATCCGGGTGATATTGTCTGGGGACCCATGCACTGGGGACATGCGGTCAGTAAAGACCTGATCCATTGGCGGCAGCTGCCCATCGCCCTTTACCCGGACAGCCTGGGTTATATCTTTTCAGGCAGTGTCGTCGTGGATTCCAATAATACCACCGGGTTCGGGACAAAAGGACAGACACCCCTCGTAGCGATCTTCACACACCATGATCCCATAGGAGAAAAAAAAGGCAGCCTGAACTATCAGAACCAGAGCCTGGCCTATAGCCTGGACGCAGGACGTACATGGGCCAAATACAAGAACAATCCCGTACTAAAGAACCCCGGGATCATCGACTTCAGAGACCCGAACGTCCAATGGTACCGGCCGGCAAATAAATGGATAATGAGCCTGGCGACCAAAGACTGTATCAGCTTTTATTCTTCGCCGGATCTCAAAAACTGGGATAAAGAGAGCGAATTCGGTAAGTCCAGCGGAGCGCACGGAGGCGTTTGGGAATGCCCCAACCTGTTCCCCCTGAAACTGGAAGATACTACCTTCTGGGTGTTGCTGGTCAGCACCAACCCGGGAGGCCCTAACGGAGGCTCCGGTACACAATACTTTATCGGACACTTCGATGGCCGGGAATTCCATCCCTTGGGAAACGCTACGAAATGGATCGACTATGGACCGGACGACTATGCCGGAGTGACCTGGAATAACACCGGCCGCCGAAAGATATTTTTAGGCTGGATGAGCAACTGGATCTATGCTAACCAGGTGCCTACCCGGGAATGGCGTAATGCCATGACCATCCCGAGGGACCTGAAGCTGCAGAGGGTTGGCGAGGAGATCTATCTGACTTCCCAGCCTGTCAAAGAAATAAATCGCCTGGCTGCAGCAGGTGCCGTGCATTTAAAAGATATCAGCATAGATAATACCGTGGATCTTTCAGACAAATGGCAGGACTCCTCCAACCGGTATATACTGACTTTACACGCAGCAGCAATCAAAGATTTTTTTATCGCTTTTTCTAATGCGAAAGGCGAACAGCTGGCGATCGGATATGATAAGGCCTCCAATCACTATTATATCGATCGCATACAGTCCGGCATAACAAATTTCAACAAGGAATTCTCAAAAAAATATTCTGCCCCCCGCATTAGCACGGAAAAAGAGCTGAACCTTACCCTGATCATGGACGCCACCTCCCTGGAACTATTTGCCGACAAGGGACTGACCGTAATGACCAGCATCTTTTTTCCGGAGAAGCCATACACCCAAATTCATATCGGATCCAATGATCACTTGCTGATACAGCAACTGTCATGGACTCCCCTGAGATCTATATGGTAAACAGGCTCTAATAAAAACGCTTATTTTTTTCGGCCGCTGCGGAGGCGGTGCAATACCCTCACCAGCGCATCGATATCAGCGCAGGTATTATACAAGGCTAAAGAAGGCCGTACCGTAGACTCCACGCCAAATCTTCGCAGGATCGGCTGGGCGCAATGATGCCCCGAACGCACTGCAATGCCCTCTTCGTTAAGAGCTGAACCTATTTCTTCCGTACGATAGCCATCCATGACAAAAGATAATACCCCGGCTTTCTCCGCAGCCGTGCCGATCAGCCGCAGTCCCGGAACATCCCTGAGTAGTTTGGTGGCATATAATAACAGGTAATGCTCATACTGACCGATCAGCTCCATGCCGATCTTATTGACGTAGTCGATAGCCGCTCCCAATCCTACGGCATCGGCAATATTGCCGGTCCCGGCTTCAAAACGAGCCGGCGCCTGATGATACTTCGTTTGCTCAAAAGTCACGTCCTGGATCATATTGCCTCCCCCTTGCCAGGGCGCCGTTTCATTCAGCAGGGCCTCTTTGCCATACAATACGCCGATCCCCGTCGGACCAAAGACCTTATGCCCTGAAAATACATACCAGTCGCAATCCAGCAGGCGTACGTCGGCCCGCATATGTGACACTGCCTGGGCGCCGTCTACCAATACTTTCGCTCCTGCCTGATGGGCCATTTCCACCATGAGCTTGGCCGGAGTGATTGTACCCAGCGCGTTAGACACCTGCGTAAAGGACACTATCCGGGTCCTGGGACCTAATAGCCTGGCATATTCATCCAGCAGGACCTGACCATCGTCATCGACAGGAATGACTTTTAGTTTCGCCCCATTCTTTGCCGCCAGCTGCTGCCAGGGCACAATATTGGCATGATGCTCCAAATAGCTGATGATAATTTCATCCCCTTCTTTCAGGTTCTGCTCTCCCCAGCTTTTGGCCACCAGATTGATGGCTTCGGTAGATCCCCGGACGAATACGATCTCATTGACAGAAGACGCATTCAGAAAATCCGCCACCTTCTTCCGCGCCGATTCATAAGCATCCGTCGCCCTCGCCGCCAGCTCATGAGCCGCCCGGTGAATATTCGAATTCTCATGCTCATAAAAATGACTGAGCCGGCTGATCACCTGCCAGGGCTTCTGTGTAGTGGCCGCATTATCCAGCCATACTAACGGACGCCCATTCACTCTTTCCTGCAAAATGGGAAAATCATTTCTCACCCGGTTCACATCGAACGGAGGACTCGTCATGCCACTGATCCCACCCCCGTCGGTCAAGGATCGGGTAGACAGCCCCGGCAACCCGTTTGTCAGCGACAACGCTTCCTGTCCGGGTAAAAAATAAAAGGAAGGAATCGCCGAAGGCGCCTGAGGCAGCTGCGCTCTCCCGACCGGGCTATGAAGATCTTCTACATTGTCTTTCTGCCGCATCGCCGAAGGCGAAATGCCGCTGCCAGCCACAGAGGACGGTACATGCCCCCTGCCTGCAAAATGAGGATCGGGCAGACTGGTCGGCGGACTCTTCAGATCAAAACTTTCCTGCCGCTGTACCGCCGAAGGCGAAATACCGCTCCCCGCTACCGAAGCCGGAATCGCTCCGCCTGCTCCGGGGAACGGACTCGTCACCGCACCTGCCGTCGCAGGCGCCGTTTCCCCCGGATAGGACAAGGGGGCTCCCAAATTAGCAACAGCCTCCCCCGGCATCGCCTTAAAGAACTGGTTCGCTAACTGCGCCAGGGCGCCCTCATCCAGCGGACTGAATTCATTACTATTATTTGTACTCATGGTATTTTCCGATTTCGACATCATCAAGAACGGCAATGGCATCATCTACCAATACTGCCAGTGAACAATACAGCGACACCAGGTAAGAAGCGATCGCCCGGTCATTAATACCCATGAAGCGAACGGACAAACCAGGAGATTGCTCTCCGGGTAAATTAGGCTGATAAAGACCTACGACCCCCTGACGGCTTTCACCGGTGCGTAACAGAATGATCTTCGATTTCCCGTTTTCGATGGGCACCTTGTCGGAAGGGATCAGCGGAAGCCCCCTCCATGTGAGGAATTGTGAGCCGAACAGCGAAACAGTAGGCGGCGGCACACCCCGGCGGGTACATTCACGGCCAAAGGCCGCAACGGCCAGCGGATGCAGCAAAAAGAACCCCGGCTCTTTCCAGACCTTCGTGATCAGCTCATCGAGGTCATCCGGCGTGGGAGCGCCCGTACGTGTTTTGATCCGTTGCGCAGGTACAATACTATGCAACAGCCCATATTCCTTATTGTTGATCAATTCGCTCTCCTGTCTTTCCTTGATCGTCTCGATCGTCAGGCGCAGCTGCTCGCTGATCTGATTATAAGGCTTGCTGTAGAGGTCGGACACACGGGTATGAACTTCCACTACCGTATTGACAGCGCTTAAATTATACTCGCGGGGATTCTCAATGTAGTCCACAAATGTCTGGGGCAGCGCTCTCTCGTCACGCCCGGAACAATCTACTTCTACGTTTTCGGCATCCTTGACCTTGTTCAGACGATAGACTCCCGACTCCACCGGAATCCAATTCATTAAATGCGTCAGCCAGCGTGGCGTGATCGTAATCATCTGTGGTACCGTGCGTGTTGCAATGGCTAGCTGTCTCGCAGCGACATCTCCAAGCGCTGTTTGGGATCTGCCTTTGTTTTGTTCAGACATGGATCAATAAATTTTTAGAGTGAGAAATAAAAATTGGCGACAGGAATACGGTTGTTCCTGAATGGTGGTGGTGAAACAAATATATTGTTTTTTCCCGTAACTTTGATTCATCCCTGTCGCAACCGTCCCCCCTCATAAAAATCAACAGCATGCAAAAAATTACACTGCCTGTCACACGGTTGAAAGGTCTATGGTTAGCTATCCTTTTTTTTATAGCAAGTATCGCCTCTCCGGCTTTCGCACAGGATCGTCCGGGCCGCCCCGCAACTCCGCCGCAGCGACCACCCGCCCCGCGACCGGTAGCGCCCCCTCCGGCACAAAGGCCCCAGGTACAGCCTGCACGGCCCCCTCAGCAGCAACGCCCGCCCGCTCAACAGCGGCCTCCGGCTCCGCAACGCCCGCCCGGCAATGTTCGTCCTCCGGGCAATCAGCGCCCTCCCGGAAATACCCGTCCGCCTAACTATCGTCCCCCATCACACCGTCCTCCGATCCATCACCGCCCCCCCGGCTGGAAACCCAACCGTCCGGCATATACCCGCCCTCCGCATATCTGGGGCGGACATCGCTATTATGCCTATCATCATTATTATTCCCATCCCTATAGGCCCTATGTATTCGGACCATCCTGGCACCCCCTGGGATTCTTCCTCAGCGCCGTCGCCGCCACTGCCACCATCGTTGCGATCAATGATATGCAATACCAGTATGACGCAGGAGTCTTCTATGCTCCTGCCAACGGAGGTTACCAGGTAGTAGCACCCCCATTCGGGGCTATCATCCCCGCCTATCCACCGGAAGCAGTGAGCATGCAGGTAGGTGGAGATGTCTATTATTATTTCGGAGGGACCTTCTACGCGCCCGTGCCGAATGGCTACCAGGTGGTAAGGGCCCCGGCAGGAGCTATCGTCTATAATCTACCGGATGGCTGCACCCAGGTGCAGGCCGGTAATATTACCTATTTACAATACAATGGAGATTATTATCAGCCGATAGAATTCAACGGACAACCCGCTTATGAAGTAGTCGAGATCGAGCAATAAAACGCTTAATTAAGGGATGATGGCTTGCCATCATCCCTTAATTGATATTTACCCGTGACGGAGCCACCACCGGCACACTGGTAGCTGCAGTCTTCGCCTTTTCCGGCACGCTCACTTCTTCCCATCCCCCCATCCTCCGTTCCTTTTCCTGGAACCCGGCAATCCTCGGATCGACAACCTTCCCCGGATCGGCTATCCCCGGATCGGCAACCTTTCTCAGATCGAAGTCCTTCCCCTGATCGATCAGCTTCCCCGAAAAATCCGGCGCCCCCGGCGCCCTGCTCCCGGCAATTCCCGGCTCCGCCAGGATCCATGTCCTTCTCGTTCTTTTCATGAAAATGCGCATCCCGATAAAAAAGCATACCAACAGGATCATACCCCCTTTCAAATGGATTATTTCATGATCAGGGATCGGCGTATACAGATCCGCCTGGATACCAAAAGAATCGATCCCATTCCGTACTTCCCGGGACATCAACCCGCTGCATAAGTAAAAGATGGCTCCCCCCACCGCCAGGCATAATAAGATAGCCAGCCCCCCGGTAAACAAACTCCACAACCTCTTTCGTAATTCCGGCCAGGTGGCGGCGCCATACCGGGAAGGATAAGATAAAAGGAGGATCCAATAGAAAAAGAAGAATAACCCGATAACCGGCAGATCGATGACCACCGGCAACGGAACCGGAATATCAAAAAACACCAGCATAGGATTCACCCCCGCCAGCCCCGCCGCCCAGGGGAACAACCCGGCTATCAGATACCTGTCTAGCAGAATGGCCATCGCCAATAGAACCAACAGGATATATTGTGGCCGTTTCTGGCCACTATAGGTACTCATATAGGAGATTTTACAAATAGATCAACGCTCGGATGGATACAATTGGAAATTGGATAGAAGTCATTTCATGGGAAACTGGGAGAAATTCTGGCCGGAATACCAGGGATACCCGGTTCGGCCGAAGCAAAAACGCCGGCCTGATGAATTATTGTATGGCCGATTTGCCAAAATAGCGTTAAAATGAACAGAGCCCCTCTATAAAAAACGTTCTTCTCAATAAGCAAACTTCATTCCAAAATCTTCCCTATGTAATTTCCCCGCCCCCTGCATCTTCACACAAAACAGTACATATGAACACTGAACCCAACAAATATTTATTGGCCAGCCTGCTCCTGCTGCAGGGAATGTGTTTCTCCCTCCGGGCCCAGGTACCCTCCATAAAAGTAGAGGGGAAAGAATCCGGTCTGGTCTACCTGCAAAAACTTAACATAGACGTTTCCATCAACGGATCCATCGCAACGACCACCTGGACCATGACCTTTAAGAACAAGACCGCAAGAATCCTGGAAGGAGAGCTGGGCTTCCCGCTGGCAGAAGGCATCAGCGTGTCAGGATATGCACTGGATATTAATGGCAGACTGCGGGAAGCCGTGCCGGTAGAAAAAGAAAAAGGTACCCGGGTCTTCGAAAATATCGAACGCCGCAGAGTAGATCCCGGATTATTGGAGAAAGTGGATGGCAATGGATTCCGGACAAGGATCTATCCCATCAATCCGAACGGAGCCAGGACCGTGCTGATCAGATATGAAGAAGAGCTGGCGTGGAGCGGTCAATCCTCTCTGCTATATCATCTGCCGCTTGCATTTCAGCGGGCACTGGAAGAATTCAATATCAACATCAGTGTAGTGCGCGGCACACAGAAACCAGTCTTTGAAGGGAATATCGACAACGAATTGCGTTTCAACGAATGGAATGATACCTGGTCCGCTTCCCGGTCATGGAAGAACTATCTGGCCGACCGGTCCCTCACCATACGTATCCCTAAGACAACGGGCGCCAGCGAAGTCATGATGCAGCAGGCAGGCAATCATTATTTTTATGTGCTCAGCACTTTCCCCGTGCATAAAAAGATAGAGAAACCCCTGCCGAAAAAGATCACCATCCTCTGGGATGCCTCCCTGAGCAGTCTTTCCCGCAACACAGAAAAAGAGCTGGATCTGCTGGATCAGTATTTCGACAAGCTGCAGGACGCGGAGATCAGACTGGTGAATTTCAGCAATACCGTACAGGAAGCACAGACCTTCACCCTCCATAACGGCCAATGGGACCGGCTTCACGACGTTTTGCAACATACCGTCTACGACGGCGCCACCCAGTTCGGTAGCCTGGACCTGCGAAAATATCCCTGCGACGAATTCCTGTTATTCAGCGACGGTCATTCCACCTTCGGTAACGATCAGCTAAAAGAAGGTGGTAAGCCCGTCTATGCCATCGTGGCTACGCCGAAAGCCGACTTTCCTTTCCTGCGGGCTATTACAGATGCATCTGGCGGCGAACTGATCAACCTGCTCACCACCACGACAGAACAGGCATGGGAACAACTATGCTACCAAAGCCTCTATTTCATGGGTGTAAAGGCTTCCGCTAATCTCCAGGAAACTTATCCCTCCCTCCCCAGTCCCGTAGTCTCCAGTCTTTCCGTGGCAGGCATCAGCTATCAACCGGAACAACGACTGGTCCTGCAATTCGGATATGGAGGTAAGGTTACCAGCGAGTCCACGATCACCCTGGATTATACTAAACAGCAAACCAGCCGGCCCGACCTGTCCCGTATATGGGCGCAAAAGAAAATTGCCCAGCTGGACCGGCGATTCGAAGATAACCAGACGGAAATAGAACAACTGGGCCGCCGCTACGGGATCGTCACCCGCAATACATCCCTGATCGTATTGGAAAATGTAAATGATTATATTACCTATGAGATCGAGCCTCCAGCCGAACTCCGCGAAGAATATGACCGCATCATGAAACAAAGGGGGCAGGCAGACCGGCAGCTCCGTCATACCACCGTCGACAATGCCGAAGTCTATTTCAATGAACTCCTCCACTGGTGGCAAACGGATTATAAACGCCCGGTTAAGAACAAAACTCTTCCTCCTCCTGCGCCTATTCCCGGCCCTCCCGCAACAGCCCCCGCCCTTGCCGAACAGGCATTAGAAGGACGCGCCCCGGGATTATCAGTCAGCCGTAACCGAAGAAACGAGCCTTCTCCATCCACCATCCGCGGAACCAGCAACATGGACGAAGTTGTGGTAGTAGGATATGCCACTGTTAAAAAGAAATCTATCACGGGATCAGTAACTACTATAGATGATAAAGATCTGGAAGCAGCCGAACCGGAATCGTCCGCCAATGGCAATCATTCTCCCTCCGCCAACAACAACTCCTCCGGCTACGGCACTTTCAAAGCCTGGAAAGCAGACATACAGACGGAATACCTGACCCGGCTACAAGCTGCCCGCCCCGCAGAGCAATATGCCGTTTACCTGCAGATGAGAAAAAAGAACCTCCATACCCCCCTGTTCTATTTTAATACCGCCAACTTCTTTTTCGAAACAGGCAAAAAGAATATCGGCCTTCGCATCCTTTCCAATATCGCCGAGCTGGACGCCGAAAGCTATGAAATCTACAAACTCCTGGGGTATAAATTGAAGGAGCTGGGCGAGACGGAAGCCGCCTGCGCCGCCTTTAAGAAAATACTGGACTGGCGCCCCTTCGAACCCCAAAGTTACCGGGATTACGGACTGGCACTGGAAGACGCCGGCCAGTACCAGCAAGCGCTGGATACCCTGTACGCTGCCCTCGTGAAAAATTATGACGCGAACGTCAGCGCCCTGTACCCGGGCATCGAAGAGACGATCCTTCCCGAGATCAACAACCTGGTCGCCCGGAAAGCCGATAAGATCGACTTCAGCAGGATCCCTAAACAACTGCTCACCAACATGCCGGTGGATATCCGCGTAGTCCTCAACTGGAATATGAATGATACCGACATCGACCTCTGGGTCACGGACCCCGACGACGAAAAATGCTACTACAGTCACCGGAACACAGCTATCGGCGGCCGCATCTCCCATGACTTTACCAGGGGACTGGGCCCCGAGCAGTTCATGCTGAAGCGGGCGATAAAAGGAAAATACAAGGTCGAAGTGAATTATTATGGAGACAGCCAGATGAAAATAGCCGGACCGACTACCATTATGGTCGAAATATACACGAACTACGGGACACCGGCACAAACCCGCAAGCTCATCACCTTACAAATGCAGTCCACTGCCCAGGGCACGGTATACGTCGGGGATTTTGATTTTTAATTATGAATTTAACCGGGCTCCATCCGGTTAACGGGGAACGGTCGCCCTGCGACCGTTCCTCCTTTTTCTTTGCGAACCGGTTTCATGGCCTCTACAGGAACATGCCTCCGGATGCCTCGATCCGCTGAGCCGTCACCCATCTTGCCTCTTCCGAACAAAGGAAAGCTACCACGCCCCCGATATCGTCCGGCTGCCCTATCCGGCCCAACGCCGTCTGGGAAGAGAGGAACGCATCTAAATTCGGATTATGCTCAAAAGCGGCCTTGGTAAAATCCGTTTCGATAATGCCCGGCGCCACCACATTGGCCGTGATGCCCCGGCCACCCAGTTCCTTGGCCAGGTATCTCGTCAACACCTCGATTGCCCCCTTCATAGAAGCATAGGCAGCATAACCCGGGGTGGCAAACCGGGCGAGACCGCTCGAGATATTGATGATACGCCCCTTGTCGGCCAGAAAAAGCAATGCCTTCTGCGTTAAGAAATACACCCCTTTGAAATGTATCTGGAACAGACTGTCGAATGCTTCTTCCGTCGTTTGCGGGAAAAGAGATGCCGCGTCGATCCCGGCATTATTAACGAGGAAATCAAATTGGGTCCTTCCCCATTTTTCCTGCAGGATTCCCTTCAGCTCCTGGAAGAAACTATCAAAAGATTTCGTATCTCCCGCATCCAGCGCCAACGTGGCTGCCCGGACACCCTTTTTCTCCATTTCAGCCACCACCGCATCGGCCTCTGCTTTCTTACTGCGGTAAGTAATAATCACATCATTCCCCTTACCGGCAAGCTGTAAGGCCATATTCCGGCCCAATCCACGACTTCCGCCCGTTATCAGGGCAATTTTGTTAGTTGATCCCATTTTTGTAGTTTTTAATGATACCCCAAAAGTCCGGAACTTTTGGGGTAAACCTATGGTGACTAGTTAAGTATTAAATGGTAACCATTTAAGATTTTTCCTCCCGGCACGTACACGCCTATGGTCAAAATCCACACGCCTATGGCTGAAATAACACGATGGTAGGTTTATCCCGGAAAAAAACAGCCTTAATGATACATTGCAGATGGTTAGTACTTTAAGGGTTGTTATTATTTTGTTAGCTGTTAATAACGCCCCTCAACTGGTTAATGGGCTCGATCATTGGTTGAGGCTTAGATAAGAATAGGTCGAATAATTTGCTTTGTTCATTTTCTGACTGAACCACCTGGTCCGGTCAAACCTTAAAAACAACCGCTTTTAAGGACCCTTTTGTTAAGAGGCCGTCTCAGAACCAAGGAAGCAATTTCGTTCCTTCTGAGACGGTCTCTTTTCTCTTTTCAGGGCTTTCTCTCTCTTTTCAGGGCTCTCCGGCTATACATTTTCCGGACCCTCCGGACTTCGCCTTCCCTGGTTTCCCGGGACTTTAGGGTTGCACCTTTCTCGGTGCCGGATTATGGGAAGTCCGGATAATATATTTGCCGATAAAAATGCCGCTTACAAATACGTTGTAGAAATGCGCCGCCAGACCAATGAACATAACGGCCTCTTTTGCGACTGGCGTCAAAGGCACTATATCTCCATAGCCAATGGTAAGGACGGTCACAAAACTAAAATAGCTTAGATCTGACATCCTGCCCCTTACGGTATGCAAATTTGAAAAAGAATGATTAGAGAGCGTCTCTATCTGGAAGAATAAAAAAGTGCCGATCAGACTCAGCAATATAAAGCCACATAAAACCGCCGACAGCATTTCTGCCGATATGAACCGGGCGGTAAAGATCTTTCTGTATACTTCTATAGTAACTATAATGAAATAGAATAAATAAACAATACCCCATAAACTGTGCAGATCACTGTGCCCTATATTCGTGATCCAATGACTGAGTATACTTATGAGAATATTGGCGATGATAAATGCCATGATGACCATCCTTAGATTCTTCTTATTAAAAAAGACGATCAACCCAACGAGCATATTCTGAAAGGGCAGCGTTTCCTCCACAAGCCCCGAACAGTCAGAAGGCAAAAACACGCCCCCAAAGATGAGCGCCAGGAAGCTGATCAGCAAAATCTCATATTTTCTCCTTTCAATGTATAACCTGATTTTTGTCATGGCACGTACTATTTTATAGTTATTCCGGTCATCACCGGCAATGAGTAATGCCATAAAAATAGTTCGGCGGCATAAGTTTAATTTGCCAAATTAGGTGAACGGGGAAAATTTTGCGACGAAACAGTTTTTCGATCCTGTGTTTTATACATTCATTAACAAGAGGCGCCGGTTTTCATCAACGTGCAGGAATTACAGCACCGTCGATCCCCTTACCACGAGCACGGAAGGAATGACCAGCGGCTGCTTTTGCCTGACCGCCTTTCCTTCCAACTCCCGGAACAACAGGGACGCCGCTTCCTTCCCCATTTCAAAAGCCGGCTGGGTGATCGTCGTAAGCGAAGGGTTTAACAGCATAGCGGAAGGAAGATTGGAGAATCCTATCACTTTCACCTGCCCGGGTATGCGTACCCGCAGCTCCTGGCAGGCCAGGTAAATACCGGTCACCAGCTTCTCCACCGTAGCGATCACGCCATCGGGAGCATCGGGACCGCCCATCAGACCGGTAAGGATCCGGTGATTGACAACCGGATCATGCGTGCAGGCGATGATATCCGACTCCCGCCAGGACAGCTGATGATCCGTCATTGCTTTTTTATAGCCCTCTATCCGCTGATGACTGATAGATAGGTCCGGTGAGATAAACAGAAGGGCCACTCTTTTGCAACCGCGGCTCAGGAGATGCTCCGTCGCTTTACGGGCACTCTCGAAATCATCCGTAACGACCTTCGCGGTGTCGATATCCTCACAGACCCTGTCGAAAAAAACGATCGGAATGCCCTTCTCCTGCAACTCCTTTATCGGAGAAGAATCCCTGGTCTCAGAGCTTACGGAAATTAATATGCCGTCGGCCCGCCCTCCCCGGAGATCCTGTAAAATGGCCTCCTCTTTCCGGCAACTCTCATGCGTGAGCCGGATCAGGATATGATAACCCTTCTCCTGGGCGACGGCTTCCACCCCGTCAATCACCTGCGCAAAGTAACTATCCGCCACTTCCGGCAGGATCACGGCGATCGTCCTGCTTTTTTTGTTGCGCAGGCCGCTGGCATATGGATTGGGGGTGTAATTCAGCTCTTTGGCAAGATCCAGGACCCTTTGTCGGGTCTTTTCACTGATTTCATGGCTGTTGGTCAATGCTTTTGACACAGTGGCAGTAGAGAGCTGCAAGGCATTGGCCAGCATTCGGAGCGTTACATTTCCCATAAATGACCGGATAAAACGGCATCTTTTTACGAAAACGGTTAAGCAAATAATTGTACGAACCAGCGTAAGATCGTAAAAAAAGATGGTTAATTTACACAACGGCTATCAAATTAACCGATAACGATTTAAACAATGAATGCCATGAATTCCGACCACCTTTCCACCACTGAAATCAATCCCCTCTCTTCCCTCGATGTATGGGAAGATGACCTCCTGGAACGTTATCCCGATCCGGAGACGATCGCCAAAGACAAGACCACCGAAGAATACCGCAACTACGAAGACCCTAAAAGAGAGTCCGTAAAGGAATTCTACCGGCTGAACCATACTTATCAGACCTACGACTTCGTAAAACAGAAACAAGCGGAGTTCCTGAAATTCGATAAAAAGGAAATGTCTGTTTGGGACGCTTTTAATTTTCTGAACCAGCTGGTGGACGACTCCGATCCCGACACGGACCTGGACCAGTTCCAGCATCTGCTCCAGACCTCCGAAGCAATCCGGGCCGACGGCCACCCCGACTGGATGGTCCTGGCAGGCCTCTTCCATGATATGGGAAAGACCCTCTGCCTGTTCGATGAGCCCCAGTGGGCCGTAGTAGGGGATACCTTCCCCGTCGGTTGCGCCTATTCCGATAAGATCGTCTATCCCGAATTCTTTAAGAACAACCCGGATTACGAGAACCCGGTCTATCAGACAAAATACGGAGTTTATTCCCATGGATGCGGACTGCGGAACGTTGATATGTCCTGGGGACATGACGAATACGTTTACAACATGATGAAAGACCATCTCCCGGAACCCGCTTTGTACATGTTGCGTTACCATTCCTTTTATTCCCAACACCGGGAGCATGGCTACGACCATCTGATGGATGACCATGATCGGGAAATGTTCAAATGGGTTAATTTATTCAACCCCTATGACCTGTATTCCAAGAGCCCGACTCCTCCCAACTGGCAGGAGCTCAAGCCCTATTACGAAGACCTGGTAGCTAAATATTTACCCGCTACCCTGAAATTTTAACAAATCAGAACTTTTAGTAGCAAACCAGGCGTGCCCGCGTGACCGCCTGGCTTTTTTTTGGATTTTTTTACGTTTGTTTGCTTATGAATAATCAACTTGTCTCCTGGGACTATATCGTTTTTATAGCTTATTTCATCCTCATCTCCTGCTACGGTTACTGGATCTATCACAAAAAAGGAAAGGCGGCTACCAGTACCAAAGACTTTTTCCTGGCGGAAGGCTCCATCACCTGGTGGGCGATAGGGGCTTCCATCATCGCTTCCAATATCTCCGCGGAACAATTCATCGGGATGAGCGGGGATGGCTTCTTTGCCGGCATCGCCGTAGCCGTTTATGAATGGCTGGGAGCGATCGCCCTCATCATCGTGGCGGTCTTCTTCATGCCCGTGTACCTGAAGAACAAGATCTACACCATGCCGCAATTCCTGAAAACCCGCTACAATGAGACCGTAGCCCTGATCATGTCCGTTTTTTGGCTGTTCCTCTATATTTTTGTCAATCTGACATCCATTCTCTACCTGGGCGCCCTGGCGATCAATGGCTTACTGGGCGGTGGGTACTTCCATATCGTGATGATCGTACTGGCTTCCTTTGCCCTCCTCATCACCCTGGGCGGAATGAAGGTCATTGGCTATACCGATGTGATCCAGGTGGCAGTCCTCATGATCGGTGGTCTGGCGACAACCTATATGGCCCTTACCCTGGTCAGCGAAAAGTTCGGGTTCGGCAAAGACATCATCGCGGGATTTAATGTCCTGCTCAGGGACGCACCTGATCATTTTCACATGATCTTCCCCAAACCCTCGGCCAATACCCCGCAGCTCAACGTCAATAAATACCTCATCCTCCCGGGCATCACCATGTACTACGCCGGTCAGTGGATCAACAACCTGAACTATTTCGGATGTAACCAGTACATTACCCAACGGGCCCTTGGCGCCAACCTGCCGACCGCCCGCAACGGGATCTTATTCGCCGGTTTCCTGAAACTGCTGATGCCCGTCATCGTCATGCTCCCCGGGATCGTAGCCTGGGTACTGTACAAGAACGGTCACCTGCCCCAGCTCCCCGGAGGACGCAAGGACAATGCCTATACGGCCATCCTGGGCTTCCTGCCGAATGGATTGAGAGGACTGTCCATAGCGGCTTTGACGGCGGCGATCGTGGCCTCGCTCGCGGGAAAGGCCAATAGCATCTCCACCATCTTTACCCTTGATATTTACAAGAAATACATCAACACCGGCGCCAGTGAGAAAAAGATGGTGTGGACAGGACGCCTGGCTATCTTGCTGGCGATGGTCACGGCCATTCTCTTCACCTGGAAGGATGTCCTGGGGATCAGCGGCGATGGCGGATATACCTTCATTCAGAAATATACCGGCTATATCAGCCCCGGCGTATTTGCGACCTTCATCCTGGGCATGTTCTGGAAACGAACCACCGGTAAGGCCGCCATTGCAGGCATCGTGACCGGGTTCCTGTTATCCGTCTTTTTCGGCCAGTTCGCGGTGCGGGTGTTGGGTCATGACACCTGGATCTATACGGCTTTTATAAATAGCAACGGCGTCTACGAAATCCCCTTCTTCATTTGCATGGGCTGGTCCTTCTTCTTCACCGTGCTTTTGATGGTGGGCATCAGCCTGGGCGGACCCCGTATCAATCCCCAGGCCTTCCAGCTCGACAAAGAGATGTTCCGCCTCCGGCCCGCCAATTGGGTGCTGATCGTCTTTATCCTGCTGGTCTTTTCCGCGCTTTATGTGCGGTTCTGGTAACTAACAAGTTGATTATCTGTATTCTTTTCTGTAGTGATAATTTTTGCAATATATAAATTATGTTTAATGCGTAGGGCATTTTAAGATTTTTTTGCCCTATTTTATTTGTACCTATGTTCTTTTTCAATTTTTATGGGAGACAAAAGTAGCTCAAGTTAACGAAAGTTTAGTTGCAGCTAAACAAATTTATGAGTAGTTTTGAAACGATAAGAGTGGATTTGATCAATGCCAAAGAAAGAGTGGACCAACTTCTTATTGATGGGGTTAAGCAGCTAGATGTTTTTGAGGATAAACTTATTGGCACAACTTATCTGAGTGAATACAAGACAATTTTAAAATATATTGAGCATGCAGCAAATGGTAATTTATTACCTAAGAAAAAGATGCGCCGATTAGAAGGCAATGCGGACGGTATCACCGAATTTGAGTTTAAAAGTGAACATTTGCGTGTATACGTAATTCAGCAGCCTTCAAAGAAACTAGTTATTTTTTTAGGATTCAAGAACAGTCAAGATGCCGATATAGTATCTTTTCGTTCTCTTAAAAAGAGATTTATTGATTTTATAAAAAGCAAAGAAAATGACAAGAGAAGATTTGATAAAAAGCCGTGAGTATTGGATTACTACATTTCAATTGCAGATGTTCAATCTCATAGAAAAATATAGAAAGGACAATAATCTGAATAAAACAGAATTAGCAATAAAACTAGGAGTTACTAAAGGCTATATCACACAAATTTTAAATGGCGACTTTGACCATAAGATGAGTAAGTTTATTGATTTGTCATTAGCATTTGACAAAGTGCCAATATTAGATTTTGTGGACATTGATACATATATCGATAAAGACGCGAACAGTAGAGTTTACGCGTTACCATCTATGTCTCCATCGGAAGCCTCAACAAAAGAAAACACTTCTGGCGCTCCAATAAAATTCATGTATCAATCAGATAAAATGAAGTCACAGTACTATGCAAAATGAAAATGTTGTTTTTGCAATCAAACGGGTAAAGGAAACCTTTTTTTCTATAAAAGAGGATTTATATGTTGAAGATCCGAATAAAATTGTTAGGATAGAGCTTGGTGAACGGATTGGATTTAGTGCAGAATCGAATCTTGTTAATTTTATCCTGAGAATTTTTTTCCATTATCAGGATTCGCAAGAAGTACTTGTAGATATCAATGTAGAAAATATGTTTGAGGTTGAAGATCTACAAAGATTTATGAATGAAGATGGAATATTCATATTGCCCGAAACATTATTAATTTCTATTGTCAGTATGTCACTTTCTCATGGAAGAGCACTCCTTTCAAAAAATATAGCTGGTACTCGATGGCAAGACATTGTTTTACCTATTGCTAACCCTGGACAAATTGCGAAGCACTTTTACCCTTATATGTTTAATCAAGAAGCGAATGTCTTTAAAGGAGATAGAGACGGCAATATTGAAAGCCAAAAAATAACGGTGAACAAGAAGAAAAAAGCAATTAAAAAAGGATAGTATATCCTATCTTCCCTGTCATAACATACAGGCTATAAAGTGACTAAACGACAAACTCCATGAGAAAACTCTTCCTCATAGCTCTCTTCCTGTCCTCAGGTTTTCTTATTTATGCCCAACCCTGGCAGCCCGATTGGAAATCCCTGGACCAGCGCCCCGTTCCGCAATGGTATAAAGACGCCAAATTCGGGATCTTCATCCACTGGGGTGTATACTCCGTACCCGGCTACAGCAAAAAAGGGGAATACGCCGAATGGTACCAGGAAGGGCTGACCAGGGGAGACACCGCCCGAAGGAACTATCATAAAAAGAAATTCGGCGACCTCACCTATTATGAGCTGGCCGACCAGTTCAAAGCCGAACTCTATAATCCCGACGAATGGGCCGGCGTAATAGAAAAATCAGGAGCGAAATATGTCGTCCTCACTTCCAAACATCACGACGGCTTTGCCAACTGGCCCAGTAAGGAAACGGTAAAAGCCTGGAAATTTCCCTGGAACGCCCTGGAGACCGGTCCGCACAGAGACCTGCTTGGCGATCTCTTCACCGCCATCCGCAAGACCTCCGTACACCCCGGCTTGTATTATTCATTATACGAATGGTACAACCCCCTTTGGCTGAAAGATAAACCCACCTATGTATCCTCCTACATGTGGCCCCAGATGCAGGACCTGATCAATACCTACCAGCCGGAAGTGCTTTGGACGGACGGAGACTGGGAGGGCAGCGATACCCTGTTCCAATCAAGAGAATTCCTTGCCTGGCTATATAACGAGAGCCCGGTGAAAGATAAGATCGTCACCTACGACCGCTGGGGAAATGGTATCCGCTTCCACCATGGAGGCGTCTACACCCCCGAATACCAGCCCGATGCCGATTTTGCCGATCACTATTGGGAAGAGAGTAGGGGAATGGGATTTTCCTACGGCTACAATAGGGCCGAAGACGCCTGGGATTATAATTCCGCCCGCGCCCTTGTATTCCAGCTGATCGACAAAGTGAGCCGGGGAGGAAATTTCCTGCTGGACATCGGCCCCGATGAACACGGTAAAATCCCCCCGATCATGCAGGAGCGCCTGCTCCAGATCGGCGACTGGATGAAGGTCAATGGAGAAGCAATCTACGGAGCCTCCCGCTGGAAGACTCCGGCGCAATGGGGAAAAGGACGGCGTGATTACAAACCCGCCAACGGCGGCGGCGACCTCCTGCTCAAGCTCACCGTGGACCCCGAACCGGGTTATGCAGTCAAAGAATGTTTCTTCACCTACAATGCAGATCGGAAAGATCTCTACGTGATCCTTCCTAAATGGCCAACGTCCGGAGTCTTCACCATCCAGGACCTGCCGCTTTCTCCCGGCACCCGGATCGAATTGCTGGATACGCATGCATCCCTTTCCTGGCGTCGCGTGGGTAATAACTGTATTGTCACCCTACCGGCCTTTGACCCTAACCGGATCAAATCCCAATTCGGATACGTTCTTAAAATACAGGGCGTCACCCGTCCCATCAAATAACAGCACCATTAATTTATATTATCATTTCACAATAAAGTCTATATGTCACTCCCCCTTAAACGATCTTTCTTTCTCCTGGCCTCCCTGCTCACCGCCCTGCTTTCCGATACAGGCGCCACTTTCGCTCAGCAGCTTCCTGCAGAGCCTGAGGCCGTCCCTGCGATTCCCCTTCGCGGACATATTAATTTTGACGAAGGCTGGAAATTTCACATGGGACATGCGACGGACCCGCACAGGGACTTTAATTATGGTATAGCCAATATCCTCGCTAAAACCGGAGACGCCGGCAATACCTGCATTAAAATGGACTTCGACGACAAAAGCTGGGCTTCCGTGCAAATCCCTCATGACTGGGCCGTCGCCCTTCCTTTCGAACACGTAGTTAACGAAGATGTAGATGGACATGGGTATCATGCCGTGGGGGGCCTCTTCCCCGAGAACAGTATCGGATGGTATCGCAAGACCTTTATCGCCAACAGGGCCGATTCCGGCAAACGATTCGTATTGCAGTTTGACGGGATCTTCCGCGATAGTAAAGTCTGGATCAACAACTGTTATATGGGCGGTCATTTCAGCGGCTATAGCGGCTCTTCCTACGATATCACGGACTTCCTCCGCTTCTCCGGAAAGAACACCATCGTAGTCAGGGCGGATGCCAGCCAGTATGAAGGCTGGTTCTATGAAGGCGCTGGCATTTACCGCCATACCTGGATGAATATCTTCAATAACCTGCACATCGCTTCGGAGGGTGGCGTATACGTCCATACTACCAGCACCAACGACCGGGCCACGGTGACGATAGCCACACAGGTAGAGAACAGGGGCCTGCAGGCGGCCGACGCCTCCGTGGTCACTTATATCACCGACCGGGATGGTAAACGACTGGCACAAGGCCGTGAACTGCCCCTTTCCCTGGCAATCAACGGCAAACAGACCGTGCAGGACTCGCTAACCATCACAGCCCCCAATCTTTGGTCCCTGAACAATCCTTACCTGTACAGGGTTGTATCGGTCGTACGATCGGGCGGTAAGATCGTGGACAGCGTCAACACCCGCTTCGGCATCCGCACCGTCACCATCGACAAGGACCTGGGGCTTCTGGTGAACGGTACACCGGTAAAGATCCAGGGTGTATGTTGCCACCAGGACCATGCCGGAGTAGGCAGCGCCCTGCCGGATTATTTACAGTACTACCGGATCCAATTGCTGAAGGAAATGGGCGTCAATAGCTACCGCACCAGCCATAACCCTCCCACGCCGGAACTGCTGGATGCCTGTGACAGTCTGGGTATGCTGGTATTGGACGAGACCCGCCTGCTGAACAGCGGCGCTGAATATGGCGCGGAATGGGAGAAGCTGATCCTCCGGGATCGTAACCACCCCAGCGTCTTTATGTGGTCCATCGGCAATGAAGAATGGATGATCCAGACCTCGAACACAGGCAAACTCATCGCACAGAACCAGATACTTAAACAACAGGAACTGGATCCCTACCGCACCTGTACCTATGCCGCCAATGTAGGCAATGAGTGGCACGGCGTCAATGAAGTGATACCCGTGCGCGGATTCAATTATCACCTGCCGCAGATTGATCCCTACCGCAAAGACCATCCCGACCAACCCGTCATGGGATCCGAGATGGCCAGCACCGTATCTACCCGCGGTATTTACGAAACAGATACCGTCAATGCCTATGTGCCGGATTATGACAGCGTCTATCCTCCCTGGGCCAGCACGGCGGAACAATGGTGGCGTATAGCTGCCGCCCGGCAATGGTATATGGGCGGATTCGCCTGGACAGGTTTTGACTATCGCGGAGAACCGACGCCCTTCCAATGGCCGGATATCAACTCGCATTTCGGGATCATGGACATGTGCGGCTTTCCTAAAACAGTGTATTATTATTACCAGTCCTGGTGGACGGATAAAGATATTTTGCATATAGCGCCGCATTGGAACTGGCCCGGAAAAGAAGGTAAGCCGATCCCGGTATGGGTCAACACGAATGCAGACAACGTAGAATTATTCCTCAACGGCAAGAGCCTGGGCAAAAAAGAAATGCCCCGCAACGGCCACCTGGAATGGATCGTGAATTATGCCCCCGGCAAACTGGAAGCCGTCGCCTACAAGAAGGGAAAAAAGATCACGGCCTTTGTACAGACTACCGGCCAGCCATACAGGATCATCGCAACTCCCACCAAAGCATCGCTCCTCGCCGATGGTAAGGATGCCGCCGTTTTTAATATCACAGTAGTGGACCGGCAGGGACTGGAAGTGCCGGATGCCGCTAACCTCCTGCATTTTTCCGTTTCCGGTCCTGCAAAGATCATCGGGGTAGGCAATGGCGACCCCAGCAGCCATGAGCCGGATCAATACCCCGGCGCCGGCTGGCAGCGACGTTTATTCAATGGGAAATGCCAGATGATCCTGCAGTCGGTCTTTTCGAACGAATGGAGTTTGAGGGCTTCAAAGGGCCAGGGGCCGGGCAATGTCACGCTCCTGGTGAACGCAGAGGGGCTGCCGCCGGCTTCAGTCTCTATCAGCGCCAAAACACTTTAGCATATTAATGCAAGTACATTGCTAAAAGAAGCGGTTCCTCACGGGCCGCTTTTTTGTTACCGCAGGAGCACTGAAATTCAGAGACTGGGAATTGGCATAATAATAGGATTCGAACCAGCTAACCATAAAAACCGGGCGGTGATATTTAGTTATTTTTCTATAAATAAAACGTTAAAAAACTATAGTAAATTAAGTATAAACACCTATTAAACATGTGGTACAATTATATACTTTATAACTATATATACTGTGTAGCACATTAAAAAGCAATTAATAGACGCTATTTTAGGCTGGTATAATCTCTATTCTCAATCGGTACTTTTAAAAACTAAGTGTATGCGCCTCTTTACTCCCAAACGAAGAAAAACCCTCTTTCTTTCGCTTTTTATGCTGCTTACGGCCACGCTCGTAAAGGCTCAGTTAAAGATCGGTGATAACCCCACCTCCATCAACAAATCCTCCATCCTGGAATTGGAAAGCACCCGGCAGGGTCTGCTCCTGCCCAGGCTGACGGATACGGGGGCCATCAATGCCCTGACGCCGCCGGATGGGATGATCATTTACCTGACCAGTGATAATAGCTTACGTCTGCGCAGCAACGGAAGCTGGAAAAAAATCGCCGATTTAGCGGCTGCTTCAGCCAACTGGGCTTTGACCGGCAATACCGGCACCGATTCCACCCTCAATTTCATAGGGACAGTCGACGGCAAGCCATTGGTAATGAAAACAAACAATGCAGAACGGCTGCGGATCAATTCCAATGGCTTTATCGGGATCGGACAAAATACGCCGACAGCCAACCTGGATGTGAATGGAACCGTCAAATTAGAAAACCTGGCCGCAGATTCCACGGATCTGCAAGTGCTGGTATTAGCAGCAGATGGTTCGGTATATAAAAGGACCGTATCATCCACCGTCTTTCAAAATGCCATCAGGGCCATTAACGGCATCCAGGCGCAGGCTTTAAGTATTACCGCTGCGGCGAGTACCACTACGGATACAGTCGCCATCGCTAACCGGACGGCCGACAGTACAATCGCCCTCACCCTGCCCGTACAGAATGGCTCCTCTCCGACAAAACCCTACGGCTTCCTCACGCTGGCCGATTGGAATAAAATTCAGAGCGGAATCCAGACCATTGCCATTGGTGCAGTGGCCGCAAGCTCCGATGTGAACGGAGCCACCATCGTCTCAGATACCACTTCCCGCACCATTATCTTGCATCCCGCAGACGCTACCAACCCCGGCATCGTTACCGCCGGCACGCAGACCTTTGGCGGAGACAAGACTTTCAACGGCAATACTACCGTCAATGGCACTGTCACCTTGAACAATGTTGCTACCAACACTACCCTGGACTCCGTGCTGGTGATCAGCAACGGCCTGGTACAGAAAAGACAGGTGAGCGCCGCTGCCTTCGGGAACGCCATCCGCAGTATCAACGGCAACAAGGATACGGCACAGATCTTTGCATTCAAAAACACAGGGACCGACCTTACGGTCACGACGGCTTCCGCCGCAGGCACCGATAGCGTCATGCTGAATGTGCCGGATGCCGGCACCGGCGCCCGGGGCGTTGTGACTACCGCTACCCAGACCTTTGCCGGTAATAAGAACTTCCAGGACAGCGTCAACGCCGCCAAAGCATTGTTAGTGGGAACGGCCGGCAACGCTAATTCGACGGTACAGGTCAATGGATCCATGGCCCTGGCTATTAAAACGGTCGCAAGCGGCTACACCATCACGGGGACCGATAATACCGTCCTGGCTAATACCTCTTCGGCGCCTTTTTCAGTTACTTTGCCCGCAGCGACCAATATCACAGGTCGTATCTATACGATTAAAAAGATCGGAAGCGGGGGCATCGACAATGCATTGACCATCCTTCCCTCTGGTGGAGCTTCCATCGACGGAGGAAGCTCGTATATCATTTACAATGACTATACTTTCGTTGCGCTGCAGACAGACGGCACCAACTGGTATATTATCAAGAAGTAAAAGGATTCCTGATCTAAATGTACCTACATGCGTATTCGCACATGGTTGGTGGCAGGGATCGCATTGCTGTTGGGCAATACGTCTTTCTCACAGCAGTTAAAACTGGGAGACAACCCTTACACGGTCCAAAAATCAGCGATCCTGGAGCTGAACTCGACTAAACAAGGTCTGTTGCTGGCAAGGATTTCCGACACCACGTTGATCAACTCACTGACGCCGCCGGACGGAATGATCATCTTTTTCACGCCCACCGCGCAATTACTGGTGAGATCCAACGGCCACTGGCAGCCATTGACAACGGGCTCCGCTATCAGCAGTTTAAATGGACTGACAGGCGCCTCACAAACATTTGCGACCGGCGCCGCGGGCACGGATTTTAATATCTCCTCCGCCGGCACTGTCCACACTTTCAATATCCCGGATGCCTCCGCCACAGCACGAGGATTGGTAACAACCGGCGCCCAAACAATTGCCGGCGCCAAGACTCTTACCTCGACTTTGCAGGTGGTAGCTACCAATCCCTTAACGCTCACAGGCGTACAGGCCGGCACCAGCACTACCGCCGATAGTCTTTTGACCATCACCAGCGGGCTGGTGCGCAAACTACCCATGTCAACGTTTGCTACCAACACCAGCAGTTGGAGCACCACCGGGAATGGCGGAACCAGCGGGAGTAGCAATTTTTTAGGTACGACCAATAATGTTGGCCTGCACTTTCGCACGAACAATACGGAACGGATGTATATAGACAGTGTTTACGGCAACCTTGGTATCGGAAGCAACTCCTTCAATGCTACCAACCCTGAAAAATTATTGGTGCAGGCGGGCACGACAACTTCTTTTAACCTCATGCAGGGCCATGGAAAAATTAACAATTACCTGCAATTAAATATCCAGAACGATTCTGCCGGTACTTCTGCCAGCTCCGACCTGGTGGCTACGGCAG
>Ga0179596_10000156_pt1 | contig 46981 bp, 37 predicted proteins | sample CZODoug1_1_08_16_FD_155494 | JGI IMG/M metagenome (GOLD analysis project Ga0179596, IMG submission 155494) | Vadose zone soil fungal communities from Angelo Coast Range Reserve, California, USA - CZODoug1_1_08_16fungal (Illumina Assembly) | ecosystem: Environmental > Terrestrial > Soil > Vadose... | reverse complement strand
CATGCGCCCGGAATGAAGGGCTGCTTCACCTTCCGGAATGCCGTATTCATCCAGCAGGGCAGACAGAAGGCCCTGTTGCCATTGCAGGATCCGGGGCATCTTATCGATATTCTTCAGGACATCCGGGGGCACGGGGGTGCTGGTGACATAGGGGATTCCTTTCTGGTATGCGCAAATGCCTCCTGCAAAAGCGATGCAGTCATTGATGAGCACGTCGGGTTGGAACTGGTCCACGATTGCCGGAAGTCCCTTCATCAGGAAACGGCAAAAGGGGAGGTAGGTTTCTTCGAATGCCATCTTCAGTCCTTCGGCTCCTGAAAGGGAAGGGCCATCGTCCTGTCTTTTGAGGATGCGTTCGATCTCTTCTCCGTGTGCTTCGCGGGTGGCCGGCGGGACGATGAATTGTCCTCCGGCGGGAATAAATTCGTCAGGTACCTGCCGGAGGCCTACCCATACGACTTTATGTCCCCTGGCCAGCAGATCTGCGCCTACGCTGAGTGTCGGGCTGATGTGGCCGAAAAAGGGTGGAACGACGAACATAAAATTTGCCATAGTGATAAAATTTACATGTTTAATCCTTCTAATCCTTCCAGAACAGTGGCGGCAGCGGCGGCGCCGCCGGCTTGTTCGAACGAATGTCTGATCCGCCCGGCGGCGGCCCGGTATTGGGTTTCGTGGATAACCGTGTGGATCGCATTTTTCAGATCCGTGGGCTTGAATCGCCGGAAGTTGAGCCGGAGGCCGCATCCTGCGCGGGTCACCTGACTGGCTACATGGGATTGGTCATAGGCGATCGGGATCACTACCAACGGAAGGCCAAAGAGCAGGGTTTCACAGACGGTGTTGTGGCCTCCGTGACAGACGACCATATCGAGCCAGGGCAGTAGTTCCAGCTGAGGCACCCTGCTTTGCACGATGAAATTGGGCGGCCATTCGTCCAACAGATTCTTTTCGGACACCACAACCACGTTTAGGGCCACGTTTCCCAGGGCTTCGGCCACTTTCAGGAAGAACGCCCGTTTATAAGCGTGATCGAAGGTCGTACCGATGGAGACGAGGACCTTGGGTAGGGGTTGCCGTGAGTGAAAGGTTTCCCAGTCAAAGTCATTCAGGGTGGGTTGGGTATTGATCACCGGGCCTACCAGCCTGTAATGATCCGGCAGGATCCTGTCGCCGAAAAATTCCCGGGAGGTGAAAACCAGGGCTGCCGAGGAAGAACAGGCTACAGATCTTTCACCTTCCAGTCCCAGTTCCTGCTGGAGCGCGACGATCTTTTTGTTTTCCCATTCGAAGATGCCGGGCAGTTCCCATTGGGTATCGAGGGCGGCCGGCGCGGTGACGGAAGTGGCATAAGGGATATTTTTCCGGCAGGCGGCGATGGCCCCGGCGAAAAGCTGGTGGTCGTTGATAAGGACATCGGGTTGGTATTTGTCGAGCTGATCGTTTATCCCGGTGAACATATACCGGTTCATAGGGATCAGTACGTCTTCGAAGAGGAATTTGATGCTTTCGGCTCCCTGTACATTTTTCTGCGAGATGGATTTCAGGTAATGTCCTCCTTCTTCCTCTCTGAGCTGGGTGTCTTCCGGGGTTTCGTATTTCACAGGGAGCAAGGATCCTCCCGGCGGCAGCCGGCTTTCCAGTGCGGGATCAAGGCTAATCCAGGCTACCTGGTGGCCGCGTTGCAGCAGTTCGCTGCCCAGGGCCAGGGTGGGATTTACATGCCCCATGAGCGGGGGGACTACAAAAGCGAATCGTGCCATGTTATTTTTTTTAATCCATTTAATCCATGAAAAAATTATCCAGTTCGCGGCCGATGCCGACAGGTTCCCGGAGGGGTATCTGGTGATCGCCGTCAAATAGCACCAGCTTTGACTTGCGTATTTTGCCGGAGAGGGCCTGACCGGCAGGTACGCAACCGGAATCTTTTCCGTAGATCAGCAGGGTTTCGTGTGGAATGTCATCGATTCCTCCGCTGGCAAAAAAATCTCTTTCTTTCAGCATGTCGTAACGGATGCTGGTTTGTTTGAACATGTATTCATAGAGCTGATGGGTTCGTTCGAGCTGTCGGGCTCCGATCTTTCTGCCGAAGATGTCGGTAACGCCGGCGGCATAAGTTTCCAGGGATTTCCGGCTGTATTCGCCGATTTTGGCGAACGGTTCCGGGTCGAAGGGGTCGGGTCCTTCTATGACGGAGAGTTTGCGGATCTTCCCGGGAAAGCGGATGGCGGTCTGCAGGGCAATGAGCGCTCCGAAGCTATACCCGACGAGATGAAAGGAAGGAAGCCGGAGCGCTTCCATGAGAGAAACGGCGTCTTCCGCCATGGACTGGAAATCATAACCCGTATCGACCCGTTCGCTCATTCCGTGACTTTTAAGATCGTACATGACTACGTGGTAGCGTTTGGCCAGGATGGGGGCAATGCGGTAATAATAGACCGACAGGTTGCCCAGCATGCCATGGATCATGAGGATCGTTGTGGCGCCTCCGGGATTGATCTCCTGAAAATGGACTTTTTTCCGGTTGATATTCAGGATCGGCATTGTTGTATGTATTGGATGATGTCATGAATGGTGAGTCCGATCATCTGGTCGATGTCCATGCCGGAAAGCCAGCTGGTGAAATCGATCCGGTCACCGAAGACCCTTTTTACTTTTTCGGAAAAGGATACCAGCTCGATACTGTCCATTTCCAGGTCTTTTGTGAAGGAGCTGTTTTCCGTGATGTCGAGCTCTTCTGCGAAATCCTCTCCGATGACTTCGGTGATGAATTGTTTCAGAACGACGAAGATCTCCTGGTCGTTCATTTTTGCTGTTGTGGTAAGTGTGTCCATCCGATGATATAGTTTTTGTATTTGAAAGTGGTGATGACGATGTCTTCTATAAGCAGGTCTTCGCCGCCGATGCTGCTGATCCGATAGCGGAGGGGGGAGCCCTGCAATCCAAGGCCGAGGTATTTGCCATAGGCTTCTTTGGCTACCCAGCAGCGGGTTATCCATTCCGGGCGATCCCTGCCTGCGATCAGCGCCATTTCTTCGGGATGCAGGGCCAGGGCGGCAAAGTCTTCGCTCCTGTCTTCGATCATTTCGATGTCAATGCCAATGGGGCCATCCAGGGATGCGATGGCGACGGCGTCGGTGTATTTGTGGGCCAGCGATATGCTGATGTCAGGCATGTCTTTGCCATGCGGGTAAGGTTTTCCTTTTTCATCGGACCGGATGGAGAATTCGATCGGATACAATTGTTGTCCTTTTTCCCGCGACAGGAGCGTGCGGACAGCGTCCTTGGCGGCTATGCGGCTGATGATCCATTCTTTTTTCTTTTTCGGCGGCAGGGAGGCGCCGTATTCTCTTTCGGGCAGGCTGAAATAACGCTTGGCTACAAAGTCCCAGGAGAGCACGCGGTTATAAGCATGGTGGAAGAAGAAGATGCCGGGGGCGATCTCTTCGGAAAGAAGGTGCCGGAGGGGGGCGTAGGCGAGTCGCCAGAAGCGGTCGTCCAGCTCCAGTCTCCGGTCCTGCCATCCTCTGATGAGGGCCCAGACCTGTCCCTCTTTTTTTATAAGGAAGTCGGCGGTGGCCAGTTCGTCGGTCAGTTCGGTCAACAGGCAGGTACATTCGAAGATGCCTTTCTGTGCCGTGCGGTCTCCATAGAAGAGGATCTCGCGGATCCTGACGGGGAAGGCTACTTTTTCGCGGGGCAGGATGAGCTGCAGCCAGAAGCCATAGAGCTGGCCGGCGTTGTCCAGCAGGGAGCCTTTGCCGGTGCTGCTTTCGATGAGTCCTGTGATACCTCTTTCGTTGATGCTAAGGACCTGCCGGATGCCGCGGTAAGCGGGTTCATGGAACATATATTGTTCATAGATCTCGTCGGGTGTGATGTGGATCGGTAAGGCGGCGCCGGTATCAAAAGAATTGAATAGTGCCGTGCCGGCATCCAGGGATGCGGGCAGGGTAGCGTCGTTGTCAAGCGATACTTCGGCACCGGCAAATTTATCCAGTGTCATTGCCAGTTTACCGGGTGCGAGCCATTCTCCGATGACTTGATGCCGGAAGGGGGTGACGACGCTCATCCATTGCAGCGCCTGTATGTTTGCCAGTCTTCGTGTGTTGGCGCCGGGCATAGCAGCTTCGGCTATTTCCGAAAACACTTCGAGGATCATCGTCATGGGGATGACGGGGTCTTTATCGTGCACGCAGGGCCAGCCGGGGGGCTGTCGGAAAAGGGAGTGATCGATGAGATAAGGGTGGTTGTCCAGCGAGATGTCTAATGAATGGGAGATGGCCGGGGGTTGAGCGGATGCTGGTGCCTGGGGGTGGACAGGCGATGTTGTGATCGTCGGGGATTGAGCTGACGTGGGTGCGGCGGGTGCCGGTGTGCCGTTTTGCCGGTGGAAGAGGCCGATGATCTCGGATTGGGCCTGCTCCATTTGCCGGTGGTTGTCCAGGAGGGCGGATAGGATGGGGGAAGACGCAGCGTCCGGGTGGTATTGGGCTGCATGCTGACCGTTGGCGGTGAGATGATTCCCTGTGATATGTTGAAAGGATTCGAGCTTTTTTATCAGCGGGGTACCCAGCTGGAGCTGCATGGTACGGGCGGGGGCTGTTTTTTTCGGCGGGGCGGCCGGCGTGACGGTTGCCGCCAATGTCTCCGGCGGGAGGAGCAGGTCGCTGACTTCCTGCCGGCCTTCCGCATAAAGGGCGGCGAGCACCCGTCGAAGCTGGGCCAGGCCTGGTCTGGCAGCGACGTTGGCGGCAACAGCGCTGTAGCTCAATCCTTTGAGGGTGTCATCGATGAAGCCGATCAGGCCGCCGGATCCCACCTGGATAAAAATCCGTACACCCTCCTGGTAGAGTTTTTCCGTCAGTTGCCGGAAGCGAACGGGTTCCAGCAGGTGCCGGATGCCCAGGGCGCAGATCTCTTCATGGGTAGCCGGGTATTCCTGCAGGGTGGTGGCTGACCATAGAGGGGTGTCGGTTTTTTTAAACCGGAGGTTTTTATAGGCTTCCTGTAAGGAGCCGAGCTTGTCTTGCAGGAAGGGCGAGTGAAAGCCGGACCGGAAGGGCAGCAGCTGGTGGAAGACCTGTTGTTCCCGGAGGCGGATCATGAGCTGCCGGATCGATGTTTCGTCGCCGCAGAGGATCAGCTGACGGGGGCAGTTATCGTTGGCAAGATGGATATTTTCCAGGTCAGCCAGCAGCGGTTGTAGTTCACCGTGACCACAGCCGATGGCGAGGAAGGCGATATTATCCTGTTCGAAGAGCCGGGGGTCCAGCTGGCGCATCAGCGCTATGACGTCATTTTCTTCGCCCCAGCCGGCGGCATAGCCGGCGAGCCATTCCCCTAAGCTGTGGCCTGCATGCAAGTGCGGCGTGATGCCCAGTTTGCGGAGAGCTTCGTAAAGTGTTTGGGACCTGTCGGCCAGCCGCAATGCGGAGTCGAGGACGCCGGGGGGAGACTGGGGCTGTGAGTCTGAAAGCCGGGGCCCGGAGTTTGGGGAAGGCTGTGGGGTGGAGCCTGCGGAAGGCTGAGATGCAGGGCCCGAAGGTCGAGGCTGGAAGTGGTTGGCGACGGTGTCTATCTCTCCGCCGGTCAGGCCGTCGAGGCCGGGGAAGAGGAAGGCTATTTTTTTGCCGTCGGACAGGAATGCATCGTTGGAGAACCAGCAATCCTGTTTATTCCGCCAGGGCCGGTCTTTCCCGACTATTTTTATCGCCATGCGTACGCGGGCGGGCGTAGGATCGAAGAGGGCAATCCGGTAGCGGCCTTCATCCGATCGGTTATGGTTTTCGGAAAGACGATGGGTTTCCGTGGGTAGTGCCCCGGCCTTGCTATCAGCGGCCTGACCTTGGGCTTCGAGGGCGCTGATCAGGGATTCTTTGTCTTTTGCCGCCAGCAGGAGAACTTTCTCGTCCCGGATTCTATCACCGGAATGGCCATTGGACAGGGGATATTTTTTCCCGGCAGGGCGGCTGTCGCCGAAACTCTCCAATACGACATGGGCGTTGATGCCTCCGAAGCCGAAGGCGTTGACGCCGGCTATTTTGGAAAGGCCGGAGGAATCCCAATCCAGGGTTTCGCGGATTGGTTCGAAGCCGGATACTTTCATCATCTCCAGCGGTTCGTCACAATGAAGGGTAGGGGGCAGCTGGTTATGATATAAGGCCAGGGCTGTCTTGATCAATCCTGCCATTCCTGCCGCGGGCATGGCGTGACCGATATTGGATTTGACGGAACCGATACCTGCTTTAAGGGGCCGGCCTGCGAGGCCGCTGGCTCCGAAAATGCCGGCCAGGGTTTCCAGTTCGATACGGTCGCCGAGGGGTGTGCCGGTGCCGTGCGCTTCAATATAGCCGATGCTGTCGGGGAGAAGGCGGGCATTGGACCAGGCTTGCCGGATCGCCGCCGATTGTCCATGGACGGTAGGGCTCATGACGCTGGCGCCGGCCCCGTCGCTGGATATGCCGACGCCTTTTATGACGGCGTAGATCCGGTGTTGGTCGCGGATCGCCTCGTCGAGTCTTTTGAGGACGACGAAACCGCAACCTTCCCCGATCAGCAATCCGTCTGCTTTCCGGTCGAAGGGCCGGATCTGCTGGGTCTTTGAGAGGGCGCCCAGCTGGGTGAAAACACTCCAGAAGGTTGCGTTCTGGCTGGCATGTATACCGCCGGCGATCATCAGGTCTGCGTTGCCGAGAGAGAGTTCTTTTACCGCATGATCGATGGCGATCAGGGAGCTGGCGCAGGCTGCGTCCAAGGTATAGGCGGGCCCGCCGAGATCCAGTCTGTTAGCGATCAGGGAAGCCACCAGGTTGGGGATGAGGCCCATGACGGTGTCGGGGGCATAGCGGCCTTTTTTTTGCTGGAATTCTTTTTTGATCCGTGAGAGCTCTTCTTCTTTGATACCGGGCATCAGGTCTCTTAAAAGAGCGACGAGCTGCTGGCCGGTGTGGATGATCTCGATGGCCCTGAGCACGCCGGGTCCTGCATAATTGCCTTTGCCGATGATGATACCTGTCCTGGCAAAATGGGCGTTCCTTTCAAAGAGACCGGCGTCGGTCATGGCGCGGTGGGCCAGGCTCAGGGCGAGCAGCTGTTCAGGTTCGGTGCCTTCGACAGCAAGGGGGAGAATGCCGAACCGGGCCGGATCGAAAGTCGCGAATTCATCGATAAAACCGCCGCGATTGCAATAAAACTGGTCGGGCTGGCCGGTGGAGGCATTTCCATTGCCTGCGAAATAGACCGGGTCGAGCCGGGCCGGAGATGCAGGCCGGATGGCATCCACTTTGTTTTTAATATTAGCCCAAAAATCGTCCACGGTACCTGCGCCCGGGAAAATACAGGACATTCCGATAATGGCGATATCGATGTTAGGTATCATGTGTAGAACAAGGTTTCTATGTCAATAAACTGGGCGCCGGTGATTGTTCGGCCATTATCAGGATCTGGCTTTCGTTGCCATATTTCAGTTCATTCAAAAAGGACTCTATACCTTCCGGCAGCGGTATCAGGGATATTCCCCTTCTCTCGTACTCTTTCTCCAATGTGGGCGAGACCATACCTGCGCCTTTCCAGGGCCCCCAGTTAATGGAGAGGACCCTGCCTTCGATCTTCTTTTTGAGCTCCCATGCATAGTGGTCCAGTACGCTGTTGGCGGCGGCATAGTCTGTCTGACCGCGGTTGCCGTATACGGAGGCTACACTGGAGAAGAGGACTACGAAGCCGGTATCCGGTCTTAACTGTTCTGCCAGGATCCGCAGGGGTGTCACTTTCGTGGAGAAGACCCTTTCGAAGGATTCGGGCGTTTTGTGCCGGAACAGTTTGTCTTCCAATAAGCCAGCACCGTGGATCACTCCGTCGATGCGTCCATATATTTTATAGAGGCTGCTGATAAACAGGGTTAATTCGTCTTCATTCCGCAGGTCGAGGGAATGGTAGGTGGCGGTGGCGCCGTTGTTTTCCAGCGACTGAAGTGTCTGGCGGATCTGTGCACTTTTGAATAGCTGTTCGGCCCGTCTTTCAATGTCGGCGGCTGATTTGAGCTCACCCTGCCGAATCAGCCATTGGCGGATATCTTCTTTGTTTTCCGGGATAGGCTGGGGTCCGGGTGTTCCTGTTCCGGGGTCTGGAGATCTTCCCACCAGGATATAGTGACAGGGGTATTCTTTTGAGAAACGGATCATCAATTCGGCCGTAATGCCCTGGGCGCCGCCAAGAACCAGGACAACAGCGTCCTTGTCGAGGCGGAGGCCGTTGGATTGTCCGATGGTCAATTCGGAAGGTATCCATCCGGCCGTCTGCCGGACCGAGTCCTGGTAAATGACCTCGGAATGGTGGTCGACATTGGATAATTCATCCAGCAGGATCGCGGCGATATGCGCGGGGGCTTGTTCGTTATTGATGTGGATGGTTCCGCACCGGGTGTGCTCCCATTCTTTACCCAGGCTCTTGAGAAATCCCGGGTATCCCTGGAAACGTCTCAGCAGCTGCGGGTCGGTCTGTTGGCGGAGATGGTTGTTCAAATCGGATAGGACGTAGACCCATTTCACTTTACCGGGATCCAGTTTTTTGATCAGGGCGAATGACTCCAGTATGCTGAGCCGGAGTGGAGAGTCGAAGAGGTCCAGCAGGATGAGCCCGTCGTAGCTGCCCAGGTCGTCCGTTTCGGAAGCGATGGTGGCTATGGCGCCTTGTTCTTCGAGGACATTGCGGATCGCGGCGGCTATCGGGCCGGTGTCGCCGGAGAGGGCGAAGTGATGGCCCTGCAGCCGGGCGGTGTCTTCCCGCCGGAGGCTGGACGGAGTCCATTCGAAGCGCAGCCGCAGCAGCTTCTCGCTTGCCGGAAGGGGGGTGGTTTCCGTGAGACCGGCCGTGTCCGTGAGGAACGTTGTGTCCCTGAGGGCATGCCCGTTGGAAGAGATAGGCGTATGAAGGTTTCCGGTAGACCCTGTCTGAACGGGCAGTAGTTGACAGAACCAGCCGCTGAGTCCTTCGAGGGTCTTGATGGTGGTGAGATGTTCGGTCATTTTATCTTCGCTGTTATTGGAAAGTCGATCCACTCCCAGTCGTGTTCGCAGGGCGCCGATGATCTCCAGTTTTTTGATGGAGTCGATGCTGAGGTCGGCTTCCATGTCCATCTGCATGCCCAGCATATCGGTTGGATACCCGGTCTTGTCGCTGACGGTGGTCAGGAGCAGGGAAGTGATCTGCTCAGCCGTCCAGGCGGGTATGGATGTGGCGGAGACTGCGGTGACGGAGGAAGGGAAGACTGATGACGGTGCGGTCGATGTGAGTACAGTGGATGACGATGCGGCGGTGGTGGGAAGCCGGGCCGACAACCAGGTCAATAGTCCGTTGAGGGTTTTCAGGGAGGATAGCTGTTCCAGGTTCTTCTCCTGTTCCCCGGCAGGGGGCAGGGCTTTGAGATGGGCGCTTAATTCACCGATGATCTCTGTGCGTTTAATGGAATCGATGCTGAGATCGGCTTCCATATCCAGGTCCAGCCCCAGCATGTCAGCGGGATAGCCTGTTTTATCGGATACGATCCGGAGCAGAATATCTTTCAGGTCTGCCTGGGTAAGCGCCTTGTTCTGCGGTGTGGCTGGTGAGGTGTCGATCTCCGTGCCTTGTACGGCAGCGGGCGGCAGGCCGGACAGCCGGGCCGATGCAGGCAGCGAATTGGTTAGGGAAGATGGTCGGGCGGAAGCGGGAAGGGGGGCTGTCATGGGCACGGGGGTTATCGGCGGTGTCTGGCCCAGGTAACCCAGGATCACGTCTCTTTGCGCCTGGACAAGGAATTTAATGCTGTTCAGATATTCTTCCATGATCCGTTCGGCTGTGCCGGCGAGAGGAGCCGGGCTGGCCGGCGGTTCCGCGCTGAAAAGCAATCCGTTGGTCAGGGGGATGGGTTGGACGATGGGGAGAGCGCCATGGGTGGGAAGAGGGCCGGAAAGCGGGAGGGCGATCTGGCCGTTGACGAGCCATGTGGTGCTGCTCTTTTTATAGTTCCCGGGTTTGTCCAGATCCAGCAATTTTGCTCTTCTGCCGATGAATAATTTTTCCAGGCTGGCTTTTCTGCCGGTAGCGATATAGCTGGCGATGACAGAGAGCAATTGGGTGATGCCATCTTTTTCGTCGGTGTGCAGGATCGTTTCGTCTTTGCCGGCGATGGCCCTGGTCAGGGTGGACAGCACTTTCCCGGGGCCTACTTCTATGAATAAGCGGGCGCCGGCATCGATCATATTGGCAATCTCTTCGGCAAACCGGACGGGCTTAACCAGGTGGGTCGCCAGTCTTTCGCGGATGCCCGCCGGGTCGGACGGGTATACGCCGGCGGTAGTATTGGACCAAACAGGGATAGCAGGGTGGCTGAAGGGGATGTCTTTCATGGCGGCAGTAAAAAGGCCTTCGGAGGCGGCCAGCAGGGGGCTGTGGAAGGCGCAGGCTACTTCCAGCTGTCTGAAGGAGATCTTTTGCGCTTTTAATTTTTCGATCAGCTTTTCGATATCGGGTGTAGCGCCGGCCAGGACCCATTGCTGGGGCGAGTTGTGGTTGACGGGGTAGATGCCGCTGCCCTCGTCGGTGAAGGCGGCCAGTACTTCTTTCGGGCAATTAACGGCGATCATGGTCCCTTTGTCATCGCCGGTGGAATCCAGGATAGCCTGCGCCCTTTTTTCGCTGAGGGGGATCAGCTGGTCTTCGGGGAAGGCGCCGGCAAAACAGAGGGCGGGCAGCTCCCCGTAACTATGTCCGGCCACCATATCGGGTATGATGTCCAGCTCACGTAAAAAGCAAGCAATCGCCAGATCGACGACACCCAGGAGCGGTTGGGCGAGGCGGGTGTCTTTGATATGTTCTTTCTGTCCGCGCAGAGCGGCTTCGTCAAATACGGCGGGCGGGAAAAGGATTTTCTCATAATCAGGCCGGGTCCTAAGCAACCGGCGCATGAATGGGAAGATGGTGAATAAGTCGCGTGCCATATTAATCCGCTGGCTTCCCTGCCCCGCGAAGAGGAAGGCCACTTTGCCCTGGCTTTGTTGAGTCACGTGAATACCCCTGGCAGAAGCGCCGGACAGGGCCAGGTCGAGCTTCAGCAGGAAGTCTTCGAGGCTGTCGGCTACGATCGAGAGCTGAACTGGCTTGCTGTTATAACTATAAAGACTGTACGCCAGGTCTTTCAGGTCGATGGAATCGTTATCGAGCAGGATGGTCCTTATTGTCGTCAGCAGGTTCCGGGCTTCCACGTAGGAGTCTCCCCGGAACACGAATAGTTCGGAAGGCCAGGTATTGAGGGCGGGGACGGATGTTCCGCTGGGGAGGCTGTCAGCGGGCGAGCCGGGATCGTTCCCGAGCACGGCGTGGAAATTGGTGCCGCCGAAACCGAAGGCGCTGACCCCTGCGATGCGGGAAGTGTCATTCCAGGGCGCTGCTTCGGTGTTGAAGGAGAAGGGGCTTGTAGCCGGGTTATAGAAGCGATTGGGATTTTTGAGGTGGAGGGTAGGAGGCTTAACGCCATGATAGATGGAGAGGGCGGCTTTGATAAGTCCTGCCAGTCCGGCGGCGCATTTCGTATGGCCGATCTGGGTTTTGACGGAGCCCAGGCTGGTTTGGCCCGCGAGCGCCCCGGATTGGAGGAATAGGTCGGAAAGGGCGCTAAGCTCTGTTTTATCGCCTACTATGGTGCCAGTACCGTGCGCTTCGATCAATCCTGCGGCGGCGGGTGAGATGCCGGCCTGATGGTAGGCCCGTTCCAACGCCTTCCACTGACCTCTTTTTCTGGGAGCCGTCAGGCCGAGGCTTTTGCCATCGCTGGATCCGCCTACACCCTGGATGAGGGCATAGATCGTATCTCCATCCCGTCGGGCATCCTCATATCTTTTCAGTACGAGCATGGCGATCCCTTCCCCGAGGGCGATGCCGTCTGCGGCGGCATCGAAGGTCATACACTTTCCGGTACCGGAAAGGGCATGCGTGCTGGTAAAGAGGAGGTAGTCGTTGATCGTGTTGTGCAGGTCGGCTGCTCCTGCGAGCACCATATCCGCTTTGCCATTCTGCAATTCCTGGCAGGCGAGATCTACGGCAGCCAGGGAGGAAGCGCAGGCTGCATCGACGCTGAAATTTCGTCCGCCGAGGTCCAGCCGGTTACAGATCCTGCCGGCGATGACATTGGCCAGGATGCCCGGAAAGGAATCCTCGGTCATTTTGGGGAGGGCTGCATCCAGCGCAGCCGGTAATTCGCCGAATACCTGTGTGAAAAAATTGCGGAAGGCATAGCTGTTGGAAAGATCGTTACCGCCTTCCGCGGCGATGATGACGGAAACATTTTCCCTGTCAAATTCTTTATCGGCATAGCCGGCATTTCGTAAGGCATCGCGGGCGGCGAGCAGGGTCAGCAGCTGGGTCGGTTCGATAGCTGCCAGGGATTGGGGCGGGATGCCGAATTCCAGCGGATCGAAGTCGATCCGGGGGATGAAACCGCCCCATTTGGAATTGGACTTGCCATCTCCGTTTGCCTGCGGGTTATAATAGAGGTCTTTGTTCCAGCGTTCGTCCGGCACTTCCGTGACACAATCTTTGCCCTGGAGGATATTGCGCCAGTATTCATCGATGTTGCGGGCGCCGGGATAGATGCAGGCCATCCCGATGATGGCGACTTGCAGCGACCGGGAGGGATCTTCCGGTAAGGGCGACAGGATGGCTTCACTGATGTATCGGGCATTTTCTTCCGCGACTTCTTTATGCAGGTTGTCGATGGTCGTGATGTGGTCTCTCAGGGTGACGACCTGGCCGATCATATACATCCCTTCGGTCAGCTGATGGTCTTCGTGTATTTCAACGAGCGCATTGTCCTGTCTTTCTATTCCTTTGGCGGCCATGCGTAAACGCCCTACATTGAGTTTTTCCAATTGGGCCCAGATCTCCTGTTTATCGACACCGGCGAGGCGAAGCCTTTCTTTTTCCTGGTGGAAGAAATCGGCAAAGGGGGAGCGAAGGCATCGTGTTTCATGGCCGGGTGCGGTTTCCAGCAGGATGGTATCTGAGTGTTCCAGGGCCTGCTGCTGGAATTGGCGGACAACGGCGCCTGTGCTGACGGCCTCTTCGGTATAGAGATAAGCGGTGCCCATGAGCACGCCTGTTCTGGCTCCTTTGGCAACGAGAGGAGCCGCCATTACCGATACGAAGGCGGCGGAAAAGGCGTCATGGATGCCGCCGGCAAAAAGGATCGTAAAAGCGCCTGCGTCTTCTTCCTGTAATAATCGCCTGATCTGGGTTTCCCAGAGTACCAGGCTGGAGAGGGGGCCTACGTGTCCGCCGCACTCGCGGCCTTCGAAGACAAAATTCCGCCCCCCCTCCTTTATAAACATATCGAGGAGGGAGGGAGAGGGAACATGTAAGAAGACTTTTATCCCGGCTGCTTCCAGGGGTTTGGCCTGGGAGGGGCGTCCTCCGGCTATCAACACTACGGGGGGCTTCTCTTCGAGAAGACAGGCAAGCTGTTCTTCGCGTAATTCGGGAGGAACGAATCCAAGGATACCTACGCCCCATGTTTTGTCGCCGGCCAGCCGGCTTGTCTCCCGGATCAGCTGACGGGCTTTGTCTCCCTGCAGCAGGGACAGGGCGATGAAGGGCAGTGCTCCCGCATCGGCTACAGCGGCTGCAAAGGCGGCAACGTCACTCACCCTTGTCATCGGTCCTTGTGCGATGGGATAACGGATATGGAGCTCACGGGCAAATCCGTTGCCGGGGGCTATGACAGAGAGGGCTTTGGCTTGCCGGAGGTGACCGTGAATGGCCTGGCGGATGGCGAATACAAGATGCGGGAGGGTTTTATATTGCTGGACGAGACCGGCGGCGATCGCGATGTCCTGGCCCAGGGGAAGATATCCTTTTTCCGGGTGGGTGGGTCCCAGCCATTTCAGCAGATCGGTATAAGTAGCATTCCCGGGCAGGGTGGGGGAATTGGGGCGGACGAGTACCCGGAAATGGTCGATGACTTTTGTTTCATTGCCATTGAGTTTTGAGCAAAGGTGTTTAAGTTCCCGGCTGGCGGAGCATTCATCGAAGCCGATCAGTTGGCTGTCCAGTACGACTCCGGCAGCACCCAAAGCTGCCAGGGCTGCTGAGGAGTGAATGCCTGCACCGCCCTGAACCCATATTTCGGTTTCTGTAATCTCCCTGCGTATTTTCTGGAACAGGATAAAGGAAGACTCGTCGCTTACCAGGCCGGCGCCTTCATTGCCTTTGACGATGAGTCCGTGAGCGCCTTGCTGTTTTGCCAGCCTGGCTTCTTCCACGGTGACCACCTGGCGAAAAAGCCGGATGCGGTCTGGTAACGACAAGGGCATTCCGTAAGGAGCGACCACATGATCGACCCGTGGAGGAAGTTCGATGGCCGGTGAAAAGGGAATGGTAAAGCATACTCCGAAAGAGCGGCTGCACTTTTCCGTGACTTCGCTTATAGCAGCGACGGCTGCCTCTCTGTCACGTCCCAGATGAAGGATGGGGAGGGCGCCTGCTTTTTCCAGGCCGAGCGTCAGCCGGCAGTCGGGAATTTCTAATGGAGTGATTCCGATGATGGTAGTAAGTTTCATGAGGAAGTGTATAAGTAAGTTAAGGTTTGATGGACAAGTTCGTTATGGATATAACGGTTACGTTCAAGGCATGACAAGGGCATTAGCGTATGGCGGATACGTTTTTAAGACGGGTACATCAGGACATAACGATCCTGTTCGGGCCTGCAGGATGGTTAAAGCCTGGAGATTCCCGGAGTCATTGATACTTCTTTGCGTCAGGTGTATAGGGGAAAGCAATAAATATAATTGCGCTAATCAGGAGCTGCAAGCAAAAGTCAGTGAGGGGTAAATAAGCAAGCGATCGGTTGATCGATCTGTTGTAGAGTTGAAGTTTCTTCAGAATATAGAGTTCGGGGGGTCTTGAAATAAACGCTTGATGTAAGTTAATAATTTTAACGATTAATTACAACTAAAGAAGACATTTTATATATTTTTTTAGGGGTTACCCTTAGAGTGCCGCAGGTATGCTTCAACGATCGGGGTAGAAATTTATGTTGTCTGGTTATGAAATTGTTCAGCAAATTCGCTATTTTGATTGGCGAAAACAACCAATCATAGTAGTATGAGGATATTAATTAGTTTATTATACGCAGGGATTGTCATTACTTTTCAATTTTCCTGCAATAATGCTGCTACCAATGCCAAAACGGCCTCCGCTGAAAAGAGAATAATAGGCAACCGGGGTGTCAGAATAGATTATACGGATACCGGCAACGAAGATACCACTCTTTTTTTTGTACATGGTTGGTGCATTAATAAAACGTACTGGTCTGACCAGGTGAATTTCTTTAGCGGTAAATACCGGGTAGTCACTGTCGATCTGCCGGGTTTCGGTCAATCGGGGAAAAACAGGACTTCCTGGAGCGCCGGGGCATTCGGCAGTGATATCGACAGCGTACTATCTCAATTGAATTTGAGGAATGTTGTCCTGGTGGGGCATTCCATGGCGGGAGATATTATTTTGCAGGCTGCCATCAATGCTCCTGACCGTGTTATCGGGTTAGTCGGCGTGGATAATTTCAAGAATTGCAGCTATGCCCCGACCCTACAGGAAAAGGAGGAGGAGGCCAAAGCCATCGATACGCTGAAACATAATTTTAAACGAGTCGCTTCGGAGTATTTTAACCAGGCATTGTTCTACAAAACAACCGCTGATTCGATCCGAAAAAGAGTCCTGAATGATGTCGCCGGGGTCGACACGGTTATTGCAGCCGCCTGTATGGAACAGCAGGATTTCGACGAGGTGAAAAGCCTGGTCGCTGTAAAAAAGAAATTATACCTCATCAACAGCGATGTCACGCCTACGGATACTACGGGGTTCATAACCAATCATATCCCTTATGAAGTATTTTATATTCATGAGACGGGGCATTTCCCCATGATAGAAAAACCCAGGGAGTTCAACTTGCTGCTGGAGCAGGTGATGGCAAAGGTCAAAAACTAAAATGGAACCGTGGCGGTTCAATTTTAGGGTCCATGCAACACTTTCCGGTTCAGGGTGTCTTTCCGGAATGAAATCAGTCACTTTAATTTTGCTATTGCTGGCGGGTGGCCTTCTTTGCACCGCACAAAAGGAGCCCGACACGCTGGCCCTCCGCATGGATTCTATTTTTAAAACCTATAACCATTCGTCTGGTCCGGGATGTGCGGTATCCATCATCCGGGATGGCAAAGTGATCTTTGAAAAGGGATATGGCATGGCCAGCCTGGAATACGATGTACCGATAAGTCCCGGGACCGTGTTTGATATTGCCTCGGTATCCAAGCAATTTACCGGCTTTGCGATCTCTACGCTGATCCAGGAAGGAAAGATCTCTCCGGATGACGATATTCATCAATACCTGCCTGATCTTCCGCCATTTGGCAAGAAGATCCGCATCCGTAATCTCCTTCATCATACCAGCGGCATCAGGGATTGGCCGCAGACACTGAACTATGCGGGGTGGCGTTATGACGAGATCTTTTCATACACCGATATAATGCGGATGGTCGGACATCAGAAAGAACTGGATTTTGAGCCGGGTTCAACCTTCTCCTACTCCAATACAGCTTATAATCTCTTAGCCGCTATCGTTGAAAAAGTTACCGGAAAATCCCTTCGGGAATGGGAGGAGGAACATATCTTCAAGCCCCTGGGTATGAATGCCACCCAGGTGTTGGATGATTATCATAAGATCATAAAGCAGCGTGCCGTTTCTTATTATCCCCAGGGTAATGACTTCGGAGTGGTGTCGGGGGCGCTGACCGCTTATGGATCCAGCTCGATATTTTCTTCGGTCGATGACCTCAATAAATGGGTCATCCATTTTATCAGCGGGATCCGGTCGAAAGATCCGGTATTTACCCGGATGCTTGGGGGTGATACGCTGAACAACCACGAAAAAGTGTCTTATGGCTATGGGGTGGATGTCAACAATAACAGGGGCGTATACACCATCGTCCATGATGGGGGATGGGCGGGATACCGGACCATCATTATAAATTTTCCGGAGGAGAACCTGTCCCTGATCCTGTTGGGGAATACCAGCGATTTTGACCCCACCGGCTATGCCTACCTGGTCGCTGGTCTTTTTTTAAAGGACAAGCTCCAGCCTGAACCTAAACGGGAAAACCTGAATAATCTGCCAACCGTCCAGGTAGATACGGTGCTGATGAAGAAATATACCGGTACCTTCCAGCTGGGCACGGGTTGGTATGTCACTTTTACCCTGGAAAATGGCAAGTTCATGGTACAGGCCAATGGCGAGGATAAATTCTCCACGGAGGCGAAATCAGATTCCGTTTTCTGGGTGCCGGCGTATGGTTCTTCCATGAATTTTAAAAGGAGCGGAAACGGGCCCGTCAATGAATTGAGATATCGTACAATCAATGCCAAAAGGGTTATCCCTTTACAGCACACCATCTCACAGCTCCAGCAATATACCGGTACCTTTTATAGCGAGGAACTGGAAACGCAGTATCAACTATCCCTGGTTAAAGATAAGCTGATGCTTCATCATATGCGTTTGGGCGACTATGTCCTGAATCCCGACCCGGTTACGGACGATCTCTTATCCGGCCCTATCGGCACGCTGCATTTTTTGAGAAATGATAAACACGCGATTACCGGGTTCAGGTTGTCGGGTGGCCGTGTCCGGAATATTCTGTTTGATAAGAGATAGAGTATCCAAACATATCCGGATATTGACAGAATGCGGGCTGGTAGTCATTAAGCAACAGGGCCGTGAGCGGGTATGCAGCGCTAACCTGAAAAAGCTGCAGCAGGTTGTCAACTGGGCAGATCAATACCGGAGGTTCTGGAACGAAAAACTGGATGCGCTGGAAAACTTTCTGGAAGCTGAAAAAAAGAAAACAAAATAAAACCGATCTCATATGGCAACACAACCACTCATTATTGAACGTACATTACATGCATCTGCCGAAAAGGTTTGGCAGGCCCTTACGGACAATAGTCAAATGAAAAAATGGTATTTCGACATGGAAAGCTTTGAGCCGAGGGTGGGTTTTGAATTTGAGTTTTATGGCTCCAAAGACGATACCCGTTTCCTGCACCACTGCCAGGTAACGGAGGTGATACCCAATAAAAAATTAAGCTATACCTGGAGATACAAGGATTATCCGGGTAACTCAAAGGTTAGTTTTGAGCTGTTTCCGGAGGGGGATGCCACACGGGTACGGATAACGCATACGGGGTTAGACAGTTTCCCGCAGGACAACCCGGATTTTGCCGTTACGAACTTTATCGCGGGCTGGGAGTATATACTGGGTACAAACCTGAAAGATTTTGTGGAGAAGCAATAGCGGCATGTGATTTGGGGTAGGGGTTTTCATGACTATGCGGTATAGCCCAGGCCAGAGAAAAATGTCTTTATTGAAATGGCTGTTAATTTTTGTGTTTGCCGGTATACAGGGATCTGCCTTCAGCCAGGTGATCAACCCAGCTGATTCGCTCAAAGCGGATTCTTTACGTAGCAGGCCATGGAAGGCCCCAAAGCCGGCAGATAACATCAATAAGCAATATGACTTCGGCGATTTACTGCGGAATATTCTTCATCCCGGAAAAAAGGCAGACACTTTACATAAGAGTTCTGGTATAACGATTGTGCCCAACATCGCGGCCAATCCCACCATCGGGGGCCAGTTAGGCATCAAGGCGGTGGCAGGGAGAAGACTAGGCCATGATTCAAACACACTGTTTTCAACTGCCGCCACATCGGCTTCTATTACCACCAAAGGGATCATTTATTTTTATTTGAACCATAATCTATTTACTCCCGGTAATAAGTGGAACTTCCAGGGCAACCTGGTAGTCGCCAAAACAGTGACGCCTGATTATGGTTTAGGGATTGGCAAGCACTTCAGCGGGGGAGGTGCGGATTCCGTACTGGCAGATCCTACCCATCAGGTCTATGCGATTCACTCCATTTATTACAATGTCAGGGAAAAGGTGTATAAGAATGTGGCGAAAAATCTCTTTATCGGGGCTGGGCTATCCTTTGAAATCAGGAGGAGCATTGAAAACAAGGACACGGTCAACAATGCAACGCCATCCAGCGTATACAATAACAGGCATGGGTTTCCTCAAAACCATTACTCGGCAAACGGATTTCTTTTTAACGTAGAGTACATCACTCGTGACAATCCCAACCGCGCCTACAAGGGCATTTATTTTGATGCAGGCGTTCGGATCAACCAAACATGGATAGGAAGCACCAAAAATTCGGTGCAGCTGACCTCTGACTTCCGGAAATATTTCAGTCTATCGGAAGCCAGCCCCGAGACGGTGTTTGCGTTTTGGAACTGGGGCTCTTACCTGCTCGGCGGTTCGATACCCTACCTTGAATTACCGGGCACGGCCAGGGACGGGACTTTCCGGAGCGGCAGAGGGTATACGAGTCAATACTTTAAAGGGACACAGTTCAACGATACGGAAGCTGAGCTCCGCTTCCCTATACTAGCGAATAAATTCATCAGCGGGGTCGCTTTCGCCAATTTGCAAACCGGCAATGATGAGCATGGCACCAGGCTATTCCAGGTATTCCAGCCAGGCTATGGGGGCGGTTTACGGGTGCTGTTCAACAAAACCACGCGGACCAATCTGGCCCTGGATTATGCCTTTGGTAAATTTGGTAATAAGGGGTTTTTCCTGAATCTGAACGAGACCTTCTAACCTGGGATGGCTGGCTGATCCATTTATAATTCCTGTAATTGAGGAATTAGTTCCCCGGTTCGATCTTATTGGGGAAAAGAGGATTTGTCCAGGCCGGGAACAATCCGCAAGGCATTTTTATAATATACTTTTTTCAACACTTCGTCGGGCAGGGCAAGGCCATACATCCGCCAAAAGGCATGGTATTTCTTATGATAGGGAAAATATTCGTCGGCGGTCTCCAATACCCTGAAATAAGTCGTGTATTCCGAAGGCACCCAGGAATCTTTACCGAAAAGGATCCTGTCCTGGTATTTGATGAAGAAATCCCTTGCCTGTCGGGGTTGTCGTCCCAATTCCGCAATGATGGCCGCTATTTCGACCGATACATTCGGGCATTCATCGAGCAGCTTGCCCAGCGAAGCAAGATCGTTTGCCAGCCAGCCGAAATGGGCGGCAATAAACAGGGTATTCGGATGAGCCTTGAACAGGTGATGCTGTTCTCCGATGATCGTCTTCCAGGAAGCCGGATTAGTATTTTCCCGCTTACGGTCGGGATGTGTCTTTAGTTCCAGCCAGCGTTCGTTATATTTATCCATCGGATCCCAAAACGAGGGTGGGTCAGCGGAGTGAATCAGTACCGGAATGTGAAGCGCCGCACATTTATCCCAAAGGGCGTCCAGCCGCCGGTCGTCCACGGCAATTCGCTGACCCTGCTCATCTTTGAAGTCCATGCCCAGATCCTTGTAGATCTTTAGCCCTTTTGCTCCATTACGGACATCCGCTTCCAGGTTGGCCAGGGCGCGTTCGGTCCAGCCTTTTTGCCCGAAGCGTGCAAAGGAAATATTACTGAATTGAATGAAGCGGTCGGGATAATGTGTCCTGATATTAGACTGTGCTCTTTTAAAATACGTGGAATCCTGCACATCGAAAATGCCGTTGGTGTCCTTGTACCCCCTTCCGCTCAGGTTGTTCATGATCCTCATATTGAGCTTGTCCATCTCCCTGACCAGTTCGCTAAGGTCCTGTGACGGCATCTCCCACTGATGGTTATGGATATCGATGAATGGATATTTTGCGCGGGTAATAACATGTGCCGGGACGACCAGGGTGGATCTGGGGTCGTATTCTTCGAAATCCATCTTTTGCGCCCGGGCCGCCCCGTTTGCGAAACAGGTCAGCAATAGCATTAAAAACAGATTCCGCTTTATGGGTTTTGACATCTTATGTTTAATTTGTCATTAAATGTAGCAAAAAGGCTGGATTGCCCTAACCGCTTGTCATAATAGAGAACGCTAAAACTATCACTATGCTCAAAAACTATATCAGGATCGCCTGGCGGAACTTGCAGAAGCATTCGTTCTATACGGGTTTGAATATCTTCTGTCTGTCCCTTGGTATTTCCTGCGGCCTTATCCTGTTTCAGTTCATCCATTACCATATTGGATTCGATCGTTATCACCGGAAAGCCGCGCAGATCTACCGGGTGGTGACGGACCTGCATTTGGATGATGGCTCCGTCAAATATGAAAAAGGCGCTCCGCTGGCCCTGGCTGCGGCCATCCGGGCCGAGATCCCGCAGATAAAGGATCAGGCGTTCCTGTTTATGAACTATAGAGGCCATTCTTTCACGGTCGCTGCTCCTCAAGGGGGCAATGCTCCCGACAAGCTGTTTGCAGAGCATGGCACTATCGCCTTTGCCGACCGGCACTGGTTCGATTTGTTCGATTACGGATGGGAAGCGGGTGATGCCCGAACGGCCCTGGAGGCGCCCAATACGGCCGTCCTGACCCGGAGGCAAGCAGATAAATATTTTGGAAATTCGGATCCGATCGGCAAAACGATCCGGTTGGATGACAAGGAGGAAGTTACGATCACGGGACTGCTGGACAACCCGCCGGCCAATACCGATATCAAGGCTGAGATCTTCGTTTCTTTGTCTTCTCTAAAAGGGTTTTATCCGGATATGCACCCGTCCATGGAGACGTCATGGGGCTGGATCAATTCGTCCAACTCCTTATTTCTGCTGCTTCCCGACGGACTCTCCCCGCAGGTGGTGGACAATGCATTGGCTGGCCTGAAGCGGAAGTATATGGGAGAAATCGCCAAATATTATGATTTTCATCTACAATCTCTGAATGAAGTGCATTTTGATACCCGATATGACGGGGTGATCCCGAAATCCTTATTGACGACCCTAGGCCTCATCGGCTTCATTATTCTCAGCATCGCCTGTGTAAATTTTATCAACGTCGCTACAGCCCAGAATTCCAGGCGGGCAAAGGAGGTGAGTACCCGTAAGGTATTAGGGAGTACCGCAGCAGGGATATTCTGGCAGTTCATGATCGAAACAGCCTGCATAACGCTGTTGGCGGGGGTTCTTTCGCTGGGATGGGTGTCCCTGGCATTGCCTGTTTTGAACCAATGGTTACAAACCGGATTGGAATTTCATCTTCTCCGGGATAAGCAGATGATGGCAGCCCTCTTCGTCTTGATTGCTTTTATTATCCTGGGGGCTGGCATTTATCCGGCGTGGCATTTAAGCCGGTATAAGCCGGTGGAAGCATTAAAAAGCAGGACGGGCAGTGTGAAACAGCCCTGGTTGCGAAAAAGCCTTATTCTTTTCCAGAATCTGGTGGCGCAGTCGCTGATCATTTGTACCCTGATCATCTTATTGCAAACCCACTATTTAAAAACAGCCGATCTTGGATTTAATAAAGAGGCGGTCGTGATGATCCCGGTTCCGCAAGCCGATAAAAATAACCTTGCTTATCTGCAGCACCAGTTGTTGAATCAGCCCGGTATAAAAGATGCGAGTTTTTGCTTTCGGCCACCGGCTTCGGATTATTTTAAAGCGGGGTCGGTGAAATTCGACCAACGGGAGTGGGAAAAGTATTCGGCTCTCTGCACGCTGGGGGATTCTCATTACCTCAGCACTTTTGGATTGCGGCTGATCGCCGGCAGAAACCTGGCGGAAAGCGATACTGTCCGGGAATTCCTGGTGAGTGAAGACCTGGTAAAAAAACTCGGTTTTACCAATCCTTCCCAGGTATTGGGCCATCAATTAGTGGCGGGGGCTTTGGAGGACCACCCGGGAACCATTGTCGGTGTCATCAGGGATTTCCATTTGCACTCGCTGCATAGCGCTCTCGAACCGATTATGCTGACCACCTCCCGGGAGGCGTATGCGTATGCAGGAATAAAGATCAGCGGCGCTCATCCGGCCAGGTCTATAGCCGAAATAAGGCGTACCTGGCAATCCGTATACCCCCATAATATCTTTGACTATCATTTCCTGGATGAGCAGATCGCTGATTTTTATAAGAAAGAAGACCTGCTGAATAAGCTGATCGGCAGCTTTGCGGTCCTGGCTATCGTTATCAGTTGTGTTGGTCTATTCGGGCTGATCTCTTTACTGACGATCCAGCGGACCAGGGAGATAGGCATTCGCAAGGTGATCGGCGCCTCGGTATCCAATATTGTAGTCCTGCTGTCGAAAGATTTCGTCCAATTGGTGGGCCTTGCCCTAATCATGGCTTCTGCTATTGCCTGGCTGACCATGAGCAGCTGGCTGCAGGGATTTGCCTATCGCATTACGATGCCCTGGTGGATTTTTATGCTTTCCGGCATTGGGAACCTGGCCTTGTCGCTATTGACCATATCAGTCCATTCCATCAGGGCGGCTTTGATGAATCCGGTGACAAGCCTGCGAAGTGAATAGCAGCACGCATAGCTGGCGCTTCTAGTATCGGCCGCTTTCGCGTCCTCTTCCTCGCACGTCTTCCGGGCAGAATAGTAAGCATTCGGGTTGAGTCAATCCGCCGTAGTCATTTTTTGGAAAAAAGCCCGGCGAACGGTAGAAAGGATGTTAACTAATAAAGTAAAGCGATTTTGGGTGGGAGAGGGGGGAAGGGCCTTATAGTTTATTTTGGTCGCTACCGGTTTGCGGGTGGCGATATATGTTGTGCCGGGATGGCTGTGGGCTGCTTGTTTTTTTCTTTTGTTGACCAGGTAAGCTCTTGGTATGGGTGCAGCGGTTAGTCTGGGCATAAAATAAAGTTTACGTTGAATTCAAAATAATAAACAATTTTAAGACCAGATTTATCCAGGAAGAATGAAATAGGAAAGGGATCCGCTTTGTAGAAAAATTTTCCCACGTTGTGGGAAGATGCCCCAGAAATAGTCAGGATAATGCTTCCCGAATGGCTTTCAAGGCGGGCTTATCATTTGATTTTTTGATGGTGATGGTTTCGCACTGATTGAATTTCGCAAAGGCTTTAATGGCGTCACTAAGCCTGGCGACCATCGGTTTGGTCAGTTTAATTGGCTCGAAATGAAGATTGTGAATGGTTAAATCCCGTTGCTTCCGATCGGCCTTTGAATCCATCCTGGCGACAAAAGTATCACCGATCAATACAGGTAATGAAAAATAGCCATATTTGCGCTTGGCCTCCGGTACAAAACATTCTATCTGGTAGTCGAAATCAAAAAAATCCCTTAGCCGATGTCTGAAGACATTCAATACGTCGAATGGCGAAAGAATAAATGCGTCATCGGACAACTGGATCTTTTTGTTTTTATAACCGGGTAACATATAGAGGGGGGCGGTTTTAAGACCGTTGATTGCAACCCGGCAAAGTTGGCCCTCATCCGCCAGTTTTTCCACCTCCTTTTTTACCAGGTTATTCTTTACCCAACGGGCACGCCAGGCCAGCTCTTTGGTGTAGGCGATCCCCAGAGATCCCAGGGTGCGCAGGATGACATGTCTTGCAGATTCCTCGGGCGTAGGCATCGTCGTATCGATGTCACCCGGGATTATATTCATCGGCAGATCATATACTTTATGGAAATCTTTTGTCCGGGTGGTCATCAGTCTTCCATCCAGGTACAATCGCTCGAGCGCCATCTTAGACGGTCGCCAATCCCACCAACCTGAACTTGCCTCCCGGCGATCATTGTCAAAGTCCTTTACCATCAGCGGCCCTTCGCGCCCAATTCTATCCAGCACCTTGTTCATGAGATTGATCTCGGCCTGTTCCAGCGGTTTTCTCCTGGCTAAAAAGCCTTCCTTCACGGGCAGTGAAAAGCGGAAATCGTGCATGGGGATGAACCCCGAGTCGGAGATGAAGAATTCAAAGATCCGTCCATCGGCCTGCAGTTCTTCCAACCACTCCGATTTATAGTCAGGCACGCGGGTGGCAATAGCATGGTGATGGGCCCGTTCGACGACATAATTGGTGTCAAGCTGAACAAAACCGAGATGGTCGATGAGCTTGTAGACCGCTTCCCTGCCTTTGCCAAAGGGTGCTTTTTTTGATAATCCGGCCGCGTGAAGGATTATTTTTCGCGCTTGTGATTGGGAGAGGACGAGTTGGTTCATAACAATTATTGTTCAACAAAATGCCAGCAAACCCCGGCAATATCGATAATATTAACTTCCTTACCATAGGGTTGCACCGTGATCTCGCCTATGCGGATGCCATATTTTTCAGGCAATTTTTTATCAAGGACATTTTTTCTAAATTCCTGGACACTGCTGACCTTTACGCTGAGCATAAAGTTTTCCGCAAATTCGGTTTTATCATAGTGCTGGAGAATGAACCGACAACCGTCACACTCCAAACCGGCGTAACCGGCCACTTCCCAATTGATATGAAAGCCCAGTTCCTGGAAAAACTGTTTCGAGCCTTCAAAGTTGCTACCCGAAGGAACAAATGGTTCAAGAGATAAAATCCTCATGTTTGATTTTTATGATATCAAATATAAGGATTATATCTCTTGGGGATTTATAGCGGAATAAATCTAAGGAAATGTTAAATGAGCGGGGAGCGTTGCCAAAATACGAATTGATTCGTATTTTCAAAAAAAAACAAACCAATGAGAAAAATCATTACTGCAATCATTTTAACTGCGGGGCTATTGTCAGCCGGCAACAGATTAGCGGCGCAGTCAAAAACCGGCTGCATCAGTTTCAATGAGTTGCTCAACGCTATGCCGGATTTCAAAAAAGCGGATACCGTACTTGCCAGGTACAGGGATACTCTTGAACGGGAATATGATGCTTATAAAACAGAATATTCCGAACAGGAAAATTTATTAAGGTCTGTGGATACGGCCAGATATACAAAAGTACAGCTTGATTTGAAAAAAAGGAGTCTGGCAGAGATCTTGTCGAAATTGCAGGGTTATGAACAGGAAGCAAGCCTGTTATTGGATCAAAAAAGACAATTTCTTCTTTTGCCGATTCAGAAAAAAGCTGCTGCTGCCATCCAGGCTGTTTCGAAGGAAAATGGCTATGCATTCATTTTAGAGAAAGATGTTTTGCATGTTTATCCTCCGTCTGAAGACATCCTGCCCCTGGTAAAGAAAAGGCTGGGGCTTCTGTAGTTTATCTCAGTTCGATAGGACCCTGCGGGTTTTCTATCCGCAGGATCCTATCATAGTCGTTCAGATCGGAATGGATTCCCCAACAGGAAAAGCCTGGGATAAATCGTCCTTAAAAAATGTAAAAGACGCTCGCTTGGGCTACGCTGGTTCGAAAATCCGGTTTTACGGTTGTAGATTGAAAATTACCAATTCCGGACAATCCCGCAACATATCGGACGCCAATTCCAAACCCGCTTTTAGATTGATAACCCAATCCTGCGGCCGCTGCCAGGTCCACTCTTTTGGCAAAATCACCCGTCTGCGTCTTACCGATATTATCGCTGATGCGCATGCCTACCTGCGGACCTGCTTCAAAATATATTCCCAGATTGGTGCGATACTTCAGCAGAAACGGCACAGACATGTAGGAGACTTTTACTTCCTCTTTGCCAAATTCATTTCCCGGGACCTTTGCTCCTTGCAGAGAATACAGGAATTCTTCTTGTATTGACAGGTTTTTTGTCAACCTGAAATCGACTAATGCACCCGCATGGAATCCGGTTAACGCGTTGGTAGTAAAATCCGTATTGACGTAGTTACTATAATTTACGCCCCCTTTGATTCCGAAGGTGAGCCTTTGCATGATACCTTGCATAAAGCTTTGACTGAAACCACGGGTGGATACTAAAACGAAGCAAATAAGAACTAACTTTTTCATGTTTTTTTGATTTATTATATGAAATTATTTTTAGCATTTTTGTTAAACAAAGGGTATAAAATAAGCACCTTTTTCCAGGTGCCGTCAGAAACTGGCTCCCCTTACTAGTCCTTGAACAGGACTTTCATAATAAGGCTTTTTCGCTCCTGCAACATCTTCATATAAGCAGCTTCGTCAACGTTGATCATCTGCTGTAACATGGGTTTATTCAGGGCAGGGTAGGAGCATAAGGAAATAACGTTGAAGATGAATTGTTCAACAGACATCTTTGGCACAGATCCGTTTTTGATCTCTTCTTTTAAGCCTTTATTCATATTTTGTAACATCTCGTTTCTCAATTCGTCTTCCATGGGTACGAGCATAGTAGAACCATCCCTGTTTATCTCCGTGATCAGGAACATCTCGAGGTATGGATATTTTATATTCTGATCGATGGTCACTTCTACCAATTCGCGGATTTTTTCCCGAAAGGATATTTTGGGAGAGCGAAATAGTTCCCGTATCCGGCTCCGGTTAACCAGCACTGCTTCTTTGAACACGGCCTCAAAGAGTTGATCCCTTCCCTTGAAATAATAATAGATGAGCCCGCGGTTAACTCCGGCCTCTTTTGCAATAACCTGCGTAGTGGCGTGGAGCCTGCCTTCAACCAGGAAAATGCGCATGGCCGTTTCTAAGATCAGTTGTTCCGTTTGGGCGTCGATAACAGGCATTTAAAATCTTTTATTTAGCAATTTTGTTAAACAAAGATAGGGATCTTTTTTAAATCTGCTATTTTATTTTGACATTTTTGTTAAAATAAAACCGGCTATATAAACAGCAGCTTCTCTTCCTCTAAGTCAAGACGCCGCAAATGCTTACGGATGATTTCTTCATCCAGGTTTTTTTCTTCCTTGTTTTTGTTCAGCAGCCATTGTCTTTGTTGATTCAGGATGTCACTATATATCTTTTTAAATTCTTCGCTGATTTGTATATTATCCGTTAAAAAGTTGCTACCCTCCCACTTCTGGGCCATTTGTTGCAATAGGGGGTGTACCTGCAATTGTTCGCTATAGTTGTGCCTCAGGTATAGAAGTGCGTACTGTGCCAGCTGCTTTTGTACCAGGATGTCCACTTCTTCTTCGGGCTGGGTCTGGTCTGGGTCTGGCATATTGATTTTTCTGATTAAATATGGCAAGCTCAATCCCTGCAACAATAAGGTCAGCAATATGACCACAAACGTAATAAAGAGAATAAGGTTACGCTGCGGAAAAGCCAGACCATTAGCCAGTTTTACGGGTATGGATAATGCTGCTGCCAACGATACTACACCACGCATACCGGCCCAGCCAAGTATAAACGGGATTTTAAATCCGGGATTCCTGGCGTCTGCCACTGTTATAAAATTACGGGCTATCAGCGTAACGATGACGGCCCCATAAGCGGATAAAATTCTTCCCAGCATCAACACGGCAGTAATCAATATCCCATAGCCAATGGCAGAGGAAAGAGTTACCCCTTCAAGCCCCGCAGTAATTTCAGTCAGCTCAAGTCCTATCAGTATAAATACAAGGCCATTCAATACAAAACAAAGGCTTTCCCAGACATTTATACCACGCAGGCGCGAAGTGCTGCTCAGGAACAGATGCCTTTTATTGGATAAAAATAAGCCTCCGCTTACCACAGCTAATACCCCGGAGCTATGTACTGCTTCAGCTGCCATGTAAATGATGTAGGGTGTTACCATGCTCAGTACGATATCCGTATTGGCATCGGTGGGCAAATACTTATGCGCCTTCATAAAAATCCATCCAATCAGCAGCCCGACACCAACCCCGCCAATCAGCATCCAGCCAAAACTTAAGGTAGCATCATACCAAACAAATTGTCCGGTGGCTACGGCTATTAATGCGAAGCGGAAAATGATCAGGGACGAAGCGTCATTCAACAAACTTTCGCCTTCCAGAACCGATGACATGCGCCGTGGCACTTTTACGAATTTCAAAATGGCGCCTGCACTTACAGCATCCGGCGGCGACACGATGCCGCCCAACAAAAACCCCAATGCCAGCGAAAATCCGGGAATAAAATGATTGGCCACGAAGGCAACAGACATCGCGGTAAGAAAAACTACCACAAAAGCAAAGCTGCTGATGATGCGACGCCAACGCCACAGCTCTTTCCAGGAAATTGCCCAGGCTGCTTCATACAACAACGGTGGCAGGAAAATGATAAATATAAGCGCAGGATCGATGTGCATCGCCGGAATGCCGGGAATAAAACTTATCAACAAGCCCGCCAAAACCAATAACACAGGATACGCCACTTTGATTTTGTTCGCCAGCATTATCAGTAAAACTATTATTACAATAAGACTCAGATAAAAGGGGAATTGTTCCAGCATTTTTATACATTTAAGAAAACACAAATATATGTACTGATATCTGCCTGATGCAACTATTCAGCAACAACATTTCCGCGGGTATGGTAGATCCAAGCCTCGGCCGCGATGAGGTGCAACACAAATCCGATCCAGAACGCCGTACCAAAGAATTGCTCCGGCGTTAACCCGGACCAGCGCATGGTTGCAAAAAAGACACCCACGATCAGCCGGATGGTGGCGACGGCCAGCCCTATCGAGTAGGCACGGATCATCCATTCCCGGTGCCATTCGATGTTGCGGCGGAGGATATGCCTGTATGACTTGTACAGGGCAAAGCAAAAGAAAAGACCGAAGAGTGTGGTGGCCGCCGCCTGATTGACCCCACCGATAGAAGGCATGGTAAAACTCATGAGCAACGCCGTTACGCCCACGATACCGCCAAAAACCAAAAAAAACCTGCCGCTCCTACGGTGCCGGACAGGATGATGGGAACGGATCTCCTTGCTGAATTGAAACGGGCCCAATAGAATGAATACGGAAGCCGACAGGATATGAATCAGGGTTAGTATCGGATGTTGTCTGAATATCTCGTCCACCCTGGCGAATCCCTGGGGAGTGGACAAGGGTGTATAGCCATGGGTCAATACAGGAATAAGCGTTAGTATCCTTCTGACGATTATGGCGAGACCGATGACGGATAGCACACCGATGCCGATGTACAGCCAACGGGCGTTGTTCTTATAAGTTCCTGTCTTATGCATGAGATAAGTTTTAGTCCTTGTACGATATTGACTCCACAAAATTGAGGCTTTTTTATCATATCTTTAATACCATGGAACATGGGAAGCACCTGGCTATCGTAGTATTTGCTTCTGATTATAAAGGTCCCCGGGAAAGAGGCGAGCACATTATCGCTACTATTTCGAAACAGATCTGGGATTATTATACGGAGAAATGAACAAATTCGATGGCGGCCGACCAGCTGGCGTGAGAACGCATATCTCTGAGTGCTGCTCAATAATCGAATACGAACAGGAAGCGTAGGCCATAGCGGGGCACCATCGGATGATCCATATAAGAAAAGCGTTCTATTGCATCGACCCTTAAAACTTTGAAGATATTGCCGATACCGACGCCTCCTTCGATATAAGGCTGATTCCCGAGCGCGAAAGTGCTGGTCTGGCCGTTGGTAACGGGGAACTTAAGCAGGGACGGGTCGTATGCAGGGTTGTTTTCCGCTCTTAACCCACCATATAATATTTTACCGGTAACGATTTCTCTCCATTTCAGCCTTTTCAGGAATGGGACCTTGTTGAAGATAAACCCGTTGAAGTGATGTTCGGCATTGAGGCCTACATAATGATCGCTGACAAATTCCAGGAAATTCATGAGGTTATAAGAATTGGGCTGATAGCCGTAGGTCTGATTAGCAGGGATTATCTGCAGTAACGGGAAAGGCAGTCTCCCGCTTATATAAGATCCGAGCAGGGTCATATCCGTATATCCGAAGGGGGAAAGATAAAAACGTTTGAAAATGTTCAGGCTGATGCTCTGGTAGGAGAAATGGCCATTGAACAGGCCCTTGATACCGGCGGCATATTGCAGGCTGAAGATAGGATACTGGTTTGGGAAGGGTACGCGATAGACCCTACCCTGATAGAATTTTTCATGCGGCGCCCAGCGGATCTGGGCCGAGAGCTGGGAAGAAACAATATTGCCGACGGTATCTATGAAATTATTCTTGGTACGGATATACTGAATATCCCCTGCAGGCTGCTGTGCCCAGTATTTGAATCCAAAGCCGTAGGAAATATGATTTGGCAGCTCATGGATATAGTCGACCCGGAGAATATTATTATACAGGTACTTATCGTCATTACCCCTCTTGAACGAGCTAAGGAAGCCGTTGGATTGCACGAACTGAAGGTTCTGACCGGGTATCTCCAGGTCATGCGTGAGACCGGCCTTGATATAATGAAGGGGATAGCCATAATCGGACAGCTTGTTAAAGGAGTAAGCGACTCCAAGGTTATATTTCCATCGCTGATCGGCAAATCCATAAGCCCCATAGCCATCCAGGTAGATCCGTTTGCTGAATGCGGGCGTACTCCTTCCGCCAAAGGCCAATCTTAACCCCTCCACAGGATTAAAGCTGTAAAAGGTGTTGGCGGGACCTATCTCAAATGGTCCTGCACTCTTATATCCGGCAGCTACGAGGTTGATAAGGTCTTTGGTCCTGACAAAAGTGCGCAGATGCCGCAAGCTGTCGATATTCTCATATACACGGGATTCGCCGGCACTCAGGGGTTCAGACCGGTGCTCATTCCAGAAGGACTCGGGTTTCGACGAGGTATCGGCAGCGCTTTCCGCCGGACCGGACCTTGAAAAAATATCACCCGGGATAGGCTGACCAATCTCAAGATGACTATAAGACACTAATTTACGTCCATGTAACCCTTTTCCTTTGCCCGAGATGGAAAAATCGGCTGAAGCATCCGAGCTCACCCGGTAATAATGGCCACTCGAAACCTTTTCGAACTCCTGCCGGATACGTAAATTCTTAATGAAATTGAGATTGATCTTTTTGCTGATCGTCATCGACACCCTTGCAACCGCATAGGTTCCATCCAGCGTGATAAATAACACCCCTCTGAACAACAGGTCGTCGGGGTTACGGGGAATGAAATTCAACCGGACCAGCTTTGCTCCATGATCGACAACCGTATCTCCCAGGGAGAATTCATAAAAGGTCGGGGACACATTCGATATCGGGCTTACAAACTGATTGGTGAAAAGCAGGATGTTATTATCATAAATGTCTATATCTGACAGGAGCGTGTTCATATAGGAGCTAATCCCCTTCGTATCGACCAGGTCGCCAAAATCCACCCGCTTTTGCGCGACAACGATCTGTTTGGTCCTTGCCGGCTTTTTCTGGTAATAATTTTGCGACAGCTTCTCTTCCAGGTAGACGGGATAGAGTAGGGTAGTGTCCTCTCCTGCCAGGGTATCCGGATGGTTGAACATAAAACGATAGGGACGGAGCAGTCGTTTGTTCAGCTTTTGGGAATCCACGTTCCGCAGGCTTATTTCCACCTTGTCGTATTCTTCATAGGTGGCAAAATCGAATCCTTCCGGTCTGCTCGATTCTTTATGGTCGATGACTTTCCGGATCAGTTCGACGGCCGGGTTATTTTTATTACGATATTTACCTGTCCTCTTATTAGTGACTACGACCGCATTAAGGTTACTAACTTCCGGCACAAGCTCGACGGTCAGGCCGGGATTGTCCCGGGGCAGCGGCGCCATCGTTTTGACAATCGTTTTGGATGCATAACCGATCATGGAAACAACCAGGGTGACCTTTCCTGTTACTGCCGGCAATGTAAATCTTCCCAGGGAATCAGTCCTGACACCTTTATTGTTTGTTTTTTCGTAAATGCTGGCATTCTGCAATGGCTCGTGCGTGGATGCATCCCTGACCGAACCGGATAACAAGAGGTCCTGTCCCAGGGCCCGGACGGAACAAGAAAGAATAATCAATAAAGGAAAAATACCCGCTGCGAAATATTTCATATTGTTCATCTCCGGTACGGAATTATAACCGTTTGGTTGCTTTTGTCCACATTAAGACGCTGGAAGCCCCAGATCCGCTTTGAGCGAGCTGGAACGAGGGGCGAAAGTGATGAAATAACCGTAAAAAGGCTACATGCACCAGAGAAGATTACAGGGAAATAACAAATTTTTCACAGGACATTAAAATGGGATTAACGTTGGCCCCGCTATGGTTAAATGAAACAAGTGTTAAATTTGTCTGGCATTTATATGTAAAGGGTATAAACCAACGATTAGCTATATGAAAATTAAGACATTGCCTCCTGCCGCCACCAGCACTGAGTTCCCCTTGCTGATAAAAAGTTTGCTGAGTTATTCCCTGATGCTGGAGCCTGAACGGGAGATTGTTTATAAAGACCTCGTTCGTTACAATTATTATACCTTCAATGAACGTGTCAGACGGCTTTCGAATGCCCTCGGGGGGATGGGACTGGATGGAGGGGAAACGGTAGCTGTTATGGACTACGATAGTCACCGGTACCTGGAGTGTTATTTTGCCGTTCCCATGACGGGAAATGTGCTCCATATGATCAACTGGCGATTGGCACCCGCCCAGATCCTATATACCATCAATCACGCGGAGGACGCAGTGCTGATTGTAAACGAGGATTTCCTTCCGCTCATTGAGCAGTTTTCCGGGCAGATGCCGACGGTCCGGCATATCATTGTGGCATCTGACGGTCCGTCAATAAACAGGACCCATCCCGGCTATGAATCGTTGCTCGATGCATCGGCAACACAGTTCGATTTTCCCGACTTTGACGAGAACGCTGTTGCCACGACTTTCTATACGACCGGTACAACCGGTGATCCCAAAGGGGTTTATTTTACGCACCGCCAACTAGTGCTCCATACGCTGAACCTGGCTGCGACGTTTGGGTTTGTCGAAAGTGCCTCCTGCCGTTGCCATAGCGATGACGTGTATATGCCCCTGACACCCATGTTTCATGTGCATGCCTGGGGATTTCCGTACCTGGCCACTATGTTTTCCATGAAGCAGGTCTATACCGGGAAGTTAGCCCCCCCGGTAGTCGCCGATCTGATCAGGCGGGAGAAACCGACCTTTTCCCATTGCGTCCCGACGGTGCTCCAAATGATCCTTCTTTGTCCCGAGGTGAAAGAAATAGACCTGTCCGGATGGAAGGTGATGATCGGGGGCTCGGCACTGACCAGGGCGCTGGCTAAGTTGGCCCTGGAGAGGGGAGTAGATGTCAGCGTGGGATACGGTATGTCGGAAACCTGCCCGGTGATAGCCTCCAGCTATATCCGAAAGGCCGACGCGGATATGGAAGAGCAACTGACCGTCCGGACACGCTCGGGTATCCCCACCATTCTTACAGACCTCCAGGTTTGGAATGAGTATGGGCGCCCTGTAGCGACTGATGACAAAGAGAGCGGTGAGATCGTCGTCCGTGCTCCCTGGCTCACACAAGGCTATGTAAAGGATCCCGAAAGGGGAGCAGCCCTTTGGAGGGATGGCTACTTGCATACAGGAGATGTAGCGACCATGAATGAGAAACATTCGCTCAAAATCTCCGACCGCATCAAGGATGTCATTAAGAGTGGGGGAGAGTGGATATCCTCCATACACCTGGAAGGTCTGATCGGTTTGCATACCGCTGTCGCCGAAGCGGCGGTGGTGGGGCTACCGCATTCCAAGTGGGGGGAAAGGCCCTATGCTTTGGTCGTGTTAAATTCCGAAACCCGTGTAGAACAAGCCGAATTGAAAGAGCACATCCGGCAATTTATTGACCAGGGGCATATCAGCAAATGGGCGATGCCTGAAGAGTTTATTTTTGTTTCGGCGATTCCCAAAACCAGCGTAGGCAAGATCGATAAAAAGAGGATCAGATCTGAATGGGAAAGCATTACCGGAAAATAAGTTCCGGCCATTGCGTGAGTTGGAAAAGGATTTTGGTTAGATTGCCTTATGAAATATTTATTGGTTGTTCTGATATGGACCGGTAGCCTGCTGCCGGCTTTTTCGCAATCCGGGTCTTTGACCATCGTCATCATACGGCACGGTGAAAAAAATGAGGCGACCGGCAACCTGTCCTGCCAGGGTCTGCATCGGGCCTTGCTGCTGCCCCCGGTCTTAACCGGTAAATTCCGGCAATTCTCCTATATCTATATACCGACGATCTCGTCCGGTAAATCTACGGGGCATGCCCGAATGTTTCAAACGGTGACACCCACAGCCATACAAAATAACCTACCCGTTAATTCAAAATATGCTGTCAATGCAGCAGCTGAAGTGGCTCAGGAGGTAATGAAAAAAACAGGGGTAGTGCTGTTGGTATGGGAACATCAAAACATCATCGATATTGCCGCCGCATTAGGTGTAAAGGATAATCATCTGCATTGGAGCGACAAGGATTTCGACAGCATCTGGGTCATCACCTTTGCCACCAATAAAAAAGGTAACCTGAAGGCGATCCTGACTGTGGATAAGGAAAATTTGAATCCCCCGGAGACCTGTAATTTTTGAGATAATGCAACTTTCAATGACTTTACTTCAGCGAAAATCCGCCCGGGAAAAATTGGAATACCTGATTTATCTCTTAGCCTTAGTAAAATTCATCCTTCCTTTTCTGCTACAAAACCGGGTATATGAACCTCATAGGGATGAGTTCCTATATCTGGCGGAAGCACGGCACCTGGCCTGGGGCTACCTGGAAGTACCGCCTCTTATGTCGTTACTGGCTTACTTTACGAACCTGTTTGGTGGAGGGCTTTTCTGGATAAGAGTATGGCCTTCCTTGTTTGGCGCCTTGACATATATTGTCGTTGGACGGCTAATCCTGCACCTCGGAGGCAAAGGCTTTGCGCTGGCATTGGGCTTCTTACCTTTCGTATGCGGCTATTATATGCATGTGCATTATATATTTCAGCCCAATTTTCTGGAAGTGTTCTTTTGGACTTTGATGGCTTATGGGTTGATGCGTCATATACAAACTAATAAGCCGCGTGGGTTGTATATCGCCGGGATCGGATTCGGATTGGGCATGATGAGTAAATATTCTGTAGCCTTCTTTTTTGTCTGCCTTATGCTTGGACTACTATTGACGCCGGAGCGCAAGGTATTCCGCAACCGGCACTTTTATTTTGCCCTGCTTATAAGCCTGGGCATCTTTCTCCCTAACTTAATCTGGCAGGCGGTCCACGGTTTTCCCGTAATTCGCCACATGAAAGATCTGCAAAGCCAGCAGTTGGGCAAAGTGAGCCAGATCGGTTTTCTCCGGGATCAACTGCTGTTTAACCTGCCAGGGCTATTTATATGGATGGCTGGTCTTTATTGGTCGTGTTTCTCTCCTCACGGGAAACAGTATCGGTTTGCTTCCTGGGCGATAATCCTGGTACTGGCTTTCCTGACCATTGCGCATGGAAAGAGTTATTATGGAATGGGGGCATATCCTATTTTATTTGGAACCGGAGCGGTGGCGCTGGAGCATTGGACAAGCTATCGGCGATACTATCTGAGATACGCGCTGGTGATATTTAGCGTTGTGACCGGTGTCTTTGTGAATATGATCGCATTGCCGTTGCTGCCACCGAAACAGCTCGCTGCGTTCTATGCGGAGAGACCAATATTCCGCCAGCTTGGTTTTCTTCAGTGGGAGGACCAAAAAGATCACGCGCTTCCACAGGACTTTGCCGATATGCTGGGATGGGAGGAAATGACAGAGCGTATCGGGAAAGTGTATTATTCGCTGGATGATACTCAAAGAACGCAAGCAGTGCTGGATTGCGGCAACTACGGAGAAGGCGGAGCAGCAGACTATTATGGGCCGGCTTTTCATTTGCCTCCCGCGATGGGGCACGCAGCCAGTTATTTACTATGGACACCGGAAGATTTTTTTAACCGGGACGTTTTTATATTGATTACGGATGACCGGGACGATATCCATGCCGATTGGATAAAGGAGTTTCATTCCGCGTCGTTGGTGGACAGCGTTACAACGCCCTATGCCCGTGAATTTGGCAGCTATATTATTTTGCTAAAGAGACCCAGTGAAAAATTTCGCAAGCAGTGGCGGGATCATAATGAATCGCGCAAACGGGAAACATCGATATTTCATTAGGAGGGGTTTGTTTCCCTCAATATAACACTTATATCTTTCCAGATTAGCCAATACTCGTTTAGATTTTCAGCACCATGTCGTTTATAAAATTTTTGTGCTACGGCATTGTCTGGAGCGCAATCTACGCAAATATACAAAGCCTTTTGGCTCACAAACCATGCTGCCAATTCTTGCAGAAGTACGGAAGAGATTCCCATTCCACCCTTTTTTCCCAATACTCTTTTGTGCCCCAATGTTCTGCCCGAAGGCCAGCCATGCCAGGTATATCTGAATCAGCAGCCGTTCTGTATTTTATAGTACTCCCTGTCATCGATGGATCATATTTTAACAATAATAATATATAATTCTGCAATGGCCGAGTCCATTTTTTCCGGATAATCTGCTTGACCAGACGGGCTACTGACATAGGGTTGTCACTCCTCCCATTCATCTTTGTGCTGTTAAAAATTTATTCTCAAAAAAAAGAACATTTATGACAACACAAGAGGTTGCAAACCGGTATTACGAACTAGCATGCCAAAGTAAATGGATTGAAATCCAGGATGAGCTTCATGACGCTAATGTCATATGCCAGGAACCGGAACATGCCGCATTGAGGGGAGTGCAAGTAACGACTAAAGGGCGGGAAGCTGTTAAGGCCAAAAGCATAGCGAACCGTGAAATGATTGAAATAATTCATAGTCAGTATTGCAGCGAACCAATAGTAGCGGGTAATTTCTTCAGTGTCGTATTAAAGAGGGATGTTACTTTTAAGAACAGACCCCGCATTCAATTAGAAGAGATTTGCGTATTCCAGGTTACGGAAGGTAAAATCGTTTCGGAGCAGTTTTTCTATTAATCTATCAGCCTTCCATTACCGCAGAAGTAATGCTTACGGATGAGCCATTCAGCTACAAGCAGGTTGGGCACGAAACCCATCCAGGCTACTATCATATAAAATGATTTTTTGTTTAGATGGTGGGAGGTTGTGCGGGGGCAGCTTTCTAACAGGATGCCCGGTTTTCCCGGCTATGTAGCCACGAAGTTTTTATGCGGAGTATGGGGAAGTGATCCAGGCTGCAATACTGAACCCAATTAAGGAATTAAAGGGCCAATTGTCCCATATAGGGGAATATGAATAATTTTATAATCCGCGCTAACCTATTATTAACACCTATTTAGCGCTGAATATAGTATTATATTTTGCGCTAAATAGGTTTCTTACTATACTTGCAGCAGATTATAGCTTTAACTATGGAATTAATAGCCGGTCGAAAAGAAGAGCAATCGCTTATGAATCAGCTTCTTGCAAGCTAAAAACCCGAGTTTTTGGCTGTTTTTGGACGGCGGAGGGTTGGTAAAACCTTTCTAATACGCCAGGTCTATCAAAAGCAGATCGTTTTTCAGATGACCGGAATTGCCAGCGCCAATACCCCCCAACAACTGGCCAATTTTTTTTCTGTTCTAAAAGAAGCCGATATCAGCGTCGCTCAGGATTCCCTGCCGAAGAATTGGTTCGATGCATTTGGCCTGCTCAAAAGTTACCTGCAAAAATTGAAGGCGCCCAAAAAGGTGATCTTCTTTGACGAGTTGCCCTGGATAGATACTCCCCGTTCCAATTTCCTTTCCGCCTTGGAACATTTCTGGAATGCCTGGGCTTCCGCAAGGCCCGATATTATCTTTGTAGTCTGTGGTTCAGCCGCATCATGGATGATCAGCAGGTTGATTAATAACAGAGGCGGACTGTATAACCGGGTCACTCAAAGAATCCGTTTATTGCCTTTGTTTAATCATGCTGACAGGCACATCACGATTATTGAAACACTTGCTCAAAAAAACAAAGGGCTTAGCCGTGAAGAAATTGTAACAATGAGCGGCTTTAATGATGGAGGCGCGCTGACAACTGTGCTCCGGGAATTGGAAGAGAGCGGTTTTATAAGCAAAAGTTACCCATTTGGCAAAAAGATCAGAGACAGCATTTACAGGCTTACTGATCAGTATTCTTTATTTTACCTGAAATTCATTAAAGACCAAAAGCAATCTGGATCCGGATCTTGGTTAAACCGGATCGATAACCCTGTATGGCGTGCCTGGAGCGGTTATGCATACGAAAATATATGCCTTCAACACATTGACGCCCTCAAAAAGGCATTGGGCATTAGTGGTGTATACACAGAAGAATCTTCATGGCTCGATAAAGCTCGTAGCGTTCAGATCGATCTGTTAATCGATAGGAGGGATCATGTAATTAATCTTTGTGAGGTGAAATTTACCCAAAACCCTTTTAGCCTTACCAAGGCTTATAAAGAGGAGCTTGAAAAAAAATTATTCACTTTTAAAGAAGAGACACAAACACGGAAGAGCGTTTTCCCAACCCTCATAACAACCTTTGGCCTGAAAGAAAACATTCATTCCCTTGGATTCATCCAAAATTCGATTACTATGGATAACCTATTTGAACCTGGGTAAATTTTAAACGGGGCGTATCCGAAGGAGCCAGCACTGTAAGGAAGATATCATTGGCTCTGCAATTCTACATTGAGAGTAAGTGTACCAATCACGAATTACCCGGGGTACTCCCGAACCATACAGACTGCTTTATCATGGAAAGTTGGGTACAGTGGGAGGGTGATCCTATCAAAGAGATCCATCCAGCGTTTTAAACAGTTTTTAAGAATTCATCAAAGGCCTTTTTGCTTAATAGCTTTTCAATAAGCCAATGATGTCCAAACGGGTCTTTTATCTCTCCCTGCCTATAGCCATAATCATAATCGGTAACCGGCGACAGCGTAGTGGCCCCTGCAGTTACTGCTTCAGCAACTACCGCATGCACATCATCTACGCTCAAGCCGATTGTTACCGTTGTACAGCCTGCTTTATCCGGGCTTAAATTTCGGCCATCTTTACTTTCTTCATGAAGACGGAACGCATCTCCGTTTACAGAAAATGCTGCTACATGAACCGAGCCATCCGGGTTGTTAATCCGCCACAATTCTATGGCCCCAAAAGCTTTTTTATAAAATTCAATATCCGTTACGCCGCTGCCAATTGAGAGCACTGGCACAAATGTGGTTTTTGATTCCATAAAGATAAACTTTACAAGAAATCAAATATAATCATCTTTTATCTCAAAAAAATCAGTTATGCTACTTGCTAATACTGCGCCTGATCAAGATCGGCCATCAGTCCTCTATGACTTGGGCGCCAATCCAGCCGTTCCTGCGTTAGCGCGCTGGAAGCCGGCATGTCGACCCCCACTAAGAACCCGAACCAACCAAAATGCTCGCCTGCCTCTTCTGGAGACCTGGAGACGACCGGCACCTTCAGGCCACGGCCGATTGCCTCAGCGATCTCCCGAAACGGCACCCCCTCTTCGGCGACCGCATGATACCGGGCTCCCGCAGATCCCTTCTCCAGCGCCAGTCTGTAGAGGCGGGCGGCATCAAGCCGGTGCACCGCGGGCCAGCGGTTGAGCCCTTCGCCGACATACGCCGAGACTCCCTTCTGGCGAGCTATAGCGATCGCGTAGGTGATGAGGCCTTGCCTGACCGGGTCGTGGACCTGCGGGAGGCGCACCACCGATACGCGGACCTCGCGGGAAGCAAGGGAAGCCGCCGTTTCTTCCGACGCACTGCGGGGACTCATGGAGCTGGGACTGGGCGCATCTTCTTCCGTCCGGAGTCGGCCCGACGTACCGATCCCGGTCCCGGAGGTGACGATCAAAGGCCGGTCAGAACCAGAAAGTCCAGACCCAGCCAGCCCAGCCCCGAGAGCCTCGATAGCTTTCCTGTCTGTCTCGCAGCTCGCCACGAACTTCGAGAATTCCGAGAAGTCGTGGTTAAAGGCAGTGTGAATAACCCCATCCGACATGGCGGCTCCGCTGCGCAGGCTTTCCAGGTCTTCCAGATCCCCCCGATGCACCTCGGCGCCAGCGTCGGCAAGAAATTTCGCGCCCGCATCCGAGCGGGCAAGACCGAGCACCTGATGACCCGCGCCAATTAGTTCCTGAATGATGGCTGAGCCGATAAAACCCGTAGCGCCAGTGACAAAAACACGCATATATATTTTTTTTGGTTTAATAATTCGATGTCGTAAAGCGGATAACCGACCACAAATTTGAGAAACGGGGCTACTATAAACAAGGAGATTTGACACAATTTTTTGAGGTCATTTGACCTGGTTTTGTTACCTTCCGGCAGCTGGAATAAGCATTAAAATGCATGATCAATGTTTGAGAATTTTGAAACTTATATTACGTCTACAGATAATTTCACTAAAGATGAGCTTAAGCAGATTCGTTCGCTGTCAGCAATAAAAAAAATACGGAGGAAGCAGCTGCTGTTGAAGGAGGGTGAAGTTTGCCGGTATAAGATATTTATTTCTGAAGGCTTATTAAGAACCTATCGCCAAAAGGATGACGGAACGGAACATATCATGCGGTTTTCACCCGAAAACTCCTGGACAACCGATCATGAAAGTTTTAAAAAGCAATCGCCCTCTAAATATCATATCGAAGCACTGGAGAATTCGGAGGTGGTTTTATGGACACGCGAAGACCTGGCTGAATTATATACTTCTATTCCTGCATTCAAATCCTATATGGAAAGGCTCATGGATAGCGGCCTCAATGCAAGCCAGGAGCGGATACTCAAGAATCTTAGTTATACTTCCGAAGAAAAATACGAGGACTTCATCGCTTCTTTCCCCGATGTTTTCAGGCGTGTGCCGCTGCATATGGTCGCGTCTTATCTTGGTGTGTCGAGAGAAACGCTAAGCCGGATAAGACATGCCCGGCTTAAGCAGTAATAGATAAAATTCAGTCCGTCAGGCGAAAGGGACGGCGAGACATCCCCCATTGCCGGAGAGAAAGGATATGGAGTGTATAGGCCAGGGGGACCAGCAGACCGGGCAGATAAATAAGAGGGAACTTTGTCAGCAAGGAACTGTCGGGTTGATTGTGAAAGACACGCAGCGGGGTTGGCATGGATAAGGTAGAAATCGTGACAACATTTAATAGTAAAACAAGACCGGTAATATTGTATAACAGTGCCACCACCGGAGGCCAGCTCTTCTTTACAAAACAATAGTAGCCTACCGGGAAGGCTAACAAGCCGGTGAGAATGTCGAAATTTCGTCCCTCAAAACTCATCTGCACGGGCAGTGATCCATTGCGCACGAGTAACCAAAGTGCTATTTCAACCAGGATGCGAAATGACTGGAGATAGATCAGCCACTGGGGTTGGATATGACGCAAAACCTCTTTGCCCGCCCTTGAGCGGGTGAAGAGCAGCACCAGGAGTAAAGGTGGCAACAGGGCAAATGTCAGCCGTGGAGGCAGCGCGGAAAAATCGGCGAAAAACCCGCGTATCGACAATATACCGAGCAGTAAAAGCCAGGCTAGGAGCAGAACTGCAGTCCCGCGAAAAATGGATCTGGACATAGTTGGTTCGTATAAGGATACAAAGGTCCGAATGCTGGCGGTCCGCCGGATAACCAAAATTGCTATTTTGACCGGAGCCGGTACTGGGTGGGATAAAGCCCCATCCGCTGGTAAAAAAGGCGGCTGAAAGACTGGCTATTGTCAAACCCTAACAACCCGGCAAGATCCGTTATGGGTATGACGGAACCGGCGAGCAGGACCCTGGCTTTTTCGAGCCGGAGGTGTTGGAGGTATTGATAAGGCGACAGGCCGTAGGTCATACGAAACAATCGCAAGAAATGATATTTGGAAAGACAGGCTTCCGCAGCAAGCTGGTCCAGGCTTATTTCTCCGCAAAAGCCGGAACGGAGGACATCCATGGCGCGGGAAAGGCGTTTGTAGAGCTCGACGCGTGTGGCCTTCCTGACCGGCGGCAGATTGCTTACAATTTCGGTGATGTGGCGGTGCTGCTGCAAATGATAAGACAACAGGGCAGTCAACTGCTCTTCAAACCGGAGCTTGTTAAATCCTGTTTCCTTGTACGAAGTCATGATCGCCCGGATCAGGGCGTTGAAGGCAGCATCCCGACGATGCAACTGGTTAAAGAACGAAATAGGGGACAATTGTTGTTCTGTGCCCGCACCCAAAATCCTGTCTGTCGGAGTTATCAAAGAATTAAGAACCGATTCGCTGAAGAAATCCCCGAAATGGATATTAAAAGTTTCGGCACCGCCGGAACCTTCTTCTACCTGTAGGGTATACAACTGGGAGCGATTGCTGACAAAATAGTTGTCCTCATCGATGTGAGTTGTCTGCCGGTCTACACTGCAAAAGCTATTTCCCCGTATATTCAAAAAAAAGGAAACCGGGCCTTTGATATCAGGGCGGAAACATTCCCTGACCTTTGTATGAATGATGACACTTGGAAAACCTTCTGTATCCAACGGTAGGTTGCCCCATCCCAACCGATTACTAAATCCTTGGGAAACCTGGCTTTTCAGCCAGGTAAGATCGGGAAATTCATGGAAGATCACTAAAGTAAGATACGACGAAGTTGTTGCGTTCGGCGAAGATTTTATGGAATTGGTCGAAATTTTTTGTGAGTTTTTGGGTAAGGAGAGATTTTCACGCATCAGTAAATCCCATTCCATAAGCTTTACATTGAAAGAAATGAGAAACATTGTCGTGCTGCTCCTATTATATATGTCCCTTGCTGTGCAAGGGCAGGTAAAAATGCCCAGGGGAAGTAAAATGGCCGCTGTTTCAGAGCAGATCGGCATCACAGACGTCACTATCAACTATAGCCGGCCGGCTGTCAACGGGCGGGAAGGAAAAATCTGGGGCGACCTGGTGCCATACGGCTTTGTGGATTATCACTATGGGACCAGCAAGGCAGCTCCCTGGCGGGCCGGAGCCAATGAGAATACGACCATCGAATTTTCCACGGATGTCGCCATCGAAGGGAAACCGTTGGCGGCGGGGAAATATGGTTTCTTTATCGCCATGGGGCAGGAAAAAGCAACGCTCATTTTCTCGAAGGATAACAATTCCTGGGGCTCCTTTTATTATAACCCGGCCAGCGATGTGTTACGTGTGGAAGTACCCGCGATAAAGACGACGGAAAGCGTCGAGCGGTTGAAATACGAATTCGCCGCAGAGACCGACAGCAGCGCCATGGCATTGCTTCAATGGGAGAAGCTTAAAATTTCCTTTACTATCGTCGTGGACCTTAAAAAAACGCAGGTGGATGCTTACCGGTATGCTTTCAACAGCGGCAGTTTCTATGAGTACTGGCAAAACATGCAACAGGCTGCGGATTTTTGCCTGGTCAATGATGTGGACCTTGAAGAGGGGCTTAGCTGGGCAGACCGGTCCATCAATACATATTTTGGAGAGGCCAATTTTCGCACGCTCAGCACTTATGCGGGTTTACTGGAAAAAGCAGGACGTCGGTATGAAGCTGACTCTTTGATGAAAGTTGCCTTTCCCAAAGGGAGCATTCGGGACGTATATTACTATGGTAATAAGCTCTTGCGGATGAAAAAATATAAGGCGGCTTTTGACGCCTACAAGATCAATTATGACAAAGCCCCCAAAGACTGGCTGACCAATTTTGGACTGGCAAAGGGTTATGCAGCCATGGGCGATAAGGCTGCAGCAATAAAGTATGCGGACGACGGCATACAATTGGTGCGCGACCAGGGTACTAAAGAGTATATCGGAAGGTTGAAGCAGGATATCATCAACGGGAAGGATATCACCGGGTTCTGAGTTACCGGTTTTGGATTGAATTTACGGGTCTAAGATCATCATCGGGCGAGCGTGGCCGCATCGAACACGCGGCAGAAGTTGCCGCCGCCTACCTTGCCGATTTCATCCGAAGTAAAGCCAATCTTTAACATCGCATCGACGACGGTGTAATAGAATCCGAACTTCTGGTCCGGCCAGGCTTGGTTCGTACGCTCACCGATCCTGCCGCGATTTTGATCCCCCCCGGGGCTTTCCAGCTTGGTATCGGTGCCGATGCAGACATGATCAATTCCGATGACGTCGACAAGAGCCCGAACATTCCGGGCATACTCCAGCGGAGTATCGGCCAGATGTGTCCATACGCCAATCACGCCACCCGCGTCGGCAACTATCTTAGCTTGCTCTTTGCTGATGAGTCTTGGCCGCATCATGCGGGCCATGTTTGGGTTCTGCCCCAGCTGGGTATCGAGGCCGGTGTGAGAGATGATCATCGGATGGGTCGTCATTTTGAGCGCAGCGGCAGTAGTCTCCGTGTTGGCATGCGCCAGGTCCACTAGAATGCCCAGTCGGTTACATTCTTTGATGACGTCCGCTCCGAACGCGGTCAGTCCGCCCCATTGTGGGGGATTAGTGTAAACGTCTCCCAGCGGCACGGACGCATCGCTGTCATGGAGCAGTCCGAGGTGTCGCAAACCCCGATTATAGGCATCTCCGACTCGTTCCAAATGCCCTTCAAGAAAGTGACCGCCCTCGACCGATTGGATGACAGTCGGCTGGCGCTTCTTATGGGCGGCGCGGAGGTCTGCCAGGTTTAAAGAGCGCTTCATGCCGTTGCGGGCCAGCTGCTGGTCCACTGAAGCCAACCCGTTCATGAACCGGTCGTAGGCGTCTCCGGGTTTGCTTATCTTTTGATAGTCGAGGGCGAATGTCATGCAGATGGCTGATAAGCCCGACCGTTTCATCTCGCTGGCCAGGTCGATGTTTGGACCGGGCAACTCGGCTGCGGTGAGGGGGACGTCGATATGATTGTGTATGAAAAAGATCAATTACTGCTATTTCTTTGCCAGCTTAAAGCGTTTTTTGAACATACCAATTTGAAAAACAATTCTTTAAGTCAATTTTTTCATTTTATGAGCAAAGAGTCAAATCCCGGTGTCCCAAAACATATTCCAGTAGAGGTCAATTATCAAAAAATTGGAAATTTGTCAATTGTGATCTTCAAAATATTAGCATTATATTCATGCACCGAAAACTTAATCCCATAAACCGAATTGTGACTGAGGGTAGCGAATTAAGGTCAACCGTGCAAGCTCGGAAAACTATAAGTTCGGGTAATATTCGTCTAATATCATAAATAAAATACACACGTTGTGCGTAAGCGTTCCAGATAACTTAATAGATAAAACTTTTTGATAAAATGAACAAGGCATCAATATTTATTTTAGGACTTGTCACTTCATTCTGTTTGGGTTTTGCTTTCAAGACAGTAATTGTTAAACACAATAATTCTAATACGACAAATATGAAAAAAGTAACAGGGATTGGTGGCGTCTTTTTTAAATGCAAAGACGCCAATAAAATCAAAGAATGGTACAAAACGCATTTAGGTCTTGACGCAGGTCAATATGGGGCAAATTTTGAATGGCGACAAGCTGCAGACCCAACAAAAAAAGGATCTACTCAATGGAGTCCATTTTCTGAAACAACAAAATATTTTGAGCCTTCAACAAAAGACTTTATGATAAACTATAGAGTTGAGAATTTAGAAGCTCTTGTAGAGCAACTTAAAAATGAAGGAGTAACAATTGTAGACAAAATTGAAGCTTCAGACTATGGCAAATTTGTTCATATTATTGACGTTGAAGGCAACAAGGTTGAACTTTGGGAGCCTAATGATTAATGATATTGAGTAGGATCAGGACAATTCTCGAATTTTTTCGTAGTGTATTTACGGCGACTAGCGATTTTATAAGATTGAATAACAGCATGTTCAGTGATACTTCATAGATCGTTTAATACCTTCGGGAATTGTGAAGGGAAACCTTTCCATTATCTATTTACTGTGCCTGAACAGACAGGTGCCTGATAAGAAAAGTACGACCTGGATGCCCGAGTTGATTCAATTGATCAATGACATGTTGACGGTCAAATGAGACCTCATGATGGCTTATGCTGTAATCATCCTTTGTTGCCTCTAAAACAGCATAGCACGCATAGCGATTCGGGGTAAGAGATAGACTAACTGCACCGGGATTTACCAGGTGAATCCCATTCCATCTCCTCTCCATTGGCAAATGCGTATGCCCCATACATACCAGATTGGCATCACAGGCACTGAACAGTTCCTGTATATCACTTTTTTTCATTTCCGGGGATATACCTAACCCGTCATCACGTCCGGGAGACGCATGTACACCAAGAAACTGGGAGCCATCCGGTAAGGTAATCTTTAATTCCAGCGGTAAATCCTT